>Ga0179591_1314946_pt1 | contig 10912 bp, 4 predicted proteins | sample CZOMad2_1_08_16f_FD_182891 | JGI IMG/M metagenome (GOLD analysis project Ga0179591, IMG submission 182891) | Vadose zone soil fungal communities from Angelo Coast Range Reserve, California, USA - CZOMad2_1_08_16fungal (PacBio error correction) | ecosystem: Environmental > Terrestrial > Soil >... | reverse complement strand
ATCGTTGAGTTACCAATCCCCTGGTCCTTCTCATATCCCTCGGCGGGACGTCACGACCCTCCATACGTTTCTTTTATTTTCGTTCTTCTTCTGCCATTTAGACCCAGAGTTGCGCAGGTCCCCCCCGTTGTCGGCTTTCCCTCCTTTTCGGGGTCTCCAGACGGTCTTTCTCTTTGCCTTCTCACTCTCCCAATTGACTCTTGACAGCAGAGTCCTTTAATTTTTTTTTTCCCCAACTTTCTCCCCAGGGCGCCGAAGGAGGGAAAGGCAGCGGTCCCCGCCCACACTTAACCCGGTCGGATTTCATTAGTGTGTTCTGGCGACCCGGTCTGGCTGTTCAACACGATCGCAGCCCACTCGATCCTTTTCTCCTCCCATCCCCTCCCCAGATCATTTCCTTCTCAGAAGTGCCTCCGCTCATCCCCCCTTTTATTAAAGCTTTTCGTTGCTCGGCGGGACGAGTTCTTGAGCTTTGCTTTTGTAAGAGAATAGACCCCCTTCTATTCTTTCTAGTCCTCCCCGTCTGATGACCTTTCTAGATAGCTACTTCTCGTCAACTTGACTCTTGCCTCCCCACCGTACGCCTGCCCCGAAAGTTTCCCGTAGATACTTCGCGCTCGAACTTTCCTAAGAGTGCAAAGTTCCAGCTTAACTAGCTGTCGGGAGCATGTTTTTGATGCGCTACCTTTTCCTAGACGTCGCGGCGTCTTGTTGCAACCTCTACCTTGTGTAGCTTTTGTTGATGACCTAGTCCCTCCTCTTTTTCGCCTGACATCACCCAAGGTGATTCACCCATCCTTTCGTCGCCTGATTGTACCTAGGGCCTGCGAACCGTTCTAGGCGCTTGGACAATGAACTTTGACGGTGAATTTGCCCCCCCGTTGGTTTCCCTCCCTTGCATCTTCTTTTGGCCTTAATCGTTACCCGGCTTTGGCCCCTCGAGATTATCTTCGACATGAACCCCCCTTTCCCCCCACCTCGAGAGGAGAACTTTCCCGGCTATTCCTATGCCTCCTGTATTTCCCTGCTTCGTGTATTTTCGCCCTTGCCATTAGACTGCCCAGCCCTGACTGTTTAGTCCCGAACTTGATCTGGCAGAAGAGTCCGTGACCCTTCGAGCTTCGCGATCGTCTGTCTGAAGTGCAGCAGATCTGCGTTTCTTCGTACGTCGCCTCTGTCGTGCAAGGGATTTCAGAGAAACTTCGTATCCCCATTCTTTCGACTAGTAGCGTTTTCGTTAAGAATTTGTTTGGAGTGGGCTCTTAGCCGCGCCTATAGATCCCTTGCTTCTCCGAATTTCGGCCCCCCGATCTCGCCCTCAAAAGCGAGCGTCATCCCTCTTCTACCCTGAGCTCCCGACTTGCACGGGTTGCCGTAGCTTGGTCGCAGAAGGTTTCTTTGTTCTGCCGTACCCCCTGATCGGAGCGTTGCCCCGAAGACCCTTCTCCTTGCTAGGACAACAAGACTTGTTGTCCCCCTTCTCACTTCATTCGCTTGTCTCGTAGCTGAGGTCCTTGTATATCTCTTTTTACAGAGAGTAAACCATCTGTTAGAGCCACGTTCGGCGTCTTCCTTCTATGAACTCTCGGCACGAAATCTTCTCTTCGCCGAATCAGAACCTTTGAATCCTTAGGTGACCTTACAGCTTTCTCTATCACCGCTGGACACGCTCTCGTAGTCTGCTCTTACGAGAGGAGGGCTCCCTCAGTTGCCACCCCCGTCCCCCCCGCGTATTTTTTTTCGGAGGAGAGCTCCGAGCTTAGATGTGCCTTATCGCGTTCCGAGACTCCCGCTTGCGCGCGGAGCTCTGCTTGGCGCGCGGCCGCCTTTCACACCCCAGCTGATTAGCCTTTGACGCTTCTTTATCCTTCGCCCTGCTTTTCCTCTCACCTTTACCAGGTAGAGCCGTCTCTGAGGAAATCCCCCTCTTTTATTCTTTGGATCCTCGCCTCGAGCCGCTCCAGCTGGTGCTGGAACGCCCCTCGGTGGAAGTAGATCGCTCCCATTAGTTTGGGTACTCGTCGAATTCCTTATTCCCGATTCTTTGGGATGCGTGCTGCTCCCTAGATGTTGCCATCTCCATTGAGTTCTGTGACTTTTGGAAGCCCCTTTCTTTTCAGAGTAGTTCGTTCCTTTCCTCCTCCCTTTGTTGGTATTAGACCTTCTACAAGACACCACCCTTTCCGAGTCAATCCAGTCAGTCAGTTGCCTTGTTCGAACCGAGATGAGGTGAGTCTGCCAGAATCCCACTCTCGTGCAGACGACGTTAAGAACCCAACAAGTGAGCATCACTGGAGGCCTCTGAGTACTTCCTCGATGTAGGATCCTCAATCTCGTCGTTCCCCCTTAAAGCCCCTGGGTGGTTAACGTGTTCTCCCACAGCCCGCTCCCTCTTCCCCTCACCTTTACTTCTCCGAGACCTCCCCGGCAGTCTTACAATCCCTGCGTAGCGAAGGCAGAAGAGAAGCCTCTGCTCCTTCCAAGCGTTTTTTTTTCCCGAGACTAGATTACCATTTCCACGAAGACCCCTCTAAATCAGTTTCAAGCCTCCCGCTCCCCCCCCGGGACACATCATCCGCGATTTCTCGATGCGAAGCTTCCGAGGTCCCCCATCTGGTCCCCTGAAGATATTCGCTCCCGACCCCTTTTTTTCCCGATTTTTCCGCGGCCGAGCTCGTAGTGAGATCGAACTCTGACGCTCAAGGACCCAATTTCGGCGAGGCGTCCTCCTGCAATCTTTTCCTCTTTCCGATTCTTCATCTGTAGAATAAGACGCGCCCCTTGTGTCTACCGGCTCTTTGAGCCCTTGCTTGCTCAAGGACATCATCGAAGCACGCGACGAGCCCGATCCCCCATTTCTTTGTGGACCGGTCTCGACGAAGGATCTGTGGGGTGTCTCTTCACTACTCTTCTCGTTACGTCATCAAGCAAACGACATCAACCCAGGATAATGCTCAACCCCAGTCTCCTCAGTAATTCAAAGTTGCTTTTTACGGAGAAGACGTTTCTCTCGCTCGATGTGGCGCGCCTGCCAACGATGATACTCCCCCCTGTGACGACCTCCCTTTTCTCTTCGAGATTAGCGACCGCCAAGTTTTTCAACCCAAGAAAATGCGCTTCCGCTCCCAGACTAGAAGGATGGCGACTTGTTCTCCTCATGCCCTGAGGACTTCGTCGTGAACCGCGTGATCTGTCCCCCCGTTTTTCACGGCGGCCTCTCTTAGCCAGCGAGCGTCCGGCATCACGTCTAAAGGCGGCGGGACGAAGTTTCAGGCTCATACCCCGGGTTTCCCAGGAGTTCAATCATCGAGCTTCGACCGAGAATCTCCCTGCCATTAGGCCCGATCAGCAAGTTTTGGCCGCGCGCGGGCAAGGTATTTCTAAGCGACACGCTTTCCCCCCAATCCCGGTCCCCCTTTTAGTCCCCGGCCCAACGCCGAGGGTGTTTTCCTTGTGAATGATGGCCAAGCGTTCCGATCCTCCTTCCTCGAGGGCCTCGCTCCCTTTAAAGCGCCCTTTTCCCCCATGACACCCTGCACAGGATGTATAAAAAATGTTTCGCCGACTCGTTCCAACATGCCCGCGACCACGGTTCGAAAACTACACAAGTCCCCCCAAGGACCGCGACTTTTCCGATTCCAAAGGTTTCATCGTCTTGCGACCGCGAAGAAGACCGCATCGTGGTTTCTATTCGGACCTTTGCACCTAGTTCGGACACCCCTTTCCGCGCAGGCTTCGTTTTTGTATAGGTCCTGAACGGATCTGTCGGCCGTCGTCAAGCAGATGTCCTCGCTGATAACGCGCAGTTTCGCGACTGCTTTCGCGAGTTACTCGAATGTCCGGTTTTAGCTTGTGCTTCCACTAAGCTCAAGGCTCCCGACGGGCGCGGGGCCACCGTTCTTTCTCTGAAGTTTCATCCCTTCCGCCGAGGTGTCAGCCTTGTTGGACGGACTTTTCGGACGGCTCAGGCGAATATAGGATTTTCTCGATTTGTTTTACCTCACCCCTCCCCTGTCGCCTTTTCGCCACAACAGTCGGGTGCAGTGGCAAGAGTTACCTGCCCGCTTTCGGCGACGCCACGGCTTCCGGTCTCGCGGCGCCGTGTTTTTGAGCAAATCCCCGAACAAGACCCAATCCCCCTTGCGTCGAGCTTCTCTCTCATTTTTTTCCATTTTGTAGAACGAAGAACTCCCCCCCCGACGACGTCACCAATCAGGTGCCTCCTTGCAGCACGACACCGGTAGCCCCGCGTTGTAAGGCGATTCCAAACATCGCGACCTTACTCGAGCACCAAGTTTTTCGCTTCCCTCCGAGGGTCTCTTCTCTAATTCCGTTCTCGTGATGTGCGACGTACGTTACGATAAATATATTTATTTTTTCCCCTGTTTGAAGGGACGTAAGTAGTCAACGCGCCGATCCTTGCGAATATCTCGCGGTGAGATTCACGCCCTTTAGAGGGTGTTTTTTAGACGATGTATTTTCTTCTCGCCTTGACGACCCGCGTTGCTGAAGGGAAGGTGTCGTGAGTCCCAGTCGAGTAGGTTCCCGTTGACGTAAGTTTTTTTCTGTCGGACGTCCACTTGAGCGCGTCCGCGAGTTCCTGTCATGTCGTTCTTCTCCTGTAGGACCCTGCGCGCCGAGGTCCCCTCTTTCCCCTGCCCCAGTCTTCCTTCCTTTACTCTTCCCCCGAGCCGAAGGGTGGCAATATGTGTATTCGGAAGCCTTATGTAGTTTTCCCCACGCCTTAATATCTCGCTCCTATAGTTCTCGCACGTGCAGCTCCCCTCCAACCTCCGTCGTCCCTTCTTCAAAAACGTCCGGATCTTTTTGCTTGAAGATGAAGGACGATATGATTTTCTTTTTTCTCCGACCGACGCCTATCTTACCTCTGCTTACCTGCGCGAGAGCGCTCGACAGCGCTTTACTCCGGCCGCCAAGGAGACGTGAACAGCCAGGACGACTGACGCGCGATTGCCTACTTGCCACTTCTGAACTCCCGATGAGGGCTTTTCTTTTCCATGATGTCTGTATTCGCTCCCGTGTAGAGACCGTAGCAGGCAATTCGTTACGACCTGGTTTCTACTATCGATCGATTTTCGTACGACCTCCAAAGAGGTTTCTACCACTTCCCCGTGCGCCGATGTTCCGTTCGCTTTTCCACTTTATCGGAGGGCAAGACGGGAAGTCCCATTGTCTGCCCTCCTTCACTCCCTGGCCCCCCTCACGCCAGGGGCTGTCCTCTTAGTTACGGCTGGGCCCAGCGACGGCGTGTTTTGATTTTGAACGACCTGCCCATTGCCGCGAGCCTGGCGGACTCTCGTGCTCAGTATTCCTTTCCTTCGCTCTCTCGTGTCTTGCAGATTCAAGGAGGGAGACCTTGCCTGGATGCCTCCCCTATAAGTTGTCGTCTCCGACCCTTGATAAAGGTGGCAAGCGATTCTGTGACTCGAGATTCGCTACTTTTCCGCGGCTCCGGCCGCCCTTTGCCCATCGCGCTTCGCGGACGAGTATTCGCCTTCGCAAGGGATTACTCCGATAACTCGTCGACACTTAGGCGAGTCTTGCGGCGCCCTTTCCTCTTGCTCTAGTAAGCGAAGCCGGCCCTTGCCCGCACCTAGAGAGTTTCGTCACCATTTGGCCATCGCTTTTTTTTCATCGCTGCGACCGATGGTTCGACGTCCGAAAGAAGTTCTTCTTGCGCAGTTCGTCCGATAAAGTTTTCGAGGCATGTTTTTACTTACCTCTTCGTGAAGTGAATCTCACCCCTTCTCCTCGTATTAGCCCGTGTCACCCCTCAAGTGACAGAGCCACTTAGACGTGCTAGTTTCGCCCGATCTTCCGCCTTCAAAGAGTCTTCGTGACTGATAAACGTTCTTTTCGACGATGCCTCTGGCATCGAACTCTTGCTCTTAGCCGACCGGAAGCACGGTACTTAGTTTGCGAGATTCTCCCCCTCCCTCTTGCGCGGCCAAGTCGAGACCTTTTCGTCGTATCAAGATTTTCTGATCCGCTTGGCATCGGCGCTTCGCTCTCGATAATACGATGTGGGATTCGAGCTCGACCCTCTTTCTAAGGCTGCTCTAGGATAGAGTGTATGGATATCGCGAGCTTTCAACCGCTTGAGAGCTTCAAGGAAGGTATGCCCGAATCGATAGATTGATCTGTCACCTCGGAGAGCTCAATGTACGCGTGCCCGAGGATGTGGATAAGGACCCCTTTTCTTATCCCCTGTGTTTTTTCCTTCCCGCGGCTGGTGACGATTAGGATGCCGAGAAGTACTCGATTCATATAAGTGATGCCCTAACCTGGGTCTCACGACTTGTATGCTCCCTCCATCAGGTCTGAGAGGCTCATGTTGACGTTCAAGCTCTGCAGAGAGTGTATAGAGATTTCCTCTCTCCTACGTTGTGTTGTTGTCTTACGATCCTCTCAAAACCCCCGTCAATAGAGCCCGTCCGAAACATGACCCGTGCTCGTGCCGCCCAGGATGTTCTGATGGCAGCATCCCGTGGGGGTTTCGTTTAGCACACGTTCGTGCTTTCCCTGAAGTGATCGAGTATACGAATTCCGGCCGTCACCGAGCTTGAATCACGAACCATTTTTCCCTCTTCATCGGCGCGGACAAAATCACCTCGGCTTCGCGAAATCTTCGACGGCCTACGGGTATCCTTTTTTCTCTCCGTGCGTAAACGTTACGACGCCGCCGGCACTCTCATAAAGCGGTTAAGATAGAAGACCCCTTCCGCCCGCTCCTCCTCGTCCAAGCGTGAAGTCGAGCTCACCTCCTCCGCAGGAGCCGCTCTCAAGAGCGGATTCCAACTTTGATCCCTCGCTTCTCTCCGCGACACTCGACGTGGTGGAGCTCGAGAAGATCTCCTACAGATGTACAACGTCTCGTCCCAAGGTCCCCTTGGCGGGTTCTTTTCTCCCTCGCACCTTTTTCGATGCCGATGCATTGTATAAGAAGACGGATCGTCACGCGAGATTTGGTTGAAGCGGTCCGCGCGATAAGGACCGAACGAGACGCGACCTGAAGGAGAACCCTCCCCCCCCTTCGTTTGCCGGTTTCCGCCGGAGAGGGTTCTCTCTCAAGAATCGTCGGTGCTCGGTTGTACGGTCATCAAGATCAACGACCATCGACGTTGCCCCCTGTAAGGCGACAGGCGAACCCCGAGAAGCGACTTCAAGTTAGGCGATTCTTCATCGTCGCATTGATGACGCTCGGATGTTTCCCCCCCCCCCGCGCTCGTGCCCGACGACGCTGCCTTTGGGAAGACGAGGCTACCTGCGCTTCGCGTCCTCCGCGGCCCCCCGGCGGTCACCAAGGGAAGCCCTATACTCGGCCCTCCGGCGACGCATGTTTTCATTCCCGTCCCCCTCTGCTGACTTCTTTGTTCTCGTGTGACCCTTCACCCGCGAGGGCCCCTTTCAAGGCCGGACGAGGATCGCGACGCTCGAAGTCCGGCCGGCTGTCCGTGACCATCTGGCCACTCCGACACCGTCATTGCTTATCTCCTGTTTGTCCCCCTGGCGCCAATAAGCGAGCTGCACTTCTTTTTTTCCCCCCCTTTCGGCACCTTCTTACCTCGCAAGTTGACCACGCAAGTCCTTGGGCTCGTGGCCAAGGGTCAGTCGTCAAGACGGACCGTTTTTGTTTTTCCCCCTCCGGCCCTCTCATAATAGCGCTGAGGGGACCCGGGAGGATACCTGATGGGCGCCCGCCCAAGTCCAAAGGCAATTCAGGTCCTTTTTTTCCTCCTCAACTGTCTCCGCGCCCGTTCCTTTTGTAAATAGATGCCCGAATGTTTGATAACCCACCTTTCTAGGTCGTTCCCTCTCTCCGCCGGGTCATCAACCCATCCCTCGGACAAATTCCCGATGTCCCGCTCCCAAGGACCTTCCCGTCCTACCGCGGCGTCGAGGGCAGCTGCCTCCCCCCTTGACTTCCTTCCCCTAAGCAGACCTCCTTCCCCTCCCACTCTGCGTCATCTATTGATTGAAATAGGGACGGCAAAGTCTCGAGCGGTAACCTTTTCGTAGCTTTCCTGAGTGCAAGGTCCCTTAGGCCCCCCTTTCTTCCCCCCCCTCTCTGATGAGCGCTCTCCGCGGAAAGGTGATCGACGGCTCGCTTCCGATCTCCTGTTCGGCTCTTTTGAACCCCAAGCAGAGCTAAGAAGGCTCCTTCCGCGTCCCGCTCCCCCTTGACCGCTCTTCCTTTTCATTTTCATCTTCTCCCTCTGTCCCTCTCCGTTACCTGGCGGCTCCGGCTTCGGAGAGCTATCTTTGTTTGAGCTTTTTCCCTGACCCTACCTCTTCTCCTGCTCACACTTTTACCAAAAAGTAGTCCTTTTTCGGGCTAGCCATTTCGCTTTACTTTTTTTTTGTCACTCTTCTGCCGGTTCCGGGACGCGATCTGTGTAATACGAGAAGTAACGACAGACAGGACCTCTTGGCTCCCTCTCTTTTCCTCTCCCCCCCCGGTTCACCTCTTCTCCCCCGGACTAAAGTACGGCTGTTGGACTCCGACTTGCGTTCGACCCTACCTTCCTGCGCCCCCGCTTTTCTCCCCTTTCGATCAAACTAAAGAGACGCCCCCCCTCGCCCCAGGCGTGACCTGACTCCCCCTGAGGCTAGGAGAAGGCTTCCCGTCAAGTGATGTAGAATACGCCTTCCCCCCCCATCCCTCTCTTTCCCTCCTTCCCTTTGTTTTGTCTAGTCGTGGGAAGTAACGTACGGACAGCACCTTTCTCTGGACGAATCTCCTTCGTCGTCTTCCCCTCCCCCTTGTTCCGTGTTTGTGCGTCGCCTCTTTCGTGTCTTTATAGCCTTGACGGTCCTGCAGGTGTAGGCGTGCGCTTGCGTTCCCCCTCTTTTACGTATTTGCTTCGGTCTCGTATCCCTAGGTTCCCCCCGGTAGACGAGCTCCCCCCCCTCAGACGCTATTTTGTCTTTTCTTTTCTTTCTTCCCTTTTTTGCCACGGTCTCCCCCTCTTCTGACCGGTCCTTTTTTTGTGCCAAAGACCAAGCGTGTACCGGCAGATGCCTGTGGTTTGCCACCGTTTTTTTTATTCTCGTCCGTCCCTCCCGTATTTTGTCCAAGAACGCCCACTGAAGTCTCCTTTCTTCTCATCTCTCTCTTCCCTAGCTTCCTTTCCGGATCCTTTTAGTTAAGCTTGCGTCACATCTAGTAGGATTTTCCATCCCCGAGTTTCCTTTTTTTTCGTTTTCTCTGCTTCTGCTCTGATGGTCTCAAAACTTTCCGCGTTATCTCTTCTTCTCCTTCGCGCTCCCTGCTGCGATGCGTTGACCCGCGTTCACTCCTGGCGTCCGACGCCTTGCCATGACGAACCGTCTTTTTTTCTTCCCCTTTTTTTTTCCTCCCTTTCTTGCCCCTTCTAATATTCTGATAGATGGATGGTCTTATGCTTCTCCCATTCTGCTAAGGGCTTGACTCCCCTTTCCCGCGACGTCGATGTTCCCTTATGGGAGCGATCCCCCATTTTTCTGTTTTTGGTCTCTACCTTGCGCTAGAGTTGTACTCTCCCTCCCAAGAGGTGTTCGCCCCCTTGAGTGCACGTTTCGATGTGACATCCGGGCTGTTTTCTTACCGGGATCGAGAAATTCTCTGAATATCTTCTCCTTTGTCATTTTTTCTCTTCTCCCCGTTATAAAGGGGAAAAGACAGGTCTTTTTTTTGTTGCTTACTCGTGACCGGCTTTGGCACCGCGAAGAGAGTGGTCTTCTTTCCTCCTTTGAACCTTTCCACTCTCCCCCTTCTGACTGTCTTAGGATCGGCCCCCCTTTCTTCTGCTTTTTCCTTACCTTGCCCGTGGTCTGCAGAGAAGTTTGATGTCTTTTTAACATTTGAGAGAAAGCCTCTCCTTTTGTCGTGTCGCCCGCTGATTGGTTACTCCTCTTCCGTGATTTACGAGTATTCTAGTTCCTAGGAATAGTCAGCGGGCCTTACGTCTTCCCGGTCTACGCTTCCGTCGGTGCACGGGATGACGCTCGAAACCTGCCTCCCCTTTCGTTTCTATAGTCTCCCTTTTTAGGAATTGGTCTTCTTGGTTTTCTGTAGATTACCGCTCAGTCCCGAGCTGCTTCGACCGCGAGACTAGTCTGAAAGAGTCTAGATCCCCTCTCGCTTCCTATGACAGAAGACGTTTTTCGGACCACTTGTCCCAGTAATTTAGCCGGGTCGTAGCAGTGGTCCGTCTGTAGTGATTTTATTCTCCGCTCCCGCTATTAGTATCCAGCATCATAATTTCGAGAACTCCCCTCCTTTCACTGTCACTTCTTTCGCGGCTGTATCTCTTTCCATCCGAGGCCTCCTAACAGACGGCCTCGCGTGCCCCCTCCTTTTCGAGATAGATGACAGCCCTTCATCCTCAAGTGCTATTTTTTTCCCCTACCTCCCGTAATTTGTCTGCCTTGCTACCGCTTAGAATTAATAGACCGCTTGACCAGTCGAAACCTTTTTTTTTATTCACTTTATTTTTCATGTCGCTACCCCTTTTTCCTAGGAAGTATCCGCCCCTCGAGCATAGGAGTATTTTGATTAGCCGCGAAGAGATCCTGCTGATCTCTACTTCTCTAGTATCTCTTCGACTTTTGACCGCCCCCTTCTGATTTCGGGCTCTTCTCCCTTCGATTGCCCGGATGATCTATGTCGAGTCCCAGAACATAGTGACCCCCCCTAAATCGGTCGTGGATCCCTCGGCTGCTCCAGCTGTGCTTTGACCGCCCGCTCGGTGCTTTATGAGTTCTGGAATTCCTGGGAAGAGACTATACTTTGTTTCTTCCCTTATTGCCGATTCCTTCCCCCCGACTGGGTGATGACACATCCTCCCTAGATGGGCCACGGTCCCCCGTCAGTTGACGGGACCCAGATTGCACTGTCTTATTTTAGAGG
>Ga0179591_1305383_pt1 | contig 10912 bp, 12 predicted proteins | sample CZOMad2_1_08_16f_FD_182891 | JGI IMG/M metagenome (GOLD analysis project Ga0179591, IMG submission 182891) | Vadose zone soil fungal communities from Angelo Coast Range Reserve, California, USA - CZOMad2_1_08_16fungal (PacBio error correction) | ecosystem: Environmental > Terrestrial > Soil >... | reverse complement strand
TCCCGTACAGATTCTCAACGCCCCCCCCTTCCTACCTCTTCCCGAAAAAATTCGAATTTCCATTCGCCCCCCCCTCTATCCGAAGCCCCAATTTACGTCCTTCCCCATTTACCCCCCCCCACTTAACCATTCAATGGAAGCAATATCTCAACCGTTCCCCCAGACCCCCAGTGTTTTCTGCTATAAGACTACTGCCAATTTCTACTGTGCCTTCACCCTATCCATTCCGCAGAGCTGATCGACATATTCTCCCCTGCCCCCGCCCCCCCCCCAATCAACCCACTTTTTTTATACTTACCTCTTTAAGAGGCTGCCCCCCGGTTCGCGCGTTTTGAAGGTTCCCTAATTCCCGGGGCCTTTCCCCAACCAATGACACAATCTCTTTCCTCCTGGTCCCCCGGTTTTACCAGGGTTACTGATGTTTACTCGTTAAGTTTCTTCTTATAAGTCAATGTCAGTAAAGTAACATGTCGGAACGCTCATAAATCCCCCCTCTGTCCCTATTTCGCGTTGTCAAAACTTTGTTCCCTCCACAAGCAAGCCTTCTTCCCACAATCTTGGAACTCGTTTGATGACAGATGTTGGCCATCTGCGTGTAATTGTTTCGAACTCCTGAACTCTCTGATATAATGTCGTAGGCACTTGCTCATGTTCAAGTAAGCGTCCTTAGTCCTGGCAGGCACTCTCTACGGTCGTTTTTTTTATCTGATTTTTTCGTGGTATGTGATGGTCTCAAAGGCAAAGCATCGCCAAGATTGGACCCCCCCTCTACCTTAGTTCAGTGCCATTCTCCCTCCTTCTCACAATCTTGAAATTTACGGCTTGCTTTCCTAAGGAAGCTTCCGGTGTAGGCCCCCAATGGCCAGTAGTCCATACAAAAGTATTCACTTCACAGTTTCAATAGTAGACCCTTCCCCCTATTCCACCTCTGCTAACAGCTCAAAAGCCCCACCATTTCTGATTTCCAAGATACAGCTGGCAAGCCTCTTTAAGCCGCGTAGTTCTCATCTTTACTTCCTGACTCACTTTGCAACCTGCGCACTCTTCCGCTTTGATCCGGAAAACAAATTCCTTTTCCTTAAGAATAAAAATCTTCTTAGCTCCCCCTTATTTCTCGTCGGAGATTTTATCCTAACTTCTATTTTTTTGCTATTTTGCTGAGGTGACAATTCCCTCTCAAAGCGACTTGCTCCCGGACCATCGTTTTCCCTCCCCTTCCATGCCCGATTCTCACTATCAGAAAATTCTAGTTTTTCCCCCCGATGGTTCCCAATTTGTCTTGTTTCTTTCCCTCGCTCGTTTGAAAACACGCATCCGCACCTTCGCAATTAGTAATATTTCCCCATCCTTGCAGTCCCCCCCCCCAACTGGCGCACCCCCCCCCTTTTGGGTGTTTCCTCAAAGGCTTCTTTGTTAATCTCTTCCCCGTTGATAGCGGCCCTTTGGACTCTATCGACCACGCGCTCCCCCCACAAATGGACCATTACCCCCACCGCTGCCCCTGATAATGACCGTAAAGATCCCCAGTCCTCATTTCCCAGTATTTTAGAGGAGTAGTCTACGACCCCTGCCCTCTAGTTCTCCCCTTCTCATTGTACTCAGCCCGGACGGCCTTCAGAATACCTTAGCCTCATTTTCCACCCGTGATTGCTCCTTCCCAATTTCTCCTTTACTCGGAGAAGGATTCTCCGTCCAGGTATGTGCTCTGTGCCGAGGCTGTGACCTCTCCGGTTCGCCAATCCCCCCCTGACCTTCCTCCCAACCCAATGACGGGTACCGCCTTCCCCCCTGAAATCGCTGATACATCAAATTCCTTGCCCATGTCCGTCGCCCAAGATTCTCTTTTCCCTGGTGTTCTGCCTTTCTTCTTAAGTGATGAACAAAATATCCACCACCTTTAGATCGTAGACAACCTCTAGGCTTCTTTTGTTCTTTAGGGCCTTGTGTGGAATGTGCCTAAGATTGCGCATGTCATGATAGTATTTCATTTCCTAGTCCACCCTGATATTCTTCCGATTTGCATGCTTCTCTGGTCCCCCGCCCGTCTCGATTTTGCAGTTGACTCCCCTCCCCAAATCTCTTTTTTCCCCCTCAGTTTTTGTTGAGATCTTTGCGTGCCTGTACCCCCTCTCCGGCTTCCCTCGCGAGTATTCATCCGAGAATGAGCGACTTTGAGCCCTCATTCTGATTACGAGTCAGGCCTCCCCTCTTAATTACGTGCCCAACGTGAAACTTACTCCCCAAGCCCCAAAAAAACTCCCTTTGACCATCGTACCGTCGAGTCTTTGGTCGTCCTCCCTTCCCCTCCTGCCGACAAACCCCACCCTGCCCAGTTTCACGCTCTTTGGCGCTTCGGAAATTTTTTCGAATGCGTTTGGTCATCGAGTTCTTTAGTCGGACTTCGGTTCCTCTCTTTCCTTTTTGTTTTCGACGCGACTTTTTTCTGTCCCAGGTTTTTTCCTAAACTTCCCCCCGGTGACCCTGTTTTCTTCATCCCGCTGAGCGGCGAATTCCCGTCGCCCGTATACTGAAGACACTTTCAATCTCCACAACAGTGCCCCTTGCTTCATGTTGCCCCTTATGCTGGTATGCTCTTTTTACAATTTTTGATGAGACCAACGACTTTCGTGGATAGACCCCTTTTCCCCTCCCTTTTGCACACTGACCGCCCCCGCTCTGTTACCGTGACTTGCGGCGATTTTTTGTATGGCCAAACATGGTTTGTAGATTACTCACTATGCCCGAAGTGAGCCACGAGATTCCCCCACCTCCGGTCAGATTTCTGTCCCTCCCAAATTTGTTAACAAGTTTTCTTTTTTAGGTAGTTTAAAGATTAATGAGTAGGTGATGAAATCAGTGGTGTTCACCTCTCTTATCTTCAAACGAGAATCCGCCCTGCAACCTTTGGGACACCGCGATTACAATGAGGATCCTTCTCCTAAGCGGGTCCCCCCAACATGACTGAGTGGTTCTTTCCCTTGATGTTCAGAGTCGTTCTTACCCTAATTGGCCCCTTCCTGGTTCAAGACAAATGCTGTGGGAGCAAACATTTATAGACTGACGCTAGGCCAAGATGTTAGTCCGTCCTTTACGGACTTTGCCTTGGAATTACCATCTGTCTGTATTGCTGCATTATTTATCAGAACCCCTTTTTCTGTATCGGAACCTCCTCCCCCCGATCTTGATTTCCTAGGTGGCTTGCTTTTTTCAGCCCCTCTTTCAACTCAGGCATTCGTTTTGTCAGACTTTTGACTTGCTGTGCTTGACCTTCCGGTTCTCTATTTGACCCACTGTAAGCTTGGGTTTCTTTTCTCTCCTTCGCATGTGCCTCTTATCTGGCCTTCAATTACGCGAGCTCCTTTCCGTTTGGGATCTAGGGCGACATATCTCTCCTTCAACCTAACTAGCTTGAGTCCTTTCACAAGCTTGATAGCTTTTCGGTGGCTATCCCACCCCCCTTTCCAAAACTTTCGTCACCCCCCCTTTTGATGATCGCGGTCCAATCTGCGGACCCTGCTAATGAGCCCCCCTGCTGTTCTCCCGCTTCTGCGGCGCTCCCCTTTCCCTACGCTTTGACACGCCCTTCCCTCACGGACAATGCTTTCCCCGATTGTTTATGCTTCAAGTGTTCTTTGTTACATGTTTTTCTTGATAACGCCCTGCTGTCCCAGCCTACTGAGGTAATGAGAATGGTTCGGTTGGTCCGGCCCTGCTCATCTTCCTGGACCTTTAATTCTACCCTGACCCTTTATTTTTCCTATTTTCCGTCAACCATTTTTCCCCTTAAACCAGGCTGCAAGCGTGCCTTGTTCGTCCCCTTCACGATTCTTCGAACTTTCCCCCTTTTTTTAATTTGCATGAAACCTTGTCGGAATCTGTCCCGTCCCCACCTTTTTTTCCTTGTGTGCCGAGTCTCCTTTCTCCTGCTGAACATCCTCTTTCTGTCGAAGGCCGGATCCTTGAGCCATTCATTCACGTGAGAGTTTGCTTCTCCCCGCAGCAAACACTTTTTGAGTCGTTCATTAGCTATTGTCCCCCCATTTCCACTTGTGTTGATTCATACCCGGTGCCGACGAAATCTTCTTTCTCCTCATTGCATTCGACCTTTTTTCTCTCGTCGTATTTGCTAATTTAGAGCCACCTCGATCCCGAGTTCGTGTGTTTACCCAGCCGATTCTGCCCAATTGATGTGCCCCCCGATCAAGGCGCTTCTGGAGCCAGGATCCACATAACCCAGCCTTCCCTTCCGGGGAAACGGAGCTCTTTCTCGGGGTCCGCCGGGTTTTGGATCGACGAGTCTTTAGGCCACATCGGTGGCCCGTCTTTTTCCTGCACGATACCGCTAGCTTTGATCTGCACATGCTGTCTCGTATCTGGTAACTTCCCAGAACTAGCTGGTTAGTTTCTGTGGCGTCACTATTGCCCAAGCGGCCCTAATACCACTTAGACTGGTGACAATTTTCTCATCCAACCCTACCTGCCCATTAGTTCGCCCAACCGTTTATCCCCCCCATTCCCCTTTTAAAGTGAGCAATTCCTAAAATCCGTTCCCCTGCCCCACGGTTTGTGCTTTCAGTACCTCGTTTAATTTCTACGCTTCCCTATCAATTGCCCCTCGGACCGACCCCTTGAGGATTTGTAACGGTTAGCGAACTACCAGTTCCCTCGCCCCCAAATGGTTGATATGACTTTACTCCGGTTTCATTCCCACCGGTTCTCGAGCCTTTGCCATGTTAAGGCCTTGGTCCCTTCGTCGTCCAACCAATTGTCCCATCTCTTTTCAGCTTTTTTACGGTTTTAGTAAACTTTTCCCCCTCTTTGATTCAACGTTGTGTCCTAGCACCCCCTAGTACCTTTTAAGTTTCGGTCCACTGCCTCCTTTCTCATTCCCCGCTTCGCTCGCTTTGTCGCTTGAGCCAACCGGTCCCTACCACTCCCCTGTTCTTGCACAAATCCGCGTCACCTCCCTTTTTGTATTGATGACCGTTCCATTCGCCGTGCTTGGCCGCATGTTGGACCATTCAACTCTAGAGTATGAGTCATGCCTGGCTATCCCGTCCCTTTTGTTAGAAGTGCAGTGCAAGTCCTTTCCGGCTAGTGTTTTTCGATGTGCTGTTTTGTGCTATTGCCGTCCCCCCCTCCACGCTTTCTCTTCTTGGTTTTTTCCCCCCCCCCACCCGATTGCGTTTACTGCAAGATTGTTCTCCATTTTTACCGGCATTCCCGTCGAGTCTTAACATGCCCCCTCTCCCTTGCATTGCAATATGCGCCGTGCCCCCCCTCCCCCCAATCCTTTCCCCCTTTTCCAGTTTGCAATCGGAAGAATCTTCTTTCCAAGAGCGAACAGCATCCCCACTCACCCCGGTGATTTTTTTCCTTCTCTTCCCGAATTGCCACCAGCAGATACGCATTAGTGTTTTCTATAGGAAATCAGATTGTATCTGATCCCCGTAGACCATGTCTCCATCTACAAGCATTTTCCTTTCAAATCTTCCACCGGGAAGTTCCCCCGAACCAAAATCTTGTACCGATTTCCTTTGCTTGCTCTTTTTCTCCAGAATTTTCTTATTTTCTTTTTACTCACTTTGGATCTGCGGCCAATAGGTCCAAGCCCTTACTACGACCGTTGTTCAACCTCCCGTCGTTGTCCCTTTCGCAGATAAGACCTCACTCGCGTTCAACCCGATGTCCCCTCGGCCGTCGGTCTCCCCTTTTCCATAGTCTCCTTTTGTACAAACCATTCCATACTTCCTAAATTTGCCTCCTTTCTGACTTTCCTCAAACCCACCGCGTCCCCCAAAGTGGTGAGGCCTCCATTCAATGGAAGGATGGTGGTCCCCCCAGAGTTGCTATCATGTGGTCGGTGTATTGCTACCGACATAAACACCTCTGCAAACCAACACCCGCGACAAATAACGCAAAGAACAGTTATTTCGCAGGTCAGGTCCAGACCCCGGTTACCGCTCGTGGGTAGCTCCTCAGTTTCCGTTCTTTTTTCCAATAGTCAACTTTAATCTCTGCAGCTCTGGAAGAATCAAGTCAGAGTGACAGAATTTTACTTCAGTTTTTTTTACCTCTTTATTTCCAATGTTATTCTCGGAGGCTTTGATGAAGATCCGTTCTGGCTTCTTCTTCAAACCTTAGTTCTCTCACTCGTGCCTTGCATACGCGGTTGCGAGGCCTTTTCAAACCTGACGCCTGTTTTCCTTGCCTGTCTTCCCCGAATTTTCCCCCAAGCCCTTTAGACAACTTTTGCCACGCGCAACCCTCTTGCGTTTCTAGTGGTTTTTGTTTTTATTTTTGAAGTTTCTGTCTTCCTACCATCTCATAAGTTTACGAATTGTCCTGAACACCATGTTCGACGTTTTGTCTTTTGGTATGCTTTTTGCTGGTCTTCCTTCCCTGTACTATGTACGGCTCGATTGCTTACCTTCTCTTCGATAAAATTTACCGGCGCCTGCCTAGGATGAATGCCGCCGGACTTGATGGTTTTTGCCAGGACATTTTACACCCTTCCTCCCCCTTCCTCCTGTTTGGGTTTTAGTGCTTTTTTGGGAACCGTCAGGCTGACCGTAGCGACGGCGCCTTTTTCATCGAGGACCTTTCTTATACGCCTAAGCTGTCATGATTAAGAAGAGTCTGCATATATTTGGCCGGCCCTTTTTAAAGCCACTTCAATCCCCCCAATCAAAACCTCTAATGTGTTCTCCCCGTTAGAAGTATGAGATGGTGACCCGGTCTCTGCTCCACTACCCAACACCCCTCTGGACAGAGCCTTTTTTGAGGTAGCTTGCGCCTCGTTGGTAGACGAGTTTCGAGCAGGTAATTAGGTTGAAATGCGTCATGCCGTTCTGACTCCATCCCTGTCGTGGTGCTAGAGTTTCCGCAACTCAGGAGACGGTAGAAGAGACGTCCCCTTGCGCCTCCCGAAAGAATCCTTTAAGACACCTTGGACTGCACTCAATCCCACCGCTTCCCTCCCATTGACTTTCTCCTCTGCTCTAGCAGCAGCGGCTTCCCATTTGCGATTAGCAACACAAACTTTCGTTGTCCCATTTCTTATCCTCCACCCCCCGCCTACCCTTTGTCACTGTTCTGCGACCTGTCGGATTTATGCCTTAGCCGGTCTTTGTTTTGTATTTTTGGATTGTCAAATTGGGGACCACTATTCGATGCAACGACGTCCTATCCACTCTCTTGCTTACTAGGTCAGTTTCATTTTCGTGCAGAACCTTGGGCCAACTGTGTTTCTTCATGACTTGCTACGTCGAATCTTTCTGAGAGCGTGCTTTGCTAGCGTATCTCCCAGACCCTCTTTTCAATTTGGAAACATATTGTTTACACACCGCCCTCATGAGATCCCCCTCTTGGAAACTTCTTGCGTTCGTTTTTCCCCTTATGCAGAGCGTTTTTACTAATTGTGTCCCCGATAGTCCAAGGCGTCCATCAGCTTTGGAAACTCCGTACCTCTCGACAGATGCCACTCTTATGGATGTCCTTCAAGTCTTTTATAATGCAGGAGCACATTGTTCTCTTGCCTTGTTCCCCTTTTGCTCAGATTACTTAGGTACTCGTGAAAATACGGCGATCTCGTTCTCCACGTGGTAGTCTGAATTTACGTGCTTTTGAACATCTGTTTTTAATCGTTGTGACGCTGGCTCTTTTCTCAGCAGTTCTACGCTTGCCCTTGAAGCGGTTGTCCGCTTTGTACTCTTCCACGTCTCATTGCACTGCCGCTTCTCGGCCGTTTCCCATTACCCCTCTGTCGTAATGTGGGATCCCGATTTGCGACCAATCTCCCTCACCACCTCAATCTCTTGGTCTCCAAGTCTGGCTCTTCTTGTCCGGTGGTCGCTCTACAAAAAATAAACATCCATCTTTGCCACCCACCTCCTTCTCCTTCGTAAGTCCATCTGAGGGCCAAGTCCTTCCTCTCCCGGAAGGACGATCTTTTGGCCTCCTTTCGGTTGTTCTGAGAACCTTGCCCAGTACGATTGCCCACCCCGTTCTCCATCAGACACAAGAGTTCCGCCTCTTTTTCAGGTCCGAACTCATGGTCTTTTTTACAATGTTTGAACGCTCTCCCGCGACGCTCGGTCCTTCTAATGGCGAGAGTTTCAACCTTTCAATAGCTACCTGACATTTCCCTAGACACTGCCCGAGCTCATCTGTAACCCGTTTCGAACCTTCCCCCATTCTGACCGAACCTCGCTGGTTTTTTCACGAAACTTTTGCAGTCGTACCAATTCCCCCCCCGTTCTTTCACACGTGGGCATGAAACCTGGCTGACGAGGGTCACTTAATAAAACCTTTTGATTTTGGGATATTTAAATTCTTTCCATGAGCACTTAATTTGGCCCTGTGACTTCCGTGAAGTGGAGACTTCATTTACATTTCCTGTGCCATCAGCACACAATCCATTGCAAGGATTTAGCTCTGATTCCCTCCAACTTTGTCCTTTTTCTCCACCGGTGCGATCACCCTGGCCCTTAGTTAATTCATGTAGCATTGTTTTCTTTTCTGAACTTCCTGTGTACTCTCTTTAGTGAACCCCTCCTGCCACCCTGATGACTTCTGGAATACTCCCCTATGCAATGCCCACTGTCTTTGATGGAGAACCATCATCCAAGCCTAAGTTCTCGGCCTTTTAAAAAAATCCAACCCATGGCAAAAGATTTCTGTTCACCGGACCCGCCTTTTTCCTCCGACTGTTGGTGGTGGTGGAGCTGTCCTGCCTTGCCAAAGTATGGGGCTTGTTATTTGCACGTATACTAATCGCACGGCTCTCGTGTTTAAGCAAAGCGCCTGGGAGTCGGATCTTTTCTTATTCTCCTTCCTCCTTCTGATTTCCTTCCCCCGATTCTCCAAGTCCTCATCGAGCTTTTTTTGAAAAAAGAATGGCCAACGACAAAGAACGCCCCCATTTTTCGTCTTCACATTTTCTCCCCCCCTTTTTTGCACAATTTTTGCCCTTTAGTAACTTGCCTATTCAATGAAACTTTTTGCTGCTTTTCTCATCCGTCGAGCACCTTTCTCTTTCCTTTGCTTTCCCTTTCTTCGTCGTGACTAAAGTATGCTTTGCGTTTTTTATTCTTGTAGGCCATAACCGTCCACACTACAACCCCACCAAAGGTTTTCCACTCCTATCCCGCCTGGTGTTGCCCCCTTTTCGCATGGGAATGCGAATGGCCCGGTGGCCGTTCCAAAACAAGGCTACCTTCTTTTCAGGGATGGTTACGTTAGTTTTAAAACCCTTTTTACCGATTTTATTTTCCCCTCGACTTTTTCATATTATGTCAGTACGTCATTCCCCCTGGACCCATGGATACCATTATTCCCTCTTTTCTGCATAGGTTTTGGCCACAATGTAAATCCCCACTTTGTTTCCCTTTTTCCCCCCATCGCATTTTTTGCATCTTTTCGTTTTTGGTGCTTTGGCCACGTAGGCCTTTTTCTCCTCATTAAACACCCCCCCATGCTTTCCTTTGGTTCATCTTCCCAATGTCTACCTTGTAGTCAGTTGTCTCCTGTCTGTCCGGCAATCATCTTCTTTTTTTCTTCTGGAAGATTTGGAGCTAGCTACAACCCCTTCCCCATTCTCTAGCTTTTTTTGAGAAAGCGCTTTCGTTTCCGGGGGGAAGATGTTCTCCCCATCTCTTCCACCAAAGGAAATACTTTTCCCCTTCCGTTACCTCAAACGGCCATTTCCCGCGTTCGTGCAATGCAGCCATGGTTTCGAAATAACCCCTAAGTCCCCCGTTACCGTTTGCCTCTGTCTCCACTGATATCCTTTCAAGATCTCCAGACATCCACACGATTCAAGAATTTTCTTCTTCCCCACAAGTTAAATTCTTTCTTTTCACTCACGATTTAATTTATTTTCCGAGGACATCTCTTGGATCTTCCCATGGACACCAATTCTCCCATCTCCATTTGCCCGCACTTCAACACTCATGACTCCTCACACTTGCTAGCTTCTCTTCGCCGGACTCTTTTCTCCTGCGTTTTTTATACTCTTGAACCTCCCTAGGGCTAGTCCAGGACTCTCCTCATTTCCCCCCTAGCCCCCCAAGTCCTTCCCTTCGAAATATAGTCATCGCGGGACATTTATGTGCCCCCCCCACCCTTTAAGTCTCGTTTCGCGTTGCCTCGCTCGCTTCCCAAACACCCACGATAGAACATCGACATCAAATCTGACCATATGCCCTCCAAACCACAGTGTTTACAAATTTGGTTGCTGTCCCCCTACAAGACATTCAGTGCTTGGTCCCTCTCCCTGCGTTTCAGAAGGCGTGATAGCCTACCCCTCTCTCACCCCAAAACCACTGGAAATCCCCCCCCCCAGTAAAGTCCCAGTCCAGATAGGTCCAGTAGTGCGCGTTTTCTCTCGGTTTAGCCAATTTCCCCTTTCTTTCTTTCTCACGACAAAAATGTTACGTAAGGAATCGTTCCTCTGGGTGTATGCTACATTCCTTCTCCCCCGTTCAATGAATGATGGCCTTTTGTTTTTTCATTGCTGTCCCAATTGTTTTTCTTTCTGATATGGAGTCGCTCCTCCGGTGTATCTTTTATCCACTTTCTCCTGATTGGGACCAATTTTTGACGATCGACACAAATGATTCCCAGCTGTCCCTTCATGCAGTATCGTCTTTCCAACCGAATTAGCACCTCCGCGTTAAAAGTTCTTTCCGTTTTTTTTGTGTTATTGTCTGCCCTCCTTTCCTGTTACGACGCAATACCTGGGGTCCTTTTCCTCCCCCTGTGCTCTTTTTTTTTGTGGCTTGGATTATTGTAGTTTTGGGTTGCTTCCCTTTAATATGGACTGCTCTTATTTTTCCCTGAAATCAATACCTGGAGCATTTCTCTTGATGTCCTCGCTTCTTAAGCCATGAGTTTTCCCCCTTCCCTGAAA
>Ga0179591_1160170_pt1 | contig 10912 bp, 5 predicted proteins | sample CZOMad2_1_08_16f_FD_182891 | JGI IMG/M metagenome (GOLD analysis project Ga0179591, IMG submission 182891) | Vadose zone soil fungal communities from Angelo Coast Range Reserve, California, USA - CZOMad2_1_08_16fungal (PacBio error correction) | ecosystem: Environmental > Terrestrial > Soil >... | reverse complement strand
CTACTGCCATGAAGAATAGCGTCCAGCATCCCCCTCGGACGGCTTCCACCCCCCCTTCCCCACGAACAGCAACCTCACGTGCGCATCAGTCTTTTTGGGCCGACATTGCCCGGCCCAGTTTTTTCAGTACACGCTCTACACCTCCTTTTCCGAGCGGGCTCTACCCCTTCTACTTCCCGCGACCACGCACGTGATGTCCCACTCCCCTCTTTCCCCAAACCAACCCTTTTTCCACTGAGGAGCCTTTTCACTTTTCAGCTCCTCGAACGTCGTCTTTACCTGTCCAGATGTAAACTTGCGGCGTTGGTCTTTCCGCTCCTGGCCTTACCCAAGACCCCCCACCCTCCCCCTCTGCCGACTAAATTCCTGAAGGAGATCAGTGTCCGCCCTGGCCTTTTTTTCCGCCCCGGCATCGACCGTTTGCCCCCTCCCCTTCCGGTGCCGCCCGTCCACTTTTAGACATCACCCCTAGGATGGGGGTCTTCCCTGCAACGTCGGCGACCCGCGAACACCCTCCGTCTGCCGTCACCATTCTCAATGCATTATGAAGCGCCACTTCACTGTTTTTTCCCCTTGATGTCGAGCTACGCCGATCTTTTTACTCGTTCCCTCGCCCTCGATATTCAAAGAACGTTTGGTTTCACCAGAACACGACACCGTACCTCCCCCAACTCCTTCAGCTTATTTTCCCTCCGACACACATATGCAGCAAGGACGGATGTGCTTACGCGGAAAACTCATTACGTTCCTCCTCTTTTCAAAACCCCCCAAATACACGTTCTTAGCCTCCCGCCTCCAGGCAAATTTCCACCTTCGCCGTCCATGTTTCCCGGCTTGGATGCCGACGGACACGACTCGGCCAACGTCTCCAGTCACTCTTGGGGGATGTTTGGTGGATGACTGCGCCCCCCCTTATCGGATCTTCCCCTGACGCCACAGTAGAGCAGCTTTTCCAGAGTTCTTTTCTTCCCACCTTCCATTCCCTTCCATCTACTTCGTGGGCACCCAATCCTTTTCTTTTTCGTAGTCGGGTTCTTCTCTCATCTTCACCCGTCATCCCTAATGGGTTTACTAAAAAGTAACGTGCCCAAGGAAGGCACGATTCTCCGGCGCGCGACCCTCTCCCACGAAATTTACTTAGACTGGCAAAGGTCCTGCGCCAAGAGCTGAGAGTTTGACAGACGCTCCCCCTGGCCTGCAATGCAGACATTGCGCTGGATCACAACCCCTCCCTGCCTTTCGTCGAATTCCTTTTCCACATAGACCACTTTCTTCCTTCTCACCACGGCAACCGGCTCGGGCTTCTCCTTAGATTTCGTGTAGTTCCGCCGCCGGGCATTTTCTCTCCCGGCGTACGTCCCTTCTTTTCCGCGCGCCCTCGTGGAACAGACAAAAGCCCCCAGGGGTGCTCTTTTCCGGTCCCGCAACTTCACTCACTCCCTTCCTTCAATCCGCAGACGGTCCCGTTCCCCCCTCCCTCCTTTTGCAGACCCCCTCTATTTTTGGACCTCTGACTTCTGCTTGAGATAATTTTAACTTTCCTCCGACTTTACTGATTTCCCGGCGGGCATCTTAGACCTCCCTCCCTTCAAGCGGTCTCTGCTGTATGTGTGGAGGTCCCCCCTCGGGCTGAAGCGTTTCAAGGGAGTCGAACTCCGGTTGGGTTTGTCTTGGACGGTCTTTTCAAAATGGTCTGTTTACTGTAGGGGTCTCCCGTACTTTTTTTTCTGCCCCTCTTCTCCTGAAGACCTGATCGGCCGACCGCGGAGACTCCGTTCATTTCTTACGTCGGACGCTGGATGACGCGACGGCCAAGGAGCCCTTTTATATTACTATTTGGAACGGAAGGGTTCAGGATCTGTCCGGGCTGTAAGTATCCCAGTCGACCCCCTTTGACGTCTCCTTCTCCTTTGCCCTCGACAGGTACGCTGACGCTCGGTCTCCCCTCAGGCTTAGTTTACCATCTCCGTTCAAGTTTCGTTGCGACGGACTCCCCTGGCGTAGAAGAAGGGACGTGTACCCCCTCGACGGCCTCATCCTCCCAGTTGTTCTCACTCGCGGCGACGCTCACACCATCCCCCCTTTCAGTTCTCCTGAGCCCTATCAAAGACCATTTTCGATCCTTCTTTCTCCTTGGCATTCCCCTCCCCCTCCCGATCCCTTCCTTTCACGCACCCATAGGGGCGAACGACGACTCGCTCCCCCCCCCCCCTTCTCCTACCCCGGCGAGAGTGACTGTAACAAAATGTAAAACGACGCTTCCTTGCCGATAGTGTATATTTGGTATCAAGAATCTTCCTTTGGCTTTGACCGCTGTCACTGAGACTGGCCCTTTTTAATAGACAAGGTCGTCCACGCCACACGACCGCATTCCCCTACGCACGCTTCTTTGGCCGAGTTGCGGGCTCCCTGTCTTTTCTCTGACCTTTGACTTCTCAGAACAGAGTTCTCATAGACGGCCCGTTCATGAAGTTAGCGCGCTCCCTCGTCCCTCAGGTCTCTTTCTAAGCTGTGGCAATCCTCCTCGAATCTGCGGGCCTGCACTTCTAGTGCCGATCTCGTCACGCTACTTCCTTGCAAAATCTGATGTCCTTCTCCGTCCTACCGAAGGGAGAGCTGGCAAGTCGGTAGCCCGGCTTGGTCCTCTGGTTGCCCCCCTTCCTTCCTATGGAGCGCCGGCCACGCGTGGAGGATCTTCCGCGTTTTCCCTTTCCCTTCTCGAAACTGGTTGCCTGAAGTCTTTTTAGAATATTTTTAGAATAATACAAGTTTTTGTTTGTCAGTCTCTCGGCGCTTCGGCCTCCAGGGAGAGCAGGAACCTCGTTCGCGAACGCGGCCCCTTCCAGTCAAGACCGTGCCCCGGGCTCCAGCGCGCGTCCTTTGAGCACCCTTCTCCCCCCTTTTTGGGGCCAGGGCGACCCCTCCGGTCCCCAGAGCGAAGGCCTTTTTTCCATCCAGCGCGGTTCTGTGCACCTGTTTCCCCTTTGACGCGACGTCTTCTCAGGGCGCCCGGCTGTTCGCTGAGGCTGACCCACGTTTCTTTGAGCATCGATACCTTCCTCTTCGATTTGCGTGATGCTCCCCCTCGACATTGCGTCCCTCACTAAATCTAGGTATGTCTCGGGTCTCCTCTTTCATGCCAGGTCTCCCGGTCCCTTCAAGCATCTTTTCGTGGGTCTTGGCTTTCGTAGTTTCTTTTATGGCTCCCTGGTCGATGCCTCCCCAGATTTCCTATTTCCAAGCACATGATTCCTGAGATTACACCAATATAAGTCCATCTCTTGAAACTTTAAGGCTCTTTGTGGACAGTGTGAACGTCCCTCTCAGCCGTGTAGTGCCCTGTGCGAAGCGCGTCTCTCGCCCTTCTTTCTTCTCTTCTAGCGATTCGCTGACGGTTGTGTTTTTCTTTTAAATCTAAAGATAGTAGTAGACGGCTTGATTTTTGAGACTGAGAGTCTAGTCTGTAACTCTAGTTTTTAGAGGCGCCTCTCGACGAAAACGTGGCGTCGCCGGCTTCCCGATGTAAAGGCCCTCCCCTTTCGTATTCCCTCCGTTTTACCCTTAGAAAAGGGAGGCCCCTCTCCGACCGAAGAAGGCGAGCCCCCGATCTCCCCTGAGAAAGTTGTCTGGCTGGCACAGGCGCCTTTCTCCCTGAATCAGTTATCCTGGTTATCTTTTCTCAGTTCCCTGCACTTCCCACGTCACTCATCGAGACCGGAAGCTCCGCTCAAATGGTCCCCTCTTCGCGTCCGCAGCGTACGGGCCGTCTATGACTCTTTCATGCCGCGGTCGCGATCCCTCTTTCTTCATCTGATGCCGAACTCGTCATGCTTGCCCGACCTTAAACCAGTTGGAACCTTTCCCGAAAACTATAGGCGAAACGACTTGACCGGCAGCGTCTCTGATTGCTTTCCCCCACCACCTACCCCAGCGTCCGGGCCTTGCGGCGTTTTTGACTTTTTCTTCTCAGTTACTTTCTGCAAAGTAGCCTTTCTTTCGTGAATCCCTCCCCTCCGAGCTCTATTCCCCCCAGTTATCCCCTTCTCGACGAATGGCGTGCACGGCCCCTTTGCTTCTGATTTACTAGCTGGTTAAGTTCTTGACGGAAGGCCAGAGAGGCCACTGTTTGTCCTTTTCTTGGTCTTCTCCCGAGGTAGTCGAGCAGACGACTTCCCAGTTGCTCGACTGCAGTTCCCAACTGCCATCTATTCTCTAGTCCCCCCTGTGTTTCATTCGTCGCTTTCCCTCTGGTCCGGATGACTCCAATGTCCTCTTTGTTCACACCGAGTAATCTCTCGATTCGTGTTCTTTTTTTTTCTTCCCCCAGGAGGAGATGTCGGAAGTCAGGCCTGACTTTAAGGACTTCGCCCCTGATTCCGTTTTTCGAGAACGTGCAGGAGATTATGGTGCGTAGTCTTGTTTCTGCGCCTTAGGCGCTTTCTTCTGTCAGTGCAGTTTGCTTTTTTGAGACGACCCCGGAGATAAGTTGCCGTCCTTTTTTTCTCCCTCCTCAAGCCTCTACTCGCAGCGCTTTTTTCTGTGTCCCACAGCTGTATCGTTTCATTGTAATGGACGGCAGTTTGAATTTCCAACGCTGACGGCAGGTTTCGATTGTAGTACCAGTTCTGAGTCGATCGTGTTGTCGGCTCGTCAATACCCCCCTGAGCGCGTCTTCTTTCTTTTTCCTTCCCCCTCCATTCGAGTTTCCTCGCCGCCCCCTGTGTAGACGTGGACTTTTTTCCTCGATGTCGGTCATGAATCTGTACCACTTGTCTGTTTGGGACTTCCCTGCGTAACCAGGTTTCGGTAGATGTAACCCAGAAGGCCTGGCTGTCTCTGTCGTTTTCTTTCCCCGCAGAGCGAAGGAGTTGGTACGGTTTTTTTGGTTTAAAACTATTTTCTGCTCATCTAGTTTCTTTCCACCGATTCCCTCCCTAATATCTCCGTCGACTCGCAAGCGCGACCTTTTTTTGGTTTTAGTCTCCTCCCTTTCCGTTGAATTTTCTTCGTCTGGGTTTTTTTCTTCTGGGTAGTTAGATCTTTTGCTCCCTGCCCCAGCCAGAAGTTCCTATGCGCGGGACGTCCCGCACGCCGTCCCTTTGAGACCTGCTATGGCGTCAAGACTTCAATTTCGTAGCACGATCTCCGTCTGCCCCCTTTTTCTGATTATCTTGCCTGTTGTAAGCGTGGGGGTTTTCTTGTCGTCCACTTTATGCCTACCAAAGTCCGACTGGCACTTTTTTCTTTACTTGTGCCCTTCCCGCAGTTCTCCGCGAACCCTTTTTCTTCCGGGTAGAATCCGTTGACGGTGTTGCCGAGTTCTGCCCCAGGGACCCTTTTTTCCCAGGGGAGGAAATGTCGAGACCTTTTTATGAGTTGTAGAATAGTGTCCGCGGTCCCCTTATTCAGTAGTTTGGTCTCTCAAACCAAATTCCCCCCCCCCCCCCCCCCCCACCCCCCCCCCCCCCCCCCCCCCCCCCCCCCCCCTTCCCGTTTAGCCGGTTTAGTGCTGTTCGGGTTGTCCTTTTTTCTTCCTCCTTATTTTTGCTGGAATTAGTATGCATTTCTACTCACATGTAGAGGGATGTAGTACTGGGAAAAGGTCGACTCCAGCCTGTCCTGGAGTCAAGTTAACTCAGCCTTGAGACGTGGGCTGGGTATCCGAGCGTTCAGGGAAGTAGTATGATTGTAAGTGACAGATAACATCACTAGACGTCTCAGAGAGAAATACTTTATACCGTGTCCCCCACCCACCCCTTTATCACCAAACAGTGTTTTCCTTCGTCGGTTCTGACTTCTTCCCAGCAGGCCGACTTCTACGCTCTTTTCACCGATTGGTGGTTTTTATTAGACGCGACCGTCGGATGGCGATCTTAGACCCTACACGCCTGGACCCCTACCGTAGAGGACGTCGTGTTCACGAAGGAGTTTCCCCTCTTGACTTGAGTCATAGAGTAGACCTGCGAACCTGAAGTAAGTTGTCTTACCCCCCCTGGGGTTTGGTTTGTTGGTGTACGTGAGGTGGAAATCGTCACGCTTTGTTGCCTTTCTCCTTTTTTCTTCCAGACGGAATCCTTTCCATTACACCCGCGGCCTTTTCAGTAGTGGAGTCCATTGATGACGATACCGGGCCGGGCGCTAGTTTCCCTATCCATTCCCGCCGCAGTTCGACCGATACTTATCGCAGTGCATGTCTTTACCTTCCCGTTACTTCGTTTCCTTATCTGATAGATGATAGGAACATAGCTTACTTACAAGACTTTTCTCGAGTAGCAAGCCCTTGGCCTTCCTGGCTTCTTTGGTCTCTTCTGGAACCCTTCCCCCTGTCCACAGGCCGCCTTGGCCTGTAAAAGTTGGACTCGCTTAGGACCTCCCTGAAACGGTTTGGGTTGCTTCTATGTTTTAATTGCGCTTCGCCCTCCCCCGCGGTTCCCCCCCCCCTTGATGCTGTCTGTCCCTACGCTGCGTCACGATTTCTCCTCCCCGCCGGATTGGTTCCTTCTAATTTCCTTTGTTGTTCGTGCTGGATTTCAAATATTCCCTTCGCCACGTTAAAGCTACTTCAGCTCTGCCGACGGCCCTCTCTTTTCCTGTGAGTACGGTGCTGTACAGCTGTCATGGTCCCACGTACCCTTTCCTCCGTGGTCCTACTCGGCAGCCGGCATTAGCGGCAAGGAAGGCAGTGCACACCGTGCGACGGAGCTTCGCTTTCAGACCCGGGAGCCCGGAAAGCCGTGTCGAGCGTGCTCCGGTACACCCCCCCCTTGCGGAGTTCGGCTCTTTCGCCGGGTTTTAGCGGAGTGGCGCGCTTCGTCCTTTTGGGAAGCTGGATTTAGCTACCAGATTACACCCCTAACCTTTTTTCGAGTCGCTCCCCGCGTTCTTCCCCTCCCCTCCCCCCCACCCATACGCTTTTTTGCTTCGCTGATTAAAAGCGGCCCAACCAGACCCGTCAGCGTTCGTTCGGTGTGTGCAAACTTCAGCTATAGTCCTTGTGGCTTTTTTCCGATCTGCTTCGAAGCAGCCTTTCTCTCCCGTCCCAGAGCCAGACAACGGCCCTCCTCCATGTTTTCTCCATCCTGAGCACCTGGCGAGCCCTGCTGAAGTTCGAACGGTGAGTTCCCGATGCGTCCTTTCTCGCCGTCTGACCGCGCCCCTTGCGTGAGGCGGGAACTCAGGAAGTCGCCCGTCCACGCCTTCTGTACGTGTCCATCAATATTTTCTTACCCTAACTCATTCCCCTCGCGAGGCGTCGAGCGTCGGTACGCTTTTAGAGCCAGGCCTCTTCGAAAGTAAAGCCCCTAACCCCCGGCCTGTTTGAATTCCAACCCCCTCCCTTCCCTGGATCTTTCTGCATATTCCCGGTTTTACCACCAGGTTACCCCGGCGGATAGTAGTTGAACTCTCTTCAATCCGTGCAACCGACCCTTGCGCCTTTTTTCGCCGTTACTTGTTCAAAGCCCGGTGACTTTCCGGTTTTGTTTCCTTCACCGTCCGCCCCCTAAAACACGAAGGTAGGCCCCCCAGTTATCTATCAACGTTGCCGTACCTCTGCTGGCAGTTCTCAGCGATCGCCGGCCTCCTCACCCCCTCCCATCCAACGGAGCTCATGATCCTCTCCGATTCGGAAACCGGCGGGATGCCTGAGTGACCGACGCCGCTTCCGCCCTTCTAATGCATTTCTCCACGATTAAGCGGCCTCTGGTTTCCTTGGCCCCCCCTTGAAGTGGTCCTTCCGCTACATTCAACATCTTTCGATTGAACCTTTTCACTTTCCAACTTTGATGTCTCTGGCTCGTGGATTGTTTCGGCCGTGGCTGTCCCAAGAATGCCGGTTCGCCACTACCCTTTTCCCTCCCGGATTTCCCTATGGTTTGGTCTACAGAACGTCGCTGACCTCTCCCCCCTTCCCCTCAGTCGACCAACCCCCTTTGCTTCAAGTCCCTTTCAGTTGCGTCCGCGTGAACTCCGTCCTGCCACCGCCTCATTCAGCGCATGTGTTCTCTGCTGAAGTTTCCAAGCAGTCCTTTGCCCCCCCCTCTTTTCGTCCGGCGGGCCGGCAAGGTCCTTATAGAATTCCCGCATCCGTCCAACACGCTTTCCGTCGCCCAGCTCCATTCCGCCGGATCGGCCGGTCCCCTTACTAATTCCCCAATGGCTTTAGCTTTACGAGCCCGTTACGCCCCGAACCCTTCTACCCACGGGCGGCTTCCCTGAATGAAGGACGAGCTTCAGCCTCCCCGCTTCCGGCTATCCACCAACGTGCAACCACCCCCCTTCCAGAAAACGGCGCCTTCCTTCTTTGGGGTTTTTAGCTCCCCTTCGAAGGGCCGGGCATCGACCTAATCTAAACTACGGAGCGCTGGCTTCTACAAGTTCCGCCTGAACGAGACACGAAAGTGTGTGCCTAACCTATTCCCTTCTGCAACTTATTCTCCTTACCGGTAATCTCCCACTTCGCACGGCGTCGTTCCCATTTCCCCCGTTCCACCGTGGCGTTTCTCCTCGCTGAATACCCCGGTCACCCCCTTACTCTACAGAGAAATTTCCCGACCATCGTGCTCCGCCCCTTGTCACGTATTTATGCGCATCTCCTTTCTCCCTCCCGTCGTGCATAACGTATCCTAATACACCCTCTCATGTGGTCGTTAGCTACACCGCTCTAGGCCACTAACCGGACGGGAACCCCTCCTGCCGTCAAACGTGAATCCTCTTCGCCCACCTTGTCCTCTTCTGGACGATTTCCGTCTATACTCGCTCCCCGTCCGAGGAGATTACCCGGAGCAACTCCTCTGCTGTCCCTCAAGTTTTTCCCCAGTGCCCCTTTTCAGACCCAGACAAAGCCTTCTTATCTTTCCGGCCGCAGAAATCTTCAAGCCGGGAGTGTATGACCGCGTCCCCCGCCTTACCCTTCCTGCCTGTCCCCCCAACTACACTTTTCCCGCTTGAAAGACTCTTCCCCACTGTTCGCTGTTCGCTCCCCTTTTCCTGGCGTCTCCCCCCTTACGACTCGACGGCCGGAAGACGCCCGCCCCCTGCTACGCGCTTTTTTGTCTTCCGAGTTCAACACCTCTCGGCCTTAAAATTTCCATCAATTCGCTCCCCTGCTTTCCCGCAGTTTCCGTTCACGACGTCTCCACTGACACTTGCCCTCTACTTCCCGGTGCCCCCCGTCCCCCAATTCCTCCGCGGACTCGGAGGCTTTCGCGCCTAGGCCCCTTTATCTAATTGTCGGATCCCCCTTCACCCCTTCATTTCTCCGAGCGTCGCCCCGTCTGATGAGCAGTCAACGATCTACGCACCTAAGTCTCCGGCACGGGCCGCGAGCACATCCTCTCGCGACCGTTGCCAGTCCACCTCGGTCCCTGCAGGCCGACTTCGCCGATCTTTCTCCCAACAACCTTGCACGGCATCGGGCCGATTACTCGGTTTTACCCGTCCCTTCCTAACCCTTTCTGACTAGACCCCCCCAGGAAAGCGACGGCTCGGGTCTTATCTCTATCGGGCGTGATTTGCGCATTTTAATTATCTCCACTTTTTCCTTTTTCTCTTCTCTCCCTCGCTGGTGGTACCAAGACCACCCCTCAACTGGCTGCTATTCATGCGGTCAGAACTTCGTCCCCCAGCTCTTTCCCCCTGACCCTTCTATGACGGCCGTGCACGCGCCTTTGTGTTCGAGATTTTGGACTCTTCGCATCTTCTGGGTCTTGGTTCTCCTCCAAGAAACGGATTTCCAAGTACCTGATCTTGAGTGACGCGTCCCTCCCTCTCTGTCTCGGAGCGATGTATGTGTGGGACGGCCCCCTCGGCTGACTCCTCCCCCCCTTTTTACCGGTTGTGACATATCGGTGGTCGTGATTTTCCAAATTTTTTCTTTGGACCTCTCATTTCCCTTACACGCATTTTTAGTCCTGAGTCGCCTGTCCTATAGGAGTAAGAGGGCGAAGCGTCCTCTCCTTCCGGCGCGGGATTCCGCGACATTTCAAATTTCTCCTAGACTTTCAGGTCCTCTCCAGGATGGATTTTGGTTGTCAGGGATTTCCCTCTCCGACCAGGATCCCTTAGGAGTCTCCCGGCGCCTTTGACCATTCCCCTGTAGATGCCGCTCTTGGAGCGACGGCTTCGTTTTAGCGTTTCCTTCTTTTGGAATCCCTTCCTCCACTGCGAAGACCTTTTTTTTCCCCTACCTTTTCCCCCTCTCCTTCCTTCGTAAGCACCGTTGTCTTTCTCTCCTTCGACGCTTTCACCACAAACTTCCCTTTCAGCCCTCCCGCGCCGCTCCCCTCCTCCCCCGACTTCTCTCTGGAGCGTGCCCGCGTCACCAGGACCCTTCAATTTGTGATTCAAAGAAACCCCTTCTTGCGCGCCCGCTCTTCGCAAATTGCCTTCCCGGCTCTAGTGTCCTTTCCCCCCTGTCCCAACACGACCCGCCGTACGTCTCCTGTTGCATTTCCCCTGCTATTTTTTTAATATCAGACATCTCTTTGCTTTGGCGATTATTTTTTTCAATTCAGCCCATTTAGAAATACCGCCCGCCATACGCCACTCTCAGTGCTTTTCCTCTTTTTCGTGCCCCTTGCTGATCTCTCCCCTAGTGAGACGAACGTGGAGACGGGACTCGCTCTTTAGCTCCCCTTCCATCGGGCAGGTCTCCCCCGAGGTCTTTCCTTTTCTTTTTGACTCCAAGTCGACGCTGCGGTCTCCCGTTAGTCGCGCGCTCTAGCGTAATGCTCCCAATTGTCACCCCGCCCCCTAGTTTTTAGTATCCCGTGACGAGTTACTTCCGCGCTGGTCCTGGTTTCGCCCCCTTTTATACTGAGTTTTCAAGGACTCGCCGCTGTCAGCGGCTGAACGGTTTGCTGGAGATGGATTTTTTAGATTATGTCCCTCCTCTGGTTTGCCTCAGTTTTCA
>Ga0179591_1359838_pt1 | contig 10913 bp, 10 predicted proteins | sample CZOMad2_1_08_16f_FD_182891 | JGI IMG/M metagenome (GOLD analysis project Ga0179591, IMG submission 182891) | Vadose zone soil fungal communities from Angelo Coast Range Reserve, California, USA - CZOMad2_1_08_16fungal (PacBio error correction) | ecosystem: Environmental > Terrestrial > Soil >... | reverse complement strand
ACTGGCTTAGTTTCCGCAGAACACTTTCTAAATCTCGTCCGCTCCCTTTACAACCCCTCGTGCCCGTCAATCCCCAAGGACCCCCTGCCTTTATTCTTTTTCCCCTCTTTGGCATTGCTCACCATGAACATCAGAATCGAGCTTTTGTACAATGTCGGACGTTATCTCTGTGATCTTGTCCCTTTCCCCTCTTGTTCTTTGCCGCCCCGGAACAACGGGGGCCTCCGAAAGAATTGACAGAGATCTGCGCTGGTTCCCCCAGTGCAAGCAAGGAGCGTCCTTTCTTTTCCATCTTCTCCCTCCCAGTATGGGTTTGGGCTTTTTCTCTCTTTTTCTTCCCGTAACCCTTCCGTGATAGTTTAGATTTCCCCTGGTTCCTGCCACCCCCTGTGTTTTTTTGGGGCGCCTAATCCACGCCAAGTCCGGGTCCTCTTCCTCGCATGGTCAAGCCATTCTGAGGCGGTTCCTTTTTCGGTTGCAAGTTTTTTTTTTTATCTGATCCTCACGCGTGTTTCGTTGGGGGACGAGCCCCGTCGGATCCCATCGACCAATTCCCCCCCTCAAAGAGAACCCGCGATATCGAAGTTCCCTTAACCCGAAGGCAAACCTATCCTTTTTACGCGTAAGAGGGCTAGAGCGCGGCCACGAAAAAGCTCCTTTCCCAACGCCCTTCTCCACAGGACTCTACCCGCCTTTCTCCATAGTCCGTCTTAGAAGGAAGTTTGGTTTCTCCATGGCAACCGGGCCTTCACGTGTTCGCGCAAACATCCTAATGTGGGTTTTCCTTCCCCCTTACATTCGAGTTTATGTTTCCGTGAGTGACCAATTTGTTTCTCTTCCTGGCCACCCCCTTTGGGCGACGATCCAGTACATTCCCGCCAAATTGCTTTCACTTTCCTGTCCCTCCCCCCGTCGCTTTCTTCTTGCGAGGAACGTCGGAGAGTGATTTTCACAAACACTTTTGCGCTGGCGAGCTATTTTTTTTTTCTCCCGTTGGGGCTGGTTCAAACACCGGCCAAGAGAAAGTTTTTGGGTTTTTTCCAAAAAAAGGACTCCAAACTGGCTCCCTTTTTGAGAGGGAATTGGGTTTTCTTTCCAACGAAGTGACAAAGTCCGCTCGGCCCAGGTTCCTTTTCCCCTCCTCGAAGACAGTTTCTAGCCACAATCGTTATACGGCTCTCCCTAGTAAAAGGGAGAAGATCCGAACACCGACTCCCTCGCTTTACCTTTTTCCTCTTGAGGTTTTAGGGATTTCCAGTACGTGTTAACCAGCCCGGACCCCCCCCCTCCCTTTGCCGCTCACTCCAGGATGAGGCTCCCCATGGGCTCTCCCGATCTTTAGGTACTTCTTTTTTTCCCCCAAAACAAACGTTTTTCCTGGCTATCATCAGTTCAGACAACGTTCAGGCTTCACCCTCCCTGCGGAGAAGTTCGTGTATGTTGATTCCCCACGGCATACAAATCGACCGTAACAAAAGGGGCGTCTCTTCATTCCTCCGCTCAATGTCCCGAACTTTTCCAGGCTTTTCCCTTCTCTTTCGCCCCTTCTCTGGACATGAAGGACCCCTACCATCCATTTGTGAGCTCGGACTCCCCTTTGGGGGTTTAGCCGGAGTCGGAGATCAGGCTCCCCCCGCCAATCTATAGTCCCAACTTCCCCCACGATGGGCGTGTGTTTTCCCACCCTCTTTTAAGACGCTCCGTTCGAAACACCTTCCTTTCCCCAAGATTTCTGCCCCGGACGTAAGCCTTCAAGGCGCTTTCGTTTTTCTGTGTTCCGACTGTTTCCGGGTTCTTTCCCGCTTCTCGTTCCCTCGTAACTTTCTGCCAGAAGGCGCGTTTAAGTACGATTTTTCTAAGATATCCGAAAGCCCCTCTTTTCCCACTGCCTCCCTCTCCCTGGTCTAGTCAATTTCTTCCATGTTACCTATGTTAGGCCCCCACGGAGCACCGTTTTCGAATGGAAGCTTTTCTCTCTTCCCTCGCCGTACGTTGCAACCGTTTTCTTTGAATTCCCTGAGACCCGGTTAGCATCCGAACATCGTTTCCAATGGGGGCGTCGGTGTTCTGGTGATTTCTTCGGCCTTTTCTGGCCTTGTCCTGGGAGCTGAGACCCGCTCTCCACGCCTTTTTTTTTTTGCAAACATTTCCGGAGATGGTCAAAACAGTTCTTTCCGTTCACGCTTTCCCCGGTGCCGCCATATTTCCACCCATTTCGAATTCCCCTTGAATTTTTGGTTCAGTCGACGATCCTATACAAAGACGCCCTAAGAAAACCCCCTTTCGCCCCCCCCCCGCTTTTTTCTTTCGTCCTTCCATCGACTTCCCCCCCTTCCCCGCCCCTCTCTCTCTTCTATTGGTGACGGATCGTTGTTTAGAATGCCCGCGACAATAAAGATCTGTCCCCCTCCCCAGGATGTTTGAACTCCCCGATTTTGGTGGGCATTCCTCCCGACCTACTATACTAAACTTTTTCGAGTCGTGGCTTGCAGGCGAACCCCCTCCTCCTTAGAGCTCCACCTTTTTACTCGGCCTTAGCGAAACCTTCAGGCTTCCCAATTGCTGAATTAAGCTTTGTCCTTTAATCGTTCCCTCTATCGTCCCAACGGTCCCCAAAGCTGGGTCCAAGTCTGGCACGTCCTGGTTCATGAGCGTTTCAGACGGCCCTTTTTCGAGGTTCTCCTTTGATCTATTTTTCCTTCCCCGAAGGGGACTTTTCACGGGCGATCGAGCGCCAGGACGTTGACCAGACCTTTACCCTAGCGTTTTTGCTGACGCTCCCCTTTTCTGCTCTTTACGACTTCCGCGCTGGCTTTTTTTCGGCGCGTATGTTTTTAGCGGACCTCTTGTCTTTTTTTTTTAGATAGTAGTGCCAACGGCACGACTCTCAGTTTGAGGATGATCTGTTCTATTCCCCCCTACCGTGTTGAGCTCCTGCTTTTTCTGCTGTATGTTCCCCCCTGAAAGATTCCAACTCCTTTAAAAAGAGAAGAGCTGCGTGGAGTTTCCGTGGATAACGCGAATAAAGTTCATTCGCCCCCCCACCCACCCCCCCCCCCCCCCCCCCCACCCCCCCCGGGCCGAACTTTTTACGTTTGATCCTCTTCGAGCGTTTTTTGGGATCCTTAATGAAAACTCCGCTTCGTTCGCGATTCTCCTGGCGTCCCTTGGCGAAGGAGAACAGGAGGCGTGACGGAGGACCTTTCCCTGCCGGAAATTTGTTTTGGCGTTTTTTTTCCTCTTCCTGAAAGATTGCTTCACTCCCCCTTACCCTTTTCCGATCTAACCCCCTATCACTCACGCGCCAGACGGACCCCCACAGAGGTCCGTTATTCAACGTTTCTTTTTCTTTGAATTTCCTATTCGTTGAGCGCCTTTTCTCCCGTGAGCTCCCTACTTCCTCCTTCCACATTAGAGCGTTTTTTCGTGCGGTGGGCAAAATAGTTCTGGATCTGACCTCCGTTTTGGCCCCCCTTCTTTTTCGCGTTATGTTTTCGCCCCTGACGCCCCTTCTTCGGTTCTCTTGGACCTACTTGGACACGCGACGCACCCCCAGGCTCCGATCTGTGACCCCTTTCCTCGCCCTTTGTTACCTTTTGTTTTTTTCCTTCTGGCGTGTTTTCTCCGGGATTCCAGTTCAGGTGGGAACCGCCTGAACAGGGTGTGGACGTACCGATGGCGTTTTTCCTGTATCTCCATTGGATTTTCACTCTCATGACTGGCTCACCCTCATTTCTTTCATGTTCGGATGCGGCGATTTCTATACAGGCACTGCCTGTTTTTCAAGTTTTGGCCTTAGTTCTGGCGTCCTGACCGCCCCCTCGAGTTCTTTGCAATTTTCTTACTCCACCGACTTATACGCATCCATCTTCAAAGCGATGACTTTCAAAGATTCTGCCCGTTTTTTACCAACCTCCCTCATCACGTTCCTCTGTGCCCACCGTGGTCGTGTTGGAACGGAGGTCCTTTACTGGGCACGTTAGGAAACCAGCGGTTTCGTTTTTCCCCTTTCCTGGTCCTCCCCTCCCTGTTCGTAGGGGTCTTTATAGGCTCAGGCCCCGGGCGAGAGATCTTCTTAGATTCCTTGACACCCCTTTTCTTGTGTTTTTAATCTTTTGTAGTCCTCGAGACCGTGAAGGAGTGGGGTTATACCCCCCCCTTGGTCCGTTTTTTTTATACCCCTTGACAAAGTAGTGCGCATTTCAAAACTCTCCCAATTCGCCCAAAGTGATCGTTAAGGGGTTTTTCCGCGAACGGTCCCCAACCCCCCCGGAACTCCGATAGTTTTTTTCTTTTCACCGATAGCGTATACTTGCTCATTCCCGGATGGCGAATTTTCGGCAGGTTTCCCCCCCCCGCTGTAGGATACTGACATTCGCGTCCTTTTTACCCTTTTCCACGATGAGTAATGGGTGTTTCCCCCCCAATATAACACCGGCTTTTTTATCCCTCTGACTGGTTAAGGCCCCCCCACACTTTTCTCTCCGGGTTCTTATCTCTGAGCACATGGCTTGACCGTGTAACCGACGTTGGCCTGGTCACTGACAGAGACCTTTTTTCCTGCTTCTGTACCTCCTCAGGGAGAGGTTGATTTGGCATAGGGATCCGCGGGGTCTTTTTTTTCCCGCGCCTCCGCAGAAAACCTTGGTTTTCTTAGTTTCTTCCCCCTAGAGCGCTTTTAGCGGGTCAGGGGATCTTCATTTTCGCAGATTCTTTCTATTCCCCCCCCCCTCCTGCCTCTTTCCGTACTTCCCCTCCGACGTGCACTTTTTCCCTTTTGTCCATTTGCTTCCCTTGTCCCCTTTGGGAATTGTTGGTGGAATAAGCAGTCCCAATTAAACGCTTTTTTTTACCAATGGTGTTATCTTCCCAGGCTCCCCCTTTTGAGGCTTCCCTCTGTATTTATCTCCCTTGTCTTCCCGTTAGCTTCCGCCGGACGAGGGGCCCAAGGATATGCGTCTTTTTTCTACGCGCGTCATCATGTTCCCCCATTTGGATATTGCTCGACTCCCCCTTAGTCCCTCTCTTCTCAAGCTTGGACGATACCGTGGAACACCCCGCGGATTTTTTTTTTTTTTCCTTTCTGCTTCTTAACCGTCCGTTGTCAACCGTCTTCTTGAGTGACTTCTCTTTGTCCCCCTTTTGCTCTTTTTGCCCATGAGAGCGCGGGGTCTTCTTACCCATCTCATGTCCTTGGTTCCTTTTTTATAATTTCCTCGCGATGCGGCCTGCTTGCACCCCCCCCAAAGGCCTTCTCCCCCGGCATACAACGCACGGCAATGAAGAAGACCCAAATTTTTTTGACTCCTTTCTTTTAAAATGGTCCCTCTTTGAACTTTCTTCCACTGCCCCCTAACAGTTACTCATCATATTATCCTTTTCTATCGACGAGCGAGTGCGACCTTTGCTTTTCGTTTGAGGGTTATCACCCATGAAACCTTTAGTACCTTTTCTCTCTTTTTCTGAGACCTCCCCTCGGTAGATTTATGATGATGCCTCGGGGCCCTCCAGCCCTCATGTGAAATAACCGATTGTCTACCTCCTTATAGAGGGCTCCCCTTTGCTCCCTACTCCAGTGCGGCGAGGCCCCCGAAGGGTACTCCCCCACCACGCCCGTTTTTCCCGCGACGCGTTTCCCAGCCGAGTGGCTTGGTTCTATTTTTGGGCACCCTCCTCCGGCCCCTTCCCGTCGCGCATTTTCAGATGGTGTTTCCTGGTTCGATTTTTTTGTCTCTTCTTCTGGCCCCGTTTTCTTCGTTTTTCTGATTTTCCGGAGCACTTTTTCATTGACTCACCTCTTCTTTCCTCTTTTGTTGTTTCTGGCGTCCCCCCTGTCCCCAGTCCTCCCCCCCCCAAAATGCTTCCCCACGTTGTCCCCCCTCACCCCACAGGTTTCCCCCCACCCCATGACAATTCGAGGTTCCTATACTCAGGGTCGCCTCCCCTCCCAGGCCCCCAGTATTGGTGTCTCAGAGCAGATGGTACCGTGGAAGTTTTCCAATGTTTTTTCTTTTGCCAGGCCGTCGCTTCCCCTTTTTACCTTCAAAATAGCCCCTTCCTTTCGAGAGACGGAATTCAGAGCTGTGTAGGGCCATGTTCTTTTTCCTCTCCGTTTCCCCCCGAGGCCTCCTCTCCTCGACCCATTTTTTAGTGATACGCCCCCTCTTGTCCCCCAAGTGGACCCCCTAGTCTGCCCTGAGGTGGTTCGGTCATAACCAGTCCTACCCTTTGTTGTCTGCCAATTCCTTCTCTCAACAGTTTAGTTTTCTTAAGGCACTTTGTATGTAGAGGGCTTTCTCAAGGCCTGGTTTTGATCTAGCACCCCCTCTGTGGGCGTTCGACGCCTTCAAAAGATCAGGCTGAGTTCAATTCTTTGGGTCTGGCCCCCCCTTTTTACCTTGATATTTGCTCCCCCTTTTTCTTACCAATTGTCCGGTGGGGATCCCCCAATGTGATTCGCAAACCTCGAGTAGGCCCGTTAAGGTCTCGTCTCTTTCTTTTCGAATGGTTTTCCCCGTTTTTTTTCTGTTTTCTTCCTTCTTCAGGAACATTTCCCTTGTGCAGAACTCTTTCACGGTTCCCCCTCGCCCTCCTAAAAGGACCCCTTGACGATTTTGCCTTTTTCCCATCGGCTATCCCCATCCGCCTCGCAGGTGACACTCTCCCGTTCCCCCTTTTTTTGTCCCACGGTCTCTGCCAAGGCTGTCTCCTGATTCTTTTTTCGTTTAAGCCTTTTTTTTTTTTTGAGCCCCCCCTTGCAGTTCGCGCAAATTGGCGTCGATTGACGCTTTTTTTTCATCCGGTTTGCCTTTTTGCTTCTAGTCTTTTCCCCAGATTTCCCCAAAGACGTCCAGCTAAAGATGGGTTTTTGGCGAATCACTTATAGGTGCTCCGGATCTGGGTGCCCCCCCCCCCCTTTTGGTACGACATCGTGGCAGGTTTTGTCGTCTTCTTAAGTCCCCCCCGCTTTCCCCCCCTTTCATTCTCCGGTTTCTCGCTGCCGGCCTTTCGTCGGGTTAAACCTTGGTTTTTGGGTTTTGCTATCTTGCTCAAAGTTTCTCCACTTGTTTCGTTTGCCTTTGAGACACCGAACGGCGGGGACCTCAGTGAACCCTCTTGACCGGCCAACTTCTCTCCTTCTCGTCACGACTGCAAAGACGCTCCTTTCCAGGCGGTTTTTCGTTTCCTTCCTGGTCGGATCTGAGGGACCAAAGACAAAGGGACCCACCTCTTGCCAACAGATTATTTGACCCCAGACCCCATTCCCCAGTCCCAGTTCTTAGAGGGGTGAGAGGGTTTTGGGTTTTCTCGCAGTGCAAATCCGGGGGGGGTCTCCACGCCCTCGTCCTTTGCTCCAAACCCCCGACCTAAACCTTTCCAAATAGTCGAGGATTTCCGGGGTTCGTTATTTTTTTTAGCTCTTGCCCCCCTTTCTGGGACGTCAGTAAATGTTGGCAACGCTTCTTATAAATACTTTTACTTTTTTTCCCCCCTTTTTTTTTTCTTAAAGTTCTTTCCCTAGAGGTTGAGAGACAAACCCCACCATATAAGAACCCTTTTTTACCTTGAGTCGTCTAGGGTCCCTCTGCAAACTTGACGAGGATGGTGTACAAACCCCAGTCATTCTGGTTGGCTTTTTTGGACCCACCACGGAACCAGATTTTTCAGTCCTTTTTTGATATTAACGTCAAGGTTTTATCCCCCTCCCGACACTTTCGCGAAGCCGAAACTTTAAAACAGACCCCAATCCGCCAATCGGACCTTACCCCCCCTGTCCCGATTTTTTGCTGAGCCTCTTTTTTTTTCCAGACACCTTTACTTCCAGCTCGTACTCCCCCCCTTCTCCCCGTTTTTTTTTAACAGTGCTTTTTCCGCCGTTCTCGAGTTTTCACTCCAGGTGCCCCGTTCTTTCTCCGGCGCGCAGTTGATAGCCGATCGGGAGGCCTTTAGTTGGGAATCAACAACTTTTTTTCTTTTTTAGTTGCTGTCTTTTCCGACGTTCCTCTGTCTGCGTCGCTCCGTTCTGTTTGTTAAGTTCTCACCACGTGTCCCAGATCCACAACCTTCCCAGTCCCCACCCAGGTGTCAGGAAGGTAGTCAAGCGGGCGGCTCATTTCGCCCCGTTTCAAGGCTTTTCCATCACATCGCCCGCATCCGTCCCCATCCATCAATTCGTTGGAGCTTCCGGGACTAACATCCCTTGCCGCCCCCTTTTTCCCCCCTTTTCCAGTCCCCTTCTTCCCGGACTGCCTCAACACATGTTGCCCCGCTTCGGAGGTCACGTTCCCTGATCCGCGAGCTCCCCCTTCTTCAGATTCCCTTCAGGACATTGCTTTTTTTGCTTTTTACCCCACGATCGGAATCGGGGATGCGTGCGTCTCCGGTCCCTCTTCCCTCAGCCCGTTGTTTCCAGTATCGTAAGGTCTCCCTTCGAGACCTTCTTTTCTCGCGAACTTGAGAGACCAATTCTTCTGCGTCCCCTACTTTCATCTTCCCTCCACTCCTCGGGAATTGGAAGGCTTTCGGATCGCGCTCTTCAAGAGCGTCCTCCCCTTCTTACTTTTTCAGGATTTTGCTGCATTGAGCCTTTTTTCATTTTTTTTTGGACAAAAATTTTTTTTCCTGGCCATGGGGGCCGTCGTGCGTTAGGTGAGCGGGTTCTTCGTACCCGATGGAGTCCTGAAGGATCTTCTTCCCTCCCTCCCAACGTGAGCTCTTTCGAGATGAAAGGAGGATAAACCTTCAGCACTGGAACGGATGGCCCCCAAGTCCCACGCCCCTTTTTCCCCTGTGGGGTTTTCACTTTTAACAAAGCGCCGAAAACTCTTGAAGGGGGTCGTAGCGACTTTTTGGATCGGGATCTCGACACGCGTCCCTTCACCAGTCGTTTTTCCTTTACTTCAGGGACACGTGGTTGGCATTGAATTGGTCCCCTTTTCTCAATGGTCTAGTGAAGCGGTGCGATTTTTTAGCCCTTCAGTCCGAGTTTCCCTCCAGGATTCTCCGGTCTCCCGGATGTTCAGACTTCTAAACAATCGATTCGTTTCCGTGGGCACGACCCAGAAGCGGGTCCAAGTCCCATCCCCGTTTTGCTCCCCCCGTAATTTGATCGAACCAGCCCCCCTCAGCTCAGTCGGAGTAATCGCTCTCGCGTCGTAATCGGTCGCCAACGCTGGGTTCCCCCGCGGGCTGGTCACGTCTTCTTCTTCCCGGGAACTGTCTGTGAACCCCGTTGTTTTTTTTTTCTCTTCGATGGTCCGCTCCCCCTAATTTCCCTTTTTCGCCGGGCGCTCTCAGGAAGTGAACAGTGCCCTGTTACCCCCTTCTCCCGAGCTTCTCCGGTCCTCCCTTTCTCCTGACGAGGTTCTTCTTTCAGTGTTTAATTCGTTGGGTTCGTCTTCAGTCGTTCCAACGGCAAGACTCGGGGACGTTAGGATGCGTCGGCTGGTCCAACCCCCACCTCTAGTTATTCTCATGACTGCTTTTTCTCCATAGCCTCCTATTCGCCGGCGCGGGAGTGCCCTTTTTTGTCTTAAAGTAGCATTCGACCACCCGTGGCCCGACCTTGAATTCGCCGCGGCACTCCCCTACTTCTCGTTTTTCAGATCTTTTTTATGACCGACTCCTGTCGCCCCCGGCTTGGTCTGGCTTCGTATTGAAGGCGTACTTGAGATGCGCACCTTCTTTGCCCGTTCCGCTTCCGAAATGGTTTGGCGTTTTTTATATTTTTCCGATGCTTCCCCGGACGTTGATTGTCCGATCTCCTTCAAGATAAACCTACTTCCCTCCTCCCCCAGGGCCCATGTTAGGGATCCTCAACCTTCTTTCGAGGATTCATTCATTCTCGCCCCTTGGATCCCTCGTATTTTTTTCCGGTCCCCCCTTACAATTCGAGCTTTGAGCCGTGCGGGTGGGCTAACTAGTCTGTAACGCGCACCGTTGTCGCGTCATGTTTTCGACTTTTCTCTTCACGTTTTTTCCAATATCTGGTTTCTGAAGATTCCCTTTCCCTCACGCGAAGTTGTCCACGGCCTAAGATCGTTGTACACCGACACCCCTTTTCCCCCTCTGATAATTCCTCCCCTCCGTTTGAATCGCTGATTTTCCCGAGAGTGTCCCCTCCCCTCAGGCGGACCCAGGGGTTGGATTTATCGATGGGCTTCTTTCCTTGCTCAAGATCACCTCCATTTCCAGTGAGGCTGTGTGTGGTGGGGCGTCCTCTTCTTCCGACTTATCGGCCTTTTTTTCTTTGGGCTTCCTCCTTGAAGTGGCCTTTTACAGGTTGGTCTGGGCCCCGAGAGAGCAAAGTTCTGCGCATCACGCCCCTTTTCTTACCTCTTTTTCAGTAGGTCTTTGGCGTCCTCCACCTACTTATGGCATCGCATCTCACGCATGGAACGTTAGGAACGTCTTTTGACCGTCCAATAACCGCCCCCCTCCCCTGCTATCACGGGTTTTTTTCTCCTTTGAGCGGTCCATGGATTCCGTTAGTCTGGGGTCCCAGCGCGAGCCTTTTGAACGAGTCCTTTCCGTCCGGTCGGATACTAGCTGGAGTCTTGGTCTTTAGGAGCGACTCTCGTATCCTCACGCCTTCCGATGCTTATTTTGGGGGTTTTTTTCTGGGTAAAACTGGTAGGCGTCCGAGTTTGTGTAATACCAACTTTTTTTTCTTCTATCCCCCTCTTCATTCTGGTCCCCCTAGATGCTTCAAAGTTCGTTAAGGTTTTTGACCGAACTCACTGTGGGGCTACACCCCTGCACGATCTGACTTTCCCCAGATCGACAGGCTTTTTTTTTCCTTTCTTACTTGTTCCTCCAGGATTTTAAGGGGCGATGGAAACATTTCTTTTATTTTTTTTCGAAGCTTTTCCGCTTCCTTTTTTTGACCCCCCTTTTTGGACCCCCCCGATCGC
>Ga0179591_1277460_pt1 | contig 10913 bp, 11 predicted proteins | sample CZOMad2_1_08_16f_FD_182891 | JGI IMG/M metagenome (GOLD analysis project Ga0179591, IMG submission 182891) | Vadose zone soil fungal communities from Angelo Coast Range Reserve, California, USA - CZOMad2_1_08_16fungal (PacBio error correction) | ecosystem: Environmental > Terrestrial > Soil >... | reverse complement strand
TCTTTTCCTGGTTCTGTGTACCTTCGAATAAAGCTCATGAAAGACTTCAGAGCACAATTTTCAACTCAGGGTCCTCGGATCCATGCCTTTTTATTGTTCTTCCCTTAATTATCGAACGGCGGCAAACGTCCCCAACTTGTCCATCAACCCATCTTCCCCTCTTAAGGACACTCCAGAGAGATGAGTTCAATATGGCGTCTCGTTTTCCGCGATGCCGCCCATTTCAGGGCGTTCCAGGGGAGTACGGTCACCCAACCCCTTCTCCTTACTTTTGAAAACCCCCGCACGATGGCAGTATGACTCCAAAAAGCCTCTGATACCCGCCCTTTCCTGAGCGACCCCAACCTTCCTCCCTGGGGTATGCCGACTCATTCGCTTGTCGCTCGTCCCGGTTCCCAAGCATTCCCGCTCAGCCCAGTGGCATTCTTCTCGCCCCTAAGCCTCCCCCACCTGATTTTTATAGACCCGCAGTGTTGTCTCTAGTTTCTCCCCTATCCCAGATGTAAGAGGTCATCGTCTGGCCCTCCTTGCAAACTTGTATCCATAAAATCCTCGATCTGTCCTCAGCCCCGCCAATGATTGACTTCCCCGAATTCCCGCCATTGCCCTCCGAGTTTCCCCTCTCCAATATTTGTTAATCGCTGTTTATTTTTAGGTTTGGCCCTGAGGCTCGCCTAATTCGCGGCGTTTCCCCCGTCCGCCCTGGAGGTACTAGTTCCCCTTTAATTTAACGCGTCGATCTATTTCGTCGAATGTTTTCAGTCGATTTCGAGCTGCCGCCCCTCCAGATCGTTTTCCCCGAACTTTGAAACCCCTTTCCTTTCGATGTTGATCGAATAGAAACTAAGTCTGAGCATCTTGACGGCGGAGCTTCGTTCAGGTATTGCATTCCCTTCGCTTGCACTTTTCGGAAGTTTTTTTAGTCAGACGAGCTCGTACGCCCCCATCTGCTCCCTTTGCTGCAAACAATGCAAGGTTTCCCCACGCCCCATGTAGAAGGAAGGGCATTTCTGTTATGGCTCTTGGAACGCAGCCCGGTCCCCATCTCTCGAATGGTATGTTTCCTCTCTTTCTTGCAATCTGTACATTGGATGTGGGCTTCTGCCGTTTTTTCTCCTGTCCGTTCAATCTCGTCTGGCTGTTGCATTTTTACGCCGTTGTGGAGATATCGTAGCCGATGGATATGAATTGATGGGTCAAAGGACTCTTAGTTTCCAAGGTGGGAATTTCGCCAACGGAAAACAGCCATGTGATCAAGCGGCTTCGTTCAAAGGGCCGCAGAGAAGTCCATTCGTCCGACCAGTTCACAAGACCAGAAGATCCCTGCGTGACCCACCGCTCCCAACTGACTCCCACACTTTTCCTCGCATAGAGAAGACCAGATACTAACACCCGTTCTGGAAAACCCCCCCCCACCCTTCCCGTGATGGGGAGCCTATTTAGACTCAGTGAAACCCCTCCATGTTCAAACCCCGAGGACGTCCGTTCAACCACCAGCTTTTTTTGATTTACTAAGAGGCAGTTTGGTAGTGTCTGCTCGCAATCTTAAGGGTTGACGGATTACGCAGGCGCACGACGGATGGCGGTGCCTTTTTCTCAGGCGATGGCCCCTCAAAGAGCTCTTATTTTTTCCACGTTCCGATAGCCTCCCCAGCTGTTTATGAGCGCTCTCGTAGACTTCTCCCCTCGCGATTAGGACGCAGTTGATCTTCCGTGTGAATTTCACCACGGTCTTACGTATGCCTGTGGTCTCGACTCCGACCTTCCCCCTCAGCCGCCTTCCTCCCCCGGGAAGATAGCGATTCTCCTCTTCGTTTTGGACCCACTGAGGTTAGTAGTTGCAAGCAGACGTGAGTGCCCCCAAGGTATGTCCATTTCAATAGGGAACTAGACCCGAGCTTGCAACGTCCGTCTTTCCGAAGCCCCAAAAACGGCGCGTTATGTCTTTGTGTCCGGATGTCTCGATCGCCGCACAACCTTCGATCCCATGTCATAGCTCAGGTCAGTTTTATCCTGCCCCTCTTTGATTCGCCAAGACCTGCTTTAAACCCGCCTTTGGCACTTCACCCCCCCTGCGAGCGGTATTGCCTCAGATTTCTCGATCCAGCTGAACGCAGGTCAAGTCCTGACACGGTCTCGACCACGTTTTCCACACTTTCCTACAACATTTCAGAGTTAGCGACTTTTACTCAGGAAGAATTTAGTGGTACCTATTGATCTCCTATCCCGCCACTCTTTTCCCGGTGAGAGAACCCTTTTTAAGAGATGGTAGTCTCGTCTGAGTGCTTCTTCAATGGGCTACGACTGCTTGCCATCTGATCCTCTCCTTACGCGCTTTCCCTTCAACAATGTAATAAAACTTTTTTGTTGAAAGTTCCTTTCCCCAAGCTCTCGGCCTTTGAGGAGCGCGTGACGAGAAGTTCTCAGATTGAACGCCATCCCTCCATCATGTGGGTATCGGGAGACCAGACCATATGGTCACATGGTGTCCTTTTTCGTCTCGGCCTACCAAACCAAGGGATACTATCTTGGGTGTTTTTTTCCTTCCGCTTCTGGTCTTGACTTTCCTTGATCCCCCCTTTCTATCCTCACACGCTCTCGCCTAACATCACTTACCCGTTCTCGTGCGCCCGACGTAACCCCGGTTCCTTTCGGCGTCCCCTTCTTCCCTTATGCCTTTGATAGCTCGGGCTTGGGGGCTATAGCCCTTGATGCTCCATTAGTCCCAATTGAGTTCCACCCCCTTCTTTCACCTTCCGACCCACTTGTCCTACTTCTTTTACTCCTTGCCCCTCCTCCTTGGTAGATCCCCCCCTTCCTTAAACCCTTTACCACTTCAACCTCTCCTCCTCCCCATCCCTCCGTGCCCCTTTTCTCCTGACTCACCACCGTCCCCAAGTACTGTCCGTCTTCCCCTGATCCCCCGCCCCCCCACCGGGCTCTGATCCTGCCTTTTATTTTGGCATAACAACTTTACTGTTCTACTTCCCTCCTGACGTTTCGATACTAGCTCGCCGGACCTCTCCTTTTGCTCTACCTAGCAGTTTTTCCTCCTGTCCATGCCGTTTCTTCCTCCCCGCGTACTCTCTGTCAATTAACTTTGTCCGGCCCATCCCGTAGATTCCCTCTACCCTCGACGTCAACCTCCTTCTCAAATGCGCCAGCTCTTCCCCTGCTGCTCTCGTCTCCACCCTGCCCTGTCCTCTTTCCCCTCCCCCGGCCACCCCTTCTTCTCTTCCCTCGTTTTTCCGAGCCCACATTTCCCCTCTACTTCGATAACATCTGGTTTTCCCCTCCCCCCCGCTCCGTCATTTAGAATTTCTTGTACCTCTTCTGGGCTTCCACGCTTTTGCCTCGATTCCTTCTCACCGCTTACGATCACTTTCAACATAGGTAGTAAATCCGCAAACCCCGTGGATGGGTTCACAACCCCCTCTCCCCCATCACGACCAATGGACCGCTTGCCGAAGCTGCGAGTATGGCTCTCCACAAAGTGTGCCTCGTCATCGTCTACTCCACTTATCTTCTTTTTCGTCCACTCTCGTACCGACTGCATTCCCCCGCCAATCTACCAAAGTACCGCGTGTATTCCTTACCTCTGTTACCATGCAGTCCTCGAACCTCTGGCACACTCCCTCTCCGCTCCATCACTCCCGATGCGTCCCCTGCTTCAGCGACCCTCGATCCCGGTTCTCCCACCCCGTTCGTTCCCTCCCGCCCTCCTCCTATTTCTTACTCTTCGCCGCTCCGCACCCCACTTACTTCCGACCCCTTCCCCCATCGGACCTCTCTCTTCTCGGGCCCCCCCCCTTAATCCCCGTCCAGTCAACCCGCTCTCCGCTTCGCCGAGCCCCAAAGCCGTCCATTTTGCCGCGTTTCTCCTTCACAGTCGTTCGCTCTGATTTCTGACTCCTCTATTACTGCATTTGTGTCTTCGTCCTTTCTTTCTCCTGCCTCCGCCCCTCGCCACCTACGTGCGTTTCATCTTGGTCTTGCTATTGTTATTTCTTTGTTACTGATCGTTTTACTGTCCCACATTCCTCTTGCTTCACTCTTCTCGGTGTACTTTTTTTTCTTGTGGTGGTTGCTCTCGTATCCCTATTTCGTCTCGACGTAAATTGATCCCCTTCGGTAGATTTCCCCCCACTCCATAATTCCCCCGATCCGTTTCATCACCTTTTTTTACTTTTCATCCTTCAGTTGACCAGACATCTCTTCTTTTCTCTTTAAACTGCGCGCCCCCCCCCGCTTTCCCCTCTTTATGTAAAGTTCTATTTCTGAATTTCTGATTGCTTTTCTCGTTCCACTTTACCGCCACGGACAGCCCCCCCCCCACCACCCCACACAGACGAGACCACCCCACCTCCATGCACCCCCCCGCACGTACACACCAGAACCACCCACCATTCCAGCACACATACATGAGCCTCTCAGACGCGGAACCCATTGTCTCGATTTCCCCCCCCGGTCCCCCTGCCCTTTTTTTCCCCCCCTTCTAAGTACTCCGAGTTAAAAACTATATTGACCCTTTTCTACGGACCGCTGTGAGAATTTTCAGAGACTATTGCCGTGGAAGACTCCCCCCGATATTCCCCCTCTTTTTGACGAGATGGGCTGCTGTGCAAATTCCATTACTATCGTGTCCTCCTCTCTTTCTCCCTCATCTCTCTCCTGTGAAGTTCTTTTCCCCGTTAGCGTTTTCCAACCGGTTTTTTGGACGATGTCCTTAGTAGATTACTTTTTGTAACGCCTTCCCCGTGGATGTCCCCGCCGCTTTCCCCAATTTATCTTTTCTGAGCGCCTTGGAGCCTCCCACGGTTTTTGTGACTAGCTATACAACCGCGTACGGTCGCGTCGCGTTTCCCCCTCTTTGCGTCCCCCTAAATTCTGCCTCTTGCCTCCATACGCCAAACTTTCTCCTCTTCCATACGCTTGTCTATTACAGAGCGGTTCCACAGCCGACGCTTTGATTTCGTCACTCCTCGTTCGACAGAGCCCCACTCTACTTGGACCCTTTTTTCTTCTCTCTTTTCGTCCCAGCAAGAATTCAGTCTCCGATCCCCCTATCACCCAACCTATCTCTGACCTCTGTTTCTCCTCGCGTGCCAATGTTCGGGCAACAGCTTCCTCGGAGCCGCTGCCCCTGCAAGCGTCAATTTCCTCTGCTTTCTTCTGCTTAAGCTCGCAAGATGTCCGGCCACACGTGCCGCCTATCTTCCCCCTTTTGCCAGACAAAACCCAAAAATTTTTCTTCCCCTTCGCGTCCCCGTCGGCGACTGGAACTCTCCTCGCCCATTCGCGTCTCGGCAAGATGTCTTCCTATGTAAACCTCCCGACGACAATAGTATTCAAGTTTCGTTTCCTTTTCCCCCCCCTCCCGCAGCCCTCCCGGTCCTGGTAGCAATCTCAACCCTCTATTCTTAGCGATCAATCGGATCCAAGTTAGGATCTTACTCCCTCTCTTGTTGTCATCCGAAAGGTTTAGGCAATCGTCCTTTTTAAGCAGGCATACGATAACTTCTCACCCCTCGTCGGTTTTTTGCTGTTTATTGTCTTGCTCTTTTGACAAACCATGGTTGTACAACCTAGACTTTGAGAATGTAAAGGTAACCCCTTCTCGTGCCTTGTCTTCGAATTGCCCTATTATGAGGTTTTTACTCCCGACCCACTACCTCCGCAGCGATTTTTGCTCTTTTAAGAATCCGGCGTTCCCTTCTTTTCCTCTGGCCGAGGTTTAACTCATACCTTTCCCCCCCACTTCGTATTTGAAAATGCTGACCCTACCTTGTTAAACCTCATATTAAGATCCCTTTTTCTTAGATCCCCATGTTTCTACACCAGCTGAAACTTATTCACGGGTTCCGTCTCTTCTAAGAACCTAATGCGGTACTGACTTTAAATTTTTTTTCCCCCCCCAATCCAACGGATGTTTGGCCAGAACGCCCAACTTCTGTTATGCACGAATAGACTCCGTAACGATACGATTTAGACTCCGGTCACCTGCCAATCGAATTGTTTTTGAGTTTGGGAACCTAGATGGCGTGAACGAATGCTACCTTCCAACCTTCTTTGCGTCCTCCTTTTATCGATATTACGCCGTCAAAGCGGTTTCTTTTAATATGAAGGCCCCCACTGCCTCGTTTCTCAACATTCAGTTTTCCCGGAACTTCTCGTGTTTCTCCTGCCCCAACCTGGACTTATTTTCTGACATCTTCCATAACCAAGTGATTTCAGTGTTCGGAACGGGTTTATATCAGCCGGTTAGTTTTACTATTCTTCTATATTATTTCGTCCGTTCCTTACACTGAGGTATATGCTTGGGTTTTTTTAGTTTCAGATCACGCTTAGAGTCTATCTTATCTGGCGACAATTAAATCATCCTCCACTTCTTGTTTAAGTGTATCCTTTTCCACTTCCATATGGTCAACAGTGAACCGCCCCTTGCGTTTTTACCTCCGGCTCGTTGTGGTATACAAAAACGTCATGATAAGTACCCCCCCTTCACCTCCATAAGAGGGAGAACTGCTGACCGGAAGACCCGCTGGCCTACTCACCCCAGTGCCTACTTACGTCCCCCTGATTTAAGTAAGAAACTACCCTCCTCCGTCGCGAATTTAGAGACCTTTCCGGACATTTTTCTGTAACGCTCCCCCCGGGAATAAATGTCAGAATTTTTCCTTACTCCCCATGCTGTCCCGTCGATTCTGCATCCAGATTCCCTAGTCGATTTCCCCACGACAGCATTTTTGCGCTCTTTTGACTACTTCTCGCATCTCTGACCCCTTCAGGCTTTCCGACACGCTTCAGTCTAGGCGATTCGTAGATCGCGTCGCCCCAATTGTTTTCCCTCCTTTCCCCTCCCCTCCTGAAATTTCAGATCTCCTCAGACTTTATATCCTACGACAAAGACGTCGAACCCGATGTTAGAACCGATGTACTTGTCATTTTAGCTCAGTTCAAGTTAGTTCCAACAAGAGTGAATTAAGGCGAGCCGCCCGAATCCCCCCATCCTACCTCTTCATGAGTAAACCAATATCGGGAGTCGCTTTTCTTCATCGAGAAATCTTGCGGGTAACCCCCTTCCCCCCCATCTTTGTTATTGTAATGCCTTTTGGATAAGAACGTGGCTTCCCGATAGCCGCGACTAATCTCAACAACAATCTTCTCTGGGTGAAGAATATCCCTCTTCCCCCCTGCTCTTGACCATTGTGTTTTTCTAGTTCGATTATGCCCTACTTCGGTGAGAACCCCCCCTGGACTCCGCCCGAGTAGGAGAGAACCTTCCATCGTTATCCCCCTAATCGTTTTTGACCTTTGGTTCTTGCCCTTAGGATTAGCAATTTTTGTTTCATTATTGCTAGTTGGTTCTTTCATCTTCTGAAAGAGTGTGTGGGTACTCCCATGGGAAGAGATTTAGTCCATTTTTGATCTACCCTAAGCCCCTTCCCCTCTCTTCCTCCCTTCTTGCATACGCAGTTTTTAGCTCAATATAAACAGATTTTATTCACAACCCTTTTTGGTTTTGCACGACGGGATAATTCTTTCCCGACCACACCAACTCCCTTTACTATGGACTTCAGTCATTTAGGTAGTGTTTTTATGTCCTATCCTTTCGACTTCTTACACAGTAGGTCCCTGTAACCGGATCTGAATACTTTTCTCCCCCTTTTTTGGGTGAGACTCCGATTCCCCATTTTTTTTCCTCGGCTATGAGTCGAGGCGGAAAGAACTCCGACCTCGTCGCTTCACCGACCGTCGACCAAGTCCACTCCGATTGGAAGCTCCCCATGGGAGTGGTATTGTGGTCTCCAGACTGACTGCTCCCCAACCCGTCCCCAATTTAACTTAAAATAGCTCCCCGAAAGATCCGCCTGTTATTCCTTCGGTGAAGATTCCTCTGCGGCTTCGGTTCTCTCCTTTCCGAAATCGCTTTCCGGTTCTCCTGGACCCCTTCCTGCTTCTCGTTTCAAGAGACCCATGGCAGTTTTGATTAAAAAGGTTTGTCCTTTAAATCAAAGACTGAGCGACCCCCTTTACCCCGCGGTCGCTCCGAGTGCTGGTTTATCCCCCCTTTTTGCTAATGCAATTTAGTGTTCTCCCCGCATCCGGACTTTTCGCGATCAGCCAGACACCCTTATTCATTGAACGTCCCATTTTTTTTTTTCCCGCTCACCTATTAGTCCTACTTCAAGATTGGGTTAAAGAGGTCCCTCCTCCGGCTACTCCTTAAACTGGTAAATAACGTCCGCGGCATCTTTTTTTCCCTCCCTACCCCTCCTGGAATGGTAAACAGGTAACATAGATCGATAGACCGCCAATCGCTTATTAACGATATTCCATTGGTGAAGTGTAGCGTTTGAATTCGAGTGCTCTCGTTCCTCTGGTTTCCCGTTCCCCCGATGACCATCCTCTTTAAGCCCCCCTTCGTTCCTCTTTTCGCCGTTCAGTCTTGAGCCAGTCCCGTTTCCGCTCGGCACGGTCTTTTAAATACACTAGATCGGAGACTGACGCCGTCCTCATCTTCGAGAAAGGTATCTCTGAGATGAGGTATTGCCCCTGTTCCTCGAACCCCTTTGTGTAGGTAGCTCGTCTTCACGTCATCATGGAAATATCGATGCTTCTTTTTCCCCCCACCCCATGCATTGGCTATCAAATGTCGCGCGCACTTCGTGATTTTTGCCTTTCAGGACACTCTTGACAATTTCCTCCGCTGTGGTAGGATCAAGCCCCTATGTTTTCCCTTTGGCCTCTTACGGCATTGCAACTTGTCTCCGCCTAGGACAATACCCCTCCCCCCGGCGGAATGCTTTCGTTGTCTGATTCGTTACCTTTTTGTTACCCCTCCCCTTAAGCAATCCGCTATACTTTTCAAGACAGAAGATGATTGCAGAAGGAAACAACTGCGACCCTCACTGGTCTCTTCCTTCCCCTGCGGAAAATTCTTGCCGTAGTAAGTCCTCATACCTTTCCTTGACCTACCCGCACCCCAATTGCCCCGGAACGCCGTTTTAAACCGCCCTTTCCCATCCTCCCTCAGTACGATGAACGAAGTTCCTATCACCCGTTTGCCCTGAAACACTAACACCTCCCAGTAGTGTTTTTAGGACTATTTAGAACCCGACCCCCCCCGTTTTCCCGCTCCCCAAGGTCGGTCCCCCGTCCCGTCTTACTACGAGTCGTTGGGGGTGGATTCTTCGCCCCCCCTTTGCATTTGATGCCGGGCAATGATTAACCCGACGTTTTTCCTGTGAGACTTTCTCGCCCCTGCGAGGCTCACCTCATGCTGCTCTTCCTTTTCCCTTTCTTGCATAGTCAATTCTCTGATTAGATTTCTTTTCATTTTCGCTGCGATTCGGTGGCGTATGGAGCTACAATCCGTTTCCCTTTCCCCCCCCCTTCCTCTGACGTCCTTTCCTTCTGGTCCCACTTCACCAGCCCGTTAAGTCGCTTTCGACATTTTATACCGTTATCGCGAGAGATCTCGATCGTTTGGAACGCGCGAGTCAGCTTTTGAGCTCCTTGCTCCCCCCTTTTTCTTTTTGACTCCCTTCCCAGTCAAAGGTTGATTGGCATGAAAACAAAGTTTCGTGCGCGGGTATGTTCTTCCCTTCCCTCCGTCCGCCCATCGTCTCATATGGGCATGTTCGCCCTCCTCCCTTTCGCTGTTTCCTCTACTCTTGCCGAAGATAGGATGTCTTTTGGCCCAACCCTCACCGTTTCGGGAGGCGAGCTTTATGACGCTGCCTTCCCTTTTTCCCTCCCGTTTTTCTCCCCCCTCTCCCCGCGTACAGACCGTGCCGCTGGCTCCTCTTGAAGCATGAGCCCTCCTCGGCCTTATCGCCCGACGGGCTGCGGTCGACCTCGCGAAAAATGACTTTTGTCGTCCTCCCTCCCTTGAGGTCTTTAACGTGGCGTACGCGCCGGGCGTATGATTCACTGGACGCTTTCATGCCCCATTGGCCGAACTTTTTGGCTGGCATCAGGTCCTCTGGGTCCCTTCCCTCTCTCGTTTTCCAGTTGGCTTTTTAACCGCCTGCATAGATCACTCTTGCGGGTGCGCGAGTAATCGTTCCCCGGAGGCTTTGATGAGCGCCTCCCCACCCCTTTCGCCACTCTCTTGTCTGATATTTCCCCCCCACTCTGAGGGCTTTTTATGGATTTATCATCATCAGGACGTTGGCCCCCCAGTCGAGTTGTTCTCTTGAATCATGACCCTGATCTATCCGCATTGTGGCTGTCCTTACACCTTTCTTTTCATACATACAGCGGTTTATGATCTACTTAAATCCTCTTTGCAGGAGAGTTACTATCTGACCTTGCCTCTGCCCATAGTGACCCTCCCTCTTCTTTGACCTTCTTTGTTGCTTCGGCGGTCCCCTCTTATATTCCCTTTCCAGCAGGATCGATCATAGAGCAATGATGCTTCTGCCTCCTGCCTTCAATTGCGACCCTCCCGCACCGCCCCTTCATTTCTCGCATTCTGACAGCCCCTTGAGTGGTTTCGAGACTTTTTCAATCCCTCCTTTTCAGTTCAATTTTACTCCTCGGGCCATTTTCGTCTTTCCAATGCAAAAGCTCCGCGCCGGACTATGTCCTTCTTTCCCACTTTGCACTACTCTTTCCTGGATCTCGTTTGACTGCTCTTTAAGCTTGACCCTTACAGCTGGAGAAGTCTTTAAAAGTGACCTTCTTCCCCTCGTCAAAGTACTTACTTTTCCACTCCCTTTGGTTAGAGAGTAGGCTTGGTTCTCCGTGAGAAAGCTTTTGAGGACCTCCAGGATAACCCTTTTTTCAGCCTTAAATCTATGGAACTCGAATTCAGCAGTCTTGAAAGATATATTGCACCCCTTTTCCTCCATATCCCCCCGCCGTACCCAGCCCTCCGACAAGAGATGACCCCCCCCGGTTTTTTC
>Ga0179591_1232087_pt1 | contig 10913 bp, 18 predicted proteins | sample CZOMad2_1_08_16f_FD_182891 | JGI IMG/M metagenome (GOLD analysis project Ga0179591, IMG submission 182891) | Vadose zone soil fungal communities from Angelo Coast Range Reserve, California, USA - CZOMad2_1_08_16fungal (PacBio error correction) | ecosystem: Environmental > Terrestrial > Soil >... | reverse complement strand
TGTCACTTTTCTACCCCCCCAACGTAGCCCCTTTTCTCCTCCCTTTTTCCCCTTTTTTTTTTTTTGTACTCTTTTTTTGACCAAGCGCCCGTTCTTCCCCACACAGGTGTGTATTTTCATGTTTGTCTGCAATCCCCAGTTCCCTCGTCCCCCCAGCGGCGCCCACTGTAATTTTTTAGTCACCCGCTGTCTTCCCACTCGTTCTTTTTCCCTTTCCGATTTTTTACGTTAATCATATTTTTATCAGTTATACGAACATATCCAATGGAATTTGGTGTCCCAGTCCTTTTCCTTTCAAATGCCCCGGGTTCCTCTTCTGTGTTAGCTTGACGTGTCCGATCTTATTGGTCAGGGATACTCAGTTCCTTTCCCACCTCCTAGTTTTCCAAAAATCCTTCCTTACTGTCATCACCCTTCCCCCTTTCCTCATCTGAAGTATCGCCGTCTTTCAATTTTATGGGGTCCTGTTATTTTCTACTTTTTTTTCGACTTGAAACCCGGTGTAGTAGGTTTCGCTTCTTAACAAGATCGATTTTCCTTTTTTACGTCGTCCCTCTCTTCCCCCCCTCTCCTGCTTTGACTTTAGGAGTAGCTCCTGATTTTTTTGTATGTGACCCCAAGAAGTATGTCTACCCCTCCCTCCCCCTTTGACTCCCCAAGTTCCTTCTCCCAAATTAATTTTTTTTTTTTCGGGCGACTACCTTTCCCTTTCCTAGTGCTCTCTCTTTCTGAGTCCCCCCTTAAAGCGCTCCGTTTCTTCTGACTTAAAGGTTTCCATACCCCCCGGTTGCCATGTTCTGTGCCGTTGGGCCCCTCTTCGGGTGTGACTTCCATCGCTCCCTTTTTTTTTTTTGTGAGTCTTCTTCCTTTTGCCGCTCTTTTTATAGCTCTCTTTTTCTTGTAGTCCGCCCCCTTTTCCACTCAATTTAAGTGACAGCCCCTTCTGAAAGAAGACTCCCCGTTGTTCCCCCCCGCTTATCCCCCCCCCCCTTATATGCAAGACTAATTTTGGCGTATTTGCGTTTTTTCCCCGGCCCTTCTCTCCCTAAATGTTGAACTCAGGAGACTCCCCATGTGATGTTAATGGTGGGGTGGGTTTGCAGTATTACATTTTTTCTTCCACCTATTGCCCCCCCCTGTTGAGTTTTTTCTTTTTTGACAAAGTCTCATTAGCTACTCCTCTTTCCTTCCGACTTCAGTACCCCGTCGAATGGTCATGTTTGCGACTGCCTGGTTTTTTTTTCTTCGGGTTTTCTTGTTTTCCATCCGTCTCTCTGTTTACCAGTAGTGGGTTCGCATAGTTCGGTTTTCCGATCTTGGATATACAACGTGAGATCCTTTTCTTTGGAACCCTTCCCCTGTCTGCGATATTCTTTGCTTTTTCCTTTCCGCCACCCTTAACCCCTCTCTTGTACTGAGGCAAACAATTCCTTTTAGGCTAAGTTGCTACGATCGTCTTGCCCGACAGCAGTTCCTAGGCATTTCGGCATTCTTTTCCTCTCCTTGGTCTTTCTCCCCATCCCGGCGCGACACCTGACTCCTCGTCAGGACTCTCCCCCCCCTTTTCATCGCCCTCGCCCGGCCCCCTTCCTTTGGTTTTTTGCGTCGTTGATCCTGTTGGACACCGGATTGTTTTCGGTAGTCGCCCATGGAAATGCCGGGCACTCCCCTCCTGAATCTCGTACTTGTTTCTGAGGTGATTCTCGCATTTTAGGTTCTGGTTTTTCCTTCTTTTGTATGGTCGCCCTCCTCCCCAACGGTTTAAGGATAGTCCTTCGACGTTCTTGTGAGCGCTCTGATCCCGTACTGCCCATGTCCCGACCGTTGCTATCTTTTTACTTTTTGCACCCCTTCCCCCCCCACTACGTGTGTTTTGAGAGAGCCCTTCTCATGGTTCTATTCCTTTTTTCCCTCCTTTTCAACCAATACCCCTCCTTCGCTCCTTCTCTGTGTAGCCCCCCCTTGTTCCGTCTTGCCACAATGTAATCTTTCCAGATCCCCCTTCCCCTGTCGTGATCTCCCCTCTTTTTCTGACACCCGCCGCCCCCTCCTAGTCAATTGATGCTTTTCCCCCCCCCGGTAATCCTGTTTCTTCTCCCTTTAAAACAGCCAGGATTCCCCCGTATCGAAGTAATCCCACTTGCCTGCGTGCTTTGAGTTGGCTTGAACTTTCTCTTGTTGTATGTCTTTCCCCCCCTTTGATTGTTTTTTGCTTTAGTTCTCCCGATGACTATGTGTGAGAAGTAATCCCCCTTCTCGGCTCGCCACTACTCTCTGCCTCCCCCTTGATGTCTGGTTTACTCGCGTTTTTCCTTCTTCCTCGCTGACTTCCCCGAACCCCTAGGTTTTTCCTTTTCAGACTAGTCCGTAGACCTTGTAGATTTAACCCGGGCCCTCTCCTTTTCATCACTCCTGAACCTCTGTCCCCCTCACTGGCAAACTTTCACTTTTCCTGCCCAAAACCTTTCGCCCCTTGCTCACCAAAACACCCGGACCAGTCTTTTTTCTTTCCCGTTGACGTTTCCAGGGACTCAAGTTCGTAAGCTTTCTCTTCTTACCCTGTCCTTATCCCACCGCCCATTTTTTTTTCCCTTGTCCCAGCCCTTTTTTCGGACGCCCCCCAAAAAAGTATTCCCCTTCCCCCTGGATTCCGGTACTGCTCCCTTTCTGATTCCTTTGCCGCCCTCCACGGCCCCCCCCCCCTTTTCCCCAAAGGACAGCACGGTTCCTTGGCAGCCAGTTTCTTTTCTTCCTTTTTGTTGCTCGTTTTTTTTCCCCCCCTGGAGGTTGACTGACGGAACAATTTACTTTAGTGATCCCCACTAACTCCTACGCTGATCAATCGTCTCGGCATGACAGACATGGTCTTCGTCCCCCCCCTATTTCTCTTTTTCCTTACCCCCCCCCCCCGCCCATTTCACTACGGACAATCTTTTTAACTTTGGATGGAAAATGTTACGCTCACTCTCCGCTCCTTTTTGGTCCTTAGTTACGGATCTACGGCATTCTTTCCGTCGGCCTTCCGGGCCCCTTTCTTCCGTTTGTTTTTTCTCCCCCGTTTGGTCTTCGCTTCCCCTTCTGGATGCTGTGACTTGGTCACTACCACAACGAACATTTCCTCCTTCTCCCTCATTCTCATTTTCTTTACGGCTCTTCTCCCGTATTGACGGCCTTCAATTCTCTGAGCGTTGATTTTTTACCCCCAAATTCCCCTTTCCTTTTTTTAACTCTGCGCCTTCCCCCCACACAAGGTCGTTCCTTCTCTTCGTTGAATGCAGGGCCAGATGGCCCTTTTTGCTTCCCCCAGGATCTGGTCTTCCTCATAGATCACTTTATTCATTGTATGATCCCTCCCCAGACCCTTGTTGCCCCACCCCCTCCCTTCCTTTTTAATGTTTCCCCTGATCCCCCATGTTCTTATTTTTTCTTTTTCTATGTTTTTCAACCCTTCCTTAGTCGCTTTCCTCTCCGATTCACCTGTTTTTCCCTTTATTCGCCCGCGATGGTCCCGCTGGAACCCTTTTCCGACCTCCTTCCCCCCCCCCCTTTTTTCCCTCGTGTTTCCTTTTTTCTTCACGTTTTACCTGCAACAAAAGGGCCTTCCCCCAATTTAGCAAAGGGTTCTATCTCCTTTTGTTTCTAAAGGGTCCCATCCCTTTTCCCCACCACTTGTTTTTTTGCGCGAAGTTTGCCACTCTCCACCCGTAGCTAGATTTTTCCTTCTGTTTCCGTTTTTTTTCCCTTTCCCCTTTTTTGCGACCCTTCCACTCCGGTTCCCAAAAAGGGTGTGTATTTTTTTTTTCCCTTTAAGGTTTCCCAAGTTCCATTGTCCCCTGGGCGAATCAGTCCCACAGTTCCCAATCGAGCGATGACTCGCAGCTTTTCTCCTCTCGTTTCTCGACTCCGAATTGCACTGGCAACTTTTTGTCAGGAATTGAGAAAACTTGCTTGGCTTGGTTGGGGTAGCTTTGATTTTTTACTGTTTTGTCTAGGTTTGCTAGTAAGACCCCCCCCCTCTTGAGATGGCCCTCCCCTGACGTTCCTGATCCCCCCCCTTATCTTTTTTTTCGCGGCTCTTTTTCACCCTTCTTGGCGCTTGTTTCTTCAGTCTTAGATTGTTTTAACTTTTAGGTTCAGGGATCCCTTAGAGATTGCGGTTCGTGTACTTCGTCCCTACTGATGACTTGAAGGTTCGTCTTTCTTTTTGTGTTTCCCAATACGATTTTCTTCGCCATCTCTTTTTTTTCCTACTTAAAAAAGGATAAACCCCGTGACCTAGAAGGCACGTTTCTGTGACGGCAGGTGGCGATTTCCGGGATGCCCTTCTTTCTTCCCCTTACTCCCTCTTTGTTTCTGGTAATTCCAGGCCCCCCGAGGTGTTCCGTCTTTTCTTTTTGGCCCCGATTTTGTTTGCTCTACTCACCTTCATAGGGGTTCTTAAATGAAATTTTTTTGCCCTTTCGCCGTGACGCGTAGGGTTTCCTTCTTTGATCCCCCTTTTGCCAATACATTTTTCATTTGTTTGAAGCCCCCTTGTTAGGAAGATAGCCCCTTTCGTCGCCTCACACGGATTTTTCGTCTTTTTATATTTTTTTGGCGTCTGGCGTTCTTTTTTTTTTCCAGCGTCTCTCCCTCTTTTCGACCCCGACTCCTTCTTTTTCCTTCTTTGGTGTTTGTGCCGCTTTTCCCATTGTTGGTGTGGCAACCTATGCCCCCCCCAAGTCGTGGATAGTTTTCCCACTTCCGCCTTCTCTCAATCTCCAGCTTCCGATTTCCTTTACTGGCTTTTTTTTTTTTCCCTTTTTCCTCTTCCTTTTTTTTTTTTTCTTGTTCACTGAGACCCCTTCTTGGTTTCTGACAGTTTTCCTATCCATGTACAGTAGGTCGTGTTGCTTTTCTTTCGGAGTTCTCCGCGTGACCCCTTTGTCTCCCTTTTAGGAACCCCTGACCCCCTCTCTTCCTCGTTATATTCTCTTTCTGCCCCGTCCACCTTTCTCCCTCGTTGTATTGAGCAATAAGCCTCCGCCTTCTCTTTCGCCTTCTCCCCGTAGCAAGCTGCAGTGCTCTGGCATTGCGGTTCTTTCGGAAGATCTTTTTGTCTACCATATTTTTCCCAGCACATCTTCCTCAAGCTGCAGCCTCCTCAAAAATTTCGCCCTCATAGCCCCCTCGAACGGCCTGCACTGTTGGGTTTCCTCTACGGTTTTGGCCTCATTTTGGTCATTTCCCCCTCCCCCCCCTTCCGGGCCCTCCCCTCCTATAATCCCTCGGCTTTCCGTGTCCGATAGCGTGCTAGAACTCATTGTTCTTTTCGATTGTATCTTGGATATCTTTTTTCTTTTCCAGAATCAAGATCCTTGATCGCGTGTTTTTTGTGTGAGCTCCTTCCCATTGCCTCCTTGATTCCCTATCTTTTTTTAATCATTTTTTGAGTCTTTATAACTTAGGGCCTTTGCTACTGAATATCCCTGCTTGTTTCTTATCTTCTCGTTTTTTTTTATGTAACATATTCTGTCAACACCCTCTATCCTTTTCATATTCCGCACCCTTTTTCTTCCTACCCCCTATCATTCACCCGTTCCCCCCTCCTCCAGATTCTTTTTTTTCCTTCGTTACTTTCGATACCCGACCCAACAATTTATGAACCCCCCCTGATCCTCCTCCCTGCACCCTTTTTTTTGCTGATTTCTCTTTCTTCTCTTGTGGTCGAGGAGTCATATTCCGATTTGATGTTCGCAGCCCTTTTCCTTATTTTTGTTTTTTCCGAGTTCCAAGTATTTGTGTTAGTCCCCACCTTTCTCCGTCCCCTTCCTTTTTTCCTTCTGTTTTTTAATACTGAGCGTTCCTCCTTCCAGAGTTCATAGATTGCATTATTTGCTCCGCGAATCGCATGTGGCTGATGCAATCCCCCAGTATATTCGTTTTTCCTTTTCCTTTTTTTTCCCCTCCCCCCCGTCCTATTTTTTCACTTTCCAGAAACTTTTCCTTTTATCTTAACTATGCGTACCCCCCCCTCCACTCTGTACCAATTCCTCCACTGTCTTTCTGGAAACCCAAAAGTCTGTCCTCCCCAAGTCAGCTTTTTCAGCCCATTCCCCTTAAGGTCCTGACCGTCGCGACTCTTTTTCCTGCTTCCTCCTAGACAACATTCCGTTGTCTTACTTGGGTTCCCCCCACCCCCCTCCCCTTTTCTCACTCCCCCCCCCAGTCATTTCCCCCCCAGTAAACTTTAGTTCATTTCTCCTTATGTCCAGTCGGCTTTTTCCCGGCCGAAATCACTGCACTCCCCTCCCTTCCGGTCCAACCCAGTCCCCCTTGGGTTCAGTTCTTGCAGTATCCCCCTTTTTTTTTTCCAAACGGTTTCTTTTTGGTTCTCCCTTATTTGCTTTCTTCCCAATGACTGTGACTAAGACTCCACTCAACCTCTCCTCTCTCTTTTCCTCTCGGGCCGAGAACCCTTGATTTATTTCCCCTTGCTTTTTTCCTTTATTTTCTTCCCCCGTTTCAATCTGTCCTCTTCCAGCTATATTCACCCATTGTTTTGGCAACCTGTACGCCGTCCCCTCCCGGGAGCGTCATTGGCTCTCAGCTCTTGGCGCTCCGGCTCCCTCTCCGGTCCTCCCTTTTCTTTGCTGGTTATCCCTTTTTTTTTTCTTCTGTCCCCTAGAGGGAGAAGAATTCGACTTGCCCATCCCAACCTCCCCATCGAATAGCCTTTGTCATATCGTTTTTTACTGCTATTTCTTTCCGTTTAGAATCCAGTTGGCGCTTTTCTCTGGCTTTCCTCGACCGTTTCCTTTCCAAGTTTAGTCCCCCCATGTTTTCTTGGTCGACAAAACTACCTTTGTAACGACTAGTTCTAGGCGATCTGGGACAGATGGCCAACTTAGCAGGCACGTTCGCTGGTCTTTCCTGGCTCTTTAAACTATCATTTTCTTTCTCTCACCTGACCCTAAGTCCCTTGTTCCCCTTAACTACTCTACCCCATCCCCGGTTTCGCGGTTTCCTTTTCCCAATTCCTGTACCATGGCCAGGGCTATTTTCCGGCTCTGCATCAAACGATATGAACTTCCCCATTGATTCTTCTTTTACCTTCTCGATTTTTGGCTACAGCGGTTTATTATGATGACCTTTTGTATGATGTTTCTTTCTCCCCCTCCTCCCTTTCGTCCCCTCCCCCCCTTTTGGAACGTTTATTCGTGTGTCCAGTCCACGGTTAAGGACACCCACTTTTTGACCCCCCCTTCCCCCATTGGAGCCTTTTCATCTCGTTGGGTCAATTTTTCACATCTTTTTTCCCTCTGTTTTTTTCTGTAGCCCCCGTTAGCTAGCCCCTTGGCCCCCCTTCCGTTTTTTTTGTGTTCCTTATTTTTCCACTCTCAAGAGTCCCAACAATTTTTGTCTTTTTCTTGGAGTGCTTCAAAGAACCCATTCCCTTCACCTGGCGCATCAGTCTATTCCCCCCATGTAGCACATCTCTCGATGAAAACCTCTGTTTTTACTTTTTCTCCTTTGACCCTATCCTAACCCTTAAATGGCCTTTTTGTGTAAGTAATTTTTTTAAGTAACCCCAGATACAGGATGATGGGGTGTAGCTTCTAAGGGGAACGGTCCTTCTTTACTTGATACCGGATGCTTCCCCCACTGCCTTTCTTTCTCTTGCCTTAACCATCTCTTTGTCATCCAATTTTGACTGGTTTCCGATCGCCTTCCCCTTCCCTTTCCCCAAAGTCGTTTTTTTTGTTTATTTGGAAGAGTTGAGGCCCTGTTTTTTCTTAGGTTTTCCGAAGTCTTCCCCGCTTTTCCCTCCTTGATTTCGCTAATATTCTACATCTTTTCCCCGCATGATTTAGAGTGAGTCCTCTCCCTCTTTTTTAGTGTCCCCCCCTCCCAGCATTTGCATCTTCTCTTTTAATGAAACTCCCCTCTCCCCCAATCCAGTAGACTTGCCCCCCACCAACCCCATTTAGTTTCGAAGGACTTTTATTGCCTCAGACTTCTTTCTCCCCTACTCTTCTTTTTTCTTCTTTTGTCTTTTCCCCCCATGATGTTGCTTTCCTTTTTAGTTATGGAACTGATTTGTGTAGAATAACTCTTCCCCGCTGTTTCGAAAGACACATTTCTTCTTCCCTCTACGAAGTTCTCGTGAGGTTGCCTTTCTTCCCGAAAACATGGTTGTCTACCGCCCTTTTCTTTCCCGACCCGCTTCTCCCCCTTTTTGTCTCCTCCCTTTCTGCACTCACTGAAATGTCTTTGGACAGTCATTTTTCGTTCTTGCTTTTTTATTTCGGACAAGGCGATCCCTCCTCCAGAAGTTCCTATTCCTTTTTCGTAATTGTGTTGGGGGGCCTGCCGTTTTTCCCCCTTTTTTTTGTCCTATTGCCCCCCCTTTTTTTTCCGTGGCCAACTCCTCTTTCGAGAAGTGGAATCTGAAGAAATTTAAAGGTCTCCTGGCCTTTGATGGAGACTATCCCTGTGTTCGCGACTTCCTTTCTCCTCTGTTTTTTCTTCTCTTCTTTCCCTTTTTTTTTTTTTCTCACTTTCTTAGACCTTCTTTTCTAACCCGTGTTCTTTCCCGTTTTTTTGTTGTAAAACGGCCCGGCTCCTCTATCAGTAGATTCTTTCCCTCGCCAGACATTACCCGCTTTCTCTTTACTTCTCCCCCTGTTTTTTTTGCCGCTTCTTTCGCATCGTCCTTCCCGCTATTATTACATCAAGAAGGCTTCTCTTGCCTCCCTTATTGTCCCGAGCTGATATTTCCCCTTTCTAACACCTCTCCGGTTTTACTCTCTCCCTTTTGACGCGTTTTCCCACGAGACTTCACCCAGAACTCCCGTGCCTTCAATTTGGCTGCTTTCAGGGTGTGTCCTTGGCCTGTTTTTTTTTTCCTTACTTCACCAGTGCCTTCGTTAAGCTCGCGGAACTCTCGTACTTCCCCTTTCTCTCCTTTCTTACTACCGTTTTCTTTTGGTTTCTTCTGGATCCGGATATCTTGTTGATCCCTCTTCCAGAAGATCAACTCCCTTTCTTACGTCCCCGGTCTTTTTTTCCTTTTTCCTACTCCCCCTCCTCCTTTCCTTTATTTTCTCTTTTTCCTTTGTTGTTTCTGATAGAAGCCAACTGATGGGATCTGAATTACCCTCTCCCCCAAACGAACGTTTCTCTCATTATCCTTTTTTCTCTCGATACATACCTTAGCCCCCCCCTCTTCCCTTTCCCTGCGTTCTTTTTCCTCTCTTTCCAACGTCACCGACTACAGGACTATTTCATTGTTTCTTGAGTCCCGGCCTTTTTACTTCTTGTCCGCTACAGTACCAAGCTTTCTGCCCCCCCCAAAACCCTTACTCTAAGCTTTTCGGTCGCTTCCTTCATTCAGGTCTCTTTTTCTTCTCGTATGCATGTTCGGCTCTGAGGGATAGTTAGAGCTCCTTTTAGACGAAGTCCAAGTATTTCCTTCACCTTCCCTTTCTGACATTTCCTGATTCTGATTTATTGGTTTTTCCTTGTGCCAGCTGATTTCCTTTCCTTGCATCTACCCTCCCCCTCCCTCTGTATTTGTGTCATTTCGACTTTATAACTTAATCGTCGAGTACCTTTTCCTCCATTTCATCCCTTTTATAGCCCTCGTTCTCTCCCCCTCTTGTCATCCCCTCCTCAAAATTTTTTTGGGGGGCTCTGACCCTTAATGGAACCACCGACGTCTCCTTCTCTACCCCCCCCACTTTCTGGTTCTCCGCATTCCCACTCTTTTTTGCTTTAACCGTCTTCTTCTTCTGCTTTCCTTCCAACTCCCACAGTGTGGGAATAGGTGGTCCCCCCTGCCACTCCCCGGGACCTACCCCCCATCTACTCATTACTGTCTTTTTCTTCTTCCAGTGTCTTTTTTTGACTAGGCAACCCTCCACTGCTTGCCAAAGTAAAGGCCCTTTTCACCGTTTTTCATTCCCGTGTCTTTCTAGACCAACTTGTTTTCTCTTCGTTTTTCTTCCCCGTCTTTTTCCGTTTTTCCCACATTTGCTTTTCTCACCCTGAAAATACTCGCCCCCTCTTCTTCGCTTTCCCTCCAGAACATGGGAGTTTCTCCCTGGGTTATGACTTCCGCCCCTGTACCTCTTTCAACGCGTCACGCTTTTTGTTGGCCCACCCTCTTCTTCCCTACTTGAATGCTGACCTTTTTCTGCATTTTTTTTTTTCCTGTCTGATGACTCTAAGTCATTCGTCCTCCTTCCGCCTGTCTCCCCTTTTCTCCGTGGTTCAGTTTTTCTGATTATGTTTTCGACATCTTCTTTTGGTTTTTTTTTTGTTTTTTTACCCCACCCCCCCCCCAATTGTTTTTGGGGCGCCCCCCCCACACAGAACTTCTTTACTCCCTAACAACACGCCATCTTTCTCGACTCTACCTTCATCAGTTCGTCCTTTCCTTCGCCGTTTATCACTTCTCCTTCGGGAGATTTGATTGGCTGCAAACCCCTCAACGTTAAATTCAATTTCAAGGCCAAAGACTTTCCCGCTCGGGTATCGTTATGTCTTTTCGATGACTTGTATTTTGAAGTCCTCCTGGGCTGTTCCTGGCCATATATCCCCCATTGGTTTGTCTCTGCTTCACGACCTAAGACCCTTTCCCCCCCCCCTTACACCCCTTCCGTTCCCGTTTCCCTCTTCACTGTCACTCCCAAATGGCCGGTCCTTTTTCGTATTTTTTACCTTCTTGACCACATGCTTTTTATTTCCTTTGATAGATTTTGGTTGCCAGCGGTGCTCTACTATTATCCGAGATGGGTCGATGTAATTTGATTTACTCGACGGGCCTACCCAATGTTGGTCCAGATTTTTTTTCTCCCTTTTACCTTACCACCACCCTTTCCCCCCCCTGGGTCCTTCTCCCATTTTTGGTCCTAAAGTGTAAAATTTTT
>Ga0179591_1192249_pt1 | contig 10914 bp, 9 predicted proteins | sample CZOMad2_1_08_16f_FD_182891 | JGI IMG/M metagenome (GOLD analysis project Ga0179591, IMG submission 182891) | Vadose zone soil fungal communities from Angelo Coast Range Reserve, California, USA - CZOMad2_1_08_16fungal (PacBio error correction) | ecosystem: Environmental > Terrestrial > Soil >... | reverse complement strand
CCTCTTGGCTCACGATTGTACACCCCCTCTTGTACTTTTCCCCTGGGAGCGTTTGGTCTCTGCTGTACCCGCCTCTTTTTTTAACGCGCGCCCATTTTTCTTATGACAGACCTTTTCCTTAGGCCCTGATTTTGGCCGCCACCCTCCAGGACGTGTATCGTTTCCCGTACCGGTTCTCTCACTCTTCCCTTTTTTGCGCTTTGTTTACGCCCGTTTCCGGCCTTAACCCTTGTCCTCGAACGACCAGAGGCATCCCTCCTTCCGAGCCACCTCTCTACCTTTCTTCTCCGAAAGGTAAAGTCTTGGTGTGATCGAAGACGTGCGCTTTTTCTTGACCAAAGGGGGGTTCATGTCCGCGTTATCGTTTTTCTCTTTTGGTTTTTTGGATTGAGAACACCCTGCACCTCTTTTGCAGGGTTCTTAGTGGGCTAAAGTTTATCCACGCGCTTTTTTACGCTCTAGATCTCGCAACCCGCTGTTTCCCCCAGAAGAGTGTTGTGTGCTTCTTCCCAAAGTTTCTTCTGGTGCCGAACACTCCCTCTTCCCTTATTCCCTTTTGTCTTCCCCTTTCCCTCCCCTTCGGGGTCGCGGATAAGATTTTCCCTTAGTGGTGGATGCTAAACCCCTGCCGCCTGTTGTGACCGGCATTTGGAATGGTACCCCCTCCCTCTACCTATTTCACTTCGTTTTTTCCCCCCAACTTTTGGCCATTCTTTTTTTTTCTTTCTCCGGAAGTAGTAGCATGGAAACACCTCCATATCGATGGTCTCAGCCAGGGTTCCTTCGGTAAAAGCGCCGAGCCAATCTTTTACCCCGGTTTTTCGTTGCCCTATACAATCCTCTGTCGAAGGGAGTTGCCCTTGGTTAATATTTATAGGTTACCGATTCTTTTCTAGACAAACCGAGACCATCAACTTCCTGATGCCCTTTTTCTTTCCTGGTTTTCGGGCCATGACTTTTTTTCAGTGGGAGTCGACACCGTGTTTTGTTCAGCTTGAGTCTGACCGCGTCCCTCTTTTCTCCTTTTTTCAAACCTGCGGTTGGGCGGCGCTGTCTCCGGTCCGGACTTTTGTCGAAACCCATATCTGTTTACTAACTTGGGCCCGCGGAGTGGTTTCCTCTCCTTTATTTCCTTCGAACATTCCACCTGTTTACTTTTACCTTTTGGGGCCTTTTCCCCCACATTTTTTTGCATCATCGGCGACTAGTACCTCCAAGACCCAAACCCTGCCCGCCCACATCCTCGGTGATCCTTTTTCAAAACTTACCCCCCCCTTTACGAGGGCCGTCCCCGAGTCTTGAAACTTTCCCAAGGGCCAGTGGGTCTTCCAGACTTTTTTCCCACCCCTTAGGATTTTTTTGGTGATTCCCGCTCCTCCTTTTTTTTAGTCTCCGATTTTGGTCGGCTCGTCAGTGCATCCTGCAGTGGCCTTGCAGTTAGGTAACCTCCTTTTTCCCTCCCTTCCCAACCTGCATCCTCGAGGGCTTTGAGTTTTTTTAAACCACTTTCCCCTTTCTCTTTTTTATTGGTACCTGTTTTCTAGGAGAATTTTGTGGGGGTTTCCTCCTCCACAATAGGGTGTCTTGGTTTTGTCCTGCGTTACCCGTTGTTTCCTTGCGACAACGCTCGCGTCTTCTTGGGGTGTTGGCCGTGTGATGAGGAGTCAAATCTGAGGGGGTGACTCCGGTTCCTCACACTTTTTGTGGAACCCCTGATTTTTCTTCTTGTTTTTTTTTTTTTTTTTTTTTTGTTTGTTGTCTGGTGCGGGGGGAGGTTGGCCGGGTTCTACTCCCGGGCCTCCCCTCAGATGTGTGGAAGGCGTTCCGTTTCTCCCTTGATGGCTCTTCCTTTGCGAGGCGCCTTGTCACCAGAGGCCCCCTTCCCTCTGACTTCCGTGGTTTCCCTTTGCTTGTGTGAGTTTGGTTCCCCTCTTCCGTAACCCTAATGACCGGGCTCCATGTTTGGCCGGACCAGCGACCCTTTTTCGATGGCCTTGCCTTTTTAAAGTCCCCTATGGCCGTGATCTTTCTGAGTACCGAGCCCCTAGGACTTCCCAGTTCGCGCCTAACTTTCTTTTGTCTTTCGAAAGACCCGACGGGATCTTTTCCTTTTTGCCACACGACCCGCAGGGCTCCCTTCTTTTACCGTTGGCTTTACCCCCTTTTTGCGGCGACGTCCTTTTTTTCAAAAGGATGGGCGTTATCTTCCATCTCCTATGGGCCGCCTCCTTTTTTTCGGAGGTATTAGCGCGTTTTTTTTTTTCTTGATTAGCACCTACGGCCGTGGGCAGTACCTCTCTTGTCGGGCTGTGAGGGTTCAACCTACGTTGTATGGCTAGTTTCTTGTTTAGACTGCTTCCTTTCGAAGCGAGCTTTCTCCGCTCACCAAAAGCGGCTCCGGGTTCAGGTCCTCGCCCTCCTTTTCTTCTGAGCGACATGACCACAGTTCTTTCTTTCTTCCCTCGTCCCCTGGTTTAGAGGGTTTACCCCCTTCCTTTTTCTTGGTCTGACCTTCCCCCCCATGTCATGCATGACTGCCTACCTGCACTCGTTGGCGACCCCCGTATTCCCCCCTTTTTAGGTGTGGTTTTTTTGACTTAGGGGTTTTAGATGCGGGGTGACGTTTTTTTCTTCAGTGACCTTCTGGCTTGTGCCCCTCTTGAGGATTCCTTCACAGAGATGTTGTCAGCCACCCGGCCGGTGCTGTTCCCTTTTTCCTTTTAACCTTTGGGTCCTCGTGTTAAAAACCCTCTTTCGGTTGGCGCGCCGGTCCCTATACTTCTTCCTTTTGTCTTCACAAGAATTTTCTGTCTTTTGATCAATGGCGCCATGTTTACACTATACAAACTCCGTGTCCTTTGTGAATTTGTGTCCATTTTTTTCCGAATCAACCACTGGGTAGTACCTTTTTTTGGTCTCCCCTATCTCAGTATGGGCGCCGTTCATCTCCCCGTTTTGGCTTGTGGGATTGAGGGTCCCAAGGTATCGAGGCGTTTGATACTTTTTTCCTCCTTTTTTTCCCCCTCTTCCCAACGCGTTGTTGTTTGTTCTGATCCGACCCCACGAGAAGGACAACCGCTCCCGTAAATGTGACACTAAACACGCCCCCCCCTCAGGTCGGGGAGGTTGGTCCCTCTCCCTTACCGTAATGTAGGGTTTCCCCCTCAAGACCGGCTTGAACCGGAGGACATTCCTCCCCCCCTTTTCCCCGCGGAAAAGTTTTGCTTGTTGTATCTGTTAAACATGGCCAGGTCCCCCATGTGTGCTCCCATTTTCGTTTTCGGCCTTCTTCTTTTCCTTTACTTTTTGGACCTGGCTGTATCGCGCCGCCGTCCCTGTGTTTGGTACCTCCCCTCCCCCACCTTTTTAACGGGCCCGTACGTCTCAGTTTTTTCTTTTTTTCAGGGTCGTAGTCCACGCTTTTTTTTTTTGGGCGGTTTACCTGGCGCCACAAAGCCCATTCGTGCGAACCACCGCACGCTCCCCTCCCCTAACTCCTTTTCCTCACGTCAACACCCCCACCCCATCGTGTGTGGTCTCTTTTCCGGACAAACGATTCGTCTTCTTCCCCTTTGCAACCCGCCCGCCCGACGTTTTAACTTTCGAGAGCTGGTTTTTTTCCTATTTTTTTTTTTTTTTTGGGGACACCCCCTTTCGACTGGCTCCCTGATAGTATCTTTTTTTCGACCGCGTCTAATGTGACCCTGTAAAGCTTTGGGGAGGGCCTCGGCTCGCTTTTTTTTTTTTCCCCAATCGTTCTTTCCCTTTCTCCCCCCCTTTCCGCACGAACTGACTGAGCTGATTTGGTCCTTTCCCCCTATACAACGCCATCCCTCACCGTTGCCTTATGGTTTTTGATCGGATTTTTATGGTGTTTTTTATCCCTGATGTCCCCGGAGGTGCCTTCCATTGTAGACCCTCCCTGGCTTTCGTCCTGTTTTTTTAGACTCTGCTCGTTCCCCTGATTTTTTTCTTTTCTACCAAATTACATAGATTCCCTCTATTTAGACTGGCACACCCCCCCCCGTGAGCTCACCTGTTCAGGGATCTAAATTTAACTCGCGGCTTGTGAAGTTTTATACAAAACCGTTTGACATATTTGTCCTTTCCTACTTTTTTTTTTTTTTTTGAACTCTCCCACCCTGGCCTCCTTCTCCCCCCTCCCCGATTTTTTTTTTTGTGCTTGTATTGTTTTCCGACACCTTCACTTGGAAGAAAGGAAGATGCCCCATTCTCCCCGTTGGATACGAACAACTCCACATGAGTTCCCTCCTTTTTGGAGGTGGGACCATGTGGGTAGGTTCCTAGTCTCCTAGGCGACTGAAGGAAACCCTTCCCCTTCCTCTCCCCCCAAAGAGCTTTGAGGCCATCTCCCTACAGTTCTCCCCTTCTCCCGCCGTAGCAAGTGTTATGTCCCTGACCCGCCACCGACCTCGCGAACCCTATATGCGTCCTGCAGTCCCCCTTCGGCTTCTTTCTAGTGTCGCATTCTTGTCTTTTTCCTCCGAAGTTTCTTGTTTTTTTACAGCGATTTGGTCGTTTTGTTTCACCACCTTTCCCTTCCCATTCGGTTACAAGATCAACATTTCCGCTTTTTTTTTGGATGTGTGGGCGCGCAGCTATCTGGAGCTCTGTTTTTTTTTTTTTCCTCCGGTTTTGTTACTAACTTGACTGCCGCTCCCCTGACTGCCTTTCCCCAAGTCAGATCCGCACCAAGGGACGGTTTACCCCCTTTACAAAAAAGTCGAGTTACAGTAGGGAAGCCCGTTTTCCCCGGAAAGTCCCCCTGTTCCACTGAGGGTTCGCCTTTTTTCACAAGATCCCCATTCCGGGGCCTTGACTGGTCTTTTCTTCAACCTGTCATTTGCGTTTTAGTTTTTTGTTTTTTTCCCCGATGTAATTCCCCCTCTCGCCTTCAATATCCAGTTTTTTTTTTACCATCAAAGGTGGGTGACCCGTTGATCTTTCTGTTTCCGTATCTATCCTTGCGAATTTTCTCTTGCACGGTTAACTGACCCTATTGTTCTATCCCCTAATTAGACCCCTGGCTCACAAGTTTCTGACCCTCTCGCGGCCCTCTCCACTGGGATAAATTGTGCAGTTTACTCCTTGCTGTCTGTTCCTCGAGTAAAGTTTTTTCTGTGCAGGAGTGCCCAGAGCTTTTCTCTAATAAGTGGTTCTCTTGGCGTTCAGGGGTTGTATGTCTTCTTGCCCCGAGCGGGAACGTGGATCTTGTATATTTGATCCCGTCCTTCCGTCGGATGGACTTCTTCATGTAGACCCAAAGATTACCGGAGGCACGTAGCGTCGGTTCTTTTCCAAGGGCAGCTTCTCTTCTTTTTTTTTCCCTGCCCGACAGTCTTTGGGGATGTTCTTCCTACTGTATACGCGCTCAGTTAGCTCCTTCCCCTTTTTGGGTCAGCTTACGCTTGGGCGCTTTTTTGCCTGGGAGAGGCCTGGCCGGGTTGAAGGTTTGGTGGTAAACCTGTGTTTGACGGCCTTGGTTTTTGATTTTTGATCCTTCCCTTGTCGTCGGTGCAGACTGAACATGCTCGGGTTGCCTCTTTTTTTTCCGCCCTTCCGCGACCCCGAGGGTTACGGTTGTGTCGGCGTGTTTCAAAAGGGCGGGCCACGCCGTTTTCCTTTTTTTCGTAAGTTGTCGAGAAGTTTTTTTGTATCAGGGGTAAATTTCTTGTTCCTTCCCCTTTTTCCTCTGCCCCCTGCCGGTTTCGGAGTTGCCCTAGACTTCTCCCAAAATATCCGACCAGGATCCCCTCTTGATTTCTTGCTCCCCTCCCCTTCCCATTTTCCGAGAGAATTTTGTCTAGGGCCCTATGTCTCCTTTTTCCCTAACTGGTTCCCGCAACCCAAAATTCGTCCTTCATGTGAAAAGATTTGGCCTTTGTCTGTTATTTTGTCTTTATAGGCGGGCAGCGCTCCTTGTTCACCTAGACTCCCTACCCCTTTCTTCCCCTTCCCCTTTGAACCACGCGCGGCTACCTCTCTTCTTCGTTAATGTTCTTTTTTATTACTTTTTCTTAAGAAAAGTGGACTACACTGGCCCCTTCCCATACCATTGTCTTTGAGGTGTTCCTGTTACAAGAACGATTTTGTTCCTCCTGGCTGCGGCCGGGTGTTTTTTTATCCCGTTTTCTGGCTTCCAACCTAGCTCGGCCCAACCGCCTGCCCCCTTTCACATGCATTGCCGACCTTCGGTGTACTGTTCGTGCCCCCTTTTCCGGAATTTCCCCGATTTGAACCCCCTTTTCCGATGCCTCCGATCCTCGCCCCCGGGTGCCGAAAACACTCTTGTTTCACACGTTGATTTTATAAACTTACGTCCTTCTCGACAATCCTTTCATTCAGCCACGATGTTTTTTTTTTTTTGACTTTTTCTCCCTAGGTTGACGGCCTCGGCACTGTTGATGTTGTCCGCTCTTCAGAAGATTTTTTTTTCTTTAGTGACGAGGTTTTCCCCCCCTCCAGTGTCTCCTGAGGACGAATTTCCCTCCCACTTCGATACCCGCGTGCAGCCCTTCGTTTCGTCTTATCGCGCCGCGCCTGGAGCGACGGCATTCCGTTTAAGCTGGCCGAGTATGACCATTTTGCCGGCGCCCTTCCCGTCGCGCGATTTGCGTGGGTGTTGCCTTCTTTGATTTTTTCAAACTGCTTTCCTCCTATCCCCCCCCACGCGTTCTTTTTCCCCTGTGAACGTTTGTTAACTGGTGTCTTTTCCGTCCCTTCCCAGCAATTACCCTGTTTTTCCTCTCTTCCTTGACTTTCCCGTTTGGGGACTGATGGATCTTGTTTTTTATCGTCGTTTTCCACTCTTTCATGCTTTTGGTTTCCTCCTGCTACATCGAATCTTCGATTCCCGCTCTGACTGTTAGAGGTCCCGTCTTTTTTTTGCTTTTTTCTTACAGAAAGCTTTGCAGCCCCCTAGCTGGTTGGTTTGCTTTTTAGGTGGTGGTGTGTTCGTGCCTTTCCTTCGTGATTTTTTTTCGACAACCGTCTTTGCACGGCTAGTCCTTTACTTCCACCGGGCGTTGGTTTCGAACTTGAGTTGTTTCCTTTTTCTGATTATGGTGGTGGATGGTAGTATATTAGTTTGGTCACCCTTGTTCTCCCCCCCCCTTTCCCCCTTTCTCCACTCTACGTTGTTGTTGTTTCTAGAGATTGTCTTTTTTTTTTTCTTTTTACCGGTTAAGAGATACTGACGCTTGTCTCGTCCACCCTTGCACGCGCTGGTACCACTAGCTCTGCCCCACGGACCTGCGTTGTCCGTTCTCTTTCTTTCAAGGTTTTTTTTCATCAACAGAATTCCTCGCCCGACACCCAACCCACCTTTTTTTCCTTCCCCCTATAGGGCGTTGAATTCGTTAGTCGGTCTCTACACGACTGCCGCGAGGCGTTATGGTTTTTTCTTCCCCTTTACCTTTTTTTCCCCTCTGTTAGCTTCTTTTCCCCCCATACTCAGTGATCGTTTGCGCAAAGCCGAGATTTCCCCGTGGATAAGCTTCTTTCCCTTTTTCTTCTTTCCCCTCCCTGGACCTGTTTAGTCATTTAAGCGATTGAGCGCGACGCGGTTTTTTCCTCGCCGTTTTCTTAAACCCCCACGTGGGCAACCTCCGCGGGGGTCCAAGTTTTACGGGATTCTGCAGGTCGGCCTCTCACCTGAAGTAGATCGGACTTATCCAATGTTTCTTTTTTTTACGAAGTCACAGATTTGTCGTCTATGTCTGCGGCCCCTCCTTCATCTATAGTCTGAGTACACTTGCCTCATGCTCCCTCGGGGCGTCTACCTGCGGATCACCTTTTTCCGTTTCTTTTTTAATCTCCCTACCGTCTACCCCTCTCCACCCCATATCCGTACTCATTTTGCTTTCTTCCCTATAATTGGCTGATGCGTACCCCTGGTCCGTAGGTCGTGGGTTCACATTTTTCCCTTATGGCTTTTTTTTTCTTGGACGGTTCTACTCTGTAGTTTGCACCATACCGTTTACACCGGTTTCTGACCCTCTCACGTTGCCCTTGCTATTTTTTGCATTTCGCACTGACGTTTCAGTTGCCTGTATGGACTGAATAAGGGTCCCGGCCTAGCAACGGCTAGGGCCTTCACACCACTCGGATCCCTTTTTTCTTTAAATTTTCTTTTGCCCCGGGTACGATCAACAGTTTCCCTTCCCTCGGCAGTTAGAGTTGGTTGCTCCACACCTTTCCGTTTTAGTACTACACAGTATACTGCTGCTGTCCCAGGCTCGCTCCAACTGCGGAGTCCCTTCATTCCTTACTCCACCCTCTGTGGCTTTCCCCCCCGGGGTCCCCTCCCCCTCCCCAGAGTGCCACCCACTCGCCTGCTTGCATCTTTCGTGAAAAAAAGTGAGTTGTCTAGAGGCCGGCTTCTGTGATTCCTTCTTATTCCCCAAGCCGCGCGTGCCATACGACCCCCTCGACACAAGGCCTTTCTTCTCAACCCTTTTCTTCGGACCAAGTACTTTTCCCAAAAGGTAAGGCGTGCGCAAGTTTTTTTCCACGTAACCTTTGACAAGTCACCTCGGTGTCCTCCTTCTTTAAGGAGCTTTCGGGTCACCCTTATTGCTGGCTGTTTTTCACGCCGGCCGCGTGCTGCCCTGACTCCCAGAAATCGGCTTACCCACTCCTTGATTCCTGGGGTTTTGGGGTTTTTGGGGAGCACCACATCTTCTTTTCTTCCCCCCCCCCCCCTCGCCCAAGGCACAGCTTTTGCTTCCGGTCAAGTCCCGTCGAACATCCTACAGCGCGTTCCAGCCCTCCTTTGTTTTTTCTTTGGGTTTGCAAGAGATAGAGCCCGCTGTCCTTCTCTCTACCCTCCCGGAAGTTTCTATTCCGTGGAAGAATCCCTTCAGTTTCCCTTCAGAGAGTTCCCTTTTTTACTACCCGAGAAAGGTTAACAGTGAAATGTATTAACTTTCCCGTCATTTTTTATTCGGTCCAAATACTGGGTTCTCTCCCAGATAGTTTTTTCATTTCTTTGGTTCCCTTGCCCAGCTTTCCGAGACACGGTTTTTCCCTTTTTGTCTGAGGGCGGAGGTCGGCGTGTAACCTTTTCTCTGTAGTACGTTCTTCGCAGCCCGTAGGCCTGCACCCCCCTTATTTGACCCTTTGTTATTTTTCCAATGACTTTTCTCTCGGAATCATTTTACGTACTTGTGAAAACCCCAGTCCCCCCTGGACTGCCATATTCTGCCTAGGAAACGGGGGAACCATCACTTGAGTCCGTTTCCCCCCTTCATATCCCTCCATTTAGGACAATTTTCCATTTTACCTTAGTCTGACGTCGATTTTACTACTCAAGTTACTGGCCGTCTAGGCGATGGAGTAGTTCTTATTTTCCGAGCGGCAGTGGTGCAGGCTCCTCTCAACTCCTGTCGGAAAGGACCAATATCTCGGATGTCTGGAGGAATTTCCAAAGCCACCCCTCCTGTTGGAGCCCCTGTTCGCCTGGAATGCCGGGTGGCTCAGTCCCCTGGATGGTAGACAGAGATCCTTGAGAGTTCCTCAATATTCTCGCCCCTCCGTCGGCTTTTTTTTTCTTTATGCGCCCAGTGTTTTTTCCGGTGTTCCTCTTTGGTAGTGAATCCGCAGGTGCAAAGGATCCTCTTTCGTCTTTTTGCCTTAGATTACCATGCCTCCCTTCCCCCCCAGATATTTGTTGGGCGTATCTTTTCTTTCTTTGGTGTGTACCGTGGTCTTCTCTTTAATGTCCTCCAGTCCTCTCGCCCCGAACCCCCCCAGCGTTCATGAAACCGGAAGGGGGGTTCTATGGTTGGTCTGGATGTACACACGTATTTTCCTGATTTGCCATTTTCGAAGGGGCCTCGCCCCCTTCCTGTTGGGCTTTCGACGATGGAAGTGCATTCTCTCCGGAGCCCTTCTTCTCACTTGCCTTCCCCCGTTCAGGTGTGATCTTTCTTTTCTTTGGAGGATTGGAAGGCGATTCGTGTGAGATAGTTCCGTTTCCCCCCCCTCTCCCCCAGAAGGTTTTTTTTTTTTTTTGATAGCGTTAGTGTTTCCCCCTCCCCCTTCGCGCGCTCACGATTCTCTCTCCCCCAACGCGGGGGATCGTCTGAGTAATTGCCAAAAAAGTCCCTATTCCCTTTTTGGGCATGTTTTTGCATTCTTTTTTTCAGGCTTCTATCTCCCCATCACTTCCGGTGTCGTGGATCGGTTTTTTTTTTCCCCCCAAAGCTTTCTCGACGTTGTCTGTCTCTTCCGCGAGTTGACAGTCCCCTGAGTCGATCTCTCCTATGAGGCCTCTCACCGGGGTCAGTGATCGACTTTCTTTCTCCGGAGGAAGCTCGCTCAATCGACGGGTGCTGAAATCTCTTTTCCCCAAGGACCCGCTTTTTGTTGCTTTTCCCCTTTCTTTCCCCATGAGGTCAACCCTTCGCTGGCAGAATTCATCTCCCCCATCCCGCTTTGGATTTTTTAGGCATCTTTGGATTTTTTTTTGGTGGTGTTGTTTGAACTCTTTCTTTATTCCCGGGGAGGTACGTTTGTCTTTCTTCCTCCCCCCCACGAATTTTCTGAGGCTTTTTCTTCTTTTGCAGTCCCATTCGACTTTCTTTTTTTCCAGACGGAGTCCCTTTGCAATTCGGTACTCCGTTTCGAGGCGTGGTCCTGACAAACTCCCTTTCGTGAGACGCTCCAACTTTCTATTGGGAATTGGCGGCGAAACTGCCCTTTCTTTTTATGCCTCCTTGCAAATTTTCCTAGACAAACGCCAGGTTCCTTTTCTTTTCCTTTGCAATTGGTAAGAAGTGCAAAGTCGGTAGGCGTTTTCTCAAGCGATTTTTTTTTTTTGCTCTGCCGTCGGCCCTGGCGTTTTTCTCTTTGGTACCCCCGGTATGCGATTTCTTCTTCCGTTTCGGGACT
>Ga0179591_1358245_pt1 | contig 10915 bp, 15 predicted proteins | sample CZOMad2_1_08_16f_FD_182891 | JGI IMG/M metagenome (GOLD analysis project Ga0179591, IMG submission 182891) | Vadose zone soil fungal communities from Angelo Coast Range Reserve, California, USA - CZOMad2_1_08_16fungal (PacBio error correction) | ecosystem: Environmental > Terrestrial > Soil >... | reverse complement strand
CCTTCCCTACATTCTTTTTTCCCCATGATTATGCTCCTTTTCCCCTTTCTTTTGGACAAAGATTTCGCTTGGTGTTTCTTTTTTCACCTCTGTCCAGCTTTTCAGTTCCTCGCCCACTTTCCTTGTGCTCGCGCGCCCGTTTTCGGCATGGTCTCTTGACACCCCTTTGAGCGGCGGGGCTATAGAGGCTGCCCTTTTCACTCCTCCAGAGAGTCCCTCCTCTGTTTCAAGTCCTATTTCTTTTTTCTCCCTTTGTTCAATTCCTTCTCCTTTTTCGCTCCGCCGAATCTCCGTTATTTAAACTTATTTCTTGAACCACAATGCCTCATTCTTTCCGTTCCGCTATCTGCCCAAACGCGTTCCCACCGGTGGGAAGGTGTTTTCCGATTTGAGGCCTCTTCTTTGTACCCGTCTCCACCATACACCAGTTATTATGCAGCTTCCTCCTTCCCTGTCCCCCGTCTCCTCTTTTTGAGGTTTGGACTGTAAGCTCCGGTGGCAGTGATAGACGGGCTTTTTTCTCAAAACTATCTTTTCTCCCGTACCTTACTTGCCCTCGACCTGTCTTTTTTCTCTCTCTTAAACCTTTCTGTGCCTTGACGGGACATAGGGTCCCCAAAATTAAATTGTCTTTCATTCTGTTGCGTGTATGTTTTCTGATGACCTCTTTTCGGGAATTTCCCCCCTTTGGAGCTTCGCCTTTTCTTCGCCATATAACTCACCTTGTGAAATTCCCCTTTCCACTCTGGAAACCCCCCCTTCTTCTAATTTCTGCGCAGTAATATTTCTGTGCTCAGATATTGAATGTATTTTTTTGAGATTGCCTGGAGAAATGACCAAGGGAGTTTTCCTTTCCCCCGGACGACCTATTATATGCTCGACCCATTCTCTGGTCGAGATGTTACCGGATCATCCGTATGATCTGTCTTCTGACCCTGTTTGTCCCCCCGCCCGCTTTTTATTGCTGAACCAGTGCTTGCGGGCACATTTTTTTGTCCAAGGGTGCTGAGTGCTGCAACGTCTCTCTCGTTTCTTGACCCTCTTGCTTGCGGGTTTTTGAGGCTTTTTCGCGTCGGGTTTTTACCCGCGATAAATCCCTACATACATTTCTTTACCCTGAGTGTATGGTTCCCCTTTCACTCACGTTCCCCCCTTTTGCCTCCGACTTGGTCTTTGAGCTTGTCCCGGTTCCGCTCACCCTAACAAAGGAGGCTCCGGTTGCGCTGCCCTCTCTCCCTGCTCTTCCCCACCTCCCAACCTCCCCCCCCGTTCTTGAAATTTATTATATCACCATTCTTCTGGTTTTCGAAATGTCCCTTTACCCTTCGGGTTCTCTCTGACTTCTGACTTTTGGACCAGCACTGGATTGGCCTTGTTTTTAACCAAACAAGTATGCGTTTTCCCTTCTTTCCTGACTTCCTTAAAGCTTTGGAGGGTTGGGTAAACGTCCGACCCCATTATAGTAGCATTTTGGGTAAACTGATGTGCTGGTGGGAGTATCTTGACCTGTATTCTCTCTTGTTCTTCTTCCTCGTTCCTGGCTCCGGCCCGACAGAAATCGCCGCGGTTCTTTGATTGCTGCCCTTGTTGCTCTTCTTTTATCCTTGGAAAACCATGCATTGACCTAGGCGTCTTCTTTCGTCTTTTTTCTCCCCCCCTTTCCTTCCTTTCCTCTGTGGTCCCCCTCCCCACTCACGTGGACCGGAATTTCTGCGCGATTTTCGAAGATTTCCTTCCCTGTCCCTTTCCCACCAGTTTCTGAGTTACTGCCGTTCTAGCGCCTTCACCTCTTCTCCTTCATATTCAAATTTTTTCCCTCTTAGCAGCGGGCCGCCTTTTCCGTCGTTTTCTTTAATGTCCCTCGGCTAAATGCAGGTTTTTTACTTGCCCCAATTCTACCCCCCTCACCTTGTCCTAGGCGGTTCCTTTTCGTTATTGTTCGTGTTCATTTCCATTTATTTGTATTTTTCCTTTTACCCCAACTTTCCGTAAGGCATTCTGTCATTTCCTGCGGCAGCCTCGTCTAGCTAATTGACAGGCTGTCTATTGTCTTCTTAAGTTTCTTGCTGCGCACTCAGTTACCGAACCTTCTCACGTCTGCACTTACACTCCTGATTCCACTAGGGGCGTTTTTTCACGGCCTTCACTTTTTACGTACGTGTTTGTGTGCTGGTCGCTCGAATATGGTGTCCTCTTTTTGGGCCCTTTTTCTTTTTCCATGGCTCTTGATTTCTGATGACCCTGGGAACCCACTTGGTGATTTTTTTTCTAACCGAAGATGCGCTTGTGAACACAACGGCGTTCCACGGCAAATTACTCAACACATGTGGATGGCCTATAACTTTATCCTCGACTTCGATATCGGTGAGTCCCTTCGTGAATTGCTTGGCTTCTTTCGAAGATACCTTTTTTTCAAGCCGGCATGGAGTCATAGTCTATTCTGTGTATGCTACCCCCTGCCTGTTAATCGTGTTTAACTTCTCTAAGACTCCCTTCTGAGCTTTCGGCTGGCTAGACCGAACCTGCACGTTCTCTTCTTTCCTTGGTTATTCCGCTTTGCGCGGTCTGTGGATGCTCCATTCTATCTCTATTAAGCTTTTCCTACTTGTTTTTCTTTTTCCCTTAACCGCCACTTTCTTTCTCTCCCCTTGCAGCTGCTTTGCTCATCCGTGATGTGAAGTGTTTCCCTCTGTGGTCCCTTTTTTCCCATCGGAGTGCGTTGCTTTTTCACCCTTTTCCTCTGTTGTTCGCGTCCACAAAGATGAGTTTTTTCGGGCTGACCCGCGCCCCCCTATCGCTTTTCTTTGTCTTCTTGATTCCTTTCAGACAACGGGAACCTTTGGGGGCCCCCCCCTTTCCTCTCCCCTCCACACCTCCGTCCCCCCCCGAACTGCATTTGACCGCCCGACTCCAGTCAATGCAAACCCGAGTCGTATTAATTTTCAACGGATCACTGGTTTACTCTTTTTTCCTCTCACGTTCTTTTGCTCCCCCCTATTCGTTTGGCTCCGGGAATTTCCTCCTCATACATCGCCGCCCCCCGGCGTTTTAAGTTCCGTGACGGCCCGTCCCACGACCCCCCTGATTTCTCTCTGCTCACGGCTCCCTTTTCGCGTTCCTGTCCTTTCTTGCCTTTCTTCTTTTCCTTTTTGCTTGGTTCGCGTGGAGACTATCCTCCTTTTCCACCAAAAGCCTTTGTGTCCCTTTCTTTTCACACACCTGCGCCTTCCGTGGTTTGACCGCGGGTCTGTGCCCGAGGGGCCTCCTGCTTTTCAGAGGGACTTGCTTTCAAGTGACTCTCCCTTGTGTTTCTTCGAAATTCCTCGTGGTTGAAGGTCCCACCTCTGGCTCATCTCTCATTCCTCCTTTTTTGGTTTTTCGAGGATTGTGGTCCCTCTTCTCATCCGGATGATTTTTCCATGCGACGTCATTCCCTCCTTCCTGGAACCCCATTCTTATTTCCCCGTGCGGCCTACGATCTTCCCCCTTTCTTGTCTACGACACTTGGGACGTTGAGTTTTTAACTGCCTTACCGGCACCGTCTTTGTATTCCCCGCCTTGTTTTCTTCCTCTTTCCAGTTGTTCTCAATGGTTAGATGCCTGTTTAAGTAATGGATGCATGGGAACACCTCCTTGCCTTTGAACTCCTGTCCTCGAGGCCTCTTCTTAACGGAAGTTTCAAAGTGGCCGCTTGCCTTACACACCCTTTTCTTGCGGGACTCTGAGTGCGACTCTTCGGCTTTCCGAACCCTTCTCGTAAAACCCCTACAGTGCCCAGACCCAATGGGCTTTCCACCCGGGCGTCTTTCAAGGACCACTCCTTTTTTTTTTTTTGTTGCTGAATATCGATGCGTTATAATCTTCTTGCTTTTTTTTGCGTTGCGGGTAGTGACTTTTTGTTGTTCCCCCTCATTGCCACGGTGCCGGAAAATTCCAATTTCTCCCACTGTGTTGATTTATTTGTTCTTATTCCTCTCGTCCACTTTCCCTGCATGCACTCCAGTGGTATGCCTGGAGGAACCCGCCCCCAAGGGCTTCGTGAACCGTTTTTTTTTTTCTCACCGTCCCTACACTCTTTCTCGCCTGCCCATCGTTTACGCCCCACAGATTTTTCTTGACACCCTTTTCTCCCGGCAGCCAAGCGGGCCCCTTTTCTTAAAGTCTGACGGTTGCGCTCTGCACCCTGCCCACAGTCCTTTTCCTCTTTAGACGATATGGCCCCGACCAACAGCCTTTTTTTCCGTCGTTGTCCTCCCACCCTCATTCTCCCTGCGCCTTTTTTTTTGGTGCTGAGCCCAGCCGAGACTGACCATGTCTACAGCTGCCTTTACGTTACCCCCACCCCCCCTTTGTCTTCGTCTTTTTATCATAACCCACCATAATGCCCCAAAGATTTTTTTTTCGTCCAAGGATCACTTCCCTTCTGCACCTTTTGAGCCTGCAAAGTCGCCAAATCGAAACTCGCCTTTCCTATCCTGGGACCCGCCCAGGCACTTTAATCTCTAGTTCTTCCGGACACCATAACAACCGAGGTTTTTGCAGGCTGCTTTGCTTTTTCCTCCTTTTTCTACTTTTCGAAAATCGACCTTTCTCTTTTTAAAACAAGTAAAACGATTTTGTGGCCAGTGCATTTCCAGAGATCCATGACCCATCCCCCTCCCCGCCACTGACTCTCCCTTTTTATACCCACCTCCATTAGTCGCGGCCTCCCCCATGCCCCCCACCGGCACGTCCCCGCAGATCGAATTTCCCCCCCCCGCCACCGATGTCTTTCTGTTATGGAGAACGGGCTTTACCCTTTTTAGGCGTGCCGCCCCCCGATGTTTTCCGTTGACCGTTGACGTATCTTCGCAAGTGACCGGGCGTTTCGGACCACGACCCAATACCTTTCCCAGCTTTCCTTCTCTTGACCTTTCAGGCTGCCCAGTAACCTTGCTTGCTACTTTTCGTTCCCCCATGAGTTCTCACAAGGAAACCAATGACCCCCTTGTCCCTTCCCCTAAATCCCACAGCTTCTCCTGCAGACTTAGGACAGTGCCTTCGTAATGAGTCGGACCTTCAAAACCCTGTGCGTTTCGTCTCTATTGCGGGTTATGACCCCCTTCGACCCCACCGGCGTCCTTGAGAAACAACCCGTAGTTATTCGGCATTGTCCCGTTCTTAGCTCGTCTGACTTGTGAAAACAATTTGTGGGGGCGGATTGGCGTTCCCTCGCCCCTCGTTTTTTCCCTAGACGAACTGACCTTCCTTTTTTCGAGTTTGGTTTTTTACCCTCGTCCCATTTAAAGTTCCTCTTTTTATTCCTTGACCGCAGACCAGTTTGGTAGGTCACGTGCTTTTCCTGCAGGCAGTTCCTTTTTTTGTTAGGAAAAAATACAACTACTCCCACGCTACGCGTTCCACCCTCCTGCGTTATGTAGTCCCCCTCAGTCGCTTTGAAAAAATGTGCGTCGAGAAGGTGCCAGCAGATTTCGCCCAAATTTCGTAACCCCCCCATCCCTATGTTTGCATGACCCTAGATGGTAGGCGGTTACCCCCCAACAAGTTAGTCCCCCTGCTTGGTGCATTGGTCTGGGGCTTATCCCCCTCCCGACCTTTTTTCTTTTTACCCAGGCAACTTCCCCAAGCTTCCCTGCCCTTTCTACTCTAGAGCTCCCCCCTTTTTTGACCACACAGACGGGGAACCCTACCCTCTCTCCAGACGGTCCATAATAGTTACACCCCAGTTAGGATTCTGTTACTTTTTCATAAAGCTCTATTTCCTCGTCCAGTGGGTGCACAGGACTTCTGCTGCCTCCGTGACACCCGGAACACCAAACTCGTTCTCGTACTTGGAGGGTCTTTCCCTTTCATCCTTCTCCTTAGTCCGATATTTCCTGGAAGATTTTTTTGGAGCGTATTGAGGTCCCTGGCCCTCTCACTTTTTGACGCCTCCCACTCCACTCCGCCGTAAAAGCTTCCCTAAGGGTTGCATCCTACCCTACTTTGGTACCCCCCTTTTTTCGTGGTGTGCATCGGTTCCCTGCTTTAGAAAAAGCAGTCGTGGCCGGTTTTGCGAACAACACAAAAACCACTTTTTTTTTACAACACAAACAACCCCCCCAGATCGTCAGTATCCCCCAATTCGCTTGTTTCGTCGATTGAGGCGTCTGCCCCGCCCCCTCGCCCCCGCCTCCGCCCGGCTCCACCCCCGCTGCGACGAGGCCCACCGCGTCCCCCCCCCCCGGTGCCCGCCCCCCCCTCGCGTTCTCCCCGCATTACTCCCCCCGCCAGGTAGCTCCCATCCCACCGCCCTGCCACCATCCCCCTCCCTCCCCCATCTACCCCCGAACCCACCAACCCCCCCCCCCCTCCCTCCGCTCACCCCACCCCCCCCCCACACCCCCCGCCGGCCCCCCCCCCCTCTCAACCCGCCCCCACACCCCCCCGGGACCTGCCATGTCTTCCCCGACCCCCCCCCTGTGCTCCCGCTCTGCCACCCCCCCCCCTCCCCAGGCGGGCCTTCACCCACCCCCACAACTACGCCTCCACCCGTCCACCCCCCCCCACATTCCCCCCATCCGCTTGCGCACCTCCTCCACGTCCCCAGACCCGCCTATTGCACCCTTCACCCCCCCTTCTCCCACCCGCCCCCCCCAACTCCTCTCACTCTCACTCCCTCTGCTCCTCTACCTGCTCCTACCTCCCTTGTTTCCTCCCCATTATCGGCTCTTTTCTCATCTCTGTTCCCCCACTCTCTACTAGCCCACCCCGGTACCCGGTCGCCCCCCTGCCTCCTTTCTTCTCCCCCCTCACTCCCGACCCGTCCCGCTCGCCCTCCAGCCACCCGCTACACCCCTCGTCCCCCCCCCCCTCCCTCGCCCTGACTACGCCCCTCCTCCGCCCCACACCCACCCACAAACCCAACCAAACGTGCCTCCCTTGCATGCCCTTCGTCCCCCCTGCATCTCCCGCCTGTACGACTCTTTCGTCCGCCACCAGCTACCTCGCGAGCCACCCTCCCTTGCCATCGCCCCATGCCCAACGCCGCCGCGTGCCCCCCTTAGTTCCACCCCCTTTGCCCCTTGCGCCCACCTCCTCCCCATATCCCCCCAGTCCGACTCTCGGCCCTCTTCCCTGATCACCCCTACCGGTACCCCCTGGTGCTGGTGTGGTAAAGTCTTATCCCATTTATTTTCCGGTCAGGCGGTGGTCGGACTTTCTTTTTTTTAAGCGGCACCTTCCTCCTAGAGAGCTACAGTCGGACCCCAGATCTTCAAGACCTTTTCGGTTCTTTCTCTCTGTTGGCATTGTCTTGTCCTTTAATAGGCCCTCTCAAACCGCCTCAGTCCATAACTCTCTCTAGAAACTCCCCCCTGCCTGAATTGACTGATGTCCCAATGTTACTCTCTATCCCCTTCAAGTCCTCTTTTCTTCCCTTTGGTCGTAAAGGGGCGTCCCTCGGTAACATCGCCGTTCCTGGTCGACACTCCGTTTTACGCAGCGTCGACTCACTCTGTTTACCTTCCCCACGACAGCCGCTCCGTTTGTCTTGTTTTCAAGTCGGATGAGGTCAGCTGTGATCCCTTATATATGTCAAATATTGTCAGGCGACGCTTCCACTGTTTCTAAGAGATCGGAGTTTTGCCTTACCGCTCTCTTCTTTGTTATCCCGCTTTTTCGGGCAGTTTTTTTTCTGTGGGGGATGACATGACAGATCCCTTATTTTCAAAAGACACCGTGTGAGGCTTCTCGGAGTCGAAGAGGGAGGAGAGTTTCCGTCCCTCTCCGCGCTTTTCCCTGCTCCGCCCCGCGCCGGTCTCCTTGCGTTTTTCTCGTTTTTAATTAAATGAGCACCGTTTTTCTTGTTTCGAAAGAGAAGATATCCATCTCTCTTTTGACCTTGTTAAACCGCGTTCGGGGCCCAGGCGACATTGCTTATGAATTCTATTTCTCCTTTCCGTTTTTTGAGGAGATCATTAATCGGCTGACCCTATCTTGAGCCTCTTTTTCGTTTTTTGACGAAACTACCCGCGTGTGCGTTGGCTTTCTTTCCCCGCTAAGATTTAGAGAAACTGTTCTCTCTTTTTAACCCAAACCCCCACGGCGCGCTTTTCGGATGTTTCACTCTTCTCGCCTTTTTCTCTATCTGATGACGGACCTCAGAGCCTGAATCACTCCTTCCGCCGAATCCCCTTAATCCCGGCCTTATCTTAATCCTCCCCCGATCCCTGCCCACTCCAGAAAAAGACCTCTCTCCCCCCCCCGTCGATATCGAAAACCTAGTTCCTTGTGTTAGCGTCATGGCCGTTCTTTGAAATTTACCTTTCCTAATCACAACTAGCTAGATCCGAACCTTCCCCCTTCAAGGCCACGGCTCGGCTTGTAGCTTTTTTTTTTTCCGACCTCCGGTGGGGGCTTCTCTCGCTCTGAGTGGTCCTCGTCGACCTCTCTTTTGATTTCCTTTTCGCCCGTTTCCACTTTGACTTGAGGGATTTCCTTTTTGCAACATCCATCTCGTCTCATCAGAATGCTTTTTTTCTCGACGATCTGGCTGTGATGTGAGGGTTTATTCACTCATATGACCCTGCACCTGCCCCACGTGCTGAGAACCCCTGCTCTAGATTTTCTGCTGTAATGCCGCTGTGGCGCGCCCTGTGCGAATGTATCTTGCCGTTGACAACCGAGACCGAGCAGCGGCACGTGAGATTACTTTTTATCTTCCGCAGAACGGCTGGTCCGCTCGGCACCGCCTTGGTGAACCTGTCTCGTTACGATTTAAACTTTAGTGGGATTCTTCCACACTATTACTAGGATTTGCTCTAGGCGGAGTTCTTGAGGATCATCTCTTCCGAGCCCCAAAACTAGTGATTTGATCCGAATTTTGGTCTTGCCTGTGTCCGGCCATTCTGCTTATGATTTTTTTGAAACTTTTCGGCCTTCACATTTGAAATTCTTCCCTCGGTACTTCTCACTATTCCACCCACGCATCTCCGAACTTTCCTTCCCCCTCCCTTTGCCCAGCGGTTTTATAGTTACGCCTTTCCTTCCCGTTAGGCGCCTTTAGAGGATTTGCAGTGGGAAAGAGTTCCTCCGTGGTCCATGTTTAACACAACCTCTTGTCGGCTCCGGTCTCCGGACCACTGCTTCATTTTTCCCGATCTTGGGGATGGTAACCGCCCGGACCACTAGGGCTTTCCCTTGCTGTACATGCGAAGGGTGGTTCGCACAGCCTGAAGGTAGGGTTATGCTGCTCGCGCATGTGCCGGTCCGCATTTTTCTCTTCTCGAAGACATCGCTCTGGTCTTGCCCGCAGTTTCCGTGTTCAGCTCCCCCCCTTCGTGAAAGATGGCACTGTGACTAAGTCTCTCCCTTTGGGTCAGCACTCACTTCTTTTTCCTCGCGAGGTTACGGCCCCCATCCCGTGAAGAATTCGCGGTTCTTTCTTAGCGTGGCCCGACGTTTTTTGTCCGCAGCCCCCCCTTGTCGTGACGCCGTTCGCATAGCTATTTGGCAGTTTTTCCGTCATAAAAAATCCTCCGTTTCCCCGCGAGGGCGTGTTCGCTTACTTCTGGTTCGCTTTCGTTTTACCAGTGCATCGTCCCCCCCCCTTCGCGTCTTTCCACGGACGGCGTGCTTTTTGCGTCGATTTCATTAGGTTCTACTACACACATATGAGAAGATCCTCCGTCTTTCCTGCAAGCCGAGAGCTTGCATCGTGCTCTTTATTTGTATTTATCTTCGACACTTACAGTTCTGGCCTCACGTTCCGCCAACCTCCAGTTTTCCTTGAAAAAGCGCATATCATCCCCAGATGGAGTCTCCCCAGTTAAGGGACGCTCGGTTTTCAGTTCTTCGGTTCTCTAATATGATTAATTTTACTCGCGTTTTTTGTTGTATGGAGATGAAGCTTATGCAGGGAGACCCTTCGTTGCTCTTTCCGCAGCCGCTTGTCGGACCATCCTTTAACGCTTCCGGCCACCGAGTTCTTTGCCGACATTTCTCGATCTCAGGTGAGTGTTATGTCGGCGGGTTCTCGTGGTTTTCGGCTGTGGTTAGACCTGTGCGATCGATTCCCCGACTTTTCTTTCTTTTTGAGACGACACCTCTCTACTTTTTTTTTTTCCTTTTCAGGAGTCACGCATGTTTCCCCTCCGGGGCGTCTGTTCCTCAGAGAGAGAATCGATCCGTTCTTTGTCGAGTCCCAGTTTGCCGCCCGCTTCCTTGGATGGTCATATTCCCGTATTCCCTTCCGGTGCCGGTGTAGTGGGCAGGAAGGTTCTCTCTCCCATTTTACAGGCGATCCCTCCCGCTGGAAATGATAATCCCCCGCTTGCTGTCAGCGATTTTTTTCCGTTACACCCTTGTCGCGGTGCTTTCACCCCCCTTTTCCCCCGACGCTGGCGTCGCGCCAACATCGGCTCTTTTTCTGGTTTTTGACCCCGCTATCTTCTTAATTTTCGGGATTATTCCGTTTCCGGGATTCTTTTTTTACCCACTTCCGTTTCCCCCTCCCCCCAGCGCAACCCAGTTTGATGCCGCCGCCTTTCCTACGGAATGAAACCCCCCCTAGTTTCTCAGAAGACGGATTCTGAATTTGGTCTTAGCAGTAGGTCGTGACCTTCTTTTCCTTTGAGTCGAGATCTATTAATAGGTCTGTTTTTCCAGATCAAGCGCCGGAAAGCATGGTTATACCCCCCCCCCCTTTTTGGTTTGGGCTTTTTTGATCTTTTTCTCCCTTTCCATACCGCGAGCGCCCTGTCCTTCTGAACATGTTGCCTCTCGTCTGTACACCCCGATCCCTCTCGCTCCCCTCTGGTGCAGCCTTTGCCTCCTTGCGGTGATCGTAGGGACCTCGGTCTTTCTTTTGAGGCAGCGTTGCCCCTCGGATGGATTTTACATTAGATTCACGTTTTGCGACCATGGCCGGATGTGA
>Ga0179591_1293953_pt1 | contig 10915 bp, 7 predicted proteins | sample CZOMad2_1_08_16f_FD_182891 | JGI IMG/M metagenome (GOLD analysis project Ga0179591, IMG submission 182891) | Vadose zone soil fungal communities from Angelo Coast Range Reserve, California, USA - CZOMad2_1_08_16fungal (PacBio error correction) | ecosystem: Environmental > Terrestrial > Soil >... | reverse complement strand
CCAGACTGCCCTCTTTTAATTTTTCCTTTTTATATTCTGTAGACCCAGCGTTTTAGCCCCTTTTCTCGATTTTGCAGCCTTAGATGATTTTTTGAATTTTGGCCCGGACACATCCAATTCATCACTTCGGACGCCCGCTTGCGGTCGCCGAAGACAGTTCATCCCCCTCCCTCCCGAATCACCTCCCCGCCCCCCCCTCAGTTTCGCCCCTAATTCTTCTCAATCAGAAGGACGGCGTCAGTCCCTGCCCCTCTGAGAACTCATACCAGCTTCTCCCTGAACCTGAAGCGAGGGCATGACTTTCCAGTAAACCGAACCTGCCAAATGCCTGTTGGTAACCTTATTGGAACCCCGAGGGTATGGACTGAAAAAGGGTGAGATTCACATAAAAGCGGTAAACAAGGGATTTCTAAACTAGTTCTTTGCAAAGTGGAATCAAGAACGTCGAAGCACACCGCTTGTCCCCAGTTTCTATTTAATAGATTGACACCCAAACAGGGATCAAACCCCCCCCCGCGTCACGTTAAGTCGGCGAATCCGACAACACGTTTTAACAACGTCCCCTATCCCCTTCCTCGAGACTTCAGACCCTTCCATCAGAAGAAAGGGAAATAAACGAGTCCAAAAAAAGCGACCATCCTTTCTCCCACTACCACTTCCACCCCCGCACTCCCCCCCACACACAAACGCCCGCCTTCCACCAGAAAATGGTCCGAGCCCAACCAAACTCGCCCAGGCCGCGGCTGCTACTGCCCAAATCTTTAGGAATCTAACCCCTCGAGTCCCATCCACCCCACTTGCCGCTCTTCCTCCAGAGTACCCACGGTATCAACACTATATACAACTCACGCATAGCTGTCCCCGTCTCCCCACGCTAGTCTATGCTCTCGAGCCCTCGCAAACTTCTCCCCCACTCACCCCCTCCTCACCACCCCCTCCTCTTCGCCCCAGCCTTTCCACCCCAAGAACCCCGGCCACAATACCTCGGCTAAGGTCCCTGTCATGATATGCTGCACCAAAGCGCCGTTAGAAAGAATTTAGACGCAAACACCTAACCCCGGTACCCGGGCCCAACCTCAGCGAACCTTGCGTTCCAAATTTGCCGCGTTCCCTTGTGGGCACAGCCGAAAGGCCTGACCACAAAAAATTATGTCCATGACAATTCTTTCTCTTTCTTTGACACCAAATGGCCCTCACCGAGGTGTTTGACAGTGGTCGGTATAGGCCCCCCGCTCCGCGCCATATACCAACCCTTGCGCAAACCGACTCCCCCCCTCAGGCGCGTGTCGTCTGCTTTGATCTCTAAAAGCTGCCCGGAAGAACATGTTTATATGACCAGTCAGACCCCAGTCCCCCCCAGCGGTCCTCTTCTCGCCCCAGAGACTTGAGCTATCCCCCCACCCCCTACCTTTCGCCTAAGACATGCGTCCGGCCTTGACTATTCCCTTACGAACTAGATGTGCTCATTCAGCTCGCGTGAGGTCCCAGCTCTCCCTTCATGATGGCCTCTTACCGTTGCCCACGTCTGCGCCTTCGCTCTCTACCTCGATTGAGAGAGCCCACCCTCTTTCCCAAGAATTTTCCCCGCCTCGCAGTCCCGGCGGTTTATGAACCCCTCAATTCCCACTATGGACCCACTTTTGCCCAGCCTGTCAGACGCCTACCGCCCCCCCCGGCTGTTCCGGTCTTTAGCTGACTCTTCTCGTGTCCCCCCCGCTTACCATGTCAGCACCCACTGATTGCCCCCACCCTGAAATCTTTTTTGCCCGAGCATTTCAATACATTACCTGTCCAGGTTGATTTTTTTCGAACTGCGACGAGAGCTTTAAACCATCCCCCCAGAACCTCGCCGTTGCAAGAATACCAAAAAACCTGCCTCAGACCTTTTTTTCCCATTAATCTCACGCATTCTCTTATAAGATCGCGATGCCCGCCAACATGGGATTGGTTGGGGTAACCCACAACTTGATTTTGAAAGAGTTCCCGTCCCCACGAGAAGGTCCCCTCCCCAATAATGTTGAAAGTTGCCCCACACCTAAACGGAACTCTTCTCCCTGACTCATACGGATGCCTTTCCCGATTGTTCCTTTCCGACCCTTTCCCCCTGCCCTTCAAGAACTCGTAACTCCTTTCTGGCTCCGCCACAATTGCAGGTTTTCCCTTACTGTTCATCCGCGCATAACCTTCTTTCTCCATTCCAAAGTTTAATAAAACATCTTGATGATTTCCTCTTCCTGGAAGGCCAACGCGTTATTATAGCGACAACTTTCCTCACACATGACCGATCGCAGTTTAGCTTTTTTTTCCATCCTAACCGTTAGTGTCCCCTCTCACCAGCAACGACCGTCCCTCCCTTTCTCGAGCGTAGACCCGACCCTTTTTCCGATACCCCCCACCGTGATAAATGACTCATCTGGACTAAAAGGACCCATCTCCCTGATCGCCCCTAGGACTTGCCCTCTAGGAATTCCAACACTGTGCCTCTTTGGGCGCAGCGCCCTCCCTCCCCAATTGACTCCCCTAATTCAGGAGTCCACGCCCCCCCACCCCGAATACGCATCATTGACCCGCACCCCCCCCCCAACGTCTAGAGATAGCCGCGATGACCCTCTCAATACTGACGCCCGGAGCATTCGTCGGTCCCCCGCCGGCCTCCCTCTTCAAGCTCGCCTCATACACAAGCTATTTCAATCCGAACAAATTGCCCCCGCTCGCGAACTTCAATCCTTCTCATTGATCCCCGTCCCTCGCCACCCCCCCCCCACATTTAGCTCCGCATACGGCTCTCACACCTGAGCCCAAAAATATTTTCCTTTTCCTCTCGGTTGAAACAAAAATGGCCCCGTCCTATTTCGGCGCGTTCCTCTTCTTCATCAGGTGCGTTACGGGCTTCGATCCTTCGTCCCACGCTCCCCATTGGCATACTTCCGGGCCGGTGTGAAGGGATCTACACTACAATTTTTTTCTCGCTGGGTGGAGTCTTGTTTTTTCTTCCCGATCTGCCTTCGCGTTCGCTGGTCAACCCCTTGAAATTCCGTTCGGGAACTCCTCTCTCTTCCTGCGGTATCATTTGCTAGCACTGACACTCGCTAGATTTGTCTTCCGCGTCCTCTTGCGGTTTCAGGCTACTCGTCACTCGGAAGGCGGCACCGTTTTTTCCCCCCTTTTCCTACTCCGGTCTCCCCCCCGAGACTGGAAGTATTTCTTGAGGTCGCCCCCTGATCTGCCCAAGGTTCTCTCTGAGACCCGTCAAGCTATTTTTCAATTGCTGGCCGCGTATTGAACTTCTGTCCGCAATACAAGGTCGACACCTCTCGCATCTTACCGAACGCCGGCAAAGGGGCAGAACCGGTGTTCGTTAAGTTTTGTTTTTCATGTTGTTCTATTCGACGCAGAACCCCTCCCCTGGAACCCAGACCCACCCCCACGCATGACGATCCACCCTTTTATCTGACAAACGCCCCTGATACATTTCCCTTACAAAATCCTGTCTCGGTGTGGAGCGGCTTTCATCCTCTCACTTTTTTTTGTGCTCGATCTCCCCCTCCCCGGATTTCTTGTCTTTTCTCAGAGGTGTTTTTCGTCTTCACTTTTTGGGATACGCATGCTGGTTTTTGTGCTGGGGCAAGAGTGATTAGTTGTTACGTCCCTTCCTCTCGGAAAAAACATGTAAGAGACTTTTCACACTCGGTTTCAGCTGGCCATTAGTCGGGTTTGGTTCGGGTATTTTAGTAGTTTTCTCTCCCTGTTGGGAATCTTTTTGATTTCTCTTGACATTTCATTTAAGCGTACATACTTTCCAGCGGTTTTTTGCCTTTTTCGAGTCGTTTCTGGCTTGACCCGACGAGAATCCTATCCTTTACACGAAGACCGTTTCTGGCGAAGGAGTATTTCCCCCTTGGAAGCAAGCCGGTTGCGACGTGATTTCCCCCCCCCCCCCCCGCCCCCCCCCCGCATTGATATTAACTCTTTTGTGTAAAGGACGGCCCAGTCCGAGTGTGACATTCTCATACAATGCGATTCAGGCCAGCGTCGCTGTTGACGCCTTAGCTTTCTTTCTGGTTGAAAATCCGCCCGCGGCGGGGCATCTATGGGAGGGCCCCCCACCTCTAAACTCCCCCGTTAAAACCCGGGGCTTTCTGTCGTGATGCAACGCCGCTTCCCTTGCTTCGTGCCTTTTCTCTTAGAAAGAGTCGTCTTCGTTAGTCCATCCCCTCTCTTTCATTTAGTTTCCCCATATATTTATGCAGCGCCCCCGCGCCGCGAATATGCGCTGGCTTTTTGTTTTTTATAACCGATATTCTGCCCAAGGACTTTTATCAATTTGTCGCGTTGTAGTGCGGTCGCGTCAGGTGTGGGGGAGGTTGTTTGCGAGGCTGGTTCACGTATGAGTTGTCCTTTTGGCCTCTGTCGAGTTTTTTGATTCTTTCCAGAAGGTTGTGGTGAGGCTTCTTTACTCCTTTGTCTTCTTGCTGGACGGACTCGCGGGTTCAGAGGTTTCTCTTTCATAGAGAGACTCAGACTTACTTGTTTTTTGGGTCTTTTCATCTTTAAGGTATTCTTTTTTTCTTTGCCTTTCAATCGATGAGGATTTATGTGATTGCCTTGGGCCCCACGCTTCTCAGCTTGACACCATCAGATGGCCCCCACAAAGAAATCTGTTCACGTTTCTGATGCTCGCGGACGCCCCAGTCTCTTTGTAGATCGCTCACGGTTTTTAACGGACTAGATGAGCAATATCACTCGTGTTGTTTCTTATCCCCTTCTTTTTGTTAACTTCTGACGAAATGTGTAATTGTTTTTGTGAAGTGTATCTTTTCCTCAGTGGATATGGATTTCCGATAAAGGATCAGTGTCATGTGTTGAGGATTTCGCTTTCTTACGACTATTTTGATCGACCGATGAAATTTCGTCAGTGTGAGTGAACTTACCTTTTTTTCCCCTCGGTTCCTTGGTATTTATTGAAATCTTAATGCTCACCAGGTTTTAATGGATTTCTTCTCCTCTGTCTTGAGGCAGGTGGAATTTATTTTTTTTTTTTCGAAACCACGAACGGTTTTCCCCGACGGAGGAGAGGATTCGAGCCGTCATCTCAACTCGGCATAGGCCGACAGTTTTGGGCGAGTTTTACTCACAAAAGGTAGTAGGGGGGAGAGGGCCATTGTCTAGTAGTGGACGGCAACGCTGGCCGGTAATCAAGTTGTGTTGATTATCCAGAAAACCCAGTCCCCGGTTGGCGTAGCCCCCCTCAACGTATTATGAGATCCATTCCTTCTTTCCGTCGGAAAGTTCTCTTGCCTTTGATAGGTTGTGTGCCACGCTCTTTTCTATTGTCTTCGTTCGGTCGCGTGTCGAAACAGCTTCTTTTTTTTCCTTTTCGATTACTCTTAGGTAACGCAGGTGTTGCCCCTTCCTTGACTCTTAGGACTTTCCCCTTGCCATTTTTTTACCTTCTTGTCTCCAGCGCAGTGTCTGTCCGATTTATCTCTCTTTTGTCCCTGCCAATGACATTCAGCGTTAGGGCAGCTGCCCCCTTTTCTTCTTTTACGCCTTTTGTCGACGATTCCAGATTAGCGAATTCGTTCAATGTTTACCGTCGTCTATCCCTTTCCCTCCCTATTCTTGTCCCCCCCCTCTGCCTGCAAAGTTTTCTTCCCTTCCCCTTTGAAAGGACGTAATCTTTCTGCTTCTTTTTCGTGTATGAGGGGGGTGATTTTGCGACTTTTTGACCCGCCTTCTTTCCGCACCGGATGCCGAGTCTTCGTGTTTTGATTGCTGGCTCTACTCACGTTTCGCTTGTTGGAAGACAGAGACCAGATTACTTTTTTATGCTGCGTTCCCTTTCGGTTCCTACTTTCTGGTATTTGCCGTTTTTTTGTCATTGTTTTTGTTCTCGGCGAATTATGCCTTCTACGAGCATGTTTCTATGCTGCTCCTGTCGATGATTCGACTTTTTCTTTACCGCAATTTTGCTTTCTGTGGACTCTTTTTATCTGCCCTTTTTTCCCTTTTTCTCCTAGCCCTCTTCGGTTCCCTTCCTGTGGGCTTTTGCTGCAGGCCCCTCCTCCTTTTCGTTCGCAAGCCTGTGATTTCCGTATCCTCTGGGAGATCTTCTAATCGTTTTGTGTTTGCCTTAGCGTTTCAATTCTTGCCTCCGATCTCCTCAGCGACCTCCCCGACTTCTTCCACATGTTGTCCTATGTCGCACTTTCTGTTTGTTTCCTTTGCGCAGGCTGTGTAGTAGAGCCCTTCACGTACTCTTCCATGTGCCGTCCTTGTTTCGTGACCTTCTTCATGTACCCTTTTTCCGCGCTTTTTGATCATTTGCATCCTTCATATTATACGAGTTTCCTCCCCTCTTCTTCATGTTATAGCCTAACCGTTATTGGCCTTCTTACTGATGTTGTGAATACCATAGGTTTATGCCTCCCCCCTTTCGTTTCCCCCTTTATATAGTTTTTGATTCTCTCGTGCTGCCCCCCCTTCCAGTGTCCTGGGTGTGGCTTTGTTCGCGGGTTGCCTTGCGGTGTGTTTAACCTAGCAAGGCAGAAAGACCGTGGTTCTCTTCCCCCGTTGGTTCCTGGTTTTGCAGCTGCATCTGCTCTCGGAAAGATGGTCTTTCGTCTTTTTCTTTTTACTCTTTGAAGTCTCCCCCCCGTGGGTTGAACGCCCAGGTGTTGGAAACGCTGTGCCTTCTGTTTTTCGATGATTTTTAGTCGAGGGCTTTTCGCTGTGTTGCGCGACTGTGGTCTTGGTCTAGTGAGGCCCCCCTTTTTCGCTCAAGGATCTCCTACGGACCGGCACTTTTCTTCGTTAAGGGTTGCCTTTCCCCTACGAGTTTACGCACGGTGTTTGAACCAGCACGGACAGCCAAACTTTTTTTCATCACCTCTTTGCCAATCTCACACACCCCTTCTGGTTTCAGTCCTTCTTTTCTCTCTAATCCTCGCTTCGGGTAAAGAGCAATCTATTTCGTACTCCCCTTTTCGTTGCTTGACGAACCCCTCCCGTCCTACTCTGCTGATCAGCCATGTCGCCGATATTTTGCGGCGGCGTTTCTGATGATGTTTTGCGAACTTGGCTTGTTAGGACTCTCCCCCGTCTCCTGGCGGCGGGGAGGTAATTATTCAAAAATCCCCGCTTCGAAGGTATCGAGCCTAGGATGAAGTCGGAATATACCTCCCGGTCCCCCTCCGGAATCATTCTGATCTGACGCTTTTAGCACGTTGTTTTGTTTCGTCCGCGATTTACATCCCTCTTCTTGGCAAGGTGTCAGTTGCTCTTTCTATCCTTTGAAAGCGTTCCTTCCCTTTTTGCTGCTTCGATTGAGATTCTGGTAGCGCCCCGTGTTTCAACAATCCGCGGAATCACTTTCCGCATACCGGCCGATTTCCGGATCTTTTCTCTAAGGAAAAGTTACGACCGAATTCATCACCCCTCTCCGCTCCCTCCGGTGAACTCTCCGCTCATAGCCGCTGACTTCAGTGTTCTTTCATGACCTAGTTTCGTAAGACCATTCTCTGTCCTATTCGATCTTTTTCTCTCCTCTTCTCTGATTCCTATCCAACGAGCTCTTCCCCTGCAGGTTTATGTTGTTACCCTCTTTTTTTGCCGCCCTTGAGATGCCCGTGAACTTTTTCAAACTTTCTTTAGTCCCAAGCTGCTATGTGTTTTCCACATTGGGTCCACGTGCGCATGAACACAGCGCCCCTCGTTCCCCGCTTTCAGCCTGCGAAGCCTTGAAATTCGCGCCCCCTAACCTTTTTTTTACCTGCACCGGACCCCCTACGATCTTGGATTCCCTCGGCCCTCTTCCCCCCACCCGGCTAAAAAGTTGATATACTTTGCAACCTTTCCCCCTCTGGTAGACTGTTCCGTAATCACTTTCACCCCTTTCTGTCCCTACCCTCTCCCTCCCTAACCCCTCTCCCCCTGAGTTTGCGTACTCGCCAGAACCCCGTCCCAAAATGAAACCAGGCTGATTTTCCCCGTTTTGCCGTCGATACCTTCCCCCCCCCAGCTCTCCCGTCCTGATCCCGCTTCGAAGCCAACTCTACGAGACACGGTTTTCAACCCCTTTTTCTCACCCTTAGGTCGTACGGAGTTACAATTCCTCAATCATGTGAGACCCCCCATTCAGGTCTCACTGGAACCAAGTCCGCCCGTCCCTTCATGCCCTTTCCCCCCGCAGCCCCCTGAAAAAACCGACTTATTGGTTGTTCCCCATTTTAGGGCGTTTCGAGAAGAATCTAATCCTGCCATTCCCCCTGCACCGTTGACCTCATCCAAGCCATCGCCACGCCTTCTCTTTATAGCCCCCTTCTCTCTTCAAGTTTCTTTCACTTGACAGCGCTCTGTTACACTCGCTTTTTCCGGGACCAGATAACCCTTCAGATCTATACCCAAAAGCGTAGGCTTTCCTTTGACGAGTCAGTCCTTAAAGAGCCCTCGCCCCCCCCACCCCCCATGGATACATGAGAACCATTTGCGATTTCCCCCAGTTTTTCATTTGTCATACCACTATAAGTGACCTTGCCTGGATTTTTTTTACACTGCATGCAAGCTACCGTACTTTTGTCTCTAGACAAGAGACCCCCCGCTCATGGATTGCAAGTTCGCGCCCTTCTTTTCACTCCTTTCCGCCCTCCCTTCGCCCGTCGCCTTTCCTTCCCCACCGGAGTTCACTTTTTCCTAATTACAGCACGCCCCGCAAGCATGTCCGTCTCCTTATTTTTAGACCTTCCTGAGGTGTGACTCCCCTTTTTCTGCCTTTATTTGCCCCGCCCTTCTCCCAGGGCGAGTCGTAGAAGCTGCAAGATGTTCTTTCTGCACGCGAGAGTATGCTCGTGGATCTTCGCAGCTTTCAGTCCTCACCTTGCTGGTCTGCTCCATACACCGAAGTATTTTATGTTTCTGCGCATCTAGTAACGCCCCAACCTTTCCCCTCGCCCATCAGCAGATTGCGATTTTTTACTTTCCCCTGAGTATCGTCATTCGACCCCCCGGTATATCCACTCCGCCTCAGCCGGGCTCACTACGCCCTCACCGCCTACCTAACTTTCCCTAAGCCCCACTCAAAGCCTCGTTCAGCCCGCCCACCCCTCCGCTCATTCCTCCGCTGTGACAGTCACCCCCCCTTTTCTCCCATACCTTTTTTTTCTCCCCCCCACCCCCCTACCCTTTGTTCTGGCTTTTTTGTCTTGTTTTTATTTTTTTGTTTTTATGTTCCCTGCCTCAACTTCTCACGCCCTCGTTCTCCTCAAGAGTCTTGTCACCCCCACTACCTCTTTGCCGGTGTTTTTTTCCAGCACACTAACATCCCCCTCTAATAAGCATCATCGTGCCCTCCCTCTCACCTTGACGTCAGATTATCCCCTCCCTTGCGACGCTTTTTTTTTTCCTTCCCCTTTTTCTTCCCTCTGGTTACCTTTGAGATCCCTCCTCCCCCGCCAGTCCCCTAGAATATTTCATCATTTTTAATATCTCAAGTATAGCGCCCCTTGGCTTTACGCTTATACCTCGCCCCTGCCATGGAGCCAGAACTAAATTGTCTCCCCATGCGATGTTCCTCTTCATGCACAAACGCGTTATTCCTTTCCCAGCGCCAAAGACTCACCCAATTTTTTTCCCCTCTCTGATTTTGAGGCTGGCCAATCCACCCGTCCTCTTTCAGCTTGACCTGAACCAAGTACTACGATGAGCCTTTCGCTCGCTTCAGACGACTTGCTAAGACCACTTGATCGAAGTATTTCAGGATCCAGTCCCCCTTACCGCGTCTCCCGCCCACCGTCCTGCCGATCTCGTATCTTCTCCGCCCCCAATCTTCGCGGGATTTTCGTGCGCGCCCCCTCCCTCCATTGCATCCTCTCAGTTCTGTTAGCACCAAAAACCACTTCCCCCTCTCTGTCCAAGAGGCCCACCCCCCCCGTGATTCGATATGTACTGATTTGGTCATTCTCCCGGCCCCGGGCGAATCCGTTTTTTTTCCCCGCCCGCACCACCCTACCTGGATTACAGTTTTTTCCGAAATCCCCCAACGAGCCTCCTTCCACCTTCCCCCTCCCTCCCGATCCTTCCCCCTCATGTCGATTTTTCCCCCCCGTCCACCAACCTCTTCGCCGTCGATCAACTTGTCTCCCCTTCTTTCTCTTTTTGGTTCTCATCTTGACAACAAAAAAGCCTCTCCCCCCTCATCGTCCTTTACCCCCCTTCTCTTTTTTTCACACTTTCAAAGGTGTCGCCTTCGGTCTGACTTCGCTCCAGAAGCTCGCATTTCTGTGTGACCCTTTCTTCGTTGCCTTGATATTCGACGTCCCCTACCTTTTCTATCCCCCCCTCTCCGGTGTTTGTTATTGCCGCGCGCCTCCCTTCCTCCCGCCTGAGTTATTTTTTATCTTTCCCCTGCGCCCCCCATACTTCGATCTGTTCTTCAGTCATTTTTACACCTCTCTCTGATTTCTTTGTGACGCGAGGTCGCCGTTGATTTATTTCTTCCCTTCTCTCACGCGGTAGGATGCCCTGCCCTCATATCTATAAAGAACAGCGCCGTTTAAGAGCCTGATTTCGTACGGTGTCCTTTTTTTTACCCGTCGACCAAGTTCAAATCTGTTTCTCCAATTCTTCCCTTTCTTTCAAATGCGCTTGTCCTTTCCCCCATTAATACAAAGCGCACTTCTGCCCCTTTTCCTCCCTTCTTTCTTCCCTCCCCCCGATTCCCACTATGACACGCGACGGCTAGTTTACCCTCCCCCGTGTATTGCCAGCCTCGCTTCTGCTTCGCCCCTCTTTTCCCCCCTGTTCTCTGTCCAGCTCATACGTTTTTCAAATGTTCCCCAGTTAAACCTGCTCCCACCCACCGCTGATCCTAGAACCACCTTGACTGCTCTCCTTTCTACCCCTCTGTATGTACGTTGGC
>Ga0179591_1199986_pt1 | contig 10916 bp, 11 predicted proteins | sample CZOMad2_1_08_16f_FD_182891 | JGI IMG/M metagenome (GOLD analysis project Ga0179591, IMG submission 182891) | Vadose zone soil fungal communities from Angelo Coast Range Reserve, California, USA - CZOMad2_1_08_16fungal (PacBio error correction) | ecosystem: Environmental > Terrestrial > Soil >... | reverse complement strand
GGTCGATTGTTACTGTGTTTTAGTTCGTGGCACCAGAGCCACCTGCACGGACCGTCTTTTCACATAGGAGATTCTGGTAGCAGTTACCAGCTGCCGTGTTTCCGCTGGCTAGGGTCACGCAGAAAGCGAAGGCAGAAGGTAATCTCCATCAAAGCGTCTAAACAGGATAATTCCCCTCCAGTATCATGCCCCCCTCGCGGTCACTTCTACCGAAGGCCTTCCATTATTTAGTTATTGAACACAGTGACATACAGCTCCTGTCTGACGGGTGCCTTGGGACCCCCACCGTTCCCTTTAACATCACCCGACACCTGTTGAAAATTTGCAGGAAATCTTTCGGGAGACGCCGATTTTCTCAGGGCGGCGGACCCCTTTTCTCTCTGATATGAAATCTACCATGGAATTCCGGTCCTCTTAACCCTCTTCCTTCCCCATTCCCCCCTTACAACTACCCCTCCTATACGCTCCAGTAAGCCTGGCAGTCTTTCGCTCCACGCGTGAGCTTGAACATTCTGCCGAAACAGTGTACTATCCCCACCGCGGCTCCCTCCCTGGCCCTTCTTTTTTCCCTGGGCTCTTGGCCGTTTGTCCACCTCCACGCGTTTGGTCTCCCATCAGCCCCCTGCCTATGCCCAGTGCCTTTTAATTGACCCGGGATTTCAGGACCGGCCCGATAAAGAGTTTTTCTCAGTTCTGCCCCAAAGACCCCCCCGCTGAAAACGGAAAGATCTTCCCGCGCAAGGCCCAGCTCTCTGCCCGCAGCGATACCTCCAACTAGATAGAATGCAATTTCGTCTCTTCCGCGACTCCGGACCTCATTTTGCAACCAGTTTCCCACCGTACAAAACTCTTACCCACGTCGAGGAAAAGCGAACCCCCAGCAATGACCTTCTCCTTTTTGCACTTGTGTATCTTTTTCCCCCCCCCTTTTGTCCCTTGTAGAGTCCGCGTCTTTCTTCCCCCCGGTGATCGTCAAAGGGAAGGAGCCCCAAAGAGTGCAACGAATAAGAGGTAGAATTCTTTTTACCCGGTATTTTTAGATTTGAATGATCATTCTCATTCGGTGGATTCCCCCTTGCCTTGTTGAAATTTTTGGTTTACTCCACGGTTGCGGCTTTCCTGGACGTCCGGGGAAAAACTTTCCGGCGGTTCGACTCCTTTTGGCCGGGAGCTGACTTGGGGACTCTCGGGTGGCTTGTTTCGTCCGATTTTTTCCTTCCTGCTGTTTAAACTTTCCGCCGCCAAGAAGTGCCCTTTCTAACAGATAGAAGGTTGTCCACTTTACATCCTACTTCCTCTAAAAAGACTTTTGTCTTCCTCCTTTCTTCCTCTCCGCGGGTGGGTTGTTCATGGTACCAGTTCACCAGAGATTGATGTAGAATTCGAAAATCTTGTATTACAGGAATTCCTCCTGCTTTTTTTCCGTTGACTCCTCCAGTACAGCCGACAGTTTTGCACTCCAAAGTAGGAAGCAGTCAAATGTCTCCTCTCGGCATGAAGTCATCAGTGGATTTGTACCTCTATGAGAAGAGACATTTGATAGCGTTTCCCGGCAACCAGTTGGTCAGTTTCTCCTTTTCCTCTGGCTGCTGCATGATCGCCCTTTATCGTCCCTCCTTCCCTTATCCCGGTCTTCGAACCCTTTGTCGATTCAGGCACATAGGCCTTACTTATAGCTTGCCACCTCTTTGGGATTTCTCAAGGTCGGAATGTCTTTTCCCCTGCTTAAATTACCCCGACTCTCCCCCTAACCCTTTCCCATGCTGGGTACTCTCAGCACTCTTTTTTTTTCCCCGGTCTCTCTTCCCTTGATGAGACCTCTTTGCAATCAGGCAACGGCTTACATGCTCCATCACCCCGCTGGTCACCTGCCCATCCTTCCCCCCGCACGAAGTCTCCTCACTCGTTTACTTGTAGTGGAAAGACCCGGTATACGGAGACTATGCCTCACACCTGTCGATTTTTGATTGTTTTTCTTGGAGTTTCTGGGACTGCCTGGAGAAGTCACTTCGACTTTCCCCGGACTTCCCTCCCGATGTCCCTTTTGGTTATTTTTCGCCCCTTGGAAGCGGTGAATCCCCCCATCTGTTGCGGAACCCGCTACTTCCTATACAATTTCACCTTTCCCCAAAGGGTACAGAGTTTCACCCCCCCCAGCGCCACTCTGGCATGCCCCTTCCCGCTTAAATGGACAAAGGAAGTCGAAGTAGTGAGTATCTCATTATTACTTCATGTTATTAATGCAAATTGCCTTCAAGTGAGGATTGCGAGAAAGTTCAGACCCCCTTTGGCTTTTTGAAATCATTCTGGCCAGGTTGGTAAGGTCCCTCCCTCTGTGAGGCACCCTCCCTGGTTTCCCCTTTGATTCTTCATACGGTAAGGTGTAGGATGTTTACCTCCCGCCCTTTCCTTAGCCTCATTTCAAACCATTCGACCCGACAAATCCTCCACATTTCTTTTGGACAACCTCCAGGCGAGCTCAATCGCCATCAGCTCAACCTAAAGAACTCGTTTTTTTCCCCCCCGATCACGGTGTCATCCTGCCACGCCAGCTGCCTGCCCCTCCACCGGTTTCCCCCCCCTCCCCCCCCCGGCGCCCAAGGAGGCCAAGGCCCGTTTTTGACAAGCTACATCACCCCCTTGAACACCGGAGATGTACACGATGAAAAACGTGGATCAACTGCCTTAACTGTGGATTTTCCTCTTAGATGACGTCTCAGAAGAACTAAGACGCCTTCTATCTCCCCACCCTTCTTTCATTGCCCCTTCTTCCTATTTACCACCAAATGGTGTACTCGGAGGTAGAGAAGGCTTCAGTGTAGAGATTTCACTCAAAAGATTTTTGGACCCTGCCCACCCTTTCTATATTTTAATTAATAAGTTTTTGTTTTTCTCTCGATGCTCCTTCGTCATTCTTTTAGGCTTCTCTTTTTAAGGATGAGGACGCAGTAGAAGTAAGAACAGAAGACCCATGTCAATATGACAAGTGAGTTTTTTCGTTTCTTTTTTTTTTCGTCTGTCGCGTGGAAGGCTTCCTTACCTTCAGCTCCCCCCATGCGATTTTAGGTTTATCCCCTGTGTGACTTGTCGGGTAAATGACTTTGGTTATTTTTTCCAGCTGGAGAGATTTTATTAAGAGGTGATTTGGCTTACCCCCCTGTTTTTCTGGTTCTTCGGCTTGGTGTGCTGGGCTGCCGTGCGCGGGTCCCCTCCTGTGTCGTTAGTGTAGTGTCGTTGCTTGAGTCCTTTAATGGTCTTGGAGGGATGTTTTGATGGTTTTATTTCTGGCGCTTTTGGCCCGGTAACTCTTTTCTCGATTTTTACATTTTCAGAGAGAATCCCAGAGTTCAAAGACCTCTCCCCTTGAGCCCCCCTTACAGGAGTGTTACTACTCGCTTCGGCGAGGAATTACAGCTGAATAGCTGCAACAGATGGGGGCGCAGGCCTTAAGTGCATCAAGTTGGAAGCGCGCTTTTTTTGTCCCCTGAAGATGTCTTCTTCACTGAGATCCCCCCTCTGATTAAGTCGACACGGATTGTGTGGAGGCTTCTGCCTAAGTGCTCTTTTTGAATACCTTGACTTTCATTGATCCGTCTCTTGATCTGAGAGGTCATTCGGCCTTTCCTCCCCCTTAGGACATTTTCCCCTTCTCAAAGTGAGCAACCTTTTACAGACAGCCGTTCTGATTTAATTCCCAGTACTGCAATCACTGCCGTTAAGCCCCGTCAAATCCATCCAGTGGTGCTGTTTCTTTTAGAGTAGTCTTACCTCGTCTTACTAAAAGACCAAGAACAGTCCCCGCTAGGGAGAGTCAGAAGGGGTTTGGGGGAGTGAGGGGCATTGATCGGTGTGTTTATCTTTTTTTTTGTCGCACGGATACGTGATTTCCGAGCCCCGCCTGTCGGCTCTTCTCAGACCCTGTTTTACCCACGCGGTTGAGACAGTCAAATATCCCCTCTCTGCGCGCTTTCATTCTTGAAGCTCATTCATTCACAGCCCCCTCTGTCATTGTCTGCATCCACCACTCCTTTGGCAATCTCTTTCCTCCTATTATGGCAGGTCGGGATAACTGTTAGACTCCAATCATTGGCCTTCGGTTGATCTGGACGTATACCCCGCCGTGATGAGGTAATCTCATCCCTTGACCCCCCTGGTTTCTTAGACCTCTGATGCTCAGCTGCGTCTTCCTCTCCCTTCCCTTCTCGCATCTTCTTTCTGACTTCCACCTTTGTAATGACGCTAATGGTGGGCGACGCCTTTGGGTTATTGAGGTCATAACACGTTGACCATTCTTTTTCCCCTTTTGAATCATTCTTTAACACAAATAGCCATTTAGGGCTTTGTGAATGGCAGTCACCCCCCCTGCGTTAAAGATTTCCTTAGCTAGAGAAAGAGTTGAATAGGATCTACGATTCTTATCTCTTGGGAATTGCTTTTTCTTTTCGAGTAAAAGCATGAGCCCGACCGTCCCCATCCTCCCCCTCTGACTCATAAAATGACCCCCAAAGGATATTCGCCCCGCCTCCCCCCCCAATGTTACCCAGTAACTTCCCTTCCCTTTACTTTTTTTTTTCTTTGAGTTCCCCCAAAAGTCCAAAAAGGTTAGTCCGCAGGACTTTGCCGCGGAAGTCGGTCTTCTTAACTCCTGGATTCAGGAACCTACCCTCCGGTCTCCTTCGTTCCTGAAGGCTCATAAAATGCCTTTACTCTAACCAGGCGGCCGGTCATGGATACGTACGTTTCTTTCCCCCACCCCATTTGGCGGCAATACCACGGAAGGGGACCCCCTTGGAAAGGTGGATTGTGGTTTTTCTTCATGTGTATCGTGGTTCCTTGTGTTCTTCCCCCTGTGTTGCCTGTGAGGCCGCTCTCTCCTTCGTTTTTTTTCCCTGAAGCCCCCGTGCTATAGCTTTTTATTATAGCGGTGAGGCATACTCAGGCTGCGTGATCAGTCCCCCTTGACAGCGGTGTGTTGCCGGCGCTATCCCTGTGGTCTTTTAAGTCTGGTTGTCCCGTAGGATTCTCGGTCCCATGAATCGGTCGAGGTTCCCGCTGTCTCAGCACCCCCCCCGGGCGGTTTCACCCTTCCCAGCCCCCTTTCATTTCGAGTGGGCCTAGGTTATATACAAGGTTCCGGCCCGTTGCTTATTGCCTCCTTCCCTTATCGCGGCCCCCGGCGCAGGGCAGTGCCCTTTCCCTTATCCATGCGGTGTAATTTTGATGTGGTAGGTTTTTGCATCGCCTGTTCCTGACTCGTAACCTAGAGATTGCCCTGATCTATCCTTTGCCGCCCTGCGCCACCGTCTCCTCAGTTACCTAAGACTATCGGTTAATGGTCTGTCCATTGAATGGTCTTTGACTCCCTTCACCTGCTGGCCGAGACTGGGTTTAGATGAATGTGGTGGCCTAAAAGATTAAGGTTCCGGGTTTTCTCCCCCGGACGAGCTTCCCTCGATTCGTCCCGGACGCGGCCATCCTGTCCTTGTTTCTTGTATTATACCTCCCTTACATGAGTCCCCCCAGTTGCATGTCGGGAAGGTGCCAGAATGAACCTTATTTTGTCTTTTCTCCCTGACCCTCAGCTCTCTCCTCTGTGAAGATTACCGGTGAGTTATATTCGAGGACATCTACACTTCCCTGAAATAGTCCCCCCCCCCCCCTCTCTTTTCCCTAATACTCCGTTTTTTTGAGCTATATTTCTATATTTCGATTTGCAGATGATATTTTTTGATTTTGCACTTTCCTCTTGCGGAACTGGCCACACCTTAGCCTTGTTCCCCAGAAGTAAACAAGAAGGCCGGTTGTTACCTGATTTACAAGGCCCGCATAAGGCCGTAAGAATGTCCTTTTCTATCTCAATTAAGACCTCCCGATAACAGATATCCCTGTCCACATCGCGTCCCCTTTCCCACCCCGCTTTAGTTAACGCCGGTCCAAACTAAAAGGTTTGCCCCAATTCCCTGACTCCTTCTTTTAAGGGGAGTCCTCCTTGGTTACCGGGGATTCCCCCCCGTGCAAGTTGTTAACATCCCCGCACAGGTCAAATAGGAGACATTCTCGTGGTGAAGTCTGCGTGTTTCGCCCTGTCCTTACCCTTTTGATTCAGCATCCAGGCCTCTCTCTTCTTTCCAGACTTAGCCAGGATCTTCAAAGAAGTGACCAAGCCCCTTACAACTAATTTTGCTCCCCATTTAAATTTCCTGCCTTGAAATCCGACGCCCCTAATCCCTCATAGACTTTGGCAAAGGAGTCTGACACTGTGATTCCCCATTCCAACGCCCCCCCTGGTGAAAGGGGAGGATGTCCCTTGCCCCCCCCCTACCTTTATTGTCTTGCCAGAAGCCCCAGATACCCCAAAGCTTTTTAACCTGGTCCCCCTGAAGCCCCCGTCTACTTGCCGGTCCAGCATTTCCCACGCCTCCAAGAGGTTCTCTCGCCTAAAAGCCAAAAGGGCGGCTCTTATGACAAGTTCACTGGTATCTTCCGTCCCGCAATCCCTATACAAGAAACTCTAGAGAGACCTTCCATTGTCCCCCCCTCTCTAGTCTCCCTTAAGACATAAGGCCCGAAACAAGGCATGCCCCCCCGTTCAAAAAACCTATTTACACCGGCCGGTGAACTTCCCCAAAGACCAAAACCTTGGAAATCCTTGTCAAAGTGTCATGAAGTTGGTGTATTACGGTGAAAGGTGTTGTTGTCCGCCGCCTCTCGGTTTATTTCCCTTACAAAGGGGAAGGATCCCCCTTTCTACTTGCAGCCTAATAACGAGGGTTCCTGGGCCCTTGAATCCTTTATTTGCTACTCTTTACGGGTATCATCCGGGCTTTGCTTCCCCTCGACTTTTTCTGTCCTTCAAGGAGGGAAGTAAAGGCCGGTCACTTCCTGGTGACCTGTCTTCTTTTTTTCCACCGGTCTTTTAGGGTTGAGACTGATATTTTTTTCTGGGTTGACGGGAGGGATTTTGGCGGATGGGCCGCGTTGCTCATGAGGGGTACCCGATACCCTGTCCCTTTGTTCACCTGTCCCCCCCGAGTGCTCGTTTTCCGCATCGATCCTCTCCCTCTTTTGTCTTAGTCCTTTTCTTCTCGTGGTTTACTGTTTTACCATACGTCCCGTTGTCCCCATTTCGAGCTTTCTCCATCTGTCTTCCCAGGAATTCCGCATCTTTCCCTTTCATTCTCCCATCGCATGAAAGAAGTAGCTTCTCCCAGTCGGCATCAAGCCTTACACAGGCCAGTCCCTCTCTTCCGGCGTCCTCCGACGGGCTTCATCCTTCCCCCAGCCCTCCCGTTTTTCTAGATGAATACTGAAAAAAATCCGGGTGCTCCCTCTACCCGCCTGGGGTTTTTTCAGATCCCCCCGTCATTCGTCCTTCTTCCCACCTTATCCCGTCCGTCTCCTGGTAGACCAGTCTGATCGGCCCGAACCCCCTCATTGTCAACTTCGGGTTGGCTTGCCTCACTCCCGACGTCCCCGAATGATTCAAGCAGGTGACTAACTTCCCTTTTGCCTGCAGTTTTTTACATGTCAAATGTTTGGTGGCAATGATGTTATCCGTCCTTTTCCCCCGTGACTTGCGCGTCGCCGCCCGGCTGAGGCAGCCTTTTCAAATAAAATTAGGCCAGGATACCCGAGCAACCCTTTCCCTAACCTCACCTCACACTCCTCTCCTGCACGCCGAGCCCGACCTTACGTGTACTGTCGTTTTTTTCCTCTTGGTTCGCAATCACCAGAGAGGTGACTGTTGACGTTGGCAGGCTTGTTTATGGGCAGGCTCCGGTCCAGGACACCGTCTATCTTCTCAGTGGATTTGGATTTTCCTAGACTTGCTTTGGTCCAACGCACCTCCGTTTGGACCAATCTTTTGTATACCATCGCATCAAAGCGGTAATCCTATCCAACACGGGGTAAAGTCTGGCCCCGATTTTCTATACTTTTTCAGCGTAATGACAAGCTTCGACCCTCCCCTGATCTCTCGCCTGTTCCCCGCTGAAGGTCCTCCCCCCCTCCTTTCTCGCCCCTTCCTTATTTTACCGTTCGCCGCGCCACGGTGGATTTTCAGCAGGAGGCATTTTCTGGCCTTCTTGCACGAAAGCTTAACTCCGGCTTGCGATAGGGGTGTTCCTCCTTTGTGGGTTCCTTCTTTCGCCGATCCCTCCGCAAGGATTTTTTCCTCCACCCAGACCAAAATCCATCAATAGCTCCCATAATGGACGACCCCGGGAGTGCCGTATCACGTACCAAGACGACAAGAAACGTTAGATGAGTTCTTCCTTTCTCCTTTCACGCCAGCTCCTTCACCATTTGCACCCCCTTCCCTCCCTGAACTGGCAATTTCAAGATTTTTTTCAAAGAATTAACAGAAATTTTAACTTTTACCCCTTCTTTACCTTTTAAATCCTTGGAGCGCCCCGGTCCATTCGCCCTTCCCCCCTACGTCGCCCTCAGGCCTTAGCACCTCCCTTACTTGGGCCCCAGCTCTATTTAACCGGGGATATGGGTATAGCATTTAGAGGTTACCTACAAGACCCCTCCTTTTGTTTTCACTCCCCGGCATCCCCTCTCTCTCTTTTCATCCTACCTCTTTGGTTTTTTTCTCTCTATTTCGCCGTGCTAGGAGTTGGAGCTTGAGCTCGGTCTCCCGATGTCGTCGTCGTCGAAGAAGCGGCAGTGGCTTTTTTCCCCCGCTTTGAGAGAGACGGCGCTTCTGTTCTCTTTCTTTATTACCGTGCAGTCTCCCCCTGCTCCTTCATTTTTTATCCGTTTTTCCTCTTTTTTCCCTTGTCCTTTTTTGTCTGAGGAGTCCCGTCGATCCGGGGGTCATCTTTGGCTGTGGCCTTTTTTTTTGCCGGGGATTTTTGTTTTGGGGGGTTTTTTGGGGCCGTCCGTTCGCCCGGGAGCGTTTTACTCGATCAGCGCGTGTGTGGTTCGTTTTGATGTTGGCTGCATGTTGGGCTTTTTATGTGTTCTTTAGGGGTAATGTTGTCTTCTCCCTTCCTTCCCTTGAGGTCGCGGCAACTGACGGCCCTTATCACATCTTCCCCTAGAGAACGTGCCGCTTTAATCTTCCGATGATTATTGCCGGCCTTACTGAACACTTTCCTCCCTGCTTTCCCCCCATCCAGCCTTGTCGTTGCTCTCTCCTAAAGTGAAGTGAGCTTTGGCGCTTCGATTCCCTATCATCTAGTCGCGACCTTCTTTTGGTCAGTTCCCGCGTCGGCAGCCTCATTTGCGGCGGTTGCTCAGGGACCATTCTTATTCAGGATACCTATATGTTGGTCTCTTTCCTTTCCTAAACCTTTTTCTTCCCTTTTTTCCGCCATCTCTGCCCCCTTTTCCATCTGTATAATCCGGTGAGATGACGGTGCTATCCAGGCCCTTTCTGACCTCCCACTGCAATAGCCCTCAGTCAAATCCCCCCTGTTTTGCTGGTCCTTCAACATCTTAGTCTTCCCCCCCTCCAGGTTCAAACGTCCCGTTTTTTTTTTCTTCTTATGAGTTGGTTTTGGGGGGCTTTTTTTTCATTTTTTAGTCGGGTTAGGATCCCTGTTGTTTGCCAGGTTTCGTTTTTCTTTCTTCAGCCTGTTCCCAGTTCTCTCCTCCCCTCCCGTCCCCTCTTCGCATCATTAACATCACCTTTTTTTTCTCCGTATCCTTGCTGCCCTTATTTAATTACGACGTACTGAATTTGGATATAATTCCATTTTTCAATTGATACTTTCCCTCTGCCGAGCCGGATCTTCCCATTTCCCCCGATCCTTTCCTTTTCCGGACTGGTGACGATCTGTAAGATCGTTCCCAGACCGCGAGTCCCGAAGAAGTGCCAAAAAGATTGGGGGCGGCGCGAGATTTCCTTCTCTTTTTTGTATGTCCAGTCCCGCCGTGCTGACGCTGCGCTTTGGCCTCCTTGGAACTTGAGAAGATGTGTTTCTGCATTCAATGTCTTCAGGGCGCTGGTTCTCCACGTTACCGACCATTGATATTTTCTCAGATTTGCATCTTTTCCCTTTGGCTAACTGCGGATTGCCCGGGGCAGTCACACACCCCCCCCGCGTCCCTTTATGGAATTCCTCGGACAACCCGGTTCAAATTCTCTAGATGCGTACCCGTACTATATTTTGAAAGGGACTTAGGTAGTTGTCAGGTACCGTTTTAGCCCCCCTTTCCATTCCAAGCCGCCCAGCGAACGATCACCTGCCAACCCCCCTTCTGTCCTTTCCCCCGAAGGTTGTTACAGTTACCTTTCCGGCCGCCTCCCTTTTTATTTTTCTCCCCACAAAAGGCACCAATCTGTCCTACCTTCATTCTTCCCGCTGACTTTTCAGTCTTCTCCATAACTTCTTCCTTCCCCGCCCACCTTTATTGGTAGTCGGAGTTTTTTAGTTTCCCTTCCTGTCCCCCCCAGCCCTTCCTTCCCGGCGTCCCCCCGCCGCCCCTGGACCCCGGGTTGAGACTTTACCCAAACCCATTTGAACCTCCAAGGTCGTGCCTATGGCACGTTGGCTTTGTTTCCTTTTCCTGATGACCTTTGTCATATTTTTGTGATTAATTTTTTTTTTCAGGCCTCGTCTTTTGGGGCGCTTAGACCATTGCGGAAATTTTTTTCTTATGAGGTGGCTTGTATAGCTTCCTTTCAGGATAGATTCCCTTTCGGCTAATGATTCGGACGGTTCCCTCTGTGTCTTAAGCCGCTCTCTCACGGTTGGCGGGACCCTCCCCTTCTGCAGGGTAATTCGGCTCTTCTGCTTCAGGCAGCGGGGTCTGGGTGGCTTCCTCCTACCTTTCCCTGCCTGCAGTTTGAAAAGTCCCACTCCCTCCCTTCCTATGGTCTGGACGGCCGTGGTCTCACTTTTTTTCTCCCCCCTTTTCCCTTGCTCGCCGCGGCCTGTGAGTCGGAGGCTGCAAGGGGAAAGGTA
>Ga0179591_1279042_pt1 | contig 10917 bp, 9 predicted proteins | sample CZOMad2_1_08_16f_FD_182891 | JGI IMG/M metagenome (GOLD analysis project Ga0179591, IMG submission 182891) | Vadose zone soil fungal communities from Angelo Coast Range Reserve, California, USA - CZOMad2_1_08_16fungal (PacBio error correction) | ecosystem: Environmental > Terrestrial > Soil >... | reverse complement strand
ACACATGGCTCAGAAGGACGAGTTTTCTTCCCCATCTTCCCCCCCTAACAAGGGCTTCTGCGCCCCAATATTTTCTTCCTTGCCCGCACCCAAAAACTTCGAGCAGTCGTTCGATGCCTTCATTAATTATGGCGTTTGGATTTTGCATTCTAGAACCGTTGATGAGTGGTGATTCTAGGATAACTTCCTTTCGGGCCCCGATCTAACTGGGGTGCGTGTTAGTCAGCCTGTATCACCTTCCCCCTCCATTTACTTAGTTGTTTCTTGATCTGTCTTTTTATAGGATTCCGCATCCGGCGTTGGAAAAGACCATTTTAAACCTATAAATATATAGACCAAAGTTACGGACTGCCAAGTCTCTTTTTTGGAAAGGATTTTTTGTTGAAAGACCAGTTCATTTTGGTCATTCTGTTTCCGTTGAAGGTTAATACTTTCTTTCTGTGAGAGGAACGAGTGGTGGCTGACATCCTTTGCTGTTTCAAGTTCTTGTTGCAACAAAAGCCACCCACGCAATTAGGAGTGAACCTTGGTGAAGTATTCTTCCCCCTTCCCAATGTAGTGACCGCAGTGTTTACTTTCCCTTCCTTTTTGGGAAAGTGTCAGGCGCCCCCCCCCCCAAATGAGGAAAAACTGACTTTAATTAGCCCTCCACCGTCGAGTAAGTGTACGACTTCAAGCACCTGACAAGCGACCTTTGATTTTTTTCCACTCTTTTTGAATTAGTAGCGACTGACCTCCTCAAAGAGTGTTTTTTGTCGTATCTCCTTTTGCGAGTGCGCTAGAGATTCACGATGCCTTCGGCATCCCAAATTTTTTGAGGCTAAACACAATGCATTTTTTCCTGACCCCACACGTCGGGCCCTTTTCGAGGGACTTTGGGAACCGCGGCCCCTTCCCGTTGCAGGCAGTCGGTCGACCCCCGCGGGGCGCCGCGGGCCTCGTGCCGGGCTTTCCCGATATACCTCGAAAGATTTCCATTCTCGACCTGTCGAACGTAGCGAGCTCCCGCTGTGTGCCTCTTTGTCGTGTATTCACCTTGTACGGCTGATTGTGTTGCGGCCCATGCTGTGCATTTTCGCTTAAACCCGGGTCGCCTGCTAAGTTTTTATTTTTTTTGCTTTTTGTGTAGTGGGTAGCTGTACCCCCTCTTTGAACTGGCATTTCCAAGGTGCTTGGATTTTTTTTTTTTAGCCTTTGTTTTTCCATGTAGCTGCTTCTCCCCCCAACCATCCTCTTTCTCATTCCCTTTTTGTTTGTTGAGCGTCTCTGGGCAGTGGGAAGGGCGGCGTTTTTTTTTTTCAGGACCTCATTTCCCCCTTCTTCCCAAATTGAGCTATTGGCTTGTCTTGGCTTGGCCCATCGTTTTCCGCCGAAACAAAGATAGGCGTGTAAAGTCCTCTATCCCACGCTTTTAAGTCAAATTTTTTACCGCACAAGGCACTGTATACCCTTCTTCCCCGTTCTTATCCCTTTTCTTGACAGGAAGGCCGGAAACCCAGTTGTTTTTGGAGGTCATTTAGCTCTTGGACGACTTTCAGGTGAGGATTTCCTCTTTCTTTTTTGTTTCTCGTACCATTTGGAAGGTTCTGCAACAAAGCCTTTTCCGTCCTGTTCAAAGGGGGTTGTGTGTTTATGGTTGAGGCCTCCAACCTTCCTTGTGAAGATTTAACCCTGGAAGCCCACTCCCAATGTATTCCCCTCCCAAAACGCGCTTTTGGAGAATTTCTCGCGGCGTGGCTCTTACGGACGGACAAGTCGCGTGAGGTCCAGGCAGTTTCTTCGGAAGAAAAGGCTGGTAACAGGCCCACGTTTTTCCCGATTTTACTGTTTCCGGAGTAACACCCCCTAGGACCTGAGGGGAAGCACATTCATCCCCTTCTACATACGTGAGGAGGTTGTTTTTGGGAAGGGCCCTCGTATGTCCCAACACACCAACTATTGCGACCAGGCCACGCGTACCGAGGAAATACCACACCACGTCTACCATAATCCATAGGGGTTCGGGTCCCCCAGCTTCCTATTTTACAGGGGAAACGAAGTGACAGCTGTGATTTCGGATAGTACGCAGTGTCTCTAGTTTTTTCTCAAACCCAGAGTGAACACCCCCATGAGCCCCCATTTTGGAGTCCAGAGTACTTTCTTCCCGTTCTCGACACCCTGGGGATCATTTTTTTGGACACTGGTTGTCATACCGACCCCAAAGACGTGAAGACGAAGTTAGAGCCCCAACGCTAGGCCCTGTGAGACTGACACAGCCAAAGAGAATCAAGGGGAGGATAGAGACTCAATTTTTTCCCCTTTCCACTTCGTTGCACCGATTTTGCAAAATCGTCGCGATTGTCTACTCCTCACGTGGAGGTTTTAACCCTTGTTATTTATAGATTCCATCACTTTCTTTTGGAGGCTGCGTCGTTTTTTTTAGTATCCTTTTACCGCCATGCGTCGGCCCGAACACACAAATGTCCCGTTACCCCCCTTGAATAGCGTTCCTCGTTATGCGGCTGGACTTCCTTAAAGCTAAGGTTGCTTCTTTTTAGGAGTGAACCCTTGTCGACCCGGACGCATCGGTTTGTTATTGTCATTTTTACTGCTGTGTCGACTCTCCCCAACTGCTTTTCTTTTCCCTCGAGCGCTCCAAATTTTTGACAGCCCTCCAGTGAATCAGAAGGGCCACCTTGTAATCAGGTGGTTCTTCTTTGCGTTTTGTAGTTCATTCCATAGGACCAGGGGGTCCTTTTCCACCCCGCCCCCTCGAGGACTGACCTGTACAGATCGATTTAGCGTTTTTGGGGAAACTACACAAATTACTCTTGACAACTTTCAGCAGTTCGTCCCCCACGTAAACCTCTGGTCGAAAATGCTCAACGTTCCAAACCTCCCATAAGTTTTTCATGGGAACACAGTGTTGGTTTTCCCCCAATTTTTCCATAATTTTCTTCAAGTTCTCTTCCTCTTCTTTTTTCGATGCAGACTTTCTCCGTTATGATTATATCGGGGTCAGTGCATCAACTCTAAACGTCCGAGTTCCCCTGAGGCACACTTTTTTGCTCAATTTAGGACTTTCTCTTTTTTTTCAACGATTAGTTAGATTCTTGACGGTTTTTCCAATTGCGAGTTGAGGTGTCTTCCTTTGTTCTGGGTTTGAAGGTTCGAGTATTCTCGGACATTCTCACGTCCATGTCTTCCTCTGGGTTCATCTCCTTCGCCGACCCACAAGACCGCTCGAAAATTTACCCCTGCCCGTCTCCCCCCCATATCTCCTTCGAACTAGGGTGGTCGACATCCTGTGTCCCGGGCCGTCCTGAGTGCCTCCTACCCGTTTTTTTCTTTGTCTTTCTTGGGTGCCGCACCTTGGCGCTTTGTCTCTCCCTTTTCTTTAGCAGATCTAGCACGAGGTTTACCAAACATTCTGATCGTTTTTCTCCCGCCTTGTTTTCGGGCGTGGCTCCAGATGTGGCACGATGCTTTTTGTTGTGCGATAGACGCATGTTCGTTTAGGAGTGTCTCGAGCCTTGTAGGTCTAACCCCTTGTTTTATTTACACCATTTCTTGAAACTCGAAGGCGAATGTTTTGCCGTGAGGTTTTATGGTAGCTGTTTGTTCCTAAAAAAACACCTTTTTCTCCCCTTTTCTAAGACCGGGCCCCTGGTCTGTCAGATCGTTTCGGGTGGATTGACGGGTCAATGTCTCAGACGTCGGACTCTTTATTATTCTCCCCTGGACTCCTGTGACTCTCCCCCAGAAAGTGGTATTTCCCCAGTTTTTTTTTCGCGGAGGACATTTGTGTGTTCCTCTTCCCTTAGTCTCTGAAAGCAACCCCGTCTTTTTTTGGGTTACCCGCCGTGGCTGAGAAACCGTCTTCTTTTTCTCCGCGAGCTCATTGCGTTGGTGCGTCTTTTTTAATGTTTTGTCCGGTTCGTCCCTGCGATAAGTCGGACGGTCCAAACTCCCGGCTTCGGCTTTGAGAAAGTTTTGGGGCCCCGATTTTTTATCGTTCTCTGGGGGACGCCCACCACTGGGGTGTTTTTTTGAGAGATCCCCCTCTTTCACCCTACCCAACCCCGTGTCTACAACAGCAACAGAAGATCTGCCCTTCCTTTAGTTGTAGACACTCGTCCCTTAGAATGTTGAAATTGTCCCGCCTTTCTTACAAGAGACACGAGGAAGAACTCACTGACGAGTCCCCCTTTAAAATTTTCGCCGCCGTTGACCTCTTCAAAGAAGCCCTTAAGCCCAAAGGAGACCAAATAAAAGCTTTCAGATTTCTTTTTCTCTAGGAAATTACTCCCACCCTTCCCAGTCCTCTTTTTTTTTAACTACCATCCTGTGGCACAGGAGTGTTGGATCTAGAGTCCCCCCGTGAGAGCTGGGCCCTGCCCCTTTAGTTGTTGGGGAAGATGCATCCTCTCCCCGTCATCACGCAAGTTGTTTCCCCCCCAACCCGGACCCAGAGATACGTGGAAAGCAACTGGAACAGGGCTATTTTCCCGACCCCCCGGTTGCCTTGGTTTTTTTTCGGCTTTGTAGGTAACCAAAAAAACCCCAAAACAACCCGCGCCAACGAGCCCACATCCGAACCTTCCAGTGGAAATTAGAGGGATCCAGTGAAATCCCGTTGGTTGATTTTCCACCCTTACTTTCGAATAGGTTTTTTATGTCTGGCAATCCTCTACGCATTTTCCTCCTCTGCTATTTATTACAAGACCCCCCCCCCCCTGTGAATTCGTGAGTGCCTACCTTCGCATAGAGCTTTCTTGGTCGATCACCATTTCCCCATGTTTTTCCTCTTTTTTTTCAAGAGGATGGCTTTTAACCGATGGCCTTAAACTTTTTTTATACGGGGCCACTGGTTGGAAGAATTCGCCCACTGTTTCCAACAACAAGTTTTTTTCCAAGGCAACCCCCGCCACACCCCCCTGGGAAGAACGGATCTTTTATGCCTTCGACGCACGCAACGCAGTTGCAGTTACACTCTTTTTTTTGTTACGATAGGGTAAGTGCCCCTGGTCTGATTTTGGTCGGCTATCCGGCCTCCTGGGCCGGTGTCTTGGTCTTTTTGGATTTGTGTCTGCGTAGGCCCGGATTCCTTCTTCCTCCCCATTTTTTTCCATCATTTGCCCTTTTTTCAATTTTGGGTGCCCTCGCTGCCTTCAGTTAAAAAAACTCCCCACACCAATGGTTCAGCACTGAACCAATTTTGACGCCAGAGAGTTTTAATTCTCCCAGGCTACGTATGACCTGCTCCCACCCTAACACCTTCTTATAGAGTTCGGCAACAACAGTTAATCCCCTCCTAGCAGTCCTTGTGCCCTTGCTTTTTTGAAAACTACACAACCTCCCCGGTTTTTCCTTTTAAAGCCCCCCCCCCAGTGCGCGGTTCTGGAATCGAATCGTAAGAGACCCCCCCCCATAACTTCCCCCCCCTGGACTGGTATGGGTAGAACGCACCCCCAAGTTTGTCCACCCGAAGGGTTCTCTCCGTGACCCCCCCAGGCTCGCTTGTCTAACCCCCTGTCCGAAACCGTTTAGAGGTTCTTTCTTGAAGTTGTTGTTCGCAGATGTTCCTTCTAACGGACCCCGGGAGAAAATTGTTGGTCCCACCATAGTTTTGTCAGTTCGGCGGAACTTTTTCACTTTCCCCCCCCCCTGTTGGGATGAATTGCCTCTCCTTACGGTTATTAGTTTCCGTCCCCCCTGGTTCCTGTATTTCAATTCCCCTCCCCCCCCCATTTGCGAACACCTCGCCCCCCCTATGGACCCACCATCAGTTCACTGGGACCCTTTTTTTTTATGGGCAACATTACCCCAGTTCCTTTTTACTAATGACGTCCACTCCTCTTTCCCCAGTTGCCCTTTGCGCTATTAACGGACCCCCCAAAGTACTATTTCCCCTGAGGGTTGGTCTGCCTTCCAGCGTTCACTACCCTCCGAGCACTTTTTTTAAACACTGGACCCAAAAGAGCCCAGCCTGGAGTACTTTTCTTCGCGTTTGCGGAATTGGTTGAGAATTTTTTACAAATCCGGAACCTGTGACACGGTTTGATCTCCTTAAAGGCCAGCTTTCAATTGTAGCGAGCCTGAGCCCTCCCCGTGCTGTCTTAAAAGATTTCCACCCGACAACCATGGCTTCCAAAACCCTGTGACCGAAATTGAATTTACACCCCACCCAAAACCCACCACAACTCCGAAGGTTTTATGTTCAGTTTGTTCCAGACACAACAGGCCTGTGCGGGGAGTTCTCCGCGTGGGCCCCTGCGAATTTTCAACCCGTCCCCCCTGCGAGTCGCCCAGCGCTCTCTTGACGTCTTAAGCCCCACACATTTTACATGAGAATTTGTCTGCCGTTATTTTCTTACCCCCCAATTGTCTGGTTTTTGGCCAGATGGGACTGCCCTATTCCCCGCAAAGGGAGAGATGGCTGCAGGAGACCCGTCCAGGGTTCCAATTCAGGTGTGTGAGGTTCTAAACTCTGACTTCCACCCCCCTAGGAGTGCGGTGTGGGATTGAGCCCATTTTCCTAATAATAGTCCTTCTCGATTGATAGTTATGGTTATCGTTGAAACGTCTGTCAAGTAACCCCCCCCCATGGCAATCTCTCTATTTTACTTCTTGGGGCGGTTTTAAGCTAAGATCGATCTCTTTTTTCTTTTTCCGAGGAACCGGTTCTCTGGTGGGCGTAAATACTTTGCACTGTGGGAAGGGGCCTTCCCGTGAAGAGTTTCTCCAGGAGGCATTCCAACCGAGCTGGTTTTTTTTGCCTCCCTCTGTTAGGACCTTGAACCACCGCTGGTTTTTGTGCCGTGGTTGACCTGAAATTCTTGTAGGCCCCCTCTGACCAGAACTTTCGATTTCTTGATGCAGTCGGCCCTTAGCAGGCACCTATATGTTTGCCGGAAAAAAAGCTGGTCATGTTTTTTCAGGGAACCCCAGTGCCTCCGGGCCTCCCTCCTCATATGATGTTTCCGACGCCCCGCCGGGTGTCCTATTCAACAGACATATTACTTGACACCGCCTGGGACCCTTACGGACCCACAGGCGCTATTGGTTAGTGGTGCGACACGAGATTGTTTTTGTTGCGGAGACTATCTTGCGGGACCGGTATTTTAGGAGTTTGTGATGTTGTTATTTGTCCTCATGTCTTCTAGTGTGAATTCTTGGGTTATGACCCCCCTAAACATCTGGTCCCCCCCCGGAATGTTTCTGGGAAACAGCTTGGAGTTCGTTTTCTTTTACCAGCGTGTCATTACCCCTAGTCCAGGACAGCATGGCCCCGATGTTGTGTGGCATTGTACAGATTTCTTTCTTCCCTTTTATTCCGAATTGGTCCACCCCCTTCCCAACTGAGACGTGAACGTCGGGCTTTTTCTGGAGTTCCAGCTTTAGGTCTTTCAACTTGTTCTTCCCTTGTTTGTCTTGTCCGGAGACGCATTTGAAGGGTGTCCAACCTTTCTCGTCCCCGGCACCTATTTTTTTTCGGGAGCTGGGGTGGGCGACGCTTCTGTTCCTGATCGCCCAGACATGACTACCAACATAGGTTTGCGGTTGCTCCCATGTTATTCACCAATTAGTCTTTTTCGTGGCCCTCCTCCCCAGGCCACTCTTCTTTTTCTCTTTTCCGACTCGTTTTTGTTTGTTTCTTTATGAGATATTTTTTGACTTTCTCTCCTGTCATCTTAATTGGAAAATGCACCTTTTTCTGGTCCTTCGGCTCAGCTCTGGACCCCGGCCCTTAGACTCCTAGTTTGCCCCCTTTTTTCGGTTTTATTGAAGGTTTGTCCCCTCTGAGCCACCCCCCCGGAAGGATTTCAGAAAAAGACCGCCTCCTCCAGGCAAACCGCTACCACATTCCCCTTCGGGACAGCCGATCCCTTTCAGCGCTTCCGCTGCTTGCCCAAACTTCTTGCACGGTGCTATCATCCGTTCTGGTGATGACAAGATTCTCCCTTTTCTGCGAGCTTTTTCCTTACCCCTGATTATTCCCGATTTGCCCCCCCCCTGCCCCTCCCGCCGAATCTTTTTCTCGAAAGTGCCGTTTTCGGAGTGTCGGTCCCGACAAAATTTCTTCGCTTGGATCCCCGACTCCCCAGACAACTTCTGGTGGATTTCCCCCCCCCATGCGATTGCCGAGGACACTTTGCGCAGTCTAGTCCTGTCCTGACTTGTCTCTGCCCGCGATGGGATCCCGGGTGCCCTTCTTTGGGCTGCTTAAAAACGTCCCCCATGTTCGCAGTATGAATCCTTCCCCTTTTCTCCTTAACAACAGTGCGACACGGCTGTACAGACCACAAGTTTCCTGAAGCAATTCCCTCTTTTTTTTCCGCTTTGTTTTGGTCCGTTGCCTCCCTTCTTCAGGCCCCACCAAAATCGGTTGACCTCCCCTCCCGAGCGACAGGATGAACCTTGCCAAGTCCAAGTCAGCCCCCCACCTTTGGTTGTCTGCACCTCTTCACCCCTTTTAAGCCCCCCTCCCGTGTCCCCACCATCCCCTCCTGTGCTTTCTGCGTTCGCCCCTTTGCCGAGATCTTCCCCAATTTCCGGCCCACTCCAAAACTTCGACTGAGGAGCTAGGTCCCTGGGATACCGCCCCGTCCCCGGTCTCTCTGACACGGCTGTGCGTCGTTCCTAAGAACCACTGCTGCCCTTTGATTATCTCCAGTCTACCCTTACTTTTAGACCCGGATTCAGTCAAATGTCTAAAGGTGGCACTTGATCAGTCAAATCGTCGTCTTTATCTCCCTTCTGGTCCATTTGCTGCCCGTTCCCCCCTCTTTCGTTATGCCCCCTTCGCTAGCATTGGAGGACCCTGCGTTTTTTATTTCGTGTCTATCCTGATTGCCGAAAAGTTCTCCCGACCACCCCATCCTGCTTCGCACTTTGCCCGCCCCCCGTCGTCGCTCACTCCCTGAAGACATGTTGGGTTTTTTTTTTGGGGGTTGAGGTGATTTCTGCTCGCGGGACCCTTCAGACTCCCTACTCCTAACGTGCGATAGTGGCATTTTAAGGGGAGCGGTGTGTCGCCTCATCTTCCCCCAACAAAGTTTGCCGGTTTAATTTTTCCTCCTCCTCAGTTTCGGAACCCCTTTTTTTCCACTTTTCCCCCTCCCTACTTTTTTGGATTTAGCGACTTCGTCCAGGTTTTTTGCACTTTTTTTTTTTTTAGTTTTTACCCTGTGCTCTTCCGCCTTTCATCAGAACCCCCTGGGGAAACTACTCTTTCGTAGCGTACTTTTTTTCCCACTTTCGGCTCATTTATTGGATCCCCCCCCTGGAAGCCACTCAACCTTGCCCCCCAGCTTTTGTGTCCCCCTCCGACCCCGGTTGGCAAAAAGTTCTGAAATTTTCTACTATTCCCAACGGCCCGCTTTAGCCTGGTGAAAAGTTTTTTTCCCGTACCCCAATTGCAGGGCCTTCCCTTCAGTTGTTCGACTTCCCTCGTCTTTCTTTCCCGCTGACTTCTCTCCGTTGTGTTTACAATTCCAATTCGCTTCCACTTTCCGAGTACGGCCGGTACCCTGGTGCCCTACCTCTAGTCCTGCTTAGTTTACTTTTTATTACCTATTCCTTCCTTCCTCTGAGTCCACATTTTGATTTCTTTCCCCCCCCCTTTTTGCTATAGTTTAACATGCACAAGAAGACTAATTTTTTCCATCATGCTTTTCTCCTTACGAGTCTAGGGACTCTATTCCTACCAAAAACCCCCGAAGGCAACCACCATTCCCCCTTTGACCTCTTCTTCCGGACCGTAACGGCGCTGTCGAAAAATCCGTCTTGCCATGGACGTGGGCCCCCTTTCCCTTTCAGGTACTACGATAACCTTGGTTTTTTGACCTTTCTTATGTTTGGGCCTTCCTTTTGCCCCTATTGAGGCGCAAGGACTTGTAGTCCGGATATATTTTTGTTCTCCCCCCCCCTCCTTTTTTTTTTTACCCCCCCCGCCCTTAGATAGGGAGTGGTACAAACATGTGTTCTGGCCGCTTCTTCCAGCTCCGCCCGTGGGATTCGTTTTGTCCCAGGATCCCCAGCGCCTGCATTCCGTCCTGAGTTCCCCCAAAAGATTAAGTCCACCACCCAAAAGTTTTGTAGAAATTTCACCCGTATTGCCTGTGCTTAGAAACCTGGTGCTCCCCACCAGTTTGATTGCTTTTTTCCCCTAAAAAATTTACGCGACACCTTTTTTTTCCTTTGCACCCTCCCTGTCTCTTTTGTTCTGTTTTCGGGCATTTTCCTCGACTCCTTGGTCTCGTTATAGGGGCATTTTCCAATTATAGGACGGTTGTCACTCTTTCCTGCCTCTTTATACTGATGTTGAGTCCTTTTTAAGACGCGTCCCAAAGAGGCGAAATTCAGGTTTTGGCTGGGCGTGCTTTTTGCTACCCCTTGGTTCTTTTAGTCCTTCTTTTCCCCGTTTGTAAATTGTGCGCCGTCCCCTCGTTTTTAAGGCGAAGTGTTCAGGTTTATCCTGGACCTTATCTTTCAGATAGTCCACTTAGGGCTGGAGACTTCTTGTACTCAACCCCTTGCTTTGGAACTTTTCTTATAACTCCCTCCCCCTTTGTGTTTTTGTCGATCAGGTCGTCCCCCCGGATTCCCCCCCCCTGCGCATGTCCCGAGTTTTTCTCCATTTGGCCACGCCGCGTATTTTTTCATCCGGCCCCTGATGATCACCTGGTCCTCCCCTACCTCCCTGCCCCCCGTTCGAGTGCTCCTTTCCTTGCTCACACGATCGGTTTTCCCTGCCCCCTTTTCCATACATCAAACCCCCCCCCCCCCCACACACCCCCCACCACCCCCCCTCTTCCTCCCACCCCCCCCCCCCCTCAGTCAGATATTCCCCCCAATTTTCTAAACCCACAGAAATAAGATTTCCTCGCTTCAGGGCCCCCTCTGTGGGGCTGTGTGCCGGTGTTTATTTCCCCC
>Ga0179591_1377669_pt1 | contig 10918 bp, 11 predicted proteins | sample CZOMad2_1_08_16f_FD_182891 | JGI IMG/M metagenome (GOLD analysis project Ga0179591, IMG submission 182891) | Vadose zone soil fungal communities from Angelo Coast Range Reserve, California, USA - CZOMad2_1_08_16fungal (PacBio error correction) | ecosystem: Environmental > Terrestrial > Soil >... | reverse complement strand
TGCTTCTTTTTTTTTTTTTTTTTATTTTTTCCCTTTTCAACGACCCCTGCTACAGCGCACGAATAGTCTTCTCGGTTTTTTTTGTCTCTTACCGACAGATGAATAACTTTCCTTTTACAATACCCCCCCCCCCCTTGCCCATCGACAACCCCACAACAAAAAAAAACCAAAGTGTTTTTTTTTCCCCCCCTTACAAGCTGTATATTTCCCCTTCAAGATCCCCCCCCGCCCCCAGGGTAATGTTTGCTTTTTTTCTTGCCTCCCTCGTTGGCTTCAGCCTCTCCCCCTCCCCCATCTTTTTTCCTGATAGCTCCCGACATATTCCCCCCATCCTACATTGGTGTTGTGTCACTTAGATTAGTTTTTGGGTCTCCTAGGATATCCTGCTTTTCGTATTGACCTTGGCTTCTTGTCAGTCCCCTCTTGTTCAGTTGCAACACCACAGGACACGCGTTGCGTTAGGAATGATGTGTTTGTGGCTTTTTTGTGAACTTTCCCCCCCCCAGTCGGATCAGGTTGATTTTTTTTTCCTGGGTTTTTTTCATTTTAGGTCCCTCCCCCCCCTGCTTCCCTCAAACTGAACGCGTTCCGCGCTCGTTCTTTCACAAGCACCGTATTGCTTAGGCTTGCGACAACCCCTTTACGATATCTTCCCTTCTTCTTTCATGATACTTCCCATGTCAAAGTACCCCTTCCCCCCCCAACCCCTTGTAGACCTCCTCTCCAGTGGATTAAACCACACAACGGCTTACTGTACCCAGTTTCCACCTTTTGCCGTCCCGCGGCCCGACGATGGTCGTCCCTTTCTGGTGAGATTGTCAAGGAACGTTTTTAATGCCCATCTTGCTCTCTTTTCTTCCGGGTCGGAGTCTCCCTCCCCGTTTTTGTTTCAAGCCCCCCCCCTGACAGCACCTTCCTACCCAATCTGCCCGCATTCTGTTTGGGCTCTTGGCAGGTTGTTTTACCTTAGGACCCCCATGTACGGCATATGTCTTTCTGTTTCCTGGCCCCGCCCTGTCTCCGCGAAGATTTCGTCATCAGAGTTTTCCAGCGGGTTGTCTGGGAAAAGTATCTTTTGTCTTTTCTTGCTCGGCTGCATTCTTGTAAGTCACATTCCCCCTTTTCGATGACCCGCTACACACTGTTTCTCCAACTTCCCCAGGCTGCTATGATTCTCGCTTAGGGATTTTCCCGTGCCTACTTCCCATTCCCAAACTTACCCTCTTCCTTTTTTGGCAAGGTATTCAGCAAATAAAATATGTTCCTCCCAAGTTGGTTCAACCCCGGCCAGGATTTTGTTGTTGCCCCCGACAAACTTTTCCGAGCAGACACCACTTGTGTGTTACACTTTCAATTCCCCCCCTCAATTGTTCCTAGTACTGTGATTTCACCCAGGTAGTCATTCAGTTCACTCCCCTTTTTTATTTTGTGATGCAAGGCTTTTTCTCTATATGAGGCAGATTTCGCACCCCTTTATCGCCCTTCTTATTTGTGTATCCAGAATTTGTCAGGCAGACCTATTCCTGCTGCCCCTACGCAAAGAGGTTTTTCCCCCCATACCCTGGACCCCTTCTTAACCCCATCCCCTCTGCCGTTGTTGGCTTTTCATTCAGTCATGTTCCCCCCACATGTGCCTGTCTCCCCTCCCACCCCCATGTGTTTTCCGGAGGCTGGTTTTCGATTTCTCCTTGAGGTGCTTCCCTTTTCCTTGGGGCTTGTTGGCACTTTTCCTCTGTTCCGCTTTCTTGTTTTTTTTTTCTTCTTGTTGACTCCCCTTTGTCGGGACAATGAAAGCTCCCCCGACCACTTTTCCCTAACCCAGCCTCTCTTTCTTTCTCCTAAACTTTTGTGTTCTATGTCATTACCTCTCTGGGGTTCCCTCACGCATGGGTTAGGGTTGATTACGAATTTCTTTGGTGCGTCTTATTTCTGCCCACAAAATCTATGTTTGAGTCCCCCGGTCCCTTTTAGTCGCACCTTGAACCCACCCGACCTACTACTCTCGTTGCCCGGTTCCGACCGCGAAAACTGAACCCCCCCCTTACTTCCCCGCCCTTGCGATCAAGGGCGTTCTAGGTGCTCTTTCGGTGTTTTTTCAGTTTTTGTGATTCACTTTATGACTGTCTTGCCCCCAGTCGATTCTGAACTACCCACCGTAGCACCAGCTCGTTTTTACGACCCCCATCGCTGAACAGACTTAGTTTTCTTTTGAAGAACCCTATTTTATTTATTCGCCTTACCGTCTTTTTACTATGCGGTCACTTTTATTAGCGATCCCCCCCTGCAATTGGTTTTTTTCCGATCCACCCCACTGGATGTGCTTCTTGTTTTGTTGTGTCTTTTACTGCTTTTTGCTTTGGAAGTGTTTTTTGGCATGTTTTCTGTTTTTCCTTCTTCGACTCACTTCACCCTGACTGACGTCTCAATGTCCCCCCGTTGACTACTCCCTCCATGACCCCCCCCCCAACCTTCACTTTTTTTGATACCCCGCGGCGGCCCGTTTCGCGCCGCTAAACTGTTCCGGGTTTTAATCCATCCTGACAACCACCCATCCACAAGCTTCTTGTTTCCTTTTCCATTCTGGCCCCTCCTTACTCATCGAATTCACTCGGACAACCTGCGGTGGTTCAAGTTCTTTTTGGGTCCCCAGTTTGCATATCCACTTTGTGCACATCTTTCGCATCCCCCTCCTACCGTTCCCCCCCCCCCCCACTCCTTCTTTTTATTGTACCGGTAGGGTCTAACCTTCATCTCCTCGTTTTCTCTTGGCTATGTTTTTTTTCTGCGCCACTTTTATGCTCGCGTTATTGATGACCACGCCTTCCCCCCTCCTTTTCCCCACAGTTTTTTGTCCACACCCCCCTTCCCCAACTGTTGCATGCTCCGTGAAACCCCCTGGGAGGGCCTGTCTCTCTTTTTCTTTAGTCACATTTTTTCTTGTTGCAGCCGCAGCTTTTTTTCCCCATGCGGGCTGCTGTTTCGTTTTGCCACCCACTCTCGAGGTTACCACCCACTCTTCGACTACCCTTTTCCGCAGACCCGCATTGGGTTCGTTCCCAAATGATGACAACATCTTCCTTTCCCTCTCCCCTTTTTTTTTTTTGGTTCCTGTGTTGCCAGATGTAGTGCTTTTTGAGATGTAGTCAGTCATTTTGTCCGGGGGCAGTTTTGAGACCCCCTGCACTCTCCTTTTCGCTGATTCCGATGGTTTTTTGTCATTAGTACTTGTGGTGCCCCTCATTTGCACAAGCAATGTTCTCTGTTTGTCTCCGATTGACACCCCCCCCCCCTGTGTATGTATTTCTCTACGGAGGTATGGTTCACAGGGCCTCGGTTTCCTTAGTGGAGTTCAGGGTTTTGTTTTCTTCTTTTGATATCGGTAGTCTATTTTGTGGGTCAGGTGTTCTTGAGTGAGTTGGTTTGACATCGGATACCTTTTTTCATTGGCTCTCAACCCTCGTTACATCGGTTTTATCACCTTCCAGCTTCCCCTTATTTTTACTATTGTGTCATTTTTCCTCTCCGCAAGAGATGATGTTTTTTTCTTTAATATTTGTGCCATTGGTTCTTCCGTTCAACTTCAAACCCATACTACCCCTTTGCACTGTTTACAACACAGGGTCCTCCACGCTGGAGGTTTTCAGAGCCCTGTTAAGTAGGGGCAGACCCCCTTTTTCAGCCCTTTACTTTTGATTCACTTTTGGCACTGCTTTGATTTTTTTTGTTCATGGGTTTGTTTTTTTTTTACTTTGTCCGCTCCCCCGATGAAAACCCTTTATGGTCCCCGGCGCCCTGCCTCCCCCCCCTCCTGGTCTCACAACACCTTTGATTTGTTTTCCCCCTGGGCAGTGATCCCCCCCTCTTGCGTTTTTTTTTGTTTTTCCAGTGTATTTTCTTCTTTGACAAGCCAAGTACCGAACGGTCCCTGGTTTTGTCCACACTTCCCCGCAAACCCTAGGCGCCTTCCAATCCGAGACGTGATTCTGTTCAGTGACCGTTGCACCCAACATCCTTTTGATTTTGCCAACCCGCTACCTTGTTTTTTTTTTTTTTTTTTTGTCCGGTTTTTTTTTCTGCCTGCCATTGGACCAGCAAATAACTCGTAACCCCGTCGACCCTGACAGTCAAGTCAACTTGGACCAAATGCCCCCATACTAGTGTTTTCGGCTCATTCACCCTCTGTCTGTTCCCCCTTTTGTTTTGTGTGGTACGCCCCCCGGTGCTCCCCTTTATGGTTGCATGTGGACTATTTGGTCGTTGGACGTTTTTAACCGGTCCGTTTCGAAATCGGTCTGGATCATGTAGCTATTCAACCAACCTTGAAGGTGCTCTCCTGACGACCCGTTTCGACTTTCGGAATTCAATTTCTTTGCCCTTTTTTCCTCGGTCGCTTAGGCAAGCAACATGTTTGCTCCGATGAGACCAACGTAGCTTTGTAGTATGGCCAGTTCTGTTCGTACGATCGGGTACCTATTTTTGCATTTTTATCTTTTTGGGTATACTGCTCCTATCCCCCAAACATTACCTTTTTCCTTTACCCCCCCCGTACTCCCCTCTCCCCTTTCTCTGATAGTCACTGGGCATGGTTGTTTTAATGATGTTATACCCCGGACATTCGTCGTCAAGCGGGTGGTACTTTCCAAAACAAGACCCCCAAGAAAAAATGTTCCCGCTTGTCCTTCAGTTCACCGCTATTTTTTCATTCCCTCTTCCCTTCCTCCAACACACATGTTTTCCCTGTTGAACTATTTGAGTGGTGCAAAAAGCCCTCTAAAAGGAATATGTCTACCGAAGGTAACCAAACACAGGTGGCTTTGTCATTTTTTCGCTCCTTTTCTTTAAGTCCTCGAGTGACAGTTCAAAAATTTTTTTTCAAGTGAGGCACATGCTCGCATGATTGTCCCAAGAGGGGTTCCTGATTTCACCCCCTCATTTATCGGTTGTTCAATAGATTTTGGCCGGGAAGAGCCCGAGTTTCCCAGGTCCATGGCTATGGTTTTTTACCCGCTCTTAACCTCAGCCGCCCCTTATGATTTTTGAGACACCCACATAGCATATTCGATTTTCCTTTTTTCCTTCTATCCATGATGACATTGTCCTGCCCGTCCGTCGCCGGTCTCGGAAGGGCCCAATCCTTTGCTTGGCTGGTGTTTTAGGTCTGTTATTTAGTATTTCAAGCCAGGTCTGTTCGGGTAAACGGCACCCTTCCTTAGTTTCCCTGTCAACATCAATTACATGACATCTTTTGGGTTTCATTCCCTCTTGCCAAACTACCCCTTGTCAGCTGGGAATGTGGGGAGTTCCGTCTTGGCCCTGCACCCCCATCACTTCAGTGGTCGTTGACGGCTCAGGAGAGTCCCTACTACCGTTTTCTCCCTGTTACCGGATCGGGATCTTTATAGCCCCCCCGAAGGACCTACCCCCCTTTGAAGTCACACGTCCACCCCCCGCTGCTTATGGACCACGGCCTTTTTAGTGGTGCGGCAGTGCTTGGCGTCACCTCGAGACCGTCCCACCTTATGTCATTGGGCGTACCCCCTCTTGGGCTACTTTTTTTGGGAACATCCCCCCATTAGTTCAAGTTTCAAGATGTATTCGGCTGTCCTGCTTGAGTGCCTTGTGGATTTCCCCCAGCGGGTACTTCAAACTCAGAATCGAGAAACTCCGAAGGTGGGCCCGTATTGTTTTTTCATGTGCGACGCTGTCCCCCTTGCGTTCTTCTCCTTGTTCACCTTGACTTTTGGACCTTTCGGCTTTTTTTGCCCTTGTCTTTTTTGGATGAAGTGTTTTTGCCCAAGGCGTTGTCAAGGACTGACTTGGAACCTTCTTCCTACATGGGCCGCCACTGGGTTCGATGATTTTGGTTTTTATAATTTCTGCCAAGGAAAGGTGGGAGTCAATGTTAATGGGAATTATCCCTTCTCCTAGCCGGTGTCAATTTTGTTCCTTTAGGGGTAGTGGGTTCCCCCTGACCCAATTTTAATTCCCCTAAGTTCTCAAACCTGAGCGGAACCCTGAAAACCACAAAACTTTTTTGGATTTTCCACCCATGCCGCCCACATATTCAGCCCCATTAAAATCAATCCGTAACAAGTCACCTTCCCTTGGCCTTTTTTGGATGCTGCCAACCCTTTAATACCCCCCCGTTTTGGTGGGGCATGGGCTCCTGCTCCCCCCCCACACCACTATCTCTTTCTTTTGTGTCACTGGGAGATTGGGTCGCCTATCGCCTGGATTGGTCGGGCTGGTCTTTCCCTCAGACTGCGCTTCCAGGCGCAACCTTTGGAACCAAAAGCCTGCTTAGGTCATTCTTGTTTTGTGGTGTTGGAAATTTCCCCTGTTTTCGTCCTCAGGGTTGGTGGCATTTTCCAAAGGTGGATCCCTCCCCCCGAAACAGCTGGATTTTTCGTCTTGCTTTTTCCTTCCCAGCAAGGGAGGCGTTTGCCTTCGGTTCCTAGATCTCCCTAGGTTGTCATGTTTCTTGCGGCCATTGCTTTCTTTTTTCCCTGCTTGAGCACCCTTTACCTGTCTCCACCCGCAGCTTTCCAAAAAAAACCCAAGTCCCGGTTCAGTCAAGGCGCCTCGGGCCGCGAGTTTCCGTCCGATCATGTTTTTCATTAAGCACCCCTTCCTTTGGAGTTGCTCTCTTCCTTGCTGAAGTCCGCCGTTTATGCCAAAGGCCCTGAGACGTCGGTTGCCACCCTCAACTTTTTTCTAGTGTCTGAACCTGCTTCCGACCCCATAGGTACGTTTGTGGCTCGTGTCTTCTCGAGTCCAGTTTTGACCCCGTCCGTCTCGTGGTTCATAAGTTTTAATGAGGACGGAGTGGGGGGATTGGATTCTTGTCCGACGATGCCCCCGGTCGCTTAACCCCTTAATTTTTTCTGTACAAAGTTGATCAACTTCATTTCCTTTTAGTGTGTGACAGCCTCTTGTTTCGCATGCCCCGGTACATCCCCCCCCTTCCTGTACCGCTTTGCCGGGTATTTCACGTAGTGCAGCACCGACCCAACTATGTCCCACTGTTTTCATTGATTGGTACGGGCTTTTTCCTGTGCTTTACTTTGGGGAAAGTCGTGAGTTTTGATCCGACAACCCCCGCTCAGGTCTTCCTTTCTATCTTTTTTCATACAGCCTTTTGAATTGGATTGTCATTCTTATTTCTTGTTTGCGTCAGGCCTACTTAAGTCTGTCCAATTAGCTACTCCTCCTTCTCTGGGGACAAGGCCGTCTAGGTCTTCCTTCCCTCTCTTGCGCTTTGTAAAATTGTTATGTTTTTCCCTGGCCCCCCCCTCCGTACCCTCCTGGTCTACTATGCTCCTGGGTGGCTTGCTTCCTAAGTACTGGCCTTTTCGGTCAGTCCTTGTCTTTTTTAAAACCTAGTGTTTTCCTTTTTGCCTTTTTTTCCTCTTCTTCCTTGGGGCTTTTCTATCGCTCTCGTTCCGACCTTTTGAGTTTTTCGCGCTTTCGTATTTGCTCCCTCCTTTATTCTTTCTAACCCCACGTTTTCTTTTTGTAAGTACAATCTTTACCGTCAGGAGGGGTCCTGTGCAAAGGACCCCCCACCGCAATGTCCTTTTTTTTTCCTCAGTGGGGTCAGTGACTGAACCAGTTGGCTTAGGTGTATCACAATCTATGTTGCCCCACTGTCGTCTGCGGCTTTTCACCAACTACAGGTACCACTTCTTCGGGGGCAACTACGCCGACTTCCCCTTACACATCCAAAGTCACCCGAAATTTCCGTCGACCCCGGGTGGTGGATTTTGTTCGAGAGCAACCTTCACGGTGGTTAGTTATTTTCGATCAATATAGGTTCTGGCCAGCGAATTTTCAACTGCTGGGACATTTTGTATAGGGGACTCGCCGACAAGCGAGTGCCAGAGAGGGGTTGCAGGTTTGTTCCGGCGGAACGGACTTATTATTGTCTTTTTTCTGTTCCTTTTGATGACTCTTTCTTGGTCCATCTTTGTGCTCGGAGATCACCACGCAATTAGCTGGGTTCACCCCTTCGCAAGGCTTGTTAGTTTGCGTACTTTTTTCCCATTTCTGTACACGGGCCGTGTTCGTTGTTTCTCCACCCCCTTTTGATTTTGTGCACGCTTTCCTGTCCTTTGTTCAGGCCGACTTTTCCTACTTGTAAAATGTATCCCCCCTGGCTGCCTCTGTTCACGTTTGGCCGATACCCAGCCCTTCGCACAGTGCAAATCTTGTCACATCACAACAATTTTTACGTTTTCCCCTCTCGTCGTGGCCTGCGTAGACGACCCCCAATGCTTCGTTTCCGACTCGTTGCTGGCCCTCTTCCCTCCCCATTACACCCTCACCCTTTGAATGCATTGGCAGGGGGTTCCAACCGCATTCATCTGGAACCTCGTTTTGTCAGCCCAACTAGTGTTGGCGTTGCAATTGGCTTTTTCACTGTGACACCCTCCTACCCTCCTGTACCCCTTTGAGACCCATCGTCGTTGCTTCCCGTCTCAGTTTCAGATGTTTCAACGGCCTTTTGAATCCTTGCTATTTTTGCGCCACCTTTTTGGGAGTCGTGACGTTTATTATGTTCACCTTGAGAACATCCGGCACTCCCCTTCTCTTCCCCCCCCCCCGCCCCCGACCCCCCCCCCCCCCCCCCTTTGTTTTACGCCAAAGGACCGTCGACAATGGTTCCCCCGGAACTTGCCCCTGCGAGATTTTAAGTCCCTTTGTGTTTATTCCTTTTACTATCGGCGACTCTTTTTTTTCCATTTTTAGAGGCGGAGTTTGCACACACATGTTAGAGGAGAACCCCTTTCCTCATTAGCCCTTTTTCTACTGTTGCCCCCCATTTTTTTTTTACCCCCATGGCCCGAACCACCCTTAAGAGACTCATAAGATTTTCCCATCATTCCTTTCCTTTTCTCCTCCGTCACGTTTTTAGAGGGAGATGCTTCTACTGGATCCCCTCAAGTTTGGCATCTTTTTTCTGTGTTTTTTTACGTGCTGATTTTTCCCTGAGTCCGAGACCAATACTAGCTGAATGAGTTTGTTCCCTCGCTCTTTTTTTACTTTTCACTAAAGGCCCCCCCAGCGCTTTTTTTGATGGCATAGTGCTGACTCTTGAGTAGATCCCTGGACCCATACCCTATTGTTTGGGATGTCCGCCCTAGGTCGTTTGAACCATATTACATTATTTTCCCCTTTTTATTACAGTGAATGCTTTTTTCCCCCCCTTTTTTTTCTGGGCTATCTGGGGGGGCGGCTTCGCTTCTCTCGTTAGGTCGTTAAGTGCATTGATGCTTCCCCCTGACATCAAGCTTTACAGTTCCTACCCCTCCCACCATGCCAAACTACGGTGTCCGTTATATCCCTAATTAAGGTTTCATTTTCCTCATTTTTTTTTCTGCACTGCGTTTGCCTGTGATTACGTATGTTTTACGTTTTCTGGTCCGTGGGGTCTTTCCTACCTTTTAGACAACCTTCCCTTGCCCCCCCACATTCGCACCCCCCCACCTTTTTCCATGCTTGCACCGTCTTTTTTCGCGTTTTTCCACCGTATGTAGTTCCTACGCTGGTTTTTTAGTCTTCCCCCCTTTCCCTACAAATAGGCTTTTGGATTGGTTGTCATTCGGGTTGGGCGCTGGCCTCCCCCAGCCCCCTCCTCGTAACCCCTCCTTATTTGTCGATCGGCAATTGCGTTGGCCCTTCTGTTCACTTTCTGTTCAAACACCGCCCGAGTTATTGGTAGTCCTTTTTTCGTGATCTTTTTCATTTTTTTTCCCCTTGCAGCAAAAACAGTTACGCTCTTGGAGCTTTGTTTTTCATTTCTTTGCACCACTTCCTACCCAACTCCTTTGGCAACCTCTGGTCTTGAAACCCTCCAGCCCCACGCTCATGGAAGCTTGGACCTTATGATGCCGCTCCACGCAAATCCTGTGCATCCTTCCTTTGTGTTTGCAGTTCAAACCCAGGCTATCTGCGATTTTTCTTTTCTGTCTTCGGTCCCCCCTTCCAGGGGACCAGCACCGCCATTCGTTAAACAATTTGCACTCTTTTTTTTCAAGGTGTTCAAAGCCGGAGCGACCGGCTCACCCATTCCTAGTTTGCGCGCACAGTGAGAAGGACTCGCCCTGTTCGTGTGTTTCGCATCGTATTTTCGATTGTTCTTAGGGGAATTGTTCCGAGTTCTGGAATTTTTATCAGGGGCGGAGTTCGCTTGTCATTGAAAGATATTGCTTGCCCTTTAACATTCCACCATCGTACCTGTGCGTTTTTCCCTCCCGACTACCACCCCAACCTTGCCGTTTCGAGGACCTCCCCCCATGCCCTGGTCGTCACTTGTTTTTTCGTCCTTTTTAACTGTTGTTCTCTCCCCGTCCCTTTTTCTCCCCCCCCCCAACCGATTTTCCTTAGCTTTATTAGTACGGTTTTTTCCCTCTGCCCGGATCGTGGTCCCAAACTCTTTTTCTCCCCCCCCGATTCCCCGTTTTTTCATATTCACCCGTCACCTCCCCGTTTCTTCCCCCCTCCTTCGGTTTGAACCTCATTGATGACCATCAGTTTAACCACACCCCCAATATTTCTTCGAAGTCCTGATTAAAGTAAATATTTTTATGTACCAATAAAAGCCCTTGTGATCTTTCTTTTCCTTTTTTTCATTTCTCACCTTTTCCCCCTAATTCCGCGAAACCCCTTCACTCCCCTTGGTTGTCCGTCGGGAACTTTTAGGCTAGGTGCACACCACTCCCTCACTCAACCCAAATCAGGCACTTCAGGACCCGAATTTTTTTACAGACCCTGCGCCCGCGGCATATCGGTTCCATCCCCACTACTGATCCCACCTGGAACGACCTCTGTTCCTTCCCCCAAGAATATTTTTCCGCTTGCATAGGATCGCCATTAGGTTTGAGTTTTTTTGTAAAGGCGGTGGTTTCCTGCTTGACCC
>Ga0179591_1328201_pt1 | contig 10918 bp, 9 predicted proteins | sample CZOMad2_1_08_16f_FD_182891 | JGI IMG/M metagenome (GOLD analysis project Ga0179591, IMG submission 182891) | Vadose zone soil fungal communities from Angelo Coast Range Reserve, California, USA - CZOMad2_1_08_16fungal (PacBio error correction) | ecosystem: Environmental > Terrestrial > Soil >... | reverse complement strand
AGACTCGTCACTCAAGCGGTGTTCGTGTTAGACTTTATAAATCACCGGGCTAGAGCGTTTTTCGTTGTTTCTTTTAGCCCTTTCAGAGATTGACCTGCCACCACTCCACGTTTCACTTCCTCTCGCTTAGACACTCAATTTACAGAGATCGATTATTTACTGAAGGTCTTAGGGCACTTCTCCTCGAAATTTCGGGAGAGACAATTTGGCCGATAGTGCGGTTTTAGCCCCCTCTTTCATTCGCCCTGTTTGGATCCCAAAGTGGCTAAGTTTCTCAATTTTTTTGTCGCGCCCAAAGAAGTTTTCCTTGAGGCCGCCGAACCCTAGAAGTATTGTCCTTCCCGTAACAACCAACGTCATATGCTGGCGCCCTTTCCCTACTGAGCATCCTCCGAACCCCTCGAGTCTGCCTCCCAGTCACGTCACGGTCCCGGTATCCATTTCCCCTCAGAGATCCTGAACATAGCCAATGCTTTTTTAATATCTTTAGGTTTCCCCCTTTTGACCCTCCCCCTTCTCTTCTGCGGATTTCACTTCCCCCTAGAACCCCCCCCCCCCCTCCTGACAATGGATGAGGGCGATAGTACTCAGCTTTTTGGGGGGTAATTTGGATTTCGTCTGGCAGCGGTTTTTAAAAGTATACCTCATTCCACCCCGCCCGCGAGTCTCCTCCTTGAACCCCCTTTCCTCCTTTAAGGAGAGTCCCCCCCCTGATTTCGTGCGATGCAGCCGGTACTACATCCCTTTTCAATCCTTGATAGGTGAGCTGGTTGAACATCTCCTCCTTTGTTCTGATTTTTCTTTTCTAAGGAAACCCAGTCCGTCCGCTGAATTCCTTCTTTTGATTCTTTCCCTCCCCTTTCTGGGATAGCCCTGGTCCAAGCTTGCGATCCGGCAAAACCCGTTTCGTTCTTTTTTTGAGCTCCTTAATGATGGACAGGTCTAACCTCGGCAGCGGAGACGTGCTTGAATAGACCACTTGCTCAGTATGCCCCTATCTCCTACTTATCTCTTTAAGATTTCGTGATTGTTGAGACTGCGCTGAGTGAAATCCGACGATCTCCGGAGGCCCTTTTTTTTTTTTTACCTGTTCCAACCGCCAGATGACGCTTTACTCTGAAATGTTTCGTTCTTTTTCCCGTCTTTTCCGTTTTTCAATGGGGAAGCCCTTCAGAGTACTTTCCCCCTGCGTTGTTTTCTCCCCCTTCAAGTTCGATCCTGGCACAGGAGCGCTTCCCTCTAGAAGAATGCCACCGCATGGGGTAAGGACGTCACTTCCCTGCGCCACATTGCTCTCCCTCCTCCCAAGGGCGTTTTTTCATGATGACCATCCACGCGGTCCCCTGTTCCCCGTGTTCTTTTCAGGCGAAGGGATCATTGGGCCGCATCGCCTCCGCCCTCAGATTCACCCCCCCAGCTCATTCCTTCTTCCCTTCCTGCTGGAAGAAGCCTGCCGTGCCTTTTCGCCGAACTCAAGGCCAATTTGAAGCCAATACCGAGCCTTCGTGGAGTAATTAGGGCCCGCTATAATGTCCCCCGCCCCTGCGCCCTTTTACGTAGTTTTTTCCAAGTAGATAGTCTGCGCGAGGCCCACTTCTTCAGGAGTCCTCATCCAGCAGACCGATCACCGACGCTTAACTGTAGAAGACGTACTCATTCCGGCATCGATGTAGTTCTCTGTTTCCCTTTTTCGAGAAGAATCAGAATCGGGCATCAAGAAGGACCCTTACTTTTCCGAACCATTTCCCGAAGAAATAAATGTTGATGCGGATCGAGAGGAGTATGACCATTGCGGCGGTTTAGTCTCCCTTCAGGTTTACTGAGTATAACCCTCGCACATGCTCAGATCGACTCCGAAATTTTCTCTTCGTGGTGAAACCCCCCACCATCCCAGTCGATCCTTTTCCTTCACCATCGCTTTCCAAGAAGTTCTTTTTTCAATGACGCGTTGCCTCCCCTCCTCCTACCCAGGGCTCTTTTTTTCCTTTATTGGGGCAGACCGTCGTTCCTTCCCCTTTACGACGGCAGATGAGGACCGCAAGTTCGTCTGCTACGGAAATGCCCTCCAGAGCACATTCTCCTTGACATCCTTCCCCCAGTGTCCTGCCTTGATGTTTCTCCTTGAACCTCTCTCAACTCGCGCTCGCTTCGATGATTTTCTGTACTTAAAGGTGCGGGACTTTCCACAAATCTAGCTCGAAGCTAACACCTTCATAAGTCACTCTTGATTGTTGTGAGGTCTATAATTGCCTTTTGTTTTCCCACATGAGGCCTGATACTTGATGAAAGAGGTACCCTCCCCAGACTTTTTTTCCTCGGGCTTCCCTCCTCTTTTTCATCAACTACTCCCTCCCCCATTGCATTTTTCTCCCTCGAGGGAGCTTGCTTCTCGACCTTTTTTTAGTGCCGCCTTTGAAAATCCATACATTCCCCGCCTTACCTATCTCCGCATTTTGCTGTTGCCTCTCCCGGTCAAATCTACTATGCAAGCTGCCGTTGTTTCCGGCTTCTCAATACCGGCGCAGGCGTGTCCCCGCTCTATAGCAGCGAGAGAGTCTTATTCTTCTTCAACCACTATCCCTTTCCGACCACTTTGAGTAGACCCCTCGAAGAGCCCTTTCCCTTTTTTCCTACCCCTTTCCCAGGGGTATACTTGCGATCCGTTAGTCCGTCGCTTAGGAAGGCGTGCACACTCAGAATTTCTTTTTCGTTTTTTTTTGCCACCTCGTGCGACTGAGGTATTGGCGAGCTGTTGCTCTGTACTAAAAACGTTTCACACTCTTCCTCTGCTTCTTGTTTGTTAACCGTTTCATTTGCCTGATGCGCGAATTGCCGTCAGTCCATTTTTCCCCCCCTTTTCTGTGACCCCGAACATGAATACATTACTTTTTTGACCATATATATCTTTCCTCCTGTTGTGTTCGAGAGATTCCAATGTCCGTACCCTTATTCCCCTTTTTTTTTACTTTTTTTAAACGCTGATTGCGTCGCGCCCTCCCCTTCCCCCTTCCCCTGCAGACATCTCGAGCACACGAGTGTTCCCTCTTGACATCGAAATTCTATCGCAGCCATGCTCCACACGTCCTTCAGATTCTTGGTCACCTGCTCCACCGCCTTGCGGTTTAGCCTACGCCGTTCTCGCCTAAAAACCTTAATGATCCCCCCCCCCTTTGCACGTCGGTCGTTCATTCAGTGTCGCGCCCAAGTGAGTCTGCGTGCATCGTTTTTCGGAGGCCCTACGAGATATTATCTCCGCGCAGTACTGAGCGCCCCCCGGGTCTTCTCCCGCTTAAGAAAACAACTGTTCTGTTGAGCTCGTTCTTGACCGTCCCCAGTGACATTTAAACCGCAGGGACACCAGCGGGTAATGATTTTCCAGCTCCCATTTCTCTCTTCTGGCAAGTATCCTTTGATCTGTCTTGGAGATCCCTCATATCGTAGATTTCGGCTTTCTGCCAAAAGACCAAAGAATATTGATCTGAATTGATCATCCGGTCCCTATTTTGTTGAACGTACTTCGCATTTGCCCAAACCAAATATCTCCTTCTCTTCCTGCTTCCGTGTTTCGAGGACTGGATGGTGAGGGAATTTACTTCCCCATTGTCCCCCTGAAATCGAGCTGCCTCGGAAGCATTCGGAGTCTGAGTTTTTAGGCTTAAGCGAGAGCAATTATTAAAGGAAAGGTTCTGGTCAGGTCCACATGTGTAGGTCGGAATCATTCCCTCTCCAGTCGACCTCCCTGCCGATTTTTGGCTTTTTTCCGCCCCCCTTCCTCGGTGAGGACCCAAATCTGATGGATCCAGGAAAGAGTACCATTTAAAACGTCGGCGCCGTCCATTTCTTTCTTTCCGCTGATGGTTGTTCCACTTCCCATCTCGCCCTTTCAAGGACTATTTTTTATTGCTCAGGGTGCCATGAAGCAGCTAATCCCGTGACTGGTCCTGAAGAGAGACATTGTATCTTCCGCATGTTCCAGTGTATTCGGGTTTTTTGCAACAGGATGAAGTACGTGAATAGGTTATACGCTTTTAGTCCTTTCAACCAATCTTTCTGTCAGGACTCTTCGTCCAGACCTTAGTCTTCCCCCCCCTTGCCGGTTCCAGCGGCAGTTTCGGCCCCTTGATCGGCGAAGGCGCCATCTTCCATTATGCGTTTTTTTACTATAGGCCGCATTCAGAGCCGCGCGCGGTCGGCGAGTTTCAAGCATGAAGAGGATCCCCTTCTCCCCGTCATTCAATAGATTTTCTCCTCGATCTTCTTATCTGCTAAGCTTTTCATAGATTCTCGACGGCGCTTTTTTCTTCCGGTCTTTTGTGAGAGTTTGGCGGATGGAAACGCTTTCTTTCGCCTTGATCTGTCAACTCGCAGATAAAGATTCTTTTTCGGATCTTTTCGTTCCGTCCCCCCTCCCCTTGGATCTCCCTGAAGAACAAATCTCCTGGTACCCTACTACGGACTTTTTCTTCGGCGACTTCGCGTTCCAGACGAAAATTTTTTCTCCGCCAACTCTTTCACTTAAGATTACCCTTGCCCTTTTCTGATCGCCGCTCGTTCAATGCGTTTAGTTTCCCCCCCTCTCCCTCGGTGTCCCACGCCGCCTTGGCCTCCTTTCTCGGAGTCTCCTCTCACGCCAGACGATCGGGGCTCCTTCTTCAGGGCGATAGCTGTTTCGAATTTTTTTATTCCGAGGCAAGTCGGCGTTAGCGAGTTCCGCCATCTTATCATGCCCGGCCCTCCCCAGCTCGCCGGTTTTCTGGCCCGGAAACCAGCAGGGGTTTGCCTTCTCCCAGCCCCCTTGATTCGCTCCTGAGACCGCCAGCATACAAAGCCTTCAGTTTCGCGTGGGCGTTCCCATCTCTCTCCTTTTTTCCCCTTTTCAGTCTCTCTTCTACTCGGCGAAAAAATCCTCGACCCGGCTGATGGAGGGCTCCCCACTGCGGCATCGCGCTGCAAGCGGCGATCACCTCTTGTGCCGTTCGCCGTCTTTTTTGTAGATGCCGGGATGGATACTTTTAACATAGGCCTCCCCCCTTGACGCGCCAGACCCCGCGACCGCGATTCTTTGAAAGTTTTTCGGCTTCCGATGTATTCCGTCTTGCATTCTTTTTAGAGTTCACTCTCCCTAGTTCCAAGTGGGAAATGACCTACCGATGCCGGCCTGCAACCAGTGGGCGATGCTATTGCAGCCCCCTTGAACTGGTTTCGCCCTTCCCGAGGCTGCATCGGCCTTTGTCGTCCCCTCGCTTTAGAGATAACCTACTTCCCTGCAATCCGGCGGAATGACGGCCGTAAGTAAATCCCCCTATTTTTCACTGGCGCAGACCTCACGCCTGTTTGTGATCCCAAAGGTCTCGACATTCCGGCGATTAGGTCCCCTTTCGCAGTTCCCCCGTGGCCGTCCCGCACTCTCGAGATCTCCCAATCGTGCCTACGGTGCGCCTTGATGGAAGAAGCGATCCCCTTCTCCCGCAGAAACCCCCAAGGCGATTTAGGACAGGTCGTCCCTTTTCAGACGTTTTCTTTAAAGGTGCCGGTTCCGATTATCTACCCGCGGCCAGAGAACATCTCTCGGCGCTTGAATTTAGCCCGTCCTCTAGGAGGCCCTTTCCTGAAAAGTTTTAACCGATTAGGTCGCGTCGATTTCACCAGATGGAACCGATTTGATTTTCAGAAGGCTCTCTCTGTCTTTCGAATAGCATGTTTCCCGTCCCCCCCCCAGTTTACGTTAGTAGTGTTAACTGCGACCTGGCGCTGTACTCGCGTTTCCACTCCATCCTTCCTTCATCTTGGCCGAACCAAAGAAAACATTCCCCCCCCATGATGCATGCGGGCGGTGGAGCTTGCATTATTAAGCAGCCATTCCTCGGCTACGGCGAGCATATCGATTCTTTTCAGTGAATTTTTCCCCTTGCAACCCATCCCGCGCGGAGCCATACATACGGCGCCAGTTGATAATTCTAGTGACGATTGTCTCCATCCCGAACTCAACCTTTTTCTTCTCGAGTTTCTGGTTGACCTAAGTTTTTTCTAACAATGCCGACTTCATTTGCGGCTCTGCGCGGAATTTTTATTCCCTTCCTTTGCCCTTTCTGCAACATGTCTTCGATCTGGCATCCCCGTGCGCAAGTCTCTTATCGCGACATACCTTAGCTCCTAGCCAAGTTTTGCTTGATCTTTCGAGCGATACCTGTTTCTTTCAATTCAAATAAGAATACTGTTCCGTCGCCGAATTTTGTCCCCTCATCCCATTCTCTGTTGCGGCTTGCCTGGTCTTGCTACAAACGAGGACTTGCGATCATGCACGAGCCACCTTGGTGGCTGCCCTCCTCGGCTTTCCCTGATAATCTACGTTTGAAGGACCTGCCTCCCTTTATTTCGCCCTTTCGCGCCCAGGCATGCTTTGAATCAGATCTTTTTCGGCGAACTTTTATCTGGTTTAACGCCTGGTTGACGACTCGGTTTTCAATCCGAGCCTTTTCAGCTGCGTTTTTTCTGATCAACCCGATTTGCACCATACCGACGTCGGCGGCGATCAGGTGGAGATCGCCACTCCGTGAGGTTCATCATTCGGAACCCTATCTCTCGTTCACCCTTTTCGTCAGCTACGTACTCCCCCGACTAAGTGAACCAATCATCCTTACGCTCCCGTTTATTACGATCAGGTCTTTGATTCGGCGACACTATAGAGTCTTTGAGTTGAGACATAGTCGGCCTGCGGCTCGTCTGTGCGAGAATGTTCGGCTCCCCCTCCTCACTTTGTTCACGTGAACTGCTCCTCTTGTCTCGTTGTCCACCTTTTGTTCGATCGGAGCAGCGCAAGCATTTCCCGGCCACATGATATAGTCCGCCTTACCGAAAATCGGTTCTGAAGTTCTCTACGGTTGTTTTTTTTATAGTACCACGGTTTGGCCCCGGGATGAGGTGCCTAGTTAAAAGCTTGTCTCTGCGCCTCAAATCCCCCCCGGAATTTTCCAACGTGGAGCAGTCCGTGACAGACTTCTTTTTATGCTCCATCTTAGCCAAGAAATACCTGATCTTCCCGTCGAATTTTGCCGATTTCTCAAGCTCACCCGCAACTATGAGAGTTCGCTCGGTTCCCTGTACGCTCGTGGACGACACCGGATCCGCCCGGATTACAATTGTGAAATCGGTTGCACCCCGTCCAACTGAACCAGTGTAGTCTTTTTGTATAGTTGTCCTCCGTTTCAAACCTCCGCGCTTTTTCTTGCGCCAGCGCTTGCGCTCCCTTGTCATCGTCCTCTCAGTCTGACCCTTTGCTTGCCGCTCCCTTTCATTGAACGATCGCAACAGCAAGCTCTGCCTCGGACTTGAATAACCGCGGGATAATGCTCAGTTCCCGCGAGATTAGAACTGGAACGCTAGTTCGATTCTTTCATGGCTTGTCCTCTTGGTTAGGATGAGGCAGCCCAGATTGCCCAATTCATCGCGTGCAGCTCTCTACATCCTCCAAGTTTGTCGTCCTCCCTTTTCCTTCTTTTTCGCCCTTTCCCAAAATCTCACTCTTCGAAGTCTTCGTGGAGACGTTTTGATCTTGGATTGGTGAAGGGAATCATTGGAAGACCTCTCGACATCCCCGCGTTTTCGTAAGCAGTCTGGATTTATCCGCGATGCGCTCGGGCTACCATATGGGAACTCCCCTTATTTGAAGAAAATGTTGATAGCGTACATTGACCCTCTGCGACTGCCTGGGCCCCCTGCCGCAATGTTTTTTTTTCCTTTTCGTCACCAGTGTACGGAAGGCGGCCTTCCCCCACGTCGAGTAAGAGAAAGTTATTGTTTGCCGATCACTTGACCGAGAAATCTTGGTTTGATGTCTGTCGCCGCGTTTTCTTTTTTTTTTGGGAAAAATCCTCTTCTTTCCCGGTCTGGGCCGCGATGAAGGGGCGCCTGTCGACCCCCAGCGCCGTTATTCCCCCCGTACCGTGATTCTCCTTGCATGATCATGGGTCCCAAGGTTTCGTTTGAGGACCAGGATGACGCCTCTGGCGAGCATCCAGATTAGTCATGCCCAACGACTTTCTACTGGCGCCGGTCCTTTTCTGCGAAAGACGTCGCGCTTTTCCTTCGGTTTTTCCCTTTTCCGCTTATAGAGTTCTTCCCGACGCCACTCCGACGAGCGTTTCGATAGGCCCTCTGTCTCCCTATCTCCCTTTCCCCCCCCAGAGCCGATTCCAGCGGTTTTTTGCAGGTTATTGACTGAATGAATGATGCCTCATTGAAACTCCATTAGGGAATATCGCTTTTTTCAAGATCTGCCTTGTCATTTTCTCTGTCGTATTAGCACTAACACCCAAAGCGGCTCCGCCCTGGTTCGTTTTTTTCTAAATCAGTGCTTTCCTGAAGCGATTGATCAGGAAACTGCAGAAGTTTTGTTCTCGCTAGTGAAATCCATGTCTCGACGCGATTTGCCTACCCCAGCCGTACAGTGACCCGTACCCCCCCTCCTCCGGAGGTTTTTTTCTTGTTTGCTATAGGTTTTTATCGGCGCGCTTTGTGCAACATGCTTGTCCGATGGCGCCCAGTCGCCGTGAGGGAAGGACCCTCCTTTTCTATCCTTGAACCTTCCGAAATGCGTCTTGTTCTCCTCCTCGGGTCGGTGTCCATTTGTCGATCTTAGGCTTTCCTCGTTTTAAAAAGAGTCCCCCAGACCGACATAATAAATAGTTTAGCAGGGCGCCTCTGGTCGGCGGCTGTCGGTAATTTCAATCCCTTTCGTCGATGCGTGATGAGGTTCTTTTTTACTGCCCTCAGGTCAGCGCCACGGACCTTTTGGGTTTTTTTCCAGGATAGCAAGTGCCCCTTCCCCACTCCGACTTGGTCGACCGCATCCTACCTGCGCCCTGTTTCTCTTTTGCGTGAAATCTATCTCCCTCTTTGTTTGTGAGCGCTTCCTCTAAGACAAACCGTCCCCTTTCTAGGTTTGGTCTCCCACTTGCACGCAGCGGCCCCTGTTCCTCCTCCTTGCAAACACGTCTGTTGTTACGCTCTGCGCGCGTGTCGCGCCTTTTATGGTTCCTCGGCCCCCCAGAGAAGCAGGAGTTTTCCTACCTCCCTCGGTAGAATATTGCTTTCTATATGCCGCTTCACCATCGTCTCCCTAAGTCTGCTTGGCGTTTTTGCGTTCCCCTGAGCATGTCTTATCCGACGAGCAGCCTTAACGGTATAAATCTGCCGAGGAGCAACTCGTCACGGAATCTTTTCCCCTCCTTCCTTGGGTCCCCCGATTGTGCACGCGCAGTTTTTCGAATTTTCCTTGGTCGTGCTCCTGGCACGAGGAGCGCTCCTCATATCGGCAAACATTAAGTATGGTTCGGCGTCATACCCCCCTTTCTGTTTTCCTCGCGGTCCGAGAATCCGAACCTGTTTTTTCCAACGCGCCCCAACCAAAGGCGAGAAATTCCGGTTTCTCAATGCTTTGCGAAGACTACCGGCCACGCCCGCAGCCGATATAACAACCTTCTCCGACGGCAGGCGCAAGCGCTTCGATTTGACGAATCTATTACCTCCTTGCACGTATCAGCGGATTTTCAGTCTTTTCTCCCGAAGTGGCTTTCCCCGGTGACAGGCTGGACCAGATCCTGCTCCGCCAGCGCCAACGCTTTTTGTGGGGATGCGGCCTCTGCTAAGATCCCCGCTGGCCTTCGTAAAGCGCAACTCTCATACCCGCAGAACTCGTTTATCGTTCGAACCCGACGCTGGTGACTGCCTCCTCAGACTTTCCCATCGGTTTTCTTTTTTTTTTTCCTGGGCCCACCTGCTCCAATTCTTTTCCCCGAACGAGAGTGACTACGTTCATCAAGAAGTCCCCTTAACACAGTCCGAAGAAGTGGACTCGGGGCCCAATCCCCTTGCCTCTGGCCGTCATGACCCCTTACGCGGCGGTGTATGTTTTCAGGAAGACCATTTGCGTCTCCTTCTCCCCTGCAGCCTGATTGAGCTGTCCTTTGGCAAAAACCCCAACCATTCCGATTCCTTCCTCCCTCTTTTTCGTTCATGACGTTTTATATTCGCCTGCCGAAGCACGTTCGATTTCTCGTTTTAGGGTGCGTCCGTAAATGACGGTCCCTTCAATTAGGCAGATGCTTCACTGCGCAAGTTCGGCTGCTTTTTTTCCTCTTTTCCGAGCACATGTTCCCATCCGGACCTCCTCTTTTTTTTAATGATCTGCGTTATGCGGAAGCCGAGCGCCATTGCGCAAGTGCTTCCCGATGAAGCGGTCTTTTTTGAAGGTGTTCTTACTGACTTTCCCCTTTCCCATCGCTTGCCTCGATCCAGACGACTACAATCCCTCCGCAGACACCTTATTGTGGATCCTGAAGGTTTTCGTTCTACGCCAAAATGTGTCTTCCCGATCGCGCTTTCAAGAGGACCCCCGCTTGGGGGTCGTGGCTGTCTTCGGACCTGACATCTAATTATTGCTTGCTGCGACATCCTCTCCCTGTGGTCGCAGGAAGGGAGGCTCGGTCAGTAAATCATACCCCCTGATTTCTCCATCGCAATCTGCATTCTGGTTTCCCCTATGTAAACGTAGCGGCACGTTCCGTTGTCCCCGATGTCATCGTCCCCCTACTCCGCTGCTTAAGGTGAGATTCCTAGTTCCTTTTCTCCTTCTTAAACGATATCACGTCATCACCCTTTTTCCCTGCTGCCGACTGGGTCGTTCCCTCACTACTTTTTATCTTCCGAGATACCGTTTACGGGTCCGGCGGGAGCAATTCCGCCTTGGTGGATCGTGTTTGCTTTTCAAGAATCTCCTAATCTATTATTTTTTTCGAGCATGGCGGCGGGCCAAATCTTCTGTCCCCCGACTTGCTCTTCTTTATAGTGTAAACTCGTTTGCCGATGTTCCCTACTCGCCTCGCTGTTGCCCCTGAACTTCCCTTACACCCCTTTTTCA
>Ga0179591_1317718_pt1 | contig 10918 bp, 12 predicted proteins | sample CZOMad2_1_08_16f_FD_182891 | JGI IMG/M metagenome (GOLD analysis project Ga0179591, IMG submission 182891) | Vadose zone soil fungal communities from Angelo Coast Range Reserve, California, USA - CZOMad2_1_08_16fungal (PacBio error correction) | ecosystem: Environmental > Terrestrial > Soil >... | reverse complement strand
CTGCCGGGTGACGGACGCGCTGCTCCCAAATTATATTGGTCGCGATAGTTGCTGGCTCGCCGTTGCTTTGACGTGGGGGAGACATTGTTAAGCTTTTTGTATATTTTGGACCGTTTTGGTTATACGCCGAAGCTATAGATCTCTGTTGTGCCGCTCAGGTCGCTGCTGCGGCATAACGGGAGTTGGAGGATAACCTGACCTCGTGTAGGTGATCGGCTGCCGAAATCAAATTTGGCGTAGATCGTTGTGAGTGCTTCTTTATTTGGTCTGCCCTTTGCTACACCCGCACGACGACGACGATAGACACATCATGCTAGGAGGAAGGAGTTACGTCCGGGGTTTCGGCTCCATACAGGCGTCTTTCACGTAATGCACGACCGTTGGAAATACTAGGGAGAAAAACGACGCCCCCGTGCCGGCCGGTTAGGTAGGGCAGGCGTGGCAGACTCTCCCCCTTGCTTATAAACCTGGGGTCACGTCGGTTCCCCCGTCAGTTGGACGGTTTGGGGGCCTCGGCGATGGGTTGTCTCATCGAGAGATCCTCTTCGCCCTGGGCTGCGTACGGTCTGGACGACCTCGAGCCGGGTTACGCATTCCGACCTCTGCACTCACCGGGTGTTTAACAGGCCGCGCATCGACGTCACATCTCCGGCGCGGACGCTCTTCCAGCACGTACGTCTCGGAGATTTTCGGTTTTGCCCGTAACGGTGTTACGACTCTCTTACCGACGGACCGACATCTTGAAGGCCTCATGCTGCGCGAACCTATTTTCTGCCAGTTGTGGCGGGCCGAGATGTGATGAAGCCTCACCCGTTAAGCGTTGCGAGCGTGAATGCTGTCACTCAACTCTTGATTTCCTCGAGCAGGTATTTTCGGCCAGCAAGGTAAAGTCTATAGTAGCCATCCGCTAGGTACAGTTTTGATAAGGAAGGAATTCTATGCGACTTCGATGCGAACGCGAAATGGTTCGATACTAGCAGGGGCTTCTCACGGAGAGGGCCATTCGCGGTGATGCTCTGAAACGCCGAATGAAGTTCTTGTGCTGAGAGGGGTATTGTCACACAAATGCCGGCCACGCGTAGAGATTGATAAGCAAAGGGTTAGCCTTAATCTCGTATTGCCGTTGCAACGCTGATCGTTATAGCGGAGAACATTCCGTCTTTCTGCCAAACGCACATGACTCGGGGGGGCCTTAGAGCTCTTCTCTTCCGGCTCTACTCCTCCTTCCCAGTTTACGGTAATGTACACCGGCAACATGTCTCGGACGATGCATGACAACTTGCCTCATTACCCGCGGCTTGACTTTCCTGCCCGATGTGCAGTCATCGTTTTGCCCTGACGCGCGCCCACTACCCATTCCTTGTCTATAGCGGCATCAGGCGATTGCCGGTTCGTACCGGACGCGCTCGAAATCGATGTTGTACCCACCGGACCCCTCACGTGGCTTGTACGGCCTTATCCGCATCCGACTGCCTCGCGGCGCAGAAGAGCGTCCAACCCCAGTCGGGATGGGAGCCCGAGCCCTCTGCCCAGAAAGAATCACGACATAACGTTTGCCCAATGTGCATCCGTGTGAGCCGGTGGCAGGCGCGAAGCGCGCTTTTCGGAAGTGTAGTCAAGCAGTGCCTGCCTCCTCCACAACTTCATGTCACCGGTAACAGGCTACGATTGCATCCGTTAGCTCGACCAATGGAAGGTTCGTCTGTAACGCTACGGTGCTCGTTTTTGAGGGCGAGGGAAGTGGACTACGAGTTGATTCGGATCAACCGGCGGTTTGGGCTTTGCAGGGCCGATTCCGGCACGCCATGGGCCGGGCGGGGAGAAAGGCTGCTTTCTACGGTCCATTCCCCGAAGCCGGTAACGCGGCTAGCGCTTTTTTGCATCTGAGAGAGAAACGTAGTATCGAACGCTTTGACACGTGTTCGCAGCGTGGATAGAAGAAAGCGCTGAGGCGAGCATATTGACAAAGGGTCATTGAGCTCATTGTAAGTCTGTTTATAGGCGCGCGCTCAGAACCTGGATCGCTAGCGCTGAGTTGTCAGGACGTCGAGTAGTTTCCTCTAGAAGCGATATACATCTTGTACAAAGCTCTCTTTCCCACTCAAGTGGCTGGCGAAGAAGGGCGTAAGAGGGCAGCCGAAGATCGGGCTCGATTTGGTGTATTTCGGTCGGTTCGTTGACCGTTCCTTTCCGATGGCGCCTGAGACTCACGCTTTCGCCAACCCACTTCGCGTAAGCGCTGTTTTGCCTAAACGGTTTCCCTCTCTTTCCTTCTGAGCTGTTAGAAGGGCCGGCGCTTGAAGACACACCCCCTAATCGAGCTAACGTTCAGTCCCCTTTTTATGCTTCTTTGGACAGATAAATTTCAGTAACTACTGGAACACCAGACTATCGAATGAAACCGGTTCTGCCCTCTATAGCTCAGACCTGAGGGGCATTTTCATGTAAGACTGAAAGGATGCCAGCGCGGCTCCTCTGCCTCCCGCGATTCCGTAGGCTTCCTTCTTCTCCTTGCTTGTGCCGCGGTTTGAAGCGCGCGACGAATTAGGCGTATTTCCGATGCCATGCGACAGTGCCGTGTTGTTTCTTTCCACTTTGTTTTCCTGTCATCACGGAGATCAGTGGCCGCGCCCCGGTGCACAGTTTTCCGCCCTTGAACGAGTACTTTGTCTTACGCTGGTGAGAAGAACTGAAGATTTCCGTCGTGTCACGCGCGCTGGCTTTTTTCCGCGGGTTTTGAACGGTTGAGACGGTTGGAAACGACTCAGCGATCAGAAGTGGTGGAATGATTGAGCTGTGACGTGCTCGGTCTATCGAGTTTTTCGATCCTCGGCGATTCGCGTCCGTATTGGAACCCGAACGTTTCTAGCGTTGACCCCCAAGGCAACGATCTGAGCGGCAATCCCGTTGGTCGAGCGTCTTCGCTTTCTCCTTCCCTCTTTTTTTTTCGTGCAGGTTTTCTCCTTGAGGTGGACACGCAGTGTTTTTCTATCTGAGGGAGTACCCATGCCGACATCAAATAGCCTGGCACTATACGATCGCTGTAGGCCTCGGCATTTCTGCGTTTTTTTTTCACCCCCCCTAATGGATGTCCCTCTCGTCTCATGTTGGGCGCAGCGGTCATACTCTCAATACCTACGTTTTGTTTTTGGGACACGGCCGCTGCAAAAACGATTTGCATCCCTATCGCCCTCCCAGGAGTGAACCCACCCACAGGAAAGCTATTGGTCCTCTTATGTTCAAGAGATACATTCATTCTTCGGAGCACGTGCCATCAAACGATGATGGTACCGATCTCGTGAACCATGGTGTCCCCCTCGAACCCGTCTAAATGAACATTTAGGAAACAACGCCTATTTTAAGAAAACGCCGCGAACGCGAGTCTATTGCCTTTCTTTCGACGGGCGGACGCGATTAGTTGCTGTCACGCTCCGTTCGAGTTCCCACCGCCGTGTCAATATCCTTCGACCCGATTGCCTGAGTATCGCTCTGTGATAGCTAAGCTCCGGCAACGTTGAAACAGCTCAATCAACTCGTACGCGATCTGGCTTTCGTTTCACTCGCCAAGTTGCACAGCCGTTTTTCTCCTCTTTCCAGTCCCAGATGAGTGACAGCCAACTATAATGGAGAGGTAACCCCGGTTCACTGTACCCGATCACGCGAAAGTCGTTTCATTTTCCCGCGCACAAAGACAACGTTGCAACAGGCGGTCAACGCCAGAGTTTAGCTCTTCCTCACGGACCGAACATGACAGAAAACGCTTTCAGTCGCCGCGCAGCCCACAGGCGTACCAGCGTTGTTTCTCCCTTGTCGCGCGCCCTGAAAAGAGGACACCATGCGCAGATACTCTTTAAGCTAAACGTTAGATCAGAAGCTTGTTTCTTGCTCTGTTTAGACCGAGAAATAATTCCCCACCCGAACGAAATAGGCGGCAACCTTCCTTCGACTGAAGGCGATTTAGGACCGCTCCCGCCTTTTTCATGCAAGCAGATCGTTTGTGTCAGAGATCGGATTTGCTTCTCGAACCCTTTTTTTACCGTTCTTCTAGCCGGCGACGAATTCTTGTGGTTCTGACGATTTTGAGACTTTCCCAGTACGAAAACACGATCTCGTACAATGCTCCGGTTGGACCTCCAATCCGCCGATAGGCCCGAATGGCAAAGCCGTCGCGGAGTCATTCATCTTTTTCCACTTCTGAATTCCTTTTTGACAATGATCCTCACCCCTTCCAAGGCCGATCCGCGGCCGTCGGCCTTCAAAAAGGGTATCGGCGTGCCACCCCTTAATTTACCTCTGTTTACCTCGATCGTTAGTCGAATTTCCTATCTTGCCCAGTGGAACGCTGGTCGTCGAGCACCCACTTTCCTGCCGACAAATCACGCGCGAGTAGAGGCTCTGCCTATTTGCGAGGTTAAGGAAAAAAGCTCTCCGGATTAGGAGTCTACCCAGCTGAAGTGGTATCTTTCGCGAGCGCTTTGCGCGGGTGTCTGCCTCTTCCCCTGGTATAAGCTTTACATCTTTCTCGGCATGCTTCCGTTCCCGTCTATATTCATGCCTGCTAGTCCCTGCTACCGGTCCTTCTTGACCGTTGACCTCTCAGGCCTTCGTCCTTACGCTGGTGTCGGACCCCGGCCTTCCACTGATCCTCCCCCAATCCCTTTTAAAAGAGTTCAATGTATCGATGACCGTCGCATTCCCGTAGACGTTCCGGTCGTGAAATGAACCTGCATGTGTGCGCTCGGAATGATCATATTCCCCCCTCCTCCCCAATATTTGGATCTTCCTGAACGCCCCTTTTGGTCCAAATGTTCCTCCCGCTTTTCTACCTACTGCCGCCTAGCGTCGGTTGGCCTGCACGGGACGGGACCGCTGTTCCACTTCTTTGTTTCACCTTTCTGTCGTTCTTTCTTTTTTAGAACGCGGTTTCTCCCGGCCCCCACTGCTTTTATTGACGACCTCTGTGTGCGACCAATTTTCTGTCGGCAAGTAACGAGCCCTCCCAATTCAGTCACCTGGTCTTATTTCGTGTTTTACGACATCTCTTTTCGACTCTCTCCCGTTCATTAAGGAGTTTACCGCGGAATCTGTATTATCCGTCATTGCAATCTATCCGGCATGTCGGGCACTCGTACCCATCTATTCTCTGTCCCCCTCTGCTCCTTTTACCCCGCGTTCGTCTGCCCTGAAGGCCTGACCTCGCCATGTGGGTTTTCCTGAGAACTGACCCGTTAAAACATACAATCCTTTTTTGAGTCGGCGCCTTAAGGAGAGCTAGGCTTGGACTCCACAACTTACCACCCCTTTTTTCATTGTGTTAGATCACGCGAGTCGCTGACTTCATTCCGGGGCAGTCCCCTTCGCTCTCGTAGCGAAAAAGTTCTTAGTCGTCCCCAGTGTGGTTTCCAGTTGATTACCATCAAGCCCGACTGCTTCATCCCCCTAGGAGCCGACTCCGGAGTTGATATACCTCTAATTCGGTCGTCTCCGTAACCCGCCTCCCCTCTCTGCTGATCCTTCGAGTACTATCACTACCTTCGTCCGTGATTCCTTTCCCTCCCCCGTAGCAAACCCGCGCTAAAGGTTGACTACTTTTTCCTTTCCGATTCTCTTACTTGAGGTATTCGAAATACTTCGCTAAGGACGGGATGTGACCCCGTTTTCCACACGCAGAGCTTCACTTAACGCGCCGTTGACGTGCGTCGCCACGGTTTCCCCCCTCCCTTTACCGGGTTTTGGACCGTAGGCCGGTTTTTTTTGTCGATTATCCGGGCAGACCTTATTTATTTTCTCTGTATTGCCTTAGGCTACGTATTCCCCCGCGACGCGCGTTCACAGCCCTCTCCTTTCGTTTCCCTCTCACGGTAATTCAAGACGGATATGACGCAACCAGGACCTTTATGCTTGGTCCCAACCATTTCGTGGGGCCTCTTCTCCCCTCCTCCCTATTCCCCACAGGTGAGATGCGTCGTCCAGTTTCAGTCACAAAGGCAGCTTTCTGATCTCGGCGATCGCACCCGGCTTCTCGACCTGACCTTTTCACCCCCCCCCCCCCAAACCGTTCTGCGAAGTAATTTTGCTACCTATTTGTGGCCTCCGCTCTCGAGTTCTTGACTCTCAATCTTCCCTTACCCATCCCTCTGTCAGGAATTTCATGGGCGACTCTTCTTATAGCCTTTTCTGGAAGCCATTTTTTTTTTTTCAGGAACGTCCCCTCCACGCGGCCGGGCCCGACTTGACTTACCCCCCCTCGTAAAGCGCGCTACCTCTTGGATCGCTTATAGTCCCGTTTTCTAGTTTTAGCTGGCAGACACGGCAGTCTCCCCCCCCCGTTATCCCTTCGAAGGGTCAGTTCATTCCGGAATAAACCCCCTTTTCAGTGCCTTTTTGACCCACTCTTATCCTATGACTCTCACGCTCTTCCCAGTTTTCTAAGCCATCCATAGCGTTCGGTTTTTTCTGGAAGTTTACCTTCTAACCCCTCCCCCTCCTCTAAAAATTGACCCTTTCTTTGACGAGAAAGTCTTTACAGACACTACTTATTCGACCAGCTGATATTGTTGAGCTCCTGCTGGCCTACCTCCCTGAATTTTAGTTAGCTGAAACCCCCCCATCTTTTCTTCTCACACTGCACTTTCACCCCCTCCCTTCCCTTCTGGTCCAGACCCATGCGAGGCGTTTAAGACTTAGAGTTATTCCCATCTTTTAGACCCCTCTCTCAATGGTATATACAGCTTCCCTCTCAGTAGTAATGTCTGTTAGTCAACCCTGGTAGTTTTGGCTTTACCAGAATTACCCCTCGTCTCTGTGCAGGTCCTTCGGCTCTTCTTCACCCCACTTGATTCTCCTTGAGGATTTGTCTCTCAAGATTGTGCCTTCTGTCCCGTTACTTGTATGTCTTCCTTTTTTTTTTGAATCGTGCCTATTTTGTTTCCTCGTGGCTTGGTACCTGCGCCGCTTTTCATGGGTGTTGCATAGCAGTGGTAGTTGCAGCCTTCAGGGCGAGTCGGTTTTTCGGGTCAAACGATGCACCTGCGTCTTTGCTCGAGCAGCTGAGCGTCCTTTGGTTTCTTCCTTCCTGTGTCAGTGCATTTCCATTTATCCTGCGTAGGCTCGACTCTTTGTACATCCCTTTTACGCCCTTCCTTAGTGTGTTTCCTTCCCTTCCTTCTTTTTCTTCGATTTCTCTTTCCCGCCTCTGGCGGTTCTCCACCGAACTCCCTCACCTTCAGGGAGGCGAGCAATTGATGGCTTCTCCCCGAACGTAAGGTTGCGTCCTTTTCACATGATGTACCCCCTCTATGAGTTGTTCCCTCTTTTCTCCCTTTCTTAGGATGAGCGGCCAAGCTCTTCGAGGTCCCTTCCCCCACCCTTCTCATCCTTTTCCCCTTTTTCTGAGCATGGGATCGTCTCAGTGTACGGGTGTCATCTCTCTTACTCTTTGTTGTTGTGTTCTTCTCCCCCTTTGAACTAGTGTCCCCAAACCGGCATATTTCCTTTTTTACCTCTTTTCTCCCTTTCTTTTTTCTCGCGGTTGCCGCTTCGCCTCCAGGCATGGTTTTCCCCCCTCCCGACCCCTTCCCTTCGGTTCCTTCATTTGAGCGTTTTGCGAGCCGCCGGAAACCCTGTTTCCCGTGAGACGAACGTTTTTCCTGCACTTTAGGGAATTTAGTTTCTCTGATCCCATCTCCTCTCTTTTACTGGGACTTTCTCTCCCTACCCGCCCTTTCGCATTTTCACACCTGGTCTTTTCAGGTGGTTGGACAACTTTTAGGCGCCGACTCCCTCCGCCTACCCCCGTTGGCAATCCTTCTTTTCTTTCTTCCTTTTTTGATGGTCATTTTCTCTCCAATTTCATCGGTCCCCTCCCTGACACCTTCTTTCTAAACGGATTTCTTCCCAGGCCATTTGAGTGGCATCCCCAAATTTCCTGAACACATGTTTTCTTCCTTGATCCAGTTTCTTCCTCCCCCTTTTCTGATGTCTTTTCAACTTTCTTTCTCCTCCTTAGACCTCGACCTCGCCGTAACTTTTTCCTCTTGCTTTGCAGGAGTTTCTCCCCCCCCACGAATGCTGTTTCTCCTTTTCCTGAGACTTCGAAGGTGTTGACCCCCCTCTTCTAGGTGCTCTGATCCTTCCTTCAAAGATAAGCGAAGTGCTCCCATTTTTCTTTCCTTATTTCCCTTTGCGGTTCCAAAAAACACCCCCCTTCCTACACCCCCCATAACTGCCACAAACCCCCCCCAACCCTGCCCAACTCACCGCTTGGTCTACTCCCCTTCACTCTCCCCCACACTCCCCCTCCCCCTCTCCCCCCCCCTCCCCCCGCCCTTCTCCCCCCCTCTGGCCCCACCCTCATCCTCCTTCCTCCCCCACCCTTCCACTAACTTTACTACCCCACCAATTTTCTCTCTCCTTTTTCACACTCACTCCTCCCCTCCTCGTTCTCCCCCCTCATCTCCCCCCAGTCTGCCATTATTCTCTCCCCCCCCTCTCACCCCCCCCATCTTCTCCCTCCCCCTCAGCATTTATCTCCCCACCCCCCCTCTGAACCCGGCCCACATCCCCGCCATTAACCCCAACCTTCCCCCCCTGACACCACCCCACGCCCTCTTTCCTCCCCCCCCTTCCCCTTCCGCCCACCCTCCGCCTCCCCGTTCCCTGCCCACCCACTACCGCACGTAATCTCTCCACGAGCCCCTCCCCCCCCCATCCCCCTCCTCCCACCCTCCCCACCCACCTCCTACTAGCCCTCTAGTAACTATTCCCCCACCCCCCACCCCCCCCCCCCCCCCCCCTACCCCTTCTACCCCCTCCCCCTTCTTCCGCCCCCTACCCACCTCGACTCCCATCCTCTCCAACTCTTTCTCCCCCTCCCCGTTTTTTCTCCGGTCCTCTCTTACTAACCCAACAGTCCCCCCCCCCCCGCCCCCTTCCCCTCCACCCCCCCTCCTTCCACCCCCCACCCCTCTTCCCACACCCCCTCCACCCCCCTAAATTCCTCACCTTCCACCTCCTCCCCCCCACATACAACCCCACTCACTGTCCACCCCACACCCTCCTACCTTTTTCGTCCCTCCTCCCCCCTCCCCCCCCCTTCCCCCTCGTGTCCCCTCCCCACCCCCTGCTTCCCTCCCCACCCCCCCCTCCCCATCCCCCCCTCTGCCCCCCCCGTTCCCCCCGCTCAAACCCCACCCTAAAACCCACTCCCCCCACAAACCAACAAAACCAACACCCCAACATAACTTTTTCAGTTTGTGCTATCGGTGTGGGGGGGGCGGCCCCCTGCCGGTTCTTCGGGCCGCCGGTCCCACACGTCGGCCTTGGCGAGACGGAGTTCGAATCTTTCGCTCCGTGAAGTGGTGGGGCGCTTTTCGTTTTTTTTGTTTTTTTTTTAACTGCCCTGTTCCTTGCAGAAGAGAGCGCTCGGATGATCGCTGGTCCCGCGTTCTGGAGGGCATGGACGGAGTGGGGGTCACGACCGTAACGTCACCTTTTTCTTGATTTTTTTTCTCCCTTCCCCTTTTGACTCCCTCCTCCTAGCAGTGTTGGGTCACGAGTCAGGTAGGCTGCCCCCGCACCCGACTGGATCGCAAACCCTCCGCTGCTTTTTCTTTTTCAATTTTTTTTCGTTAGGGCCCTCCTTTGTCCAAGTCATTGCCTCCTTTCAGGAAATTCTCCTCGGAAACAAAGTGACATTACGTTCTGAGTGAGGTAGGGCAGAGCTTTTTTTCCATCTATCTCCCTTCCCCCCCCATTCTTTCCCAAGTACGTCGTCCTAAGGTGTGGTTCTTTGAGATGAAGCAACCAGTTACTCCATCGAAGTTAATCTCTTTGATGTATCCTTTTTGGCCATCCTCCCCCCTCTGAGAATGTGACCTTGACTTAGCTCTATGGAAGTTGGGCCCCTGGAACGAATTACCTTGCGTGTTCCTCCCTCTTCCTGGATGCCCTTTACCCTCCTTTTTTCTTTGATCCGACTTCTCTTTTGGGCCCCCCTTTTTAAGACCGTTTCACTTCCCTCATCGATAGCCTTCTTCCTTCGCGCTCATCTTGCCTCTCCTTTACTGCCCTCATTTGCCCCCCCTTTCTGTGTTGCCTTTCTCCTTCCTGCCAATCTTTCTTAATTTCGAAGCGTTTTTCGGACTTGCCCGTCCTCTCGTTTGACAGTGTACCACCACAGAAAATTCTTTCACCGTCCAGTCCCTTTTTTCAGCAGGTTTTCCTCTCCCTCAAGGTCCCCGAGTTCCTCCATTCCCCCTTTTCCGCTAGGTTGCTCTCTTCCTTATTTTCACTCCCCCTTTATGAACTACCATGGCGCGGATCTACGCTTCTCGCTTTCCTCCGCACGTCTCCTTCCTTCTTTTGCAAAAGCCGTGCCTTCAAGTATGTGCCTTCTCTGTGTCTTGAGGTGGCCTCAACATTCCCTTCCCACCTTTTCCTATCGTACTTGTTATTTTCCTCTCCTCTTCCTTCCCCCCCCCTTTTCCTCTATGAGAACTTAGTTCTTTTTTTATGACCCGCACAATGATCGCGGTTTTCGTTTCTTCCCTCGCTTCTTGTTGCTCCCAAGAACCCCGGGGCACCCTTGTCGTAATGGCATCTGACGAAAGGTTTTCCCATGTATATCGTGATCCTGAACCGAGGGCATCGCCGCGGCTGAAATCGCTTTGGGCCTGTCTCCCGTCTGTGTAAAGCCGGCCGCACCGACTTTTGAATCTTTCTCGTGGTCGATCTCTGCCGAGTCTCCGGTAGAAGGACGCTCTTCGAAAATCGATGCCGTAACCAGCGACCGTTCCTTTCCGCGTTCGCGTATCAGATATATTTTTATCTGGTCGCCGATAAAGTGTCGTCCCCCGGACAGTGGGCATGCGTAGTTCGCCAGAATTTAATCCCCTTGCCCGAAGTGGCGCTTAGTTTT
>Ga0179591_1293454_pt1 | contig 10918 bp, 15 predicted proteins | sample CZOMad2_1_08_16f_FD_182891 | JGI IMG/M metagenome (GOLD analysis project Ga0179591, IMG submission 182891) | Vadose zone soil fungal communities from Angelo Coast Range Reserve, California, USA - CZOMad2_1_08_16fungal (PacBio error correction) | ecosystem: Environmental > Terrestrial > Soil >... | reverse complement strand
CTGCTTGATTCAATTCGTCCGTCCTTTTATGGCCGTCTCAGGGCTGACGGTTTTCCATTTCTCAACTATTTTATAATTATTTTTTTCGCCACTCTCTCAAGTCATTAGCATATTTACTAATGCCACCAGAATTTCTTGACTGGAGTATTTTTGGGAATTTTTTTTTCCTCCCCTTTCCGGGTTTTACCCTTTTTCCGCGAACATTAATATTCCTCGACTCTTTGCCATTACCTTTTCTTTGATCCAACGCTGAAGTTGCCCTGTTTATGGTCCATTAATAACCATCTTGCCATTGGCCCAGCTTGCTCGTCTCCCCCCCATAGGCATGCCCCTAGTTATCTGGTCCGTTTTTTGGTATTAGGCAATCTTTTCCCACTCTCAAATTTTTATTTATTTGATTATTCCTAGAAACCCATTTCCTCCCTCCCCTTCATTACCAACCCTTTTTGCTTCTTATCAACCGATATTCTGGCCATAATTCAAGTTCCTTTGGCAAGCTGATCATTACTTGTTGCCTCCCCCCACCCCTTAAATATGTGAGTGTTTATTAAGTCATCCTGACCCCAACCCTCCCCTTTTTCACTCTTCCTTCCGTACCAAGAATGGACCTTCTTCCCCCCCCTCTGCTTCCTTCTACAGGTTCGATATATCTTTTCTTCTGCCTTGATTTTGTTGCTCCCCCCTATAATAGAAGTCCTGCCCTCACCTCCGTTTCCCCCCTTTTGGTCCCTTATTACATCCCCAGGTTCCCCCTTCAGCTTCCCTTGTTATCGCCCCAACGCTGAGCCCAACGGCCTTAGATGCATGTGACTCTTCATTTTGAGCACTTCCCTCGTACTTTCTGTCCTAGATGGCCAAAGCCCCCCATTTTTTTTTTTCCTTTGCCCGTCGGTACCCTTGGTTCCTTTTTCTTTTTTTTTTCTCTCCTCCAGTCTTGACCCCCCAACCTCTTAAGTGCCTTTTTTTTATCGTTGAAAATCATTATTGAAACCCTCTCCCTTTGGTACTTTTATTCAATTTTAATAATCTCCTCTCCATTCCTATCACCCCCTCTTCCTTTTGGAGTTTCCCTATCCTTCCTACTTACGCGTTACACCTTCTTTTCGGCCCCCCTCTGTCGTTGTAGCCTTTTTCCCCCTTTATACAACCCGTTGAGTTGATTAATACCTCTTTTCGTTGAACTTTTTCCTGTGCTTTTCCGCCCTGACCCCCGCTTTCTCCATCTGCTTCTTTGGAATGAGTAGTCTCGTTATCCTTTATTGGGGCTTGAAGAAGTTTGGCCAACTTTTTGGGTCCTCCACTGCCAGTAACTTTCTTTGACGGTTCAATGTTGTCCTTTCTCTATTTTTGTCCGGTCGCTTTTTGTGTCATTTTTCTTTTGCTGTCCTTGCCTCACGATCCCTTGCGTAACTTATGGATGTGCGTAGTCATATTACCGATTTAAAATAGATTTGTTTACCCAGTTTTCTGTGTTTTCTTTCCTCCCCCCAACGTCAATTTCTCCTAAGCTTTATAGCGACTGGCTTCCTTTTTTTTTCCTTCCTTTATTAACCTCTTCAACCCACTGTTGGGTAAGGGAACTGGTTGCTGGTCTGTCCATAGTTATTCTTTTAGTTACTCCTGTCTTTTCTTGTTCCCCGCGTACAAAAGCTTTTTTCCCCTAAGGCTTCCATAACTTGTTATGGTTGTTTTTTTGGTGTTGTCACTTCTGTAAAAATGCTCACCCCCAAAAACTTTCCCCCCAACCTTCGGACGACTCCCCCAGTTTTACTTTTTCGTTATGTTTACATCTCCCCCCCGATTCTATGTAATTTGTCCCAATATATATTTGTTATATTTTGATTGTAAGCCTCCCGTTTTGAATATCCTTCTAAGCATCCTGTTGTTTTTGAGAGAGATTATGTACACCCGACCCCCTCCCCCCTAACCCAACCTGGACCATTCAGAGTCGTTTGTGAGATGACCCCATCCACTTAAACTTTTGCCCTTAACTTACTCAGAAACACTTTGGAACACCACCAACGATTTGTTTGTGTGAGCCTTTTTTCCCTCCTTTAACCAAAACACAACCCCCCACCACCCCCGTTCTGAACCTATTCCCCCCGCTTGTACCGTTTCCCCTTTTAAAGACAGTTACCCAATAACGCCTCCTCAACAGTTAAAATATTGTGAACAATACTCCCCCACCCTTTTCCCCCAGCGCTGTCTTGTAAGAAGTCCCCCCACCTTAACCCTCCAGGTCCTCTACCTTCCTTTCTTTTCTGGTCTGTCGTATTTTCCTTGCCACCCGCAACGACCTGGGCATCAAGGTGATATTCCAACTCTTTTTACAAACACTAGGAACGCACCATACCTGTTTTCCCAGGTAGCTTCTCCCCCCCCCAATTCCTCACATCCATACAACCCATTCCGCGCAACCCCTTGCAATATCCACTTTTTTTCACAGAATTTTTTCTTTCCCTTCAAAAGGACCTTTCTGAATGGGCTTTGTACAAAAATTACCCCCCTCGCTCACCTGCTCCCCCTAATACTCGTCTCCCCAGCCCCCCTCATCTTCCTAAGTCGTCTTTGCCTCCGGCTTATCAGCCCCCAGACTCTCACGTTTTGAATATTTAATATCGATTCTGCTTGCCCGGTTTGAATAAAAATGGGGATAGCTAATTCTCATATCCTGATCAGAACCTCCACTTTGTCCCCCCTTATAGCAGCCTTCAACCGGTCCTGTTATATTTCTTTGCTTCCCACAACAAGAGGCCCTTAATTACTCCAGACAGTTTCCAATTGCCAGGTTATAATGCTTAACCCCTGTGAAATCCTTATCAATCTTTTGCAGACTTTCTGCACTCCCCCCCCCCCCCCCCCCCCTGCCCTCTTTTTACCGTTTTCACTTCAATTGGAGAATCTTTGAAAGTTTCTGCCTTACTACCCTGGTCTGAATGACCCTCCAATCACGTCCATTAGGTCATTTGTGCTCAGCTTGTTTTTCATACACCCCTTGCATCCTTCCTTGCCTTAGGACTAATCAGTAAAGTTATTATTCGCCCTGGGGTCTGTTGCACCTTAGCGTCTTGGATTCCGAGTAAAAACCCACGCCCTCCCCTTCCCTTTAGTTAATTCTATCTATAACCCCGGTCGATGCCAGCGTCCCTTTGTATACCTCTTTTACTGTTGGGAATATTTGGTCCCCCTCTCTTTTGGCCCCAATTGCTCCACCCCTCTTTTTTTGTTTCTACCACACTTTGCCTTGCAGCTTCCTGCCTGAACTATTGACTAGCCTGGATTAAGCATCAACCACTTTGTGACGACGGTCGATCTTTGCCTTACCAGGGCCTTTGTATTCTAATCCAAATCCCCCCCAAGTGTTCCCCGATTGTGAATACTTTTCCCACCCGATTGCCCCATTTATGTTTGGAGACGAGATTTGATTTGCAACCATGGCAGGATTTTGCACAACCAGTGCCACCCTCAGCGTCTCCCCTCACAGACCCCTACTCCGGCTTCTTCTGTCAAATTCCCTTTTTTTAACCCCCCCTCTTCCCATCACTCCCCTTCTACAGCTTTTTTCCCTTACGGTACTTAATATTTGCATGAGTAAATCTTTCCTCTTATTTTGTCTAAAAACTTCCTATAACAATAGTTAGAAATAGTCCCCACTCCCCCTTCCCCCCCATCACTTTTATACTGTTCCCATGAACTCTATGTCCAACCCCTTGTTGTTGTTGAGATTCGATTGTCTGAACGGAGAAATGGTTCTCCCTTCTACTTTAAGTTTCTCCTTCTTACTATTTAAATTAATTCTTACCCCCCCTTCCCCATTCCTCACTATGCCCTCCCTTCCAATGGTTCAAGACCCTTTTGTTTGAGTTCTTTTAAGAAATCATGACTTGGGATAGCTGCTCTTCGATGACTTCCCTTGCCATTACTTTTCTTGCTTGTCTTCCCCCGCTGAAAGTTTGCCCCTTTTTTTATTCTTTTTTACTCAAAAAGACATTTTTTTTTTTTTAATTTCCCTGACGTCAAAATATACTGCCTCTGCGGTGATCCGTTTTTCTAAGTTTCGAACTCGCCTCCCTTTATTTCTGATTAGCCTCCTCAAGGCTTCCATTCATCTCTCACTCTCCACAATGTTGCGGCTTCTCCCCCGATCTGCTGGCAATATTCACTATTTGACTGGCAGGCAAATCTGCTATTTCTCCCCAAAACATTCAACTACTGCCAAATAGGGTCTTGGAGCACTTGCCCCCCCGAGCTACCCCTCACTTTTTTTTTTCCTGCTAAAGAATGACTGCTCCACCTGGCCTTCTAATTCTGATATATCTACTCTTCGTTAGCATTGCTTTGGTTTTACTGCCATCCGATTTTTCTTCCTGGTTCCTCCCACCCAACAAGAATGCTCTACACAGGTTGACCCCCCGATGCCAGGAATAAAATGCAACCGGTTGCCTCCCCCCCGCTTGAGCCAAATCCTTCCGCATTACTCTTGAATTCTTTCCTTCCATTACCTACGTGAAAGTAGTACGATGATCCAGTTGAACTTGCAATAAGCTTAATTGAAAGGTTCCCCCCTTTTTTTGTTTCATTGTATTTGTGTTCATCTTTCCCCCTTTTTCCAAAGCTTGCCAATTCCTTGTCTTTTCTTTTTTTCCTTTTGCATTTCCTTGAACTCTCCTTTTGTGTGAAAGATTTCCCCTTTCCAGGGCTTCTTTTTGTCTTTGACAAGACACACAGATGCCTTGGAGGAAGGACCCCGGTTCCAACCTGTGTATTTTTCTCCCCTACGTTCTCCCGTTTTCCCCCCCCCATTTTTTCCGGGCTCATGCTCTCTTAACTCCAGGTAGTTGCACATCCGTGCTTGCTCTTCCCACCAGTCTCTCGAATGAGCCTTGGTCTCGCGTATTTCTTTCGCGCTCTATGTGATGACCTTTTATCCTTTTTTGTGCTTCATGCCCATGCCCGTACAAGGAATTGAAAATGCCCCTTATGTGTAGTTCCCTTATTGTAAGTCGGTGTTTTTTTGTCTTTTATCTCCCCCCCCCCCCCTTTGCAGCGCTACCTGGTCGTACGCTGGCTCGTGCGTTTTCCCTTTACTAAATAGATTGTTCTCTCATTCTCCCTGGTTTCGGTATGTCAAATACGCTTACTTCACCCCTCGCCGAACCTTTAGTCTCCTGTTTTAAGGTTTTGAATGTGATTTGTAAGTTGTTTGATGGAACTGGATTCTTGTTCCCCCTCCCCTAGTTTCTTTCTTCGGCTTGTCGTTTGGACTACGTTCTTGTTTACGCGTCCAACCAAGTTTTTTTCCCCCCGATAATTTTTTTGTTTTTTGTTTTTTTTTTTCCCGATGTACCAAATTGCCCCAAACATTTGACACCGATTAATGTAGTGCATTCAACGGTTAATTTTCTCTTCTTTCATTTCCCCCCCCCCCGGATATTATTTTTCTTCCTTTTGTCTTCTCTCTCCCCTTTGACCTTGCCAGAAGCTCTTATTCCCATCCTCCGATGTTGTTGTTTTTCTCCAGATCTGCACGGCTGCACCGCCCCCTTTACCCCAGAATACTAATTTCAAATTTCATTCTCCTTTTTTGGGCTATGCCACTCGCTTAACCCCCTTCCTCATTCAATCCCCCTTGTTCAAGGTTGTTAATCGGACCAACCAAACACACAAACCCCCAAAACATCCCCTGAACCCTATTTCCCAGTTTGTACGCTTACACCACTCCCGACCCTCTTCACCTAACCCTCGATCCAAAGAACTATTCCCTTTCCCACAAGCACCCCCAACCCTCCTTGCTTCGTTAAGAAGAATTTCCAACCTTCCCCGTTCATACATTTTTCGGCCCTTAGTAGCCCTTTTGCATCAACCCCGCAAGAAACCTGGTTTTCCCTTCCTTGGATCTCCCCCTTCTTTCCCCGACTACTCACGATCACCCCCCCCTTGACGACCGGTTCCTTTCTCAAGGATTTCCATCAATACAACCCCACAGCAGCAACCGAATTGAAACCCCTCCCCTTGGTTCAATACACATGGATCCCCCCTCATTTTTCCCTTCCCTTTCTCTTGTTTAATCCCCCCAAAAAAGTTCTGCAAGCCCACAAGATAGCCCTCCTAGTAGAATATTCGATTCCCCCCCCCCCCTCACGCATCTCGTCAAGTTGCTCCCTTATTCTTTCCTTCACAGGAAGCTTTCCCCTCCCCTTTTTCTACCATCGAGGCAGGGACACTTCCTATCCAAAATGGGTCAACCGCCGCGACATCATTCAATTCTAATCCTTCCCCTTTCCCGTCCGTCGTTCTACAAAAGTTCTCTGTTATAGTGTCCCCGTGACACACCAAAAAAGGGTTCCCCTGAATTGAAGAAAAGTCACTAGTTTTCAATAAGCTTCGAGCAACCCTGAATTCTATCTTTCCAAGACTTTATCCACAGATGACAACATCCCCTTACCCCCTCCTTGTTTCCTTTTCCTGTGGCATACTCATGAAAATTCCCTTTTTTCACCACCTTTTTTTCTCCCATACCTTAGTGGTCCAGTTTGCCTTTTTAGCTTTGTCCCCCTCCACCCTTGCATTTCTTAATTCCTTGGCATATTTCCCCTAAGGTCCCTTTTCTTTCGGCGATTTCTTAACCTGGAGACTGATATGACGTTTGGAAAGCATTCCCCCCCCCCTCAATGCCTATAATCCTTCCCTTCTCCACTTTGAAAGCTCCTTGCGTACCTCTTCCTTTCCTCGTCCCCAGGTGAGTCTTAGATTCCTTGATCCAATCATATTTTTTGTTTTTGAGCCCAGCTTCTCTTTTGCCGCCTAAAACTATTGAACTTCTTTTCCCTGTCCCTCTTCCTTTCTATCACAACCAAAATTTGTTGAAGACAAGTATGCTCTTTTTTGTCGCCCCTTGCTGTATTAATCCATCCCAATACTTTTTTTTCCCAGCTTTGCTATCCCCCCCCCCCCACCGGACTCCCGCCTAGGTCTCCTCTTTTTTTCTCTATCATTAAATTCCAGAGTTATTCCCCTGGACCCCCTCCGTTCCCCCTGCAATAATCGTGATACAAGCAATTTCCAATCATTGCCCCAGGACCTTACTAATATTCTTGCCTAGCTCTCCTTTTTCCCCCTTACCTTTCCTTCCCCTCCTACCCCCCCCATTCTTCAGCTCCACCATTGCCCTAGTAGTTTTTATATTTTAACCAATTAATCACCAATTATCCCTGAAGAAAATTATGAGTATTACTCCTCCCTCCCCGTTTCATCCCTCTTATCTTTTTCCTAATACCCTTTTTTTTTTGCGAGATCTTCCCCGGAGCGTCGACCTTTTTGAAGTACGTCTCCACAGTTTCTCCTGAAGGTCTAATTTACCTTTCTCTCATAATTTTTCGCCACCTATTCTCTTTTCCTCACCAATCTCACAGTCCTTACTGGTCCCCAAGACCTGCTGCCTTGTGAAGCCCCCAAGTTCCTTTTTAAGTCGAACGATACAGGCTACCGATCTTTTCCTACTTTTTTTTATTTTTTTTCTACAACCCTCTGACTTGGCCCTCTGGGGGTATTCTTTGTCATTCTCAGTGCCATTTTTCCCTTCTCTCCTTCTCCAAAATTAGGCCACTCGGCTTGATCCTTTCTTTGTTTTTTCTGGCCCCCTTTTTTAACTGACTAAAATGTTGTTTCCTTTTCTAGAATAACTCCCTGCCCTGTGATTATAATTTTTTTCTTTCACCGTCTTCCCCCCACCTTTTTGTTCTTCCTTTTTAGCCCCCCCAACCTCTTATGTAAATGGGCCCTAATTCAATCGTCCTCTGCAATGCATCCAATTTTTTGATACAAAATTCCTCCAATTTGGTAGTGGTTTCCATTGCAAAACGCCTCTTCCTCCCCCCTTTTGTCACCTTTCTTCCTGAGTCCCTCATGAAGTCCCCCATTTCGCCCCCTTTCCGGTTACTATAATCACAATTTATGTGGGTTTGTTCCCTCCGATTATTACCTGCCTCACCCATGATAATTCCGCCCCCCCCCCCTTTTTACCTGTGATGTGATCCTTTGACCAAGGAATACTCTACTTTGTCTCGCCCCTTCTTTCCCAATTCCCTTGCAGGGAATTTGACCGGGCTTGAGCAATTCCTCTCAAGTCTCAGCCTAGTTGACCTTCAATAAAGTATCCCCCCCTGTCCTTTCCCTTCGGTACCATTCGTGCGGTATTGTTAATTCCATGTTTAAGATGATAATTTATTGTTCTGCGTCTTAGCATTCAACATCTCCCCCCCTTGTGGCCTTCCTGGACTCTTTTTTTGTCCCTTCCACTCCCTCCCCCTCACCTCTGCCTTTTGAGTCGCACTCGACTAATACTCGGGTACCCAAAGGTCGCTGAATAATATATTGATTCGTTGTTCCAAAATTATCTTCCGGTCGATGTCCTTCGAGATTATACCCGGTTTCTCTCCTGTCGGATAAGCCTGCTAAAAGCAGAGTAGACGGCTTGGTTTCCCCTTTTCTTCGCTCTTGTTCCTTTTAGGATTCTACTTTGTACTCCCATAAGTCCGTTCCTTTTGCCATTCGTTCCTTTTATTCCCTGCTCTTTGTCCAGGTAGTTGTTGATTTTCGTCTGTTTTATTATTTGTAGTCAATTTGCCCCGGTAGTTTGAATATTCCCTATTTTTCTTTTGTGTAACCTAGATTTTCATTTCTTCCCACCTTTCGGTTCTGGCCAATGAAGCTACTCCCTGGAGTCCCCTTTAGAGCCTTTCCTTTTTTTTGAATCTTTTAGGCTTTTCCCTTTTTTTGATTCCCTTTATTGGTTCAACGAATTTTTGACTTGTGTCTTTTTTCTTCCTTTGGTTCTCGCTACAACATCTTTAACCTACTCTTTCATTTTTGTGGGTGTCCATTCCCCCCTGCACAAAAACCCATCCCCCCTCGTCTTGCTGCAGTATGACTGCAACGCCCTTTCGCTGTGTCTTCTCCCACCCTCTAACTTTGACATTAGATCCTTGGTGTCCCTCCTGATTTTTGCTTTCAGCAGCAAGTTCTCTCCTCTTGTTTGCCGTGATTCTTCCCTCCGGATACACTGATCAAACTTTCGAAGGTTCCCCTTCCTAGTTTCCTTCCTTTTTTCAGATGACACTCCGTTTTCCCCCCTCCCCTTTTCTCCCCTTCCTGTTGGCAAGAACCGGGTTTTTCAAAGTTGTTTTGGCATGTTACAAAAAAAACTCCCCCAAAACAAACTTTCTGAAAAATTCTTATGACACCCAGTTTTTCCCTCACCCCCCTCCCTCCCTTAGTCACCCCCAAACGTTCACTTCAACGTCAAATCCTTCGTTTTCCCCCCCCTGCCACTTTTACCTCCCCAAACCTTTACCAGCTGCCTGAGGTACCCGAATTCAAAACATTAAGCTTTACTTTTCGTTTGTATCTCTTCCTTTTCATAACACCTTGCAATCCACCTTGTGATAGCCCACTTTCTTCCCCCCCCTCTTAATTTATCTTGCACGATCCATACCCTTACTCACCTTTTTTCTTCTTTTCCATCCATCCATAAAAAATTCAGAAAAAGATGCACCAATAGCCCTTCCCTCCCTTTGTAGCCTTTCTCCCCCTGACACCTTTTATTTCCATGGGTCCTTTGTCCTTCCACCATTTTTTTCCCTTCAATTCATCACCATTCTAGAAAGCTACCCCCTTCTTACTCGATCCCCCAAAGAAACGACCTTATTCTTCTCTTTTTTGAAGCCCCGGTATCCGGCCCCTTGAAGCTTGCACTAACTTTTAACTCTCTCTCCTTCCCTCGGTTCCATCATGGGTTTGAAAAGAGCTAACTACAATTATAATATTATGCCTGACCCGATTCTTCTTTCCCTCCACTTACGTATTGGTGTTTTTTTTTTTTTTTTTTTTTTTTTTTTTTTTTGATGTATTAAGGACCCCCAAGAGGCCCTTACTGTCCTGCCAAAAAAGTCCAAACTACAATAATCTTAAGCATCCTATACAATGAATGCCTTATCAATCTTTGCCCTCGGCTCCCGCTCCCCCACCCCAATAAACCTCAACTTTCCCCTCTCGAACGGATTGTGACTACTTTATTGAAAGTTCATGGGATCTCTTCAACTTCTCATTGCAAGCCATCAGCTTCCACTCTCTGGCAGTGTTGAGCCTTTTGCCTATCCCCCCCAGTTGATCATTTGTAATTATGATAATCTTCAACCTTTTCCGGTAGAGTATATTGGGGTCGGAACCAGGCACTCTGTTCTTTTTCTTTCTGGTTCTATTCAAAACCATCCGCCCCAATCTCAAGCAGGTTATATAATTAAGGAGCAACATGAAGCTACTTTGTATCCTACATTCTTTACTTCGGTATGAAAAGGTTTTATCCGATCTTTTTCCAATTGCTCCCTTACCCTTTTTTTCTTTTTTTTCTTATTTTGGAGTAACAAGTCATTCGTTTTGACTTTTTCCTTCCCTCTTTCATTTGCTCAGTACTGGCTAATGAAAACCCATTTTGTTGTAAGAAGGTTTCTCTTGAATTTACCTGCCGGGCTGTCCTCATCCCCCAGCCTCTCAAAATTTGTAGTTCCTTTACCAATCATCACCATGAATTTTGACTGGCAATTCCAATTGGAGACGAGGATGATCCTTTACACAATTCCCTCTTTCGTCCTTTCCCCCACAGAATTAACCCCTGGAAAACTTCCATCTTCACAGCACAGAACCATAAGGTCCCTTCCATTTCTCCCTGATCTCGCTCCTTGTCCCCCCTTTCTTTAAATGCTCCCTCCCATCAGCTTTTCGGTATTCCTCTTCTCGTAGTGTTTGATTTCATTTGCCCCCCCTCTTTGTCAACAAAATTGACTTATAAAATAGTATAAAATCCAGACACTGAGAATGTAATCCACGTCACCTCCGAGAGGTACCCTCCTCGTTTGTTGTG
>Ga0179591_1289975_pt1 | contig 10918 bp, 17 predicted proteins | sample CZOMad2_1_08_16f_FD_182891 | JGI IMG/M metagenome (GOLD analysis project Ga0179591, IMG submission 182891) | Vadose zone soil fungal communities from Angelo Coast Range Reserve, California, USA - CZOMad2_1_08_16fungal (PacBio error correction) | ecosystem: Environmental > Terrestrial > Soil >... | reverse complement strand
TGTCTCGCTTTTTGACCCCTGATCTCGAGCCCCTCACCCTCTCGTTCTCTTTTATGGACCGGTCTTCGTTTCTCTTCTTTGGTTCGGCTTAATCTTCTGTTCTTTTTTCTCGCTCAGATTTTTTTCCCGATCTGAAATTTTCCTTTTCTTGACCCTCTTCTCCATTATTCATTTTCAGCTTGCTGACAATTTCCTTTTCCGTCCCCGACCGCCGTTTGTCTCCCTTTTGCCCACCTAGCTTTTTTTTTCTCCGTGCCTGATTTCCCCTTTTCCCGCTGGCTCTCCTCCAACCCACCCGGGTTTCCGCCAAGCTTTCCCGACTGTTCTTCTTAGTCGTGGGGCCTGTGTGGAATGACTTGGTTTTAATTCCCTTTCGCTCCCACAGGCGGCGCACGAGAGTGCCTCGATTTTCCAGAATTTTTTTTTTTTTTTGTGTGTGTGTGATCGCGCAAAGCGAAGTGACTTGAACACCTTCTTCTGCTCGTTATGGGCGTTTCCTCGGAGACATTCCCCTTTTCCGCCTCACAAGTACTCAACCGATGTCGACCGCGTTGGCATCTTTAAATTTTTCCTCTGCGTTTCTCGGGCGATCAAAGCGGATGTTGCCAAAAAATTGATTCCTTTTTTTGGGTCAACTGTGAACCCCCGGCGTATTTCCTTTCCTGTTGCCTCCCATCTGTCTGCTGACGCGCAATGCCATCTTACCCTTATTTTCTTCCAGCTTGGTGGCCCCCCTCATTGCCCTTTCCCTTTTCCCCTCCAAGATTGGGCCACCTGCGGTTTTTTCGTTTTTCCCCAGGCTCTTCAGGACTTCCTTTCCGAGTGTCTGGGTCTTTTTCACCTCTAACCCACCCCTGGCAACTCCTCTCAGCTTGGTCCTCTTTCTCTTTGTTTTTTTTTCGGCACGATTGTGTCGCCTTGTACGTACCCACGTTGTCAGGCTTTTTTTTTTTTTGTCTGCTCCAACATTTAATTTTGCAGGAGAGACTGCGTTACTTCCCTTTGTTTCCTGAGTTTTGCGCCACTGTAGGTTTTTTTTTCCTCTCATTCGCTCGAAAGACTTTTTTTTCTTCCTCCTTCTCAGCACAGTTCTCTTTCTTACTGTCCCCCCAACTTGTTTTTTTTTTTGACGGAGTTTTTTCTCCATCCAAGATAGCATTTTCCTCGTCTCCCCCACGATGACCAACCCGGAATTAGTCAGGTGTTTAGGTCACCCCCCCTCTTGTACCTCTCGTTTCTGGGTGTTGCCGTAGATATCTTCTCGCTCCCATATGGTGGTATTTTCTGAATACATTTCTATGTTTTATCCCTTGCATCTGTTTGTTGGACAATTACCCTTTCTCCTTTAGTTTTTCTTTCTTTTTTTTAAGTGCTCACAACCTTCTGTGGCCCAAGTGCAATTTTTGACGGTCGCAGGATCCCCCTTTCCCTGGGTAGTAATGTCCTTCCGGATTTTGATTTTTTCGCAGACAGTTTTTTTTTTCCTTTTCCTGGCGCCCCTCTTAGCACCTCTAGCCCCACCTCCCTTTAATGCTGTTTGATGGCCGTCCCCTCAGAATATGTCCTCCCAGTTTTTCCTTGTTTTCCCCCCTTCCCGTTTCCAAGGCGCTTTGTTCGAGTCCAGCGCCCGCTTTGGAATCGGCCGGATCTTTTTTTGTCCTTCCAGGTGATGATATTTTTCCTTCCTGCCGTCGTGGTCAACCTTTTTTCCCCTCCCTCTCATTTTTTTGCTTTCGTTGCCTCTCATTCTAGTACCTGGCACCTTTTCCATTTTCACTGAGTCTTTTTCCCTTCGCGATGCCTTCCCCCCTTTTGATTCACCTCCCCGGAACCACGTTTATTTTCTTTCCGATTTAAGACTCTCTGTCAGGATCGCCCTCTAGAAAAGATCCCTGGGTCTCTCCCACTCTTTTCTTCACGTGTTGTCTCCCCCTACCTTCGCTGTCTCCTTCCCTTTGCCGTGCGTGTTCCCAAAGTACCCCCCCCCACCACAAACCCTGTTTCGCCCACGCTACACTTATCTTTCTTTCCTTTTTACCCAACGGCTGTCAGCTTTCCTCCGTTCTCCGGTTATGGTTTTGTTGTTTGACCGCCACTCTGTTTTTAGCCCCCTTTACTAAGTTCTTTTTTTGAGGACCTCCGGCTTTCCCAACCGCCCCAGCGCCGTGATTTTTTAATGAAACCAATTCACCTTTAATCTCTTCTTTTGATCTTGACTGGGCCTGAGGGGGCGAAAACTTTTTCCCTTTTTGCATTCCGGGGGGGATTCCCCCTCCCATTCTTTTGATCGCCGTCCCTGCAGTCCCCCCAAACAGTTGGCTGTTCGAGAAACCCTTCGCATTGGCGACCAGGGTCCGACCTTCTTTTACTTTTCCTGCATCGGTGAGGTCACTTTTTCCGACCAGGACGGTGACCCCTTTCCCTTTGTCCCTGTTTTAATACAGAGTCCATCCAGCTGGGAGTCGAAGACCGTGTCCAGACCTTTACCCCTCACACTCCAATTTTCCGCGATACCTGCCCCCTCCCTGCGTTCTAGGAAGTAACGCGATCTTCCTTCTCCTTCCCCTTCTTACCTATCGGGTTTCTACCGGGATCGTGACGTATCTTTTTTGCTTTTCTTCTTCCCACTGCCGAACCTCTCTTTTTTTATCATCTTACTCACCCTCCCCCTTTTGGTGTTTTTTTTTCTTGTTTTTTTTTTTTGTATATTTTACTCCTTTGTTTCTCCCCTCTTTTTTTGTGTTGGGTCCGTGTCTTAAGATTGACCCTCCCTTTTTTTCCCGCGAACCTTCTCGTTTAGAACCCCCCCGCCGTCGTTTCAAGATCGGACCCATTCCGTGGCGCTTCGCGTTGGGCCGGATACCCCTCCCTGTGTTGAAAAAAGTTGCCGTACGTTCCAGCCGTAGGAAGCTTTTCCCCCTGTTTTTGTTTTCTTCTTGAGTTGTGGTGCTCCTCCCTTTTTCGGTTTCATTTTGTTTTTTGAAGGGTGGAGGTCGCCTGTTTGACGGTTCTCTTAAATTCCCCCCCCCTTTAGGATTTCACATTTTTCCTCTTTTTTGGTCGAGTGGGTGCGTCCCTCCCCCACGTTTTTTTAACCCTGCTTGCCGGCTTCCGATCTAACCTACTTGGGTACGTTGGTCTCGTCCCCCCCCGTTTTCCATTAGGCCAGTGTACTGTCTTTCGGTTGAAGCCATTAGCTGGCCCCTTCCTCGTTCTTCCCAAAGTTTTCGGGTTTCGAGTGTCTTTTGAAGACCCCCTATATCGCGTTCCTTTTGTCATTGGCGTGCCCTCCCCCCGCAAACCTTCGTACTTTCCCCCCTTCCCTGGGTTGTAACTCAATCCGATGAGTTGTTTGTATTTGGTGGTTCATTCTTTGCTCTAGGTACTCTGGGGTTCCTGTCGGGTGGACTCGATCGACCCGTCTTTTCCCCGCATTCAGCCTTTTTTTCCTTCCAGTATCTTCTCACGTCGTGACTCTCCCTCTTCGCGTCTGACCCCCCCCTGCGCGCCAGTAAATTTGGCTTTTTTGGATTTTTTTCCTCCTGCTTTCCCCGTTTTTTTTTCTTTTTCCCTTTTTCCCCAGTGTATAGGCTCGCAAGGTCCTCCTTTTTCACCAAGTTTTTAAAATTTTCCACTTGGTCTGACGTGTTTAAGGGCCCTGTCCAGTATTTCTCCTGCCTGAGGGACGTTCATTTTCTCCCATTGTCCTGACGACCGTCGCCCCCATTTTCCTATGTACCGGCTTGGGCACCGGCGGCGACCCCATTTTTCATGGTTTTTCCCCCACGTCTGATTGGTCAATTCTTTTTTTTTTTTTAGACAAAGGCGCCTCTCAACCCCCCACCCCATCGAGCTTTGGCAATGCTCGCGAGTTAACCGTGAGTTTCCCTTTTTTTCCCTGGCGCCACTTGCCCCCCCTCTTTCTACCAGGGTCCCTGGCCTTTGTTATGCAAGGCGAGATGGAATTTGGAATCCTGTTTGATCGTTTGTTTGGCTTTCCTTTTTTTTGGGGCGCAAACTCCTCCTTTTCCCTATGAACCCGGACACTCCGGATAATTTCAGATTCCCGAGGGCTACCCCTCCGATTCCTCCTTCGTTTTTGGAGACCGACCCTTTTTTTTCCCCCCCTCCGATATGGGAGGGCTACTCTTACCACCTGGATCTTAAGATCTAACGTTTGTTGTAGGTTCCTTTTTCGCCGAAGACTGCACTAATTTCTCTGGGCGAATGATCTTTACCCCCGCCTTTTCTTCCCCCCCTTTTTTCACGCTGGACGGAATTCGTTTAACCTCTTTCTTGATTATGTTGTTTTTTCCTTGCTGAGAAGGAAGTCAGGTCTTTCCCTCCTACTCGCACGTTCTGAGTTTCTTTTGGTCCTTATGGTTCCAGGCTGACTGATTCCGGCCACCGGGGTCTGCCAGAGACCTTTTTCCTTCACCTTTGTGCCGTTTTTTCCCCCCTTGACTGTTTTATCCGAAGTAGGATTTCTTGTGTCTCCTGGCTCGGCGCGTTGCGGTTGATAGTGCATCCGTATTTTCACCGATATAATTATTTTCCTCCGCCCACAGCCCCCCGTGGTACGGTCCTCCGCTTTTCCCTTTCTGATCTGCTTGCTGCGCGCGCCCTCGCGTCTGACCCTTCTATTGCCTTTTTCTGACCCTTTTCCTCCCACAATTGCGTGTTGCGTTCGATGGGATTGGCCTTCGCTTTTATTCAAAGCCCGAGATCCTTTTCCCGCAGCTTTTCCTTTTCCAGGTCGCACACACATCCCCTTTTTTTTCTTTCCCTAGATTTGTTTTTCGCCCTTTGGTGACGCGAGGGCCTCCTGTCAGACGTGTTTTTCTTTTACTTTTTTCTTCGCCTTCCTTTCGTTGTTTCTTTTCCATTGCTCTGAGGAGCCGCAGCTTAACGGGGACATTTCCCCCCGGGTTTTCTCGGCCACGTTTTTTTTTTTTCGTCTTTTTGGTGCAGTCGAACTGTTTGCCGGCGTCTTTTTGTTTTCCGGCTTCCCTTTTCGCCACTTGTCCTCCCTCCTCCCTGACTCTTGAATTGCACCCCACCCCCTGTGTAGTCCTTCGATGGGTTCTCTTTTTTTTTTTTTTAACGTCTTTCTGCTGCTGAGTAACCCACGTTTTTCCCCTGTCCATGTTAGCGTCATTGAATCTTGTCGACCCTCAGACGACGTTTGCTTTTCCCCTCCTTTTTCGTGACCCCCTTCTTTTCCCTATCAATTCCCCCCCCACTCGAGGACATCTGATTCGCTCCGCGCGCTTTTTTACGGCTTACTAGGTGTAAATGGTTTCTTGATCCATCGATTTCGGTCGCGATGTCTCGTTTGCTTTGTACATGGTTGTTATTTTCTTGCCCTTCCCTCTTTGTTTGTTTTTTGAGCTTGATGCTTTTCTTTTCTTCAACGGGAACCTTCTTCCATCTGCCCGACGTTCGATCCTCTGTGGAGTTTTAAGCGACGATGCCTTTTACCCGTGCAAGGTTCCCCCCAAGTTAGCGAGTTTTGGAGCAGTAATCCTCCCCACTATGTCTCGATTGGTTCTGGCCAGTATCTTACGTTATCCCACCCAAGTCCCCCCTGTTGGTTTTCCCCAACCCGTTTCATGTGTTTTTTTCTCCTCTGTGGATTCTACCCTTTGCTCCCACCAAATAATAGGCGAGGTGCTCGTTGACAGTGGCTTTATTGGCCCTTTCTTTTCTACGCATCCCTTGACGTTTTTTTGCAGATTTCGATCCCGTCGCCTTTCCATTGTCTTTTTTTGTCTTTTTCTTTTTCATCACCCCCTTCCCGTTGCCCTGCAGTTCGGGGACAGGAGTAAATCTGTTGCATTCCTCGATCTCGATGTCCCTTTCGATGTCTCCCACAGGGTCCGTCACCCACCTAAGATTGACATTCTGATCGGGTTTCCCTCGAGTCTCTTTTTGTTTTGACCGTTTTCAGTCTTGTCCAATAGGCGCAGGATTCGTTCCTACACCCCTTACCTTTGGTTTGGGGATTGAACAGCCCCCCCCACGTCAGCCCCCCGCTTTTTTAAAACCCACAGTGTCCTGGATTCGCTTTTCTTTTTGTCGCCATATTCTTCCCCCCAGTAAAAACTTGGATGCAACCCTGTGATCTGTTTTTGTTTTTTTTTCTGTGATGTACCGGTTCTTTTTCTTTTTCAGGCGCCTTCCCCCAAGAGATTGTGTCAAGCTGCGTTTCCCTTGTTTGCTTTTTTTTTCAACTCCTTTTCTTTGATTTTTTTGTTTATCTTTGATTCCTTTCCCTGCCCGAGGAGCAATTCGCCCTTGTGACTCTTTTCTCCTCCCATTGCGCTGTTTTTTTTCCCCGTTTTCTGTTCCGTTGACATTTAAGGCTGGGTTTTGTGCCCTCTTCTTTTTTGCCCGGTCCCCCCTGGTGAAAATGCCATTTTTTTCTTTCTTGTCTGTTTATATCTACCCACCCCTCTTTTTTTTTTCACCCCTATGAGTCGGCTTCTTCGGCCATGTTCTGAGCTTCTGTTTTTTCTTGGAAGATGATTCTATCCCCTATCCCTTTTGCCCGTTTTTTTTGCGCGTTTTACAGACCTGGCTTCGTTTGCAAGCCCATCTTATCTTTTTCCTGCGAGCGAATTCCTTCTTCCATGTTCTGGTTTCGGTGTCCACCTTTTTTCATTTTCGGAGAAGCACCCCTTTTTTGACTGCCCCTTTTTTTTGTTTTTAGCACTTCTTTTCCGTTCCCCCCTTCTCTTAGATTACAACCACTTGTGGGTCAAGCGCCCTTTTCTCCGGGCGTCGATGGGGGTCGTCATTATTTGTCACTTTGGGACCGGGGGTTGGTTCGTAGATATCGTTTCGCCCACCTTTTTTTTTCATTTTTTTCTCATCCTCTGGTCGTCTCCGTGTACATTCTGTCTAGTGACAACCTCAAGCTTGGAGACCTTTTTAGCTTGCCAAACACATGAGATCCCTTTCCCCCTTTTCCCGGCGCAGTCTCCCGTCTTCAATGTTTGTTCTTGAGCCATCGTCTTATGCATGCCTTGAGTTTTTTTTTTTTTCTGGATGGAACCCCACCCCCCCCCTTTAGGTTTACCCGCCTTTACGCTTCCTGTTGATGGGCCTTACCCCCCCGGCGGTTTATTGCCCGCCGTGCTGCCCCCAAGTGACCCCCACCTGGGACTAGCGTCAGCGCTTGTTATTACTCCCTCTCTGTTGCCCCGGCCCCCAGACTCTCTTGATTAAGGGATTTCGATTTTCCCCCCTCCATTTGTCTGCTCGAGCTTCCCTTCTTTTTGGTCACCACTGGGTGCAGTCGCCCCCCCTTCCATTTTTCAGTCTCATTGCTCTTCCGTGCGGGCCGCCCCCCCCAATTTGCTTCGTTCCACCCTTTCCTTTTTCTGCTTTCTCACTTCGCCCTCTCTCTCCGTCGGCCCTCATTTCTTTTTTTATTTCGAGTCGATCCCCCCCGACGGTTTTCTCCCTCCCGTTTTGTGTTTTTTTTTTGAACCCGTTTTGCTGCATTTCGACCGCTAACCTCCTTCTCCCCCCAGTAGCTCGCCCTGAACCCCGTCCATCGTTAGAACCCATCACGTTCGCCCGTCTACACCGCTTCCTCAGCATGGTTTTTACCCTTTTCCTGCATTATAGTTCTTTCTGGTTATGTTGACACTGTCATAGCCTTGATTTCAATCTCTGCACCCCGCGCTCTTTCGTTTAGTTCTTGGCTTTCGTAAATGAGTGGCCGGGGGTGAAACCATTATCATCCCCTCCTCTTGTTGTGGCTGACTCTGGGTCGGTGCCGCCTGAAGGTGTCCCCTTAGAAGGTTCCCCTTGCTTTTGGGGCCCAACAAACCCCACCCTTGGATGTCCAACTTTGAACCTTTTGTTGCGAACCGCTCGGGCCCCTATTTGACCAAGATTGTTTCCCCCTTTCTTACCTCTCAGCCGAGTATCTTTCCCCCTCTTCCCCGTCATTGTCCTCCAGCGCCCCTCCATCCCAGGAATAATACATTCCCTGCTGACGGCCAGTGTCCTCTCCCCAGCCCCCACGACCCCCTGAGTTAGACGCAGCCGTTCCCTCCCTTTTCGGGCCAGATCGAGCTTTCCCTTCTTCTTCTTTTTAAATCATACGGCGGTTTCCTGGATTTCACTGAGTAATGGTCTTTCTTTGGCTCTGTTCGGCTGATTTTTTCCCCCCCCCCTGAACCCCCCTTTTCTGGGATCATTCTCTCTTTCCTCTTTTTTTTTTGAGATAGAGGTAACTGTTCGTGAACTGGTTTTTTTTCTCCAGGCGTTGGGGTTGTCAGGTGGCTGTTAGTTGGACCCCCCGGCTTCCCCCAAACCGGACTTTCCTCCTCTCGTTTCCGGTCGGTCCCCCCCGTCCCCACCCCGCCCACCCCCAATATAGACTCCACCCCCGCTCCCCAGAGGCCGCCCCACCTTCCCCCCTTCCCTGCCCCTTTACTGGTCGAGAACGCCGGTGTCCACACGTTTGCATAGACTTTTATTTCTCCACCCCCCCGTTTTGTGCTTGTTGGATTTTTCCCTTTTCGTTCTTTTTATGGAAGGGGCGTCTTTTTTTTCCTTTCTTCTCCAGGTCGTTGCGACGGAGGAGGGCGAGCCGTTTTCCATGACTATTTTCCCCTGTTCAGCGTACCCCCCTTTTTCCTTTTTTTTTTTTCCCACAGGCCCATTGGGTCCACTGATTTCCCCTTCTGGTCCCCAGTACCGTGATGTCACGTGTTGCCGCCAACGTCTTTACCGATTCTTCCATCTGCGGGACTTTGTTTTCCTTGTCAGCAGCTTCTGCCGTTTTTCTTGTTTCCCAACTTGGTTCGGGTGGGGGGGGGTTTCCTTTGCTTCTTTTGCCCCCCCCCCCTGTTTCCCTACTATGCGCCGGCTTCCTTTTTTCTATGCCTCACGCCCTCCCTTGTTAAACTGGCTTGGCAGCCGGGTTAAACCTTTCTTTGGAGCGTGGTTTAGACTTTTTTTTTCTCTTTCTGTTGTATTCTTCTTGCGTGCCGATTATTTCTCCCTCCGTCTTCTTTTTTCGAAACTTTTTCCCCTGATACTTGTCTCCCGTTCCTCTTGTTTCTTTTTGCCCTGCGCCGTCGTCTTCTACTTTTTTTCTGCCCAGCTTCAACTTGGGACCCCTTTCTGCTTTTGAGGTTGCCGGCTCTATCATTTCTCGGTCGCTCTTTCAGGTCGTGATCATGCCTTCCGATTTGCTGATACGGAACATCTTTGCTCACCCATGAAACTTGTATTTTTTTTTTTTTTTCTCGCCTAGTCCAGGCATGATCGAGGAGATCCCCCCCCCCCCCCCCCCTGCGCTCTGTGACGCCGACAGAATGGGCTTGCCGCCTAGCAACTAGAGCCCCTTTTTGTAGTTTCGGTCCCGTACCATCCGCGGTGCGGCAACCTCCCCTTTTCTTTCTTTTGAGAGGACAGAGGGTCAGGGTACTTCCTTCTTCAAGCAAACCAACTTCCGAGCGTGCCGATGCACTTTCGTTGTTCCTGACGACATCGAGACGGTTGAGGGTCTTCCGCCCCTGTCCACCATCGTGTCTGCCTTTTCCCCCTTCCCCCGTTGCTAGACAAGAGCTAGAATGGATCTTGTTTCTTCCTGGGGGCACTTTGGATTTTTCCTCCCACACCTCCACCACGCATGGCGCTTGATCTCCTTCCCCCCCCACTGAATATGACCGAGGGAATTCCGCATTCAAGGAAGGTTTTTCTCGCGCTCGATTTTCTTATTTCTGGCGCGGACTTACTACCCCCTTTTCCCCCTTTCAGACCCGTGTTCGCTGTTTACAGGCCGTACCAACCGGCCTTTTTTCCCTGCCCCGCGTTGACCCACCCTTTGGGTCGCATTTCCAGTTTTTTTCCCTCCTTTTTTAAATCTCATGCTTTGAGCTTTCTATCTCTGCCTTTTGTCCACTGTTTCCCTTTTTCCCAATTACGCATTTTTTTTGTTCCCTTTTCCATTTGGTCTCCTTTTCCTGCTCCGGAAGCACTCCTGCGTCTCCCCCTTTCCCCCAGTACCTACCTCTTCTTCCTGCCCAAATGGTACGGTTGCATTTTCCCACCCATTTTCCCCCTTTTCCTTTTTCCAGTCTAAGTTTCTTGCCGGGGTATTGTAGCCGCTTTGATGTTTTTTTCCTCCTTTCCGTCACAACGACGCCCACAAGCCCGTGTTAACTTCTTTTCTGTGCGATAGTTTTTTTCTTGACGCGCGATAGATTGTCTTTCTTTCCCCCCTCCGGATGTAGCGGTCCCCTTCCCTTTTTCTTTCCGTAGAGTCCGGTTTGTATGGCATCCGCCTACGTGATCTGTTTCCTGCGCTGCGTTCGTTACACCCCCGTCCGTTGTTTTTTTTCCCTGTGCATCTCAGCCTATGCTTTTTTTCCTCCTCTTCCCCGTTTACCCACCTACAAAGTTTTGATCTCTTGCCACGGCAGAGTCCCCGCAGGTAGGATTTTTGATTTGTCGGTGATTCCCCCTGGAGTGAACCGTCCTGTGACGGCTCAAGGTGCAATGAGTACCCTTCCCTCCTACTATCTCTAACGTTCGACCTTGGTTCTTTCACGCGTTCAGTTTTTTTTTGGCAAGCTTTTCACTTTTTCTTTGACGGCGAATCGCTACGTATTATGGCCCCCCCCCCCCCCTCCATTCCCTTGGAAAGTGTCGATGGCCGTACCTTTCTATCTTTGGAGCGGCACGCACATGTCTCTTGCCCAAATGAGTTTTCAACGATTTTCTCTTAACCTCTTTCCCTTTTCCTGCTGTCGGCTAGCGGTACTCTTCTTACCAGTCACAACTAGTCCATCGCCCTGCCTCCGCAATTGTTTTCCTTGTTTGTCGGACTTGGGTCTCCCTGGATTTCTTCCTTTCCTTCTTCGATGCAGTTGTAGTGTCTCCCCCCACTTTG
>Ga0179591_1252630_pt1 | contig 10918 bp, 6 predicted proteins | sample CZOMad2_1_08_16f_FD_182891 | JGI IMG/M metagenome (GOLD analysis project Ga0179591, IMG submission 182891) | Vadose zone soil fungal communities from Angelo Coast Range Reserve, California, USA - CZOMad2_1_08_16fungal (PacBio error correction) | ecosystem: Environmental > Terrestrial > Soil >... | reverse complement strand
TTTTTTTTTGCCTCCCCCCTTTTTTTTCTTTTTTCCTTTTTTCCTTTTTCCCTCGCCAGATTCCCCTATCGCGCCTTGTGGGAGGCCCCCAGTCAGGACATTGGCTGGCCCCTGCCCCGGTTTTAGAGACCATAGGCGCCTCTTTGCATCTTCTCCTTTTAAAGCGGATCTTTCCTTCCTCATGATCGCGATCACCGAACACTGTCCGGAGCTGGCTTTGGTACAGATTTTTTTTTTTATTCTTCTTTGTGTATTTACAATTTCCTTCGCCGATCCCCCTTCTTATACCTCGATGTGCAGAATCCAATTGTCTATTATGGGACATACGGCATCGCGACATCTCGCCGCGCCCGCGATTTAGATATACAGGTAAGCGCACTCTTCTGCCACAGAATTAAATTGGCCGACTTCCTCCTGCGCTGGGGCTTCCCTCCCCAGTCCCCCCCCCTCAGAAGCAGAAGGGGGGACTTTTTCCTCCATCCGCGGGTTTCAATTGACCAACTCCAAGAGATTCGCTTTTTCTCACAACAAGACAGATTTTTCACGGATCGTTTATTCGCCATTTTTCCCTCTTCCTGCCTTATCGGCTTCTAATGATAGACTGACCTGTAGTCGATCCAGCGATTCCCCAGGTGACTTTTAGATGAGGTCGAACTTCCCCCAATGCGGTCTTGGCGCATAACGATATCCTTTATTCCCCCTGGACAGAAAATCGAATCTTCCCCTTTTTTTCCTTTTTAGGCAAACGCTTTTTTGATTGCGGACCAGCAGGCCTTCTGTTCGCCCGCGACGGCATCCCCCTCCGGATAGAAGACTTCGTGCAGGCCAAATGTTCCCCGGTTTCTTCGGCTGACGGCGAGCACTTTTTCCCCCTTCCTTTTTGCCGTTTATGCTTTTCCGTTGAGGTGGGTAGATGAATATCCCCAGCGTAGAGAAAGTCGATAATTTCAATTTTGGCCTTTCTGTACCTTGAGCCCCCGATTTATCTCTTAAGTTGTTGTGAGATTTCATCTGGGCTCAGTTCCCGTGCTTTAATTTATAAGAGTTTAGCTGAAGTGCTTCCCGCCTCCTTACCGCACCGTGGCTTCCCCCTCTTCCCTGAAAAGTCCTATGCTCGCCCTTCTAATCCCCCCTGGTGCGTCCCTCCTAGCCTCATGGCGAAATGACGAAATTCCTTTCTTCGATCAGCTTGGATTCCGAGGGCGAATTCTTCGGTCCTCTCCATTCTCTCTCTGCTGTTTTGTAACCTCCCCGAAACCTTGAAGCATGACTATGGAGGTCCCTTCTAGAAGGATTCTTCGTCATTTCGCCAAGACCTTTACTGGGATCTTTGATCTGTTTCCCGAATCGACGTCTCAGTGAAAGAGATCGCGAAACTCCTTCAGGCTCTTTCCTCCTTCCGATAACTAAGCCACTTTTTACAGATAATAAGATAGTTGAAAAATCACATTGGTGACTTCCCTCCCCCTTTTGCGCGCTGGCTGGTCCTGGTTCATGGGTTCAAACCCCCCTCTGTATCTGGCAGACCCCCCTTTCCCGATTCGCCCTGAAAGCCCAATCGACTGGAGTTCCGCCAAGGTAATTGCTGAGGGTCGTCCTCATAAGAGATTTCTGTGGATGTTTTTATCTCTCCTTTCGTCCTGCGGCGTTCTTCTGCTTTCCCCGCTTGCTTATGTACCCTCGACCCCTAGACACTTTGATTATTGACCAGAGCTCCACTAAGTAGTTTTGGTTGTTTTTGTGGATCTGCGGCCGGCTGTCCCCAGGAACCCTACGCATCAGATAGGCTACAATCTAGCCTGCTCCGTCCACTTTTTGGACTCCTTCATGCTCAGATTTTTTCCTATAGGAGTCTATATGCCCTAGGCCTCCTACGTGTTTCTAATTACCAAGGAGGCGCCAGGCCATATCCCTCTTTCCCTTACCCCTTCCCTTTTCTTCTGGCCGCTGCGGCTTCAAGTTGACCCTTTCCTTGGTTGCTGACTTTTGTCAGTAGTGTGCAGCTGTTGTGTAGCGGTTTTCCCTTCCCCCCCTCACCCCAATTCTCTCCTGCAGAGTGACCCTTCATGGCGGGCCACCAATGTTGTATTAAGGCACCATTGAGTGGATCGGAGAGCCTTCTTTCCACCGCTGCACTTTGTATCCGGTTACGCATCCTATCGTCCTGGCCTTTCCATTCTTTTATCTACTATGGAACCATTTCCCCCAAGAGCTGATGTCACTCGGGTTTCTCCGGTGCACCCACCAAAAAGGGCAAATGACTGAGCGTTTTTTTTTGTGGGGGGGGGTTTTTTGTGGGGGGTTTTTTTTTGTGGTGGTTCCCTACCCCCTTTTCTTTTTCTCCTGACTTACCTCAGAAAGATCATAAGGCTCACAAATTCGGTACGTTCTCGGATGCGTTTCGTTTTTTGAACTAAAAAGAAAGTTAAAGTTTTGCTTACGGGTAGCTCCATTTATTCGTTTGGTGGTTAGACCCTCTCGTTTCTCGGTATCTGAGAGAAATTGTTAGAGTGAATTCTTTACCGTTTCGACGGCGAGATCCGGATTTCCAAGTGGGAAAAGTTCGGTAGAAGGGGTCTTTCTTCCCCTCCCCCGGCCCGATGACTCCTCCTTTTCTCTCTCTTCCCACTTAGTTCTCCCATTTCTGCAGCATCTTCTCCCCTTCCCCTTAGTAAGAAATCGAAGGGGATTGTCGGCGATCCGCCGGGCCGTAGGTGGGGTACACCCGATAGCATTTACCCCTAAGACGGTGAGTTCTTTCACTCTTTTCCCCCCGATAGTACCCGGCCGTACCCCACCCCCCTTCTCCCCATCCCGGGTAATCGGTCCAGTGTGGTCTCCTCTGCGCGATCGAAATTTTGAGGCCACTAGCACAGATCCCCCCCTTGCGGGGCATTCCGACCGTTTGAGGGAAAGCTGTGCGCCCCCGCTGGCGGCGCACCTACTCGGACTTTGAGGCGACGTGCCCCTCTTTGGGGTTCGGCTCTCATAGTTTAGTTTTCGACCCCATAAGCTAATCTACGTTCGCTGGATTTTTATTGATATGAGACCCAAGGCGTTGCTCTGCGTTTTTTTCATACCCAACGATTCTAGCGTGCCGGGTCTTCGGTTGCAGGATACCCCATTCCTAGCTTCTTTCTTCCCCCTCGTTGTTGTGTTTCGATCTTTTCTTTAAGGGAGCTGTTAGTCCCTCCTACAAGGCCAGCTTTTTTCCGCTCCATCTGGGAATGGGAGCTCTTTCTCTCCACTCGTGATAGTAATGGCTAACCCCGTTGCTTCCCTCGCTATTCTTCTTTGTTTGTAAATCCTGAATGCCGATAGACCCTTAGTAACGCAGTCCCCTCCAGCAGAGTTTTTCGGTGCTGCCCTCAGGGTTTAAGATGGACATGTAAAGCGGAAGAGATCCTGTTACCAGGATTTTTATCTCTGCCTTCCTGGCGCCCTTTCATGATTCCTGACCCACCGCCGTGTTCTTACCCGGGGCGTTTCTCTTCATTCCGGAGTTGACTAACTCTGTTTTACGGGGCGATCCGCGCCCACGGTATGTGAAGGGCTCTTTTCAATACCCGTAGTTTTACAATCGATCTTTTCCTCCTCGCCGACCCAGCCCACGTTAGGTAGTTCATTAAGCTGGGTTTCGCCCTTCCTTCTTTTCAGTACGGGATGCGCCGCTGTTTTCCCAGGAGGCAATATCTCGATCCCTTTCGTCTGGCTCATTGAGGGAATCTTTTCAATGACGACCCGCGTATCCTTCCCCTCGGTTCCCCTTTTTTCTTTGTAAATGGTATCACCCGTCGGACGTTCCCCTTCCTTCCGACGTTCTAGCTCATATCTCCCGAGCGGGCGCCACCTGACCATAGAACTATTGCCGCGGCATGTATGAAGACCCCCCAACTGGGGTGGGCTCTTTTTCTTAGTGTAAAAACAACCAACCGTCCGTATCCGCGCCGACCGTCATTTTCACTTTATGATGCGATTACTGTAAAGAAGGGGTATTCTCAATGGCGTGGTGTCCACCATTCTCTCACCCCTGGTCCCATGATTTCCAAAAGGCTAGATGGTTACATATTGTGCTTCATCCATATATGCAGCCCGCGTGCATATCCTCGCCCTCCTTTATCGATGCGGTGGAGGAGTAGCATGCCGATACCCCTCCTAACTTGTCGTTCTGTACAACACCCTGTTTTTTCCAAAGAACACCTCACGTGGCCTCTGTCGGCTCCGCCGGTGTTGAATTCTTACGGGGCAGAGACCCCAGCGCTGTTCTTGTGCAGAAACCCGTTAGATGAGGTAAGAGCCATCTCTCTTTCCTTTCTTTGGTCGGCCCAGTAGGGATATGGACTCCGCTTTGTCGTCCGAGACCCGTAGGAGTCCTCGTGCCTCTCGTCTCTTCCCAGTAAGTCAGCTAGAGTGAATGAGGAAGATGCCTCGCCCCTCCCTTTTGCACGATCGATGGTTGGGGTACGATCTCGCGTATTTCCCTCCGTGACCTGCTGCGTTCATGACCCAGAGTTTTTTCGTGACCAGCCATTCTTTGAAGAATCCCCTTGTCTAGGTCGGTAACACCTTTTAAGAGCCAAAGTATCGCTTCCGCGCGCGTTACCGATACCCCCACCCCAAGGTACCATCTCCCTCTCCTGGCGATTTGCCTCATTTCACCTTGAAGTCATCGGAGAGGGGTTCTCTCGGCCTCCTGCGAAGATGGGGGATTGGCCTCTCCGCTGTTGTTCCGATCCCGAGCTTAGAAGTGCGAAGGACCATACCACTCTTCTTTTTTCTCCTATCGTTTCTCCTTGCTAGTCCCAGGTATGCGGCTTGATTTTGATTCTTCCTGAAGTAGTTTCTTTGGTCCCGGAAGAGATGGACCCGTTAGGGAGCTCCTAATCCCCTTTACCAAGCTCTTTCTTCATCCCGCCTTCCTTCCTTCCTTCTTAAACTTCCCCCATTAGCATGATAAAGGTTGATTAGGCCCCCCCTGGCAGTGCTCGCTCATGTTCCAGGAAGATGAAGAGCAACCCCCCTCAGTTCCCCCCTGAGTCACAGGATTTGACGGAACACCTTTTCTCCATGCTTGCCCGAGGCTCCCTTTCTTAAGTTTGAGGAATAGACGTTTCCGGTCTACTGTGACTGCTTTCGTTTTTCAGTGATGTCTGTGAGAGATGCGAGTGATCAAGTCTCTCCCCTTTGGACCTTTTCCTTGGCGGACGGCGGGACTCTTAATTAATCCGTTTTGTTTTTCTATATCCCTCCTCGTTTTCCCCCTACCTTTATTCCCCGTACTGGACCGTGCTTTAGACTTTGGTCTATAATTGATTCTTGAGCGGGCTGCAGCTAATCCTGAAGGAACCCGTTTTCCCGCAGGAAACCTCTCTCTTGTCCTCTTGATTCCGCTCGCCCCCCCCTCTGTGAAGGTTTTGCCTGCACTCTCCCTTTCCGGCGATCCGCCTTTTTTCCTTTTTCGCGGTATTCGCTCCTCCGGTTCAAGCTCCCATGAATCGCCCGGCAGGGTTACTAAAGCACTGGACATGCTATGGAGGTAAGTTCCGCCGTTCCTTTTGATCGTCGTTATGGGGAGCCTCCCCTGTAGAAGTGTCTTTATCCTATCGGTTCCATAAGACGTGTTGAGCGGCCCTCGAAAACTCCTCAGGAGAGAAGGATGCAATCCGCTACCTTTCCCCTGTCCCCTCTCCAGCGGCTTTTCCTGGAAATAAAACAGCCTTGGTGCGCTTTCTCCCCTTCGCACGCTTGATTTTCTCTGTACACGAGGAGTTTTTGACCCCCCCCGGCTGCTTTTGACGCTTTTTGCCCCAAGCCCACTTCTTTGAGGGGTCGCCAATACCTTTCCGAGGGGAGTACCAGCTTTCCTTACTATGCTTGCGCCCCGTACCTTTGGATGGTATTTTATCTGGCGCGATGCTGCAGAGATCGCTGTGCCGCTCTTGGTATGTTACCTGAAATAGACCCTTTCATTTTCACCCTCTCGTTCAACTGTCGACCTTCAGGAAGGAACCTTCGGTCAATACCACCACTATCATCAAGATCTCCAAAAAGCTTCCCACTGGTTGTTCGATGATAGTAGATCCCTATGGACTCGCAGGCTGCATGAAGTAAGGTCCCCTTTTTCACCGAACAGTGTTATATCTTTTCCAAGGCGGTCTCCCTTCCTGTTTTGAATTCGGAATTTTTGCCCCTAAACAAGACAAGCGTATATTTCCTCTTTCCGGGGTCAAGCTTCCCCCCCCCCTGGTTTCACTAACCTTCCCTGCCATTTGGTTTAAGGCTCCTGCCGCACCCTCGGGGCCAGGAAACTCACTTGAGGACACCCACTTAGGTTTTACCTCAAATACTAGGTGATAGGAGCTCTCCCGCCCCTACCTCCTTTTTTGAATGAAGGACCCAGTTTGGGTCTACTCATTACTAGGGTTTCTTTCTGATAATTGACTTTGTCTCTGACCCCATATGGCCGCCATCCGAGATTCTGTCTAGGGGTACTTCTCCTCCTCCCATCCAAGAACGTACATCCTCTGGCCCTACCCTTTCTCATGATAATAGGTACAATCCGCTAATACCGTGCGCACCCCGTCGGCTAGGAGGAGGTGTTTTTTGAAATACCCCGCTTTTCCCCGTCCCGTTTGACTTAGCTACTTCCTCTTTCCAATTTTTTCGGCAGAACCTGCTATTTCCTGGAGCGCTCTGCGGTTTCCTCTTTACCCTTCGTGACTGTCTAGCGGCGATTCCGTGATTTCCGTGGACCCTCTTAGACGGCCGGGTACCCCTCACGTCCCGCCTTTAGGCCCATAACGGGCTCGCGAGATGGTAATCCTTTCCCCTGCGGCGCTTTCCTCCCGCTCCTTTGCATTACAGTGATGACTGGGAAGAACTCGGTCCTTTTTTGTCCCCCTGTGAGGCGCCTTCTATTTAGTCCCCCCCTTCCGTGTTCATTAAATTCCTCCCATGGGGGAGAAGGGGATTTCGTAAACGTAGTCACCGTTGACAGGAAACCGGCCTACGCCCGTCAAGGGTCCGAACTTGAGTGACGCGTGTTCCCCTTCTTATGGCCATGAGCGCCTTACTCAAAGAAGTGCGTCCGTATCTCTTACCTCTTTTCTTTCATTTCTTTCCACAACGCGGTAGCACCGTCCCCCGGACCTGCTGGCGGTCTCCGTTTCGCTCTGGGTCAGGATAGTCTCAGCTGGTGAAGAACCCCCTCTCTATGCGGGCGTGGACCCCCGACAGGATGAGCACTTTTTCGTGGCTGAGCTTAGGCCCCACGCCCAATTATTCTCTCTGGCCGGGTTCTGGTAGACCTTTCATGCAATCTCTCTCCTCCGTTGTTTGGGAGTTTCTTGCTCTTAATGGTATTCCTTTTCACCCCCTTTAAACTTTTCCCCGCGAGCATACTATTTTTATTGGTAGTGCGCTGTGGGAAAAGAATTTATAGACCTGCTCCCACTCGACGTACGATCTTGCTTTCTTCCATCCTTTTTATACCTCTCCTAACCCTTAGTAACACTTAGACAGCATGATTTCTGGTTTCCCGCGGCTGTTAATGCATTTGCCTCAAGCGTTTGAAGCCTCTTCAGGTCCGCGACTGATATTTGAGACTGCGAAAGTAAGTGTCGCCTTCCCCTCTCGAGAAGACCCCCCCCAGCGGCAGATATGACCCGTTGCTTGTTTAGTCCTTCGTTTTTCTGCCTTGAATACGCTTTTTTCAACGTCTCGTTCAAACATTAGAACCATGGTTAGTTTTCAGGGCGAGGGCACATAGAGTTGCTAGCCCACTGATACGGATCCGCGCCCCTCCCATCCAGTTCGTCCGCCGCGGTGCAGAGAACTTTTTTTTTTCCTCTTTCAGACGATGATTAGAGTGATCAGGCTTCCCTTCCGCGCGAATGTGGTGAGGAGCTTTCCCTGCGTTCCGTCGGCCACCGAGACCCCTTCCCCTGGCTTGTCCCAATTTCTTCACTGTTGGATCATCCCCACGGTCAGGTCCAATACTTTCAACGCGAAACCGTCTTTCTCTCCACTGAACTCTTTGTCTCCCCCCCCATATGCAGCTGCTTTTCTCCCCCCAACCTTTTTCCTTTGCTCTGGTAGTTTGAAAAACGCCCGCCTCCTGCGCCTGACGATTTGCTCATCCTTTCCCTGTGGGTCCGCAAGTAGAAGCCGTGGTCTGGTTTGACTCCTGACTTTCCCTTTTCTTGAGTTTTGAAAAATTTTTCTCCACATTACACCAGCTATGCATAAAGAGGCGATGTGACTTGATTTCAATAATTTGCTCCCTGACCGCTCTTACTGTTCGTACCCGTTGATAAGTCCAGCGATGCAGTAGGCTGCGGATAGCCCTATCCACCTCAGATGAAGGGCTGTATGTAAAACCCCCTCCCCCTTTTGGCCTGCCGTGTGAATTGGAGAGAATTCCTTTTGCTCAGTCTGAACCGGAAGTCCCTCGTTGATGTAGTGCCGCACCCCAAATTCATCCCATTGACCCCGGCCCTTGATTAAAGATCGTTTAATTGGGGAGGACCCCACAGTTTCTTCCCTTGCTTGCGCCACGCCGTTTTAGATCCCCCCTCTCCTTCCTCGTGCATGCTTTGATTTCCCCTTAAGTAGAGCGTACCTTTCACCGATCTCGCTTTTATCATAGAAAATGTAAATGGCCCCCCCCTTGTGCTGGGTACCAGATCTTGCTTGTTCTTTTTTTCCCGGGGGTTCAAATCCTTCCTCTCTTCACTCATTTTCCCCTCCGTCTGTGAATTATCCCCACCTTGTATTCATTTCCCGAGTTAATAAATGAAGGAGAATCCCTCTGCCGCGCCTCGCTAGCCCACCCGTTCCCCTTTGATCTTCCTTATTCTTTAAAGCCCCTCAATACTTTTGGTCTTAATAAGGGGGGGGTTTTAAGCAGAAGATTCTTCCTAATTGTGGGCTTGAACCCTACCCCCGGGTTAAATGTACCCCCATAGCTAGATTTCCGAGGGACCCCAGACCTCTTGTTGATGTTACGGATGTTTCGCAGCTTTGAAGGTAGGTCTCTGGCATAATGATTAGAATGTGACCCCGTCGTTGTCGGTACATGTTCACCTCCTGAGTTCAGAAGATCTTGCTATCCCCATTATAAAACTGAGTGTTTTTAAGCTTTGAATCCCTCCGCCTCCTTCGTTCGGCCTTTTCTAATTCCTTCCTTTCTTTTCCGTGTCTTCCCACACAATGCATTCGCTCTGGGAAAGAAGGGCGAGAGGGCAAGACGACGCTTTCCCCAGAGGATAGCCCGGTAATTGAATCCACATTCTCAGGAGGGCTCGCTTCTTCCCCTGATTAGAAGGATCATAGGTAACGTTAAGGTTTCGGTGTAAAGGATTGCGCATTGGGTAGATGGAAGGTTCGTTAGAGCATTCGATCACTTGTCCCCCCCTACGTCAGTGACCCCCTCAGGTTAGGCCCTACTCATAATTGTTTTGTTTTTTCTAGATGATCCGCCCGGTTTCCCTTTCCTCCCCCTGTTTGGCCGTCCTCTTCTCTAAAGTCGTCCTCTTAGCTCTGTCCATGACCTACCGATTTGCAAGAAGTTAAACTGAGCCCTCAAGTCCCTCTCTTCGCCTTCGACCGGAGCTTGATTAAGAATGGACCCCAGTTTGGCCTGACTCCTTTCTTCCCTACCCGCTAGGGGAATTCTCGTTGTCTATCTACTCGGTAAGAGTCCGATCGCCTGCAGGGTGTAAGAAAACCTTGGCAGCTTTTATGATGTAATGAGGACTCCCCGGTTTCTCGTTAGAAGTTTTGTATTTCAGTTGTCGCAGGTTCTCTTCTCCCGTCCTCGGTCGCAGACGCGTTTCCGACGGCCGCGGCCAAGTCTCAGGCGTCCAGGAGCTATCCCTGTTGGAACTTGACCGAGAAAGACCCCCCCCCTCTCCCACACAATTCTTCGATATCCTCCTCTTTAGTTTATCTGGGAAAAAGCGGCTGCCACTCCCAACGTGCTGTCCTTGCGGCGTTCCTATGAACTTTCCCGGAGGAATTTCCTCCCCCCAAGGTAATGTGAGGGTTTTTTGTGTAAAGCGCTCTGGAGATGGCTCTTGGACACTGGGGTAGCGAGGCCCCACCGTGCCGCGTTTATTTTTGCCAGTGTGGCGCCCCTCTTTGTATGGAATCCGGACCAGGTTATTTTGAACATCTTTCCAACCCGTTTCGGCTGAACTGCTGCGGTCAAGGGCCCCCCACTTGAGATCCTATCCTTTACACTATCCCCCCATTGACATGTTTGATTCTTTCAGGAGCCTTTCCTGGACAGCAAGTCATCTCTCGCAGACTTATGTAGGAGTACCCCCCCCAGAGCGAGGTACTCAATACGGTTTTTCTTAACGACCCGGTTCGACAGCCATATCAAGATTTGTTTTCAGGACCCTTTTCCCTATGCACCCATGCCCCCGCTTTTTCCCAGCAACATTACAGGGTGATTTTCCCCCAACGGCCAGATGCTTGCGGCCCGGTTGATCCCCTTCGCAACCACGTTTTATTAAGGCAAAGGGAATTTCTTGTCACCACATGATGTTTGACCAGTACCTGATTTTTCTCTTGCTCGCCGGCACCTCGAAATGACTGCCTTCTCCATGGGTCCGACGCATTACGAGCGGCATGCAGTGAGACTCAGGTTTTGTTCTTTTTTTTGTTTTCCAGTTTTAAAAACCATACCTCTCTGTCTGTACTCGTTTTTCGGTACTACTGTCCCGGTTTCCCCCTTCCTGAGGCCCTACCCGGTTTTCAATTAAGCTGTAAAATCTCCTCCCCGTATCGTCTTGCTTGAGGAGGTGTTTTGCGTCCCTTTAACGATTTCCAGGGGTAGGACTAACAGGGCCCCCTCTCCCACGTTGCTAGTGAGGCGCCTGATCGTTCTAGGAGAGCTCGCCTGGTTAAGTAA
>Ga0179591_1355780_pt1 | contig 10919 bp, 12 predicted proteins | sample CZOMad2_1_08_16f_FD_182891 | JGI IMG/M metagenome (GOLD analysis project Ga0179591, IMG submission 182891) | Vadose zone soil fungal communities from Angelo Coast Range Reserve, California, USA - CZOMad2_1_08_16fungal (PacBio error correction) | ecosystem: Environmental > Terrestrial > Soil >... | reverse complement strand
TGACATTGCGAGGTAACGGTTCTTACTATCGACCCATCTCCCCCCCCGAACCCCTCTCTCTCGTTAGGTCAGTCCCCTTCACTATAAGAATGATCTGCCCTCCCCTACGGCCTCTCCCCCCCTTCACGAACTAGGTTTCTCTTTCCTTACAGGCCCTTGACGAGATAAAGCTTGTAGTACGAACCCCAGCGCCTCCTTTAGCGTTTTCGATTCTTTCCCCCCATGTGGGAAGAGGCCTTTCCTTTCCCCGCTCGGCAAAATTTTTTGGGAACCGCAAGTACCTGTGACCGTTTTCTTAACCCGCTCTAAAGTCTAGTATGCGTGCTTTCGTGAACCGGTCCTGGCAGAAGGTAACGCGTTTTTCCCCCTTGAAGATGAGGCCCCCAAGAGACCATGATCCCAAGTCCTCATGTCAGTGTCTAGTAGAGTGGAATACCCCCCTTTCTGTTTGGAGAGCCCTTTCCTTCAGGCTTGGATAATATTTTTTCGTCCTGCATTTCTTCCTGTTATGGACTTTTCCCCCTTTTCCTATGATCAAGTGATCCCTCCTAGAGGTAGAAGAAAGACTCTCAGTTCTTTTTCCTTCTTCTGCGGGTTAATTTCACTTTGTTCCCTTTCACACAGATAAATTGCTTTCCTTTTTCCCCACCAAGCATTTTCCCGATTCCTTTCCGCCCGCTACCTGTTAACAAAGCGAACCTCCCCCTCTGAGATTTGAAAGACTATACGGGACTGTCTTCCAACGTTTTCTTCCCCCGGTAAGCTCTCTCCTTTCCATTTCTTACAAAAGCTTTTTTTCCTCGGGAGGATTTTGGACAGGATGTGCGGACCTAACCCCCTCCGCACGAGGTCTTTTTTTTTGGAGAGGTTCCTCCGAATGTAAAGACTCCCAATGCCTTAATCTCCCTCTCGCTCGACTCCCGTAGTTCCTTACTATCACCGAAGTCACTCCTTTTCTTTTCCTTTTTTCGAAGGATGCCCCTTTTGTGTAGGAGAGTCATAATATTTTTTCTTCCTCCATCTCCCCTCCTTCTCTCCCAGAGAGTGAGTAGGCCTTTCCCTTTTTCGTCTCTGCACAGAAATACCCGAAATAGATGTGAGATGGATCCGGTTCATTAGGAGTAGGTTCTTACTCCACGTTTTTCTCCCTTTCCCCGGTAGTATGGGGAGCCTCTTAGAATAGTACACTTTTCTTTTTTTTATTGTGGAAGAAGGAACGGGCGCTGTTCTTTTCCATATCGGAATTTTTTTATCGCACAAAGACCCCCCCCCCCTTCCTCTGTGAAAGTATGAGATTAACCTTTTCAAATAAAGGTAACGTCTCTTAAACTGCCACATCTCCCTATGAGAGGAATCACCTCCGAAACAAGGATACCCCCCCCCTTGTCTCAGAAGGAGTTATTGTTTTCCTTTTTAATAGTAGATACCTAATCCAGCACCCCGAGGAATTCGCTTGTCCTTTTCCAGTTTCGAAAAAACCCCTCTCTTCTGGCACGAGCACTTCCCCAAATAAAAAGAAGGAGCCGAAGGGTAAGCTTGGGTTCTCCGTCTTTCCTGCATTATTAAGTTTTCTTTAGCTTTTTCATTTTCTTTTAAATGTGGGTCTTTCTTACTGAGGAATGGGCCTTTTTTTTTTTTTGCGGGGAAGATAGTCCCACCAGGACACTTTTTTTTCTTTCACCATCCTGCTGAACCTCAATATCTCCCCCTGGTTTTTTAGATGTACACTCCCCTTCTTTCAGTAAAGGCAGTCTTTTTCCCCTAAGGGTGATGCCCCGCTGCCATCGTTCAACAATCTCTTTCATGTCTTTCCTTCCTGCTTTGATGAAGAGTGCTTCTCCTCTTTTGCAATAAGGAGCCCCTTTTTCTGAGAAGAAACATAGTGCTTTCCTATGTCTCCCCCTTTGCTTTCCCATTTTTCTGCTGTCCCTCAAACCCCCTCCCCCCTTTGTCGAGAACTTGGACCCCTCCTCGCTGTTGGAGCTATTTAATCCCTGACTTTTTGAATGGAGTATTTGCCTTCCCCTCTATATCCCGGAACTTTCTGGCCAGGGAGGCCCCGTCTATGCGGTCGCTTCTGCTGGACGATTTCTTTTTCCCCGTCCTGCAAAATGCGTTCTCTCAGCGCTACTGCAGACCTTTTCTGGTTAAGATAGATCTATTCAGAACCAAGAGTTCTTCCCCCCCCTGCACAATCCCATCTCTCTCTGTTTGCGGATGCCTTCTTCCCTTCTGAATTCAGATCTCGGATTAATTTTTTTTCATCGATGCCTATGCTTCACGATTTTATATTCTCAAGCGAGCCTTTCCTATCACCCCCTTCGGTCTTTCGGGGAAATGGGTGACCCCCTCCCCCCCTAGGCCTACTGATTAACTCCTTTCTATTCATAGAAAAGGTGGACCAGAGCGCCCCCCTTCCCCCCCCCTCTCGCGGCCGTTCCGTCTTCCCTTTTTGTTTCCTTGTTGTTAGAAAGATCTTCCCTTAAAAAAAAGACAACTCTCGATGGTAGATAAAAAGAACGGGCGAAAAGAAAGTCTGCCCCCCCCCCCTCCACGGCTTCCCTCACAACTGCGTCGTCTTTTTTCCCTTCTTGGGTCTATGAATAAACTCTTTCCCCTCCCTTATAGAGATAATGGTCCCCTTCACAGTAATTATTGGATACTTTGCGCAGTTCTTAACTTAGCTATTTCTACACCGAAAGCTCCCAATAACAAGATGAGTGATATTCCTTTCTTTTTCAGCCGGGGGGAAGCTATAATCCCCCCCCCTTTTAAAGGATGGAAGGACGGCATTCCATGGGGGCCCCCCTTTTTTCTCTAGAACCTTACGAATCCCCCTGCTTCGCTTTGGGAGAGTTCTTTTCTTTTTCTCTGCCGACATGTAGCCTTCAAATAAGAGGGGAGACCGTCCGTCCGGAAGCTGATCTTAACTCCCCTTTCCCCTCGCTGCTGGCTGGGACTTTCCCTCGTATCATTCGCTGATTTCGTTCTAATGAGAAACGTTCTCTTTCAAATGATGATTTCGGTCATCGGGGGAGGAGATTCTCCCCCGGGTGAAACAAGGTTTAAGTGATCTCTCCTCTTTTCCTCCTAATCCTTGTGTTTTTTATCTCGATCACGTAAACATTGTTGGCCCCCCTTTCCCACTGTCCTAATCAACCTCTCCCCCCTCCAATCTCTTGCGGAGAAGAACCTTTTTCGACGCAATGGTAAGATAAGAGCACTGCTCGATGCAGGCAAACCGTCGTTGGCTCCGGCTGGGCAATGATCAGCGTACTTTTTTCCCTCCCCCCCACCTCTGAGGGTAAGGCCCCCTCTCTTTTCTAGACCCAGATGGGACATCTTTTTTTCCAAGCGCGAGGAATGCTTCTCTGTTATCGATAAGTTTCCCGTCCCTTTTATTCCCCCGTTCGTGCCAGACTTTAAATTTCTCTTTTATATCTTTTTTTTTCTGTTCTAAGAGGTCCCCCTCCCCCGCGGTTTCAAGTTGGAGGGGCTCTTTCGGAGAAGACGGAGAAAGGCATTACCTGTGTTTACCTTCTCCCCCCCCATGATATCCTAAGTGCCCTCTTTCCCTTTTATCTGCCCCCCCCAAACGAGGAGTCTTTCCCTCCTTTCTTTCCTTCCTTTCAGCCGTTCCTTCTTCATAGAAAAGATGAGATCATTGCGGTTTGGTTACCCCTCTCCTCGCTGGCTCCCCCCACTACAACGAATCCTCTCCCTTCCCTCTCTAGGGAGGAGCAAGGTCCCCCCATGGTATATGGAATTGTCTTTTCTGCCCGAATGATCCTCCCTTTCTGCTCGGCCCCTTTTGGCCTCTTCCCCTCCGCTCAGGTGAAAATGTTTGTATAGAAAATCAGTTGAATTTCGACTTTTATCAGAGATAGAATTCCCTTATGGCGGACCTTTGCCCCCCCTCAGACTCATCCCTCTTTCTTGCAGATTCTCTTCTTGTAGGCGGAATATTTCCCCAGTAACCATTCAGTAGCGACATTTCCCCCTCCCCCCTTCTGCGGAGCTTTTCTCTCCTTCCCTTCCAAAAGACCTTTTTTCTACCGAGAGGACCCTTTTGTTCACATCAATAAGAAGTGATATTGCGGTAGAGGTTTGTCCCTCTCTTATCCTGGTATGAATATCACCGCGTAAGTCTTCCTTTCTTTTCCTCTCCCGGATGAAGTCCCTTTTTAGTAGAAATGGGGATCACCGGGCGTAGCCCTCGGCAGTCAAATCTTCTCTCCTTCTTTTCTAAGTTTTCTCCTCATTAACGCTGAATCACTCCCTTTTTTTCTTCCCAGATTTGAAGAGGAAGGCTTCGCACCCCCGTACTGTATTTTCCCTTCCCTGGCCGTTTACTGGGAACTCGGCGTTATTCCTTTTCCACACTGGCATAGGATCCTTTCCCTTGATGGTGAGACCTGATAAGGGTCTGGAATAGATCCCCGCCCTCCCTTCTTTCCCCGTCCAAGCCGCCCTCCCCCGCTAGGAACACCACCTTTGAAGACATGATGATATCCTTTTCCAAGGAAGAATTTCTTTATATGCTTTTTACCCGTCCTCTTCCCCCTTTCTGGCGCTGGTTCGTTTTTTCGTTTTTCATGGTGCTACTCCTCCTCCCTCTAAGAGAAAGATTTCTTTCGAAGATAAAAGCTCATCTATAAGGACTGTTTTCTTTCAGGAGCGACTATTTTACCCATTGTACAAAGAGCCAACCACAGCAAGCGCGGCAGAGCTTTTCCTTTTAGAGGGAGACTGAAGACCCCGATCTTTCCTCTTGGCCCGACATGGCCTTCTGTTCTTCCCTGTTATTCCCCTCTATCAAAATAATCCCCCCCGGTAGAGTGTGCTCTCCCGTCGTCCCCTCCCCCAAGCCATTCTCCCTCTCCCCCGCTGTGATATAGATCCCCTTTTCCCGGCATCGGACACCCGCGTCCATATGCGCGAGGCGCAACGTGAGTACCCCCCTCCTTCCTCCTTTCCCCTTCTTTCCACGAAAGCTCTCTTCCCTTTCGTTCTACGATAGAGTCCCTTTTTTTCCCTTCCCTCGAAGAAGAAAGGTCGATGATTCTGGCATATGTTCTCCCTTTTCCGCACTCGCAGAGCTTGGAAGTCCTTTCTCCCTTATCGAATACCTCCTCTTCCCCTTTTCTTGGGCGTGGCAATAACCTTTTTTTTCTTTCTTTCAGAGATATAAGTGATCCTTGCAGTATCAAATTCTTGAGGACTATCGACCCCTTCACCCCACGAAATCCCCCCTCTTCTTCTTTTAGTTCCGCACATAAGAACCCTCTATGAAGAAGAAGGCGTTGGCGCCTTTCCAACTGCCCCTCGGGGTCTAGCATTCCTTTTTCTTCCCGAAAAGTGACCTCTCACTTGTATGTGGTAGAGGCCCCCCCCCCTTCAATGAAGAGAGTTTAGTTCTCTTGTGAACCTGGTTGCCGCCGTCGTTCAAGCATCGCCTCTTTCACCTCCTTTCTCCCTTGAAAGCCTTTCCCCCCCCGTGTAAAAGTAAATTTTCCCCCCCCCCGAACGTCTTAGTATCTCCCCCCCCTCGAGGATTTTCTATCACTTCAGAATCCCCCTTCCACAGCCAGAAATGAAGACTCTTTCAGCAGAACATGATTAAAAGAAGACATGCTGCCTCCCAGCTCTCTATTATTTTCCTCTCCTTTTCTGTATAGATATGACCCCCCTCCCTTTTTTCCTGTGCTCGAATGAGGCCCCCCCCCAAAATATGAAATGGATGGATTCGGCCACCACCGGTTCCCTCCCGTGATCGCAGTCACCATCCCTTCTTGGTTAGAACGCTCTTTCCCTAGTTTCGCAGGGAAAGTTTTTCTTCACCGCATCACCTGCGGTTAAAGTTTCCACCCCCTCCCCTTTGCCGAGGCGGCGATGCCGCCCTGCTTACAAAAAGTTCCCCCCCCCCCCTAATCGAACCTTTCCCGGAGATTTGAAGACTGACAACTATCCGTACTGGATCTCGGTCCTCTCCGTTAATATTTCTTCTCCTCTCAATTGATTTTTTCTGCTGAAGATAGGGAGTCCTTTTCTTTCCAGGATGTGCGTTCCCCCCCCCTACCTCCAACAGCTTGGTGGAGATGATGTCGATATCCCCCTCCCGCATGTAAATACTTCTCCTTTTTAACGGATCTCTCGACTCCTGTAGGGCAACTTCCCCTCCCTTTAAGAGAGGATGAGATCTGGTTTCGACTTTTAAAGATTTCCCTTCTCGTTCGTAGGAGCGCATAATTTGCGTCCTACTCCCTTTTTCTAGATCTCCCTCTTCTAGCGTCGCCAGAAAATAGTTTCCGTGAGTGGAGAAGTGTTCGAGGGATTTTTTTTACCTCAAAGTTGCGCCTCTGCGAAGATGTCTCCTTCTCTCGGTGCCCCCCCGATGGCGAGGAATTCGTCCATTGGACTTCGATTCTCTTTTTTTCTCCCCTTTTACGGTGAGGATGGGCTTTGGCTATCCTGTCGATATCCCTTTTCCACCGATTAAGCTTTCAGTATGGTTATTGCGGCGGTCCCCATAACCTTTCCCGTCGAGTCCCTTCGCCCCTTCTCGTCGCGAAGGAAATTCCCCCCCTCTCCACCCCCTGCTTACCCCGTCCCCCCTCTTGGCAGAGCCTTCTTTCTTTCTCTCCTTGTATTCGTACACTCCCTATGAGAGATGAGCGGGAGATATACGGTTCTCCCCCTATTGGTATATGATCTTATTCTTCACCTGACAAATAACGTCCCCCCCCCTCAGTGCTAAGGAGGGGTTTCCCCTGAATTTCCCCGTTGCTGGATGGAGCTTCCATGCATGTATTAGCACTTTTGTTTTTCTTCTTTTGAACGGATTCCTTTTCCTGTAGCCGGCGGAGGACTTTTTTTCTCGACAACAATGATCACTTTTTTCTAAAAGCAGTGCCCCCCCTCTTTTCCTATCGACCTGGTGGGTTGAGCTGTTCCACTTGTACCCTCCTGCTGTAAATTCCCTTCCCTTTCCCCTCTACGGTGGTGGAGACTTCCCCTTCACAGCGGTAAGGAATGTGACCTTGAGCGATGAACCTCCCTCCTCTACGCTGCTGTCCCTCCTTAGACCCCACTCTCGCACATAGTTGATGCCCCCTATTCTTCTATCCCCATGTCTTTTCCCTCCGGCATACGAGAGCGAACTGGGACTCCTCCCCACTGCCTGTGGCGCTCTTTCTCACCTGGTCTTGCTGGAGGGAATGAAAAATTCTTTCCCCGGCGGGCTTCAGTCGATCCCCCTTTTCCTCTGCGGCGCATGGGGTTGCTTTCCTGTTCGGAAGCAATGTTTTTTTCTCTTCTCCCAGAAGCAGTCCTTTTCCGCGAATGGCCATGGGTTACGATCGATTTCCCTTTCCTCATCCAGACCGTCTCATCTGCCCCCCTCTGCGGAAGGCTGTTTTTTTCTTTCTCTTATCCGCCCTCGCGGAAGTCCCCTCCTTAAGTTTTTTTTTTTTTTATATAAAAGTCTCACACCCCCCCTCTGCATGCTAAAAGGCTCCTTTTCCTAGCACATGCATGGGTAACCTTTTTCCCCAAGGGGACGAGAAGACCTGCTCCCCTCTTCTGAGGTCAATTATAAAAGTCCCAAGATCTTTTCCTTGTGCATAATTCAAATATCGATTTTTTTTAGAGGGTAGCTTTAGCCAGAGCTTCCGATGTAATACAGCCACCCCCCTCCCCCTCTATTTCCGCAGTTTTTTTCCTCTTTCTGAGAAAGTCCCCCTTCACGGCCTCTAACCAAGTACGTTGATTTCTAGAATAAAAAGATGAACTTCATTGCACTTATATCAATGATGGTTCCCTTTCTCTCTGACACAGTCATTCTGGCTTCTTCGTTCTCCGACCGCATATATATTCCCCCCCCCCTCCCACCTTTAAAAAAAGATGGTTCCTCCTTGGGGAAAGATATAAATCCCACGCTGGTTCCCCGCAATTCCCGGCTGGCCTTGAGGCATACATTTTCAGGCACCTCTCTCTCAAATTCCTACTGAAGGACCGCCCCCCCCCCCCCTCCCTTTTTTTTCTTTTTTTAGAATGGACCATATGGTTTTTTTTTCTCCTCAGAGGACTTAGTACGCACCTCAGCGGTACCCTGTCCTACCGGACGTGATCCTTCTTCTTTCCTCCTCTCAGATGGATGGACTCCTTCCGCTGATCTGGCCATGGAGTCCTTTTTTTTCTTTTCTTTCTCCGCAAGGAGATTGCGGTAATTAGTGTGGCGATTCACGACTGAGGATGGTCCTCACCCGGTTGCCCCCAACAAGGTTTACCCTTTCCTTCTTTTTTTTGTTGAGAGAGATAAAGTACCCTTTGTTTTTTTCTCTCAAAAAGGGAAGAATCTAGCGAATCTCCTCCCCTATGACCTCTTTCCCTTTTTTCCCTTTCCTAACAAAACCCGTCGACAAGTTTCTCTTATTCCCCTCCCTTTCCCCCTCTCCTGAACTCGAGGAAGGACCATCCCCCTCTTCCTCCCCAATGATCAGCGTCGTTCCTCCCTTCAGAAGAAGGGAAGATGAGGACAGGCTGATATCCCTCTGCTTCTAAACTCCTCTCCCAGCTCTTCTTTCCCTTTTTTTTCTCGATCATTTCCCTTTTTCCTTCCCGCCGGGAAAGTTCCCTTTTTGAGAAGATGTACAAAGGCTCATTTCCTTCTACGCACACGTTCCCATTTTTGTGCCTTGGCCCCGGTGTAGATATCTCTTCGCCCGGCGGCACTCCCCTTTTTTTAGAATGGATGGCCCAATGTTGCCATGTGTCTCTATCTGCAATCTTCCCCTTTTTGATCTTACGATTTCCCCTCTCTTCTTCAAAGAAGGGGTTCTCTCCTCATCTTTCTTGCATCGGGCTTTTCCGAAAAGATGCGATCCTTGCGGTTTTGATGTGTTATTTTCCCTTCCTCCCCTCTGGCTAACCCCTCCCTACCTCCCTCCCCCCTTAAGCGAGATTCTTTTTTTCCCCGCTGGATCTGGTCCTGGTATATGACTCCCTGAAGAAGAGGTGAAGAAGGTAGCTTCTGCCCCGTGTCCGCCACCCTTTTTCCCAACGCCTTGCAGGTGACCATGCATTTTTCTCCTTCTCTTGGCTCCTTGATAGAAAACCCTTTTCCCCTTTCTCCCTGCCTTTTTCGACTTTTAGAACTTTTTTTATGGAGGATAATTGCCTCCTAAGCGCCGACCCCCCCTCTCGATGAGTGCAGTTAATTTTTCTTTGTCGTCCTTTCTATAGATCTCCCCCCCGGTCAGTAGAGCCCCTTTTTCAGAGATGCTGGGAAGATAAACTACCTTTCTGCCTCCACATCAGAGTCCAGCGAAGTGCTTTTCTCGGCTGACGGTGATAGACCCCTCCCTGTCCCTCCCGAAGTGCTCTTTTGGGGAGGTTATGCCACTCAGCCCCTCCGTTCCGCCTGATCGCCAACATTCGTCCTCTCCCCTTTTTTCCAAGTAGCAGCTGATGTCCTCCCCTTTTTCCCCCGCTTCCGTAAAAACCTCAAGGCATCCTGCAGCAAAATTCTGGTCTTCTCTCCCTGTCTCCGGATGTCCAGCAGGCTTTCCTCCCCCCCCCCCTTCCTTCCTCGCTCAGGTCCCTTCTTCCTCGGCCGGATTCGCAAAACTTCTTAAATGAAGGGAATGGACCTCGGCGTTCAGGTCCTCCGGAACAACCAGTCTCCTTCCTTTTTTCCCAGCGGATGGTTCCCCCTTTTATCATGGGTTAGCGAATAGCTCTTCCAGGAAGAACTACCGTAAAAGATCCCCTTCAAACCAAATTTTCTCCTTCATGATGATCATCCGGCTCCCCCACTTCATCCATTTTTGAAAGGATCTCCTCACCGTCAAGTACAATTTATTTCTCCTTTTCGGTGAATCAGCCGCGGAAGCCGATCATCTCTCAGTTAGGGTTAGAACCCTTGACTCTCCTAATCTATTCTTCTCCGGAGGACGATGACCCCCCCCCCCCAAGCGCAAAAAAGACCTCCGGCAGGTCCGCTTTTTTTTGTTCTGGAGCCGGTTTCGCTTTCCTTCCTCCTTTGGTCGACTTTCCCTTCCCGTGATTAACTTTCCCCCCAAGAATTTAAAACAACTGTCCCTCATCAGGTTGCGGTCTTGTGCTATTCCCCCCCTGGCCGAATATCGCCCCAGGCTCCCCTTTTAATGAGACACCCCCTCTCCCCTCCTGATGTGAAGAAGTCCTTCTCCGAAACAGCGAGTAATCTTCCGCAGCGGAGAAATTGAGGTCTCCCTCCATCATTCGTGAACCCTTTTCCCAAGTCCGATTTAGGCCCCTCTGTTTTTTTCGGCCGCAAGGACTTCCCCCCCAGAAGAAAGGGAGATGCGTCTACGATCTTTCCCTCTTCCTTCCTCCCCCTCGCCTCTTTTACGTCCTTACGAACTCTCCCTTCGCGAAAAGTAGGATTTTTTTTTTTCTAAAGGAGTCGTCTGCTCGAAGGCAGCGCCCTGTCCTTGCGATTCTTTACCTTTCCTTCTTCTATTCGGAACACCTTCTCCCATAACGAGTGATGTTTTCTTTTGTAAGAAAATCTTCCCTCAGACCAAATTTCTTGCCTGCCGAAGCGGGCAGCAATTTCACTCTTGGTAGAGAGCCCTCTTCCACGGAAAGAGACCCGTGGTAGTAGGACAAACCTCTCGAACGCCTTCTTTCCCCCTTCCCCCTGCTGGGACCATGTGGGCCGCGGGATTTCATTTTCTTCTCCTAAATCGGAAAAATCTTTTTATGTGGTTCCCTCAAGGGAGAGGGAACAGTTGGAACAGTAACTGACCCCAATTCCCCCTTTTCCCTGCGAAAAACGTTTTCTTTCTACAATAGCGATTTTTCCCGGGAAGAAGATTAACTTTCCAATGAAGATGGGTACGAAGGCTCTCACTGATCCAGCCGCCTTCCCAGCT
>Ga0179591_1303849_pt1 | contig 10920 bp, 9 predicted proteins | sample CZOMad2_1_08_16f_FD_182891 | JGI IMG/M metagenome (GOLD analysis project Ga0179591, IMG submission 182891) | Vadose zone soil fungal communities from Angelo Coast Range Reserve, California, USA - CZOMad2_1_08_16fungal (PacBio error correction) | ecosystem: Environmental > Terrestrial > Soil >... | reverse complement strand
CACATTTTCTTTTCCCCCATACCCAAGTCTTTGGCAGACAGCAGATCACCTCCAGCGCAAAAAATTATTACCCAAGCCAGACCCCCCCCATGGAGTCTTCACAACCCCCTTTCCAGCTTCTTTTTGACAAATAGGGTGGACGAGCAACTTCAATTCTCACTTTCCCAGCCGAGGCCAATGTGTTTTTCCTTCTTCTGGTCAGAGGGACCATACACCTCTTCTTTATTTTGGAAGTCTTCTACGGGGTTCGGCTCAACTCGCGCTCTAGGCTGATTTTGGTGCGAGTACTCCTCTCAGAAGTGAGTCCCTCCATTTTTTTTTTTCTGCATTTCCTTTTTTTTTCGAGGAGTGGGTGGCACAATGATATCCAAGTTTTCACCCCCTTAACCCAAAACAAATAACCTGGCCTTTTTCGCCCCGGGATCTGGTATAATGTGGGACGTGAGTATACTTTTATGCTTTACCTCCAAGGGCGAAACCACATGACACCCTATCAACCTCCCTATACTCCACAGGTTGGAGGGACTGAAGGAAGGTTATTGATTCCTAGCTCCCGAATCTTTTAGCGGTTTTGGAGATCGCACGATTGGACGATTCTCGCCACCGCCCCTCGGCGCCCGAGATCGTGCTGTTTCTTAAAGGCACGTTTTTTTCGCATGTTTCCTTCCTTTTTCTCTTTTTCTGGTAAGCCTCTTTCCTTTCTCAAGCTGGTTGGGTGTGGTTGTTTGTTTTTTGTGTGTTTTGTTGGGTGTGTTTTTCGGTGTTGCCCTTCGCTTTCTGCTTTCCTCTGGGAACAAATTTGTAGTGTGCTTGTCTCCCCGACCGCTGCAATAGTTGCTTGGTTTCTCTGACCATGGTTTCGTTCTTGCAGGTATGTCTTATCCTAAGTCGGATTCTCTTTCTTTCTACTTTAATCCCCACGAACAATTAGGGTGCTTTGCCTCTCTTCCTCCCATTTTTTCCTCGATTCCGCCTCACAAGGGATCAGCGGATGCCCGTTTCGCTTTTTCGACCTTTCAACCATGATCGTTTGCGGCGGCACCTTTTTTAATGCCCTTTCGAACTTTTAAGCCAAGAATCCTCGAGCGCGCTCGCCTTAGCTCTTGTCCACACGCTTAGAGCCACCAGCGCCTTCATGGTTTCTCTTCTCTTTTTTTTCACTTCTTTTTTTTCTAGCGGTGAACAAAATGGCATTCAAGCTATATCGGGCGCTTGCCGCCCGTGGAATCCCGGAGGACATCCCGGTCTGGAGGCTTTGCCTCTTTTCATTCCTTCTTGCCGGGCAGAGGGCGTTGAAACGTTCTCCAGGCGGCCGAACCGTCCACGCCAACGTGTAGACTAGCAGCGATTACTCCAACCTTTTTAAGCGGTTAGCTTCCCCGGGAACGGCTTTATGGCACCTTTCCTCGGCGTTTCCTTTATCACGTCGTTTATCGTTTCAACGTCATCACGAACTTCCCTTTTTTCTACTCTTTAATTTCCAGATCTGTTGTCGGAAGGTTCCTCTCAAAAGATAGTCGCACCTTTGTAGATAAGATTCTACTTAGGTTTTCCCTAGATTCTATACCTTCTTCGTTCAATTATTCTCTTGGTCTCCGCGCTATTTTCTTTAGGGCCCGAATGCGCGTTGTCGTGGTTTTTGCCGCGAAGGGCCCGCCAATTGGAGGAGTTTCGCTTTGCTGAGATTTCCAGAAGTTCTCTTTTTTTTTCACTCTTTCTATTCCCCAACTGTTTAGCCTCTTTGAAAGATCTTTTTCGGCAGTCTTTCGCCTTCCTCACTATGCGACTTCGTGTTTTTGAGTAACCTGCCCTATTCTCGGACGAGTGATCTTTGGCGGGCTTTTTTTTTTTCTGTCTCTTTCGTTGCCTCTGCTGAAGCTGCTGTCATTTCGAGTGGTCCTTGCTCGCGTCGGGCCGTTTTTCTTTTTCTTCCTTTTTTTTCCCTCCGTCATCCGCTCAGCCTCTCGAAAAGAACGCGCTCTGCCGTTTCATCCTCCTCGTTGAGAAGCTGATTTTTGCCGCGATGGCGTGCGGTTTTTCAGTTTCCCCCTCTTCCGATTCGATTTTCTTTTTGGAATGCTTGTCCAACGGAGGCGCAATAGGCGGTTTTTCCTCTTCTTTGCGTCCCTGTGCGTCCCGATAGCGCGCCAGACCGCTGACGACGTCCGCGGTCTTCGGTCCGTCGAATCTCTCGTGACACGAAAGCTCTTTTCGCTCGGCTGAGCGTGTGCCCTCCTCCGGTGTTTTTCTCCCTTATCTCACGAGTTGCCGAAGAACATGTTGTGCCAGGAACGGCTCTTCTTCGGGTTTACTTCTTTAGACTTCGCGGCCTGAGGCGTCCCTTCTAATTTTTTTTCAATTGGACTCTATTATTTTTGACCCGCAAGTCATCAGGAGAATCGAGCGCGATGCAAATTCCGACTCCTGGGTTATTTCGAGCAGGCGATCGAGGAAAGGATTTTCCTGCGCGTTTCTTGAAGACTCTTAACTCCGTCGGAGCGCCCTCCGCGACTACCCATTGCCTACGTGTTCCTTATGACATATAACGACTTGATTTGCAGGCAGACCCCGATTTCCCCCGCACGTTCGCCCTTATTTCGTCTCTCTGTTCTTTTTCCTCTTCGACTAACGGAAAAACTCTCTATCGAGCTGACTTTTTGATTGTCGTATCCCCCCCTTTGGCTCCTTGTGACTGTAATGGCCCCTGCTTTCACCCGTTTATTTTTTTTCGCCCCTACTCTGTTAGGAGGAGGCGCAGGTCACGTTTTTTTCTCCATCTTCAGGTTCCCCACTCCTAGCCGCGACGAGGTTAGAGATATGACATGAATTTAGTTTCCCCTCTCCGGGTTCTTTTTTATCTGACCCTTGTCCCGAAAGGCCGAGCTTCAAGGGAGGCCGCTCCTTGCTCCAGCTCGCACGCGCATCTTTGGTGGAAGATGGGTTCCATTTCCCGGAGTTGCCCCCTCCCCTTCTTTTTCTTTCTCCCGCAGGCACAGAGGCCTTCCGGTTGATGAGCTTTAGCATTATCTTTCCCTTTTTTCCGTATTGGATTCCTTCTTTCAACTCCCGGTCTTCTTTCTTTGAGAACAAGACGAGATGGAAGCAGGCTGATCCTCCTGCCCAGCGAGCCCCTCTTTGGCGGCGCCTCGATTTATGACGGCTCGGGCCTCGTGGAGAGTGGCACTACCTCCTGACCGCTCTCCGCTGTTTTTTTGTCCGTCTTGGCCTTTGCTGAAAGTAGAAAGTCTTAATCTTACGCCTCATTGGAAACGTCACCCCCCCGTTTCATGTTCCTCACCTTTTCCACTCTCTCTCGTTTCTAATCGGAGCTGGGTGCCGTTCGTCCTCGGGCTGCGCCCGACCGACTCCCGCTTGAGCCCGGTGTGATGACACTTTTCCCGCAAGTGCTGGCTTTGAACATTTTTATCCTTGGCCTGAGGATCATTTGTTGTTACTCTCCTTTATTTCAGTATGCACAACAAATGATTAAATGTCATACGCCAACAGTAGTCCGTTCTCTCACCTTCCTTTGTTATTGAGCCCCAGTACAACTGCAATTTTTTGATGTGTATGTATAAAAGATGGATCTCTTCAGTTGCCCCCATCTCCTCTTTTCCCCTTTTCCCTACTCTGATACAGCACTTAGAGTGCCGACCCTTATCCAATCTTCCCCGGACCACCCTTTAGCCAAGTACCCTGATGTTACTGTCTTCTCCCACCAAAACGTTAGGGAATGTTCTGTGTTCCGATCCCAATGAGTGACATTCTTCTAGACGCGGACTGTGCTCCTCTTCTTTCTTTTCTAATCTAAAGTCTGAGACTCAGTTCTCACCCTTCCAGCCGTGTCATGAAGTTTTTTTTCATTTGGTTCTTGGTCTTCTTTTTCTAAGAATTTGAAGTTGGTTTGTTTTTCCCTCTTAGACCCCTGACCCTTTAGGTCCTACTTTGAAAAGTCCCAGGTTACTTTCTCGACTGCATATTTTCGCCCGAATCAGACTCGTTCAGCTTTGCGTGTGAATCACGTGTCATGAAGTTCTCTGACTTCATCTCCCATGTCGTACTTTCTTGCCACGAGTTTCTTAGTCACGAGAATTTCCACCTCCATATTGGTTCTAGCCCTGGCTAGGAATTGGTCCGGTCCTACTGTCCTTTCCCGCGTTAGCAAATTGTGACCCTTTAGATGAAAGTGTTTTACCCTGACTTCAGGGCCTGCTTTTTGTCTTTGTTGTCGGGAATAACGCTCTTCTTTCTGAAGTTAATTTCTTCCTCTGCGGTTTTGCGCGAGGTCTGACCTTTGTTCACTTTATTCAGCCCCCTTCTCCATTTGTCATGTCGCTCAGACACCCAGCGAACTTGCCTACCCCTTTCTCTAATTCGCCCCCCCAAAGGTTCCGCACTTGGTAAACTTTTCTTTCGCGCGCGCTTCGCGGATTATTTCAATCTGAATCTATCTATTCTTCTCCCCTTTTCGGAGATTTCCTAGTTTTCTTCCCATACAATCAGCGGCTGTCTGAGAAGAGATGCCTCTTCTTCCCGTTAGTCCAAATCGTGAAGGGTTTTTTTCCTTTTCCTCTTTTTTGGTCTTGTCCCGAGGTGTCTGATGACGCTGCCCGGTCTTCGCCACTCATTTCGTTCTGATGAACTCCCGAAACATCTGATTTCCCCCCTTTTATCGGTTTTGCCCCACCTTCCGCTCTTCCGCCTCTCATGACCTACACTTTTTTTTATTTTGGTTCCAAATGCGGTTCCCTCCTTGACAAACGCAACCTTTCCCGCGAAATGATCCCCAACCCTTTCGCCCGCCCCAGTTAATTCTCCCTCCTGCTTCTCGAAATTCCGAGCTTCTTGCTCTAACGCATTATTTCCCGGCCTGTTTCTTTTGACACTTTAGTCTCCTAGTTCACAATAATTAAATTTTCCTCCGTTTTCTTCTTTTCTTTCTAATTCGCTGGATACTCGAGCGATAAAGCCCCTCCCTCATTTTCCAACGTTTCCGGTTTTGCCACGCTTTCCACCTCATTTTCGACCTTGGCAGTCCACTCCAACGCACTTCCACACCTTTTATCACCCCTTCTCTCTCCAACCCCACCTAAAACTCATGACCATACTGCGGCTTTTTCCCCCTTCTCATGTGCGATTTTCCGGCCATTGAACTCAACCCGGCCTACCCCAGCTGCTCTCCCTCCTTGGATGTGTTTTCTCTTGTCGCGCTATTTCCTCAATAACATTTCCTCTGTGATCCTTTACCAGTCCAGCATTAACCGTGACCTCCGTTTTTCGGATTCTTTTTTTGCTCTTCTCTCTTCTCATTCCGACTCCGAAGGGTCCCTCCCCTACTTCGGGATCGGTTCTGCTTTTTTTAGCTTAGATATATTTTTCTTACTAGTATGTTAGTGTTGTCCCCCTTTTTTTATCCTCCACTTTCTCCGCATCAAGGTGGGAGGATTCACTTGAAGGTTTTTGATCCCTTCTCAAGATGAAAGTCGTCTAACATAAGCATCCATCCCTCCGACAGGTCCTGTTTCAGGAAAGGCACGTTTTTTTCTTTTTCTAACCTCCTACAGGCTATCTTTTTCAGGTTGCCCTCTTTCTGGCGCTGGTGCTTTAGGCACAAAGCTGAAGATAATCCATAGGCCTCCTAGATCGTTCCTCTTCTCCCCTCCAGACCTGTTGTCCTGGTAATTCCCTTGAGGGTTTTGCCTCGGAAGTCGGCGCATGGTCCTCAAGGACATTCCCGCCGCTTCATCCGGGAAAAACCAAGGGTTCGTGTTTTTTGTTCCCGGTCGATTATCCCCTGATTCGATTTTTCCACTGTTCGCCGTTTTTAGGTTTTTTTCTATGTCTGTCTTCTTTTCCGCCCTTCGTCTCCTCTTACCCTTCTCTAATGACGTAGACCTCTGCCGCCCGATCCTCCTGACGACCTACAAAAGACTGCTCCCGGAGTCGCAAAACTTCTTTCTCTTCTCTCGGTCCCCGTCCCTCCCTCTTCCCTAATGCCACTTCGTGTCCCGCTTACGGCAGGGTCCCAGTACCATTTCGTTTTCTAGCTGCTCAGCAACTCCTTCTCGAGCGATTGGAGATGCTCTTTCTTTCCAACAGTTTTTCTTGCAACAATAAAAGAGCCAGGGCCTGGCTTCGTCACCGATAGAGAAGAGTGAAGTAAATCTCTTTTTGCCGAAGGAATCCTTCGCTTCCCTCTTCATATGCTCACCCCCCTCCCACCCTCTCCTTTCCCCTTCCGCTCCCCCCTCTCCCTTCCCCCCCATTCTCGGTAATATTACTTTCTCGGAAGAGCAGTGTGTGAATCGGCACGTCAGAACCTTACTGCGATGGGTCGCGCCTTCCCGCATTGACCTTCCCTCTACGTTTTCAGCTCCCTCTCGTGTTCTCCTCAGATTAGGTCAAACCGTCAACAATACGCAAACGGGATCAATCTTCTGAAGACTTCCTCCTCTCTTCTTCTTCAAGGTCAGGTCGACCCTTAAACAAGCGCAGCCCTGGCCTACGTCGACGAGCCCATCCTCTATAAGATTTTCCCTCCCTCCAACCTTTCTTTTATCTTTTTGCTGCCCCTCCCCCGGTGCGCAGATTCCCCGTCAAGCTGCCATTCGACCTCTCGCTTTACCTGAAAAAACCGATAAGTTAAGTCTTTCTTTTCCTAGCGCTCTCTTTTTTTTTGGACTCTCTCCATAAGCCCCCTTTTGGCTGCGACTCGCTTAGACTGGGCAAGCCGCCAGCCCCCGATTGCTGGTAACTTTTGAAGAGATAATTGAAATTTTTTCTTATTTAACTCCTTTTCTCGATCTTCCTCCCCTTCTCCCTCCGTTATTGGAGTATAACCCAACTGCCTGCTCTCCCGGATCTCGTTCGCCGCGCTGATCATGCAATAAGTTAGACATGAGAGAGGTTCCTCCTTCCGCCTTCTTTTTTTTTTCCGCTCCTCTCCCTCTTTCTAGAATACGCCTCGGACGATCCTTTCGGTCGCGCTATCGACAGCCTTGTGCCGTCCTCCTTCGAAATGAGACGACCAGTTAGAAGTTTTATCGGTTTTCTCTCTTTCCTTACGCTTCCCTATGTTAAACAAAGGAATATCGCACGCGATCGGCGAGCACTTTTTCTCTCTTTCTCGGTTTGTCCTTGAGGGACCTCGCGAGCTTCGTTCCATTGATGCTATCTCTTATGAAGCGAGATTGAAGTTTTCATTCACTCACAAGCTCCTTCTCCCCCCTAGCATCTCACTGATTCGGCATTGGTTCTATAGAGGCCACTCCTCTTCTTCCTTCTTTTCCCCTTTCTCCGTCCTCTTCTTCCTAGTTTTAGCCTCCCTTTGATCTGGATAGAAGGAGGTCTCCCCTCTGCTTCATCTCCTTCTTAAAGGCTCACATTTGATGACCCTCCCCTGGCCGCCAGACGCATTCTTTTGATTTCCCTTTTTTCCTCTCTCTTTCTGAATGCGGCCCCTCTCCTTTTTCTTTGTCCCTAGGAAGTAGCCCCACGACGATCGATAGTGTTCAGTCTTCAATTTGCGAAGCCGAGCGGCTAGCCCCACTCTCTCGATGACGCAGTCTGACACCGCCTATTCTCTCTCTCCCCCTTGACGTCCCCGTCTCCTCCGCTCTCTTTTTTTTTTCGCGTCAATCGTTCCTGATTTCACCTTTTTCTCTTCGCCTTTGTGGGCAACGCTGAGTTTTTCCTTTCATACCCACCGATCGTCTTTTTTGCCCCTTTTCCCCTTCGATGACACTTAGACTTTTTCCGCGAACGACCGGATAGCCTTCTAGATTGCTCGTTTCCTTTCCCCCTTTTTTCTCAATTTTCCTTCTTGAGGAAGAGTTACGCCCTTCTGGACGAAGGCGCTCAAGGCACTCTGTACCGGTCCGGCGAGAAGGATATAATCTTTCCTTTTTACGATCTTCTCCACCTTCTTGCGACGTCCTGCCTCCTTTCTAGATATATGAACTGCCTCTCCTTTCACCGAGCCTTCCCTTGACGCTCAGCGGAGTATCAGTCCTCAAGGCCTCTGAGCGATCGACTTTTTGATTCTCTCTCCTTGACACTTAGACCTCGAGAGATAGTCCTTTTTCGTATATGGACCCCTTCCTTTTCCTAAACCTAGGAGAGCGTCTGGCGTCTCCTTCCTGGCCATCCTAGTGTCTTTCCGGTTGATAGCGCTACGAATCTTCGTCTTCTTCCCTCGTCGCGGTTGATCCCTTCCTTTCAATTATCTATCAAACCTCCCTCGCTACCTCCTTCATAGTTCCAGAATGCCTCTCATCCCCCTCCTTTTCGGTGCGCGTCCTGACGTTTCTTCTTTTCTATCATTCCGTTTAGGAACTAGCGGCATAGAATTTTTTGTCTCTCCCCCTTCTTCTGATCAGAGAGTTCGGCCCTCCCCTTCCGACGCCTTGATCTCAAGTGGCAATGCCCCATCCAGTTGTCCCCCCCCACCAACGTCGTCAGGTAGACCCTCCGATTCTCGCCTCGGATGGACTGTTTGGGCTTTCTTCGTTTCTCAACAGACCTATCGGCGCCTCGCGCTCAGTCGTGCGGGAGAAAGTACAGTTTTCGTCATTTCTTTATTCGCTAGGGTTAGTCTTCATAGGAGTTCTCGACAGTCACATCCTGCAACAACTTGCTCTAACAACCATTCTTCTACGGAGAGTTTCCGGTACAGCCACCCCGGCCTTTGTTCACTTTCCTATTGAGAGGTGCTCCATTGTGCTTCCACCCATCCTCCCTCTCCCCCTTCCGGGACCCCCTGAAGAGCGAAATCCAATTGTCCCCTGGTCCCCCCTCGCCTACTCTCTTAATGCTGGTTTCCTTCCCTCACCTACGGATTGAGGGCCGTCCCCGACTCTGAGAAATTCCTCTTGCCTTTCCGCTGGGCGGCCTTGTTGAGTTCATGTCTATAGGTCTCTCAACCGCAGGTAGGTTGCAATGTTCTTTTTCCCTTTCCTTTTTTTGCTTTCTTTTTTTTAACGTTATTTTGCCCCTAGGCGCCGTCGCGCACACGCGTTTTTGGATTGCCACGACTCCTAGAAGCGGCCCTACCTATTAATTTGCGCGATCTTCTCCCTTCCGATCCCCTCTCTCTAGGTTATCAGAATCGACGCCTTTTGGACTCGACTCCGGCGTGCCTGGTGTTTGTCGTATTCCCCGAGAATTTCAACTACGCACATGGGAAACTCTATCCCAGCTGTTCTAGGATTGCAGAACGAGGCTACGCCGGGTGTCCGTGCGAAAACTTTTGAGCTGCTTTTTCCTTCCTTTCTCCCAGGATTGCTTGACGGCGTTTTCCTTCCGCCGATTTCCTTGAGACCGTTAAAATAGCTTTTTTCCTTGCGTCTGCCTTCTCGAGCGAGAGGTTGGATTCCAGCAAACAAGTGTCCCGATTTTTTTTTTTCCGCTTAAGACTACCCGTCACGATTTTTCGCTGCAATTCTCTCGCTTCACGGAGACACTTTTCCTCTCCACCCCATGGGCACTCTTGCGAGGCTTATATATTTTTCAGTAGATGATGCAGGAGGATTCCCTTCCCTACGTTCCGTCTTCTCTGCCGATGGCAACCTCTCCCGTTAGGCTCGAGAATTGCTGATTCGCCCCAAAGATCTCCGCCTGCTCTCCCTACCCTCTCATGTTGAACCTTTTCCGGAGGCACCCACTCCCCTCTTTGCTCAATTCTCTTCGACCCCTTTCCCTTTATTGAAGGCCCCCCCTTTCTGTTCATCGTCCTGAAAAACGCACCCTCCTAGACCTCCTTACCCCCCTTCCTGCTCCAATTTTAGCATTACATCCTTTCATAGCTTAATTTCCTGCTTCCTTCTCCCCGCTTATCCTCTTAGTATGATGCCATTAGGCTTTTAAGATCTGCACCAATCCCGTTCCCAACCGAGTCCTTTTCTTTAAGACCTCTCCTTCTTCTCTCGCCTGAAAGTGATTTCGCGCGCGATTTCGGCCGCGCTTCGGCTGGGATGCTTTCCGTCACAGAACCTTTTTTACTCCCAACCCTGAAAGCTTTTCGACGGCCGAGGTCAAATCCAAACGCCACCTTCGTTTCGCTCAACCGCCATGGCAATTGGTAAAATCAATTTTCTTTTTTTTTGCAACTCTTTTTTAATGGCGAAGCTTTCCTTCTTTGCCTTTTTATGCCCCAACACCGGTTTCTTTTTTTTTTTCTCCAGCTCTCGTTCCAGAGGGTTCTCCTAAATGGAAGCGCAAATCTCCCCGAGTTTTCATACCGTTTCCTCCTCCTTCCCGCTTCGTGCTTCTTGTTTTTTAGGAAAGAGGTTATCAAGATCCGAAGTTCGATTGGTCGCTCTGAAGGGTGATTCGCTCCTCCAATGAGGGTGTCTTTTTCTACCCCTTCTATCTCTCTCCTTAGGTTTCCCTTACGCAGAAAATATTGCCTAACCAGGGCTTTTCGGCCGGCACTTTTCCCTCTCCACCCCCATACTTTTGCTTCTGATTTTTGCAGTTCCCCCTACAGACTCCCTTTTCTACACACAAATAATAGGAAAACTCCCAGATCCCATTACCTTGCTCCGCGACGACTTAATACACTCCACTCCCCCCCCCCCCCCACTCCCCCCCCCCCATCCCCCTTCTGACTCACCCGCCCCCTTACCTCTCCAACACCCCGACCCTTTCCCCCCCTCTTTTTTCCCCCTATCCCTCCACCCACCCCCCTCCCCCCCCTTACTCTCCTTATCTCTCTCTCTATCCACCTACCCCCCCTCCTCCTCTCACCTTTCCCCTCTTCGGCCGACGGGTGCCCCCCCCCTCATCTCCCCCTCCCATTCCCTCTCGCTCCCTTTTCCCCCCCTCCGACCCACCTCATCCACTTATCGACCTACACCCACTCCCCCCTTCGTCTTTCCCCCCCTAGTCCCCCCCCCCTCCTCTCTTCCTACCCCCCCTCCC
>Ga0179591_1367306_pt1 | contig 10921 bp, 11 predicted proteins | sample CZOMad2_1_08_16f_FD_182891 | JGI IMG/M metagenome (GOLD analysis project Ga0179591, IMG submission 182891) | Vadose zone soil fungal communities from Angelo Coast Range Reserve, California, USA - CZOMad2_1_08_16fungal (PacBio error correction) | ecosystem: Environmental > Terrestrial > Soil >... | reverse complement strand
TCTTTCTTTTGAAATCGAACAACTGCCCCTTAGGCCACGTAGACAATTTCGGCCAATTGCCAACAAAGTTTTTCCACTTTATTAGAGGAAACCTTGTTTATTACCATTCACCCCGACTCTACCCCGATTAATAAGTTTCCCTTTTTTTTTTTCACAGATTCCAGCAACACTCTGAGGAATAGAAAACCTGTTTATACGTCTACTCTACCAATTGCCCATTCTATTCCGATTTTTCCTCCTTTTCGTTTTACTTCAGCCAGGGAAGAGGTTATAGGTACTACTGGTAATCAGTGACCTCCATTCGACCCGCGTCGAAGGTTTGATTATCGAATGCGAACGACCTTAGTTCCCCCGACTGTTTATCCAAGCTAGACCTTTCGATTCGCTCTCGTGAAGAGTTCCCTCCCACGCCATCATTCCAGGTGGAAATGGGTACAATCATTAGTCCGTCCAATCCCCCATTTCCACGTCGGTATAACTTGTATTGTTACGTCCGCCTTCCTCTCAGCCTCAATCCGATTGACCTCTCCTTTGCTTGGCGCAATTGTGAGACCCTTCAAACTTTCCCGCAAAGTCCTCCCGGTTTTCCCTATGAAGTCGGAACATCTTTCGATCCGCCCCTTTTCCTCTTCTCGTTTCCACACAAGCTCCCCCCATTCTTAGAATAGTCCCTGTTCGCGACCCTTGATGGACCGACATTCTTCGATTCATTCAGAACGGTCACTCTCTACCCCGGGGAATTTACTAGTAGAAAGCTCCGCCGTTCGTGATCTCTATACGTTAGCGCCTGCCGTTTCTCCTTATGACCCATTGCCCATGAGCTTGTCGACGGAAAATTATTTTCTCACACCTCTCCCCCCCGAAGAAGAGCCAATAGGGCGTCGTCCCTGCCTCCCCTCTGAGGCACCTAGCTTTACGTCACGCCCCATGATCCGCGTCCTGGCATACTTGTCTGCGGCAATCTCAAGGTCCTCTCTTTCCACAACCGGAGCCATATGTCTGACGCGTAATTATGTTATTCACATAGTCTTCGTGAACGGTCAAATCAGCCTCTCATAGTGGAGCTTTCGCAATTACCACGTGCGCGTTTGACGGCGCCCCAGCTCTTTTAGCCAGCTCTAGATATATAGACGCACCTCATTTGCTGGCCGTGATCGTGGTTTTGCCTTTTTCCACTTTCCCCCTCCCGTTTATTGTTTTTCAAGATTCTTTTAGCAAATTGCCTCCCTCCTTGCCTGAATGACCGAGGATCTCACCGGGACTAGTCTACAAAAGGCCTTCTACTCCACTATATGCTCGTCCCCCCAAACGACTCCCCTCCTGAAAACCGGCTTTACACGCTACTTGAGAGATCCACAAAACCGTCCTCTTGTCAAAACTTTGAATTTCCCCTGGTCTAACGGCAAAACCTGAGCAAACAACCCTGCGCACCCGATTAAATTTTTCTGAGGTCGTTCATTCCGATTTCTGGTCGTGCCTCCGCTCTCATCACTGAGACGCACGATCTCCCTGCCCGCTCCCGCCCCCCATCCCAATTTCATCTCTTATTGGTACCATCCAGTTTGCTTCAGTGGTTCTCTCCATTCTGCTGTGGCGGGAGATGAGGCTAATATCCCGATGCGCATAGTGCATCCTGACCTTCTTTTTTGCTCCCTCTCCTCGGTAGAACCGCGATCGTTTTCTTTCCTGCTCTCCTGGCCACCCCCCTCCGTCGCTTCCAGGTTTCTTTTGTTTCCATTTCGTACGATTATTCGTCGTGCTTTTCCTTCTTCGACCGCACTCGCCGCTAATAACTTCTTGTACGGTGCAAGTTATCGGGACCCGATTCCTGAAAAGTACAGATATCAGCCAGAGTCTCCTTAAAGTATGAGCGATCCCTTTCACCCGGCGTCTTTAAAACGCAAGTTCAGAGTTTAACTTTATTTATTTTTTTTGTAGCCTAGGAAAATCAGGTCGCGCCAGCTATCTTCTTTTCCCCCCACGCCCCCCCAGTTTTCTTATCTGCCCCTCGGAATCTCGCGTATATGTTCCCTCGGAGCCCTTGACGTTGAGATGCTTATGCGCGGCTTTTTTCCTCTTCTTCATTTATTCTACCAGCTCTATGACTTTAATAGTTTTCATAGGAAAGTTGTATTCTTTCTTTGACCTTCCTGGCCTGCCGCCCAATTGGAAGGTTTCTACGAGCCTGAAACGGAAAAAACCCCCTCAACACGATTCAAGTTTTTTCTGCTTTGTTAACCCAATTGACCCTTTTGAGAGATATTTTCATTCTTCCAGGGCGCCTTCAAAACGAGTCGTCGGAGATGCGTAGTTCAGCTTCTTCTATTCTCCTTTTTAGAGCAGGGAATTCTCCCCAAAGGATAGCGCAATCTCATCCCTTCCCCTCTTTTTTCTCCCCCTGAGCCCAGAGAATCAGTCTCATCTCGCATAGTCACCAATAGGTTCCAATCTTTTTTCCACCGTCATGGTCCCCTTTCCCGTGTTTTGTGCGTTATTGACGAGGAAGTTATGCGGTATCGCCGCCCTTCCTGCAACCTGGAGAGTTTGATCTGCGATTTTCTCTCGTAGTTCCTCGACGGAGAGGCTTTGAGTGGGACCAAGGTCCCTGCCCTCCGTAGACCTGCAGAAGTTCAATCTATCTGAGGAGTTCCTTCAGAAGACCACCGTACTTCTGTTTATCCTTTTCGTAGAACGATCCAAGAAAATAGTCCCAACTTCTTTTCTCTGCCAAGTTCCTGTGCCCTTGCCTCCCGACTAACCCTCCTCTCGATGGCCTCGTCAACGACTTAGGGGCTGGAAGCAGAGGATCGCGTGAGTCTGTTTCGATTTGAGTTTTGATAACGTGAGAGGTTACTCTTGCCCTTTTAGGGAGACGCGAGGACTGTCCCTCATTTCCTTGTTCAGGGGTACGCGACTTGATATGGGATGAGCGGCAGAAGGTTCTTTCCAGATTATCGTCCGGAGTCATGACGAAAGAAGCATATTCCTGTCTTTGTCCCGCTGGAGAAAATTGTCTTCTTCTCGTGGGTCTTCCCCTCCTGATGACTTCGTCCATCCTGTGGTGATTTTCTTTTTTTCTACGTCCTCGCCTCCCTCCGGTAATATCGCCAGTGACTATAGGGTCGCAAGGGAGAGGGTGGGAGGCTTCCTCCTCCCGTGAAGTTGGGCCTTTAGACAGGGTGTTCCTATATAGACAGGCTCCCCTTGCCCAGCAGCCCAAACCGATCGTTTTTGCGCGCGCATAGTTGCGTTTTTCGCCGTTTAGAAGAGTTGATGTGGAGACGGCCCCTCTGAGACCTCGGGTTCGGACCTCGTTCCGTTCCAGCTAAGGGCTAGCCTTTCCTTCTTGACCTGGGGAGATGATACTGTCTACACGTAAGTCCCTATTAGTTTTTTCTCAAATAAGGACCCCTAATCCGCACAGTCAGTCGCCCCTTAGGAGGGAGGACAGGCCCCCTTTTTTTCTCGTCCGGAGATCGGCCTGGTAGTGGGAATTCCAGAGGTCTCTTCCTCAAAAGCAACGGCGGGAAGACTAACCTTGACGATTGGCTGTACTATGAAGTCTTCCGAGGGAAGGGTTCCGATTCTTTTCATAGAAGAGTTATACCGTTCCTTGGAAAGTCCTGGTAGTTTTGTTGTCAAGGGCATAGCCTTTTCTTCCGAGCCCCCCTTATGTCTTCTGATGTTACGGCATGGCTTTGCGACTACAGGCGCTCAGGGATGCCGGACAGGTAATTTCTAAGAAGCTGTTTTAGGAATGCTCAGCTCGAGCAGAACCTCTCAGGGCCCCCCAGTCAACGATTGCTTTTTTCCCACACTAATTCGCCTTTTCTGATGACAGCTTCTCTCCAGTTGCTTCGAGCGAGTGACCCGTCCAGATGGAGACGAGAGATTTCCCCTCCCAGCCGAAACTTTCCGGATCCTTTTTCCTCGTTTTTGTTTCCTTTGACTGTTCGATTTGACCGCACCGGAAATTATAGCGACATCTCTTCTTCGCTTTTTTTTCAGGACTTCTTCCAGCTGTGAAAGACCGTGGCTTCACCTTCCATCGCAATCGTTTGCTTGTTCGTCTGAGTCATTCCTGACTTTTGCCTCTTACACCCTGTTCGTTCCCACACAGCTCGCAACTTCACCCTTCCCCCGGCGACATTTTTGGCCCGCTCCAGAAGTTGCTGGCTAATTTTATACAGAGGCGGTCCGAGTCTCTGAACCCCGCACGGGAAATCTTGACCTCCTGCTTATCAACCCTTCCCTGGCCCAAGCCGTCGACAACTTTCTCGTCCTTCCCTGTCCCCTCCCCCTTGATTCTCTTTCCCGAGCCAGGTCCTTTTATTTTCTGCCTCCTAGGCAGTGAAGACAGTGAAATGAGCCTCATACTTTCTATACGCTCCCATGGGCGTGCGTCCTCCGCGACCCTCTCTCCTGTCCTAGTCCGTCGTTCAATGGCACAGCCCAAAATCATCAGTCTGCGAACTTTGCCACCCGTCTAGAGCACACGGACGTCTCCCCCCGCCCGGATCGCCCCTCTCTTACCGATGCAACTATGGAAGGAACCCAGCCGAGGCGTTCCGCCGCACTTTCTCTTTCTTTTACAAAGAAACCGTCAGGCGCAGTCCCTTGATTGGCAGGCTGCTTCGTGCCCTAAGGAGAGCCCTCCTCAGGGAAGTTTTGAGGATTGCCCGGAGGCAGAGGAGGATCCCGGAAAATCACCAACACCCCCCCCACAACTATTTGGAATCCCCCACCCCCAAACTCCTTTATTTCGGCACCAAGACGCTTAGCATTCCCCTAGAACCGCCTCCCCCTCTCGGGATCCCCGTAGAGTTCCCTTCTTCACTGCTACGTTAAGCTCCCCTAACACTTATGTAGCCGCAGACACTTGACGACCCCCTGAGTCAAACTACCAGGTAATTAGGCTTCACCCTGATCATGCCTGCGGAGGCACGACGGATTTTAGCAGAGGAAAAAGAGTAGACTGCTGCCTTCCCTTTTGCTCATTAGATAAGAGTTACCTTCGCGACCTGTTACCCAAACCACTCGATGGTCAACCCCCGAGCCGAGACCCTCAGGCCACTAGGTCAGCATGCAGATCACAGTCACTCTTTCAAGGTATAAGCAGTCCTCTTCGAGAGCCCCCAATCTGTCTAGGTGTTGGACTAGTCCTCGAAGCGCTGTCGATCTTCCCTTAACCTTTGTTCTGGAAGAGTCCCCATGGTGTGAGCTTTTCGCTGTTCCCCCACTTTTTTTGACTGGACAGTTCCCTCTCCCCATCGCAACTCGCCGATGCCTAGACTTCTTTAACTTAACGGACGACCCGGGAAATTTCCGCCCGGACCTTCTCCGTATCCTCTGGTTAACGCGGCCCGAAGCACACCGTTGCAGGACTTGATCCCCTCTACGCCCATTCGGATAACGACAAGCCACGATTCAGTGCGAAACTGCCCAAACATAGCCCATTTTGTCCACTAGTTGATGGAGCGTCGCGCTTTTTCTTTAAATTTTTATCCCTTTCATGCCCAAAGGATGTAATGTGCTTCGCCTTTTTCCGCGTGTCGCACCCCCTCTTTTCGCCCTACCTCGACACCCTACTCGACCCCCCAACTTGAGTCCCCTTTCCCTCATTTTTCGCCCACCGCGAATGCACCAAGTATGCCACCGATCCACTTGAACCCAACCCTCCGGCCTAGTCGTACGGCTCGAACCCTTCCCCTTTGTGGCGTCGTATCCCCAAGCGGCCCCCAACTTCCGCTTACCCTTCTTCCTCCTCTGCACCCCCCACGTCTCCCACTGGACCTCTTAGACCCCCAATCAGAGGCCCCTTATTCCTTCCTCCCTACTGCCCCTCTCGGCTGGATATTGACTCAATATGTATCCGCTGGCTTCTTTTGCAAGACATCGCGATGTCCTGACGGGACCCCGGCTACGAACCCTTTTTTTCCGACCTTTCCTTCCGAACCTACGACTGAACATTCACTCCTTCGTGGGATAAGCTTTCCCTCACTCACCTTCCCCCCGGGCGCTTAACCGGGACTCACCCTTTTCTCCCGCGGTTGCATCCCTGCTGGAGGACCCGCAACCTATCGCATCTCTTTTCTGTTTCATATTACGTCTGAAGAATACGACCCCCTCTTTCTGAATCTAACCTCTTACTTGCACCCTGACATGGAAAGCCTCACTCGCGTGGAACTAGTCAAGTCCGCCCCAGGAAAACCGATCCCTTCTTACATACCTCTACTTGTCAAAGTCCGAAAATTTTTCGAGGATGCAATGCAGCCCTCCTCGCGAATCACCCTACTTCAAACACGCCTCCACTTTCCCCCAGAAAAAGGAATGATGACACATTTTCCCTCCCTCTCCTGTCGTTGCTTTTATCTTTTCTTTGTATGCTACGCTCGACTCCCCGACCATCCTAAAACTCCCGCAGCCCCCCCAAAATTTTCCCTCCCCGTGTTCGGATTGTTGCTGGAGAGTGCCTTACTAGCGACTCCTTTCCTTTTTTCCCTTGACTCTGATTGGTTGACATTGGGGAAGGCCCCTTCCGGTTCGCCGCCATTTTTTCTTATGGCGTCTGTGGTGAACGACTCAGTAGACTGACAGGTCCGACTAGCACTACTTCCTGTTCCAATGACGGCACTTTGAAAATACAAAGATTCCCACGAACACCATACTTTAAAACTTACCGAAAAGAAGCCTAAGAGCACGATTTTTCACTTTGACTTTTTCAACCCCACGCCAGGCAGTCCCAATTTGCCCTCATTCAAAAGGGAATGCCTACTTTCCTCTTTCCACCGATCGATAATGTAGAAAGGAGGCTGCTCTCTGTTAATCCCCCCTTTTTCACACACGTCTCAGTTTTCCTTTACTACCCCTACATCAATCCCCCCCCTAGAAGCACTTTCCGCTTCCCTTTTGACCAATGTCCGCCCCCGAGAGGTAAGATTAAGGAGCCATTCTCGTTTATCCGACGTTCCGAGACGCCGAGAGGATTTTTTCAAATCTATTTCCTACATTTTCGTGAGTCCCCCTGTTTTCCTCACTGTAGTGTACTCTAGATTCTCTATCTTCTTCGTATAGGAGCGACTGAAATACTTCCCCCACTTCGTTCCATCCATTTCCGTCGTCCCAGTAGCTAACCCCTACTCCTGTCTCGTTGAAACCTGCTCAGTGGTTTCCAGGAACCTAACTTCCCTTTACCGTAGCGGCATTTCATTTTTTTCCTTTTCTCGTAGACGTGTTACATTGAAGGAGAGGACCTGACCGGTTTTCCTCCTAGGCACCACCATGGTAGGTCTACAACCGTTAGTGTTTCCCGACCTGTAACCCCTACGGCACGCACGCTTCTCTATGAAGCGGGCGACCACGAGGAGTTGCGTGGCTAACCATTCAGCCCGAGCGCGGACACATCCCCATCGCCAATTTCAGGCGTTCCGCATACTGAAATAGTCGTTTTACGTCCGAATAGGAAGGCGGCCGTCACCTTCTTCCACCACCCTGATCCTTGAAGAATGATGTCTCCTTTTTCCCCATACTTCTGGCGTCATGCCCCTGCTGACCACATCCAGCCTTCGGCGTCTTTTGCTCATAGAGATTATGACAGTCCCCTCGGTCGCTTCGCGCTTCTTCCCCCCCCCTCTGCTTTTGTTTCGATCTTCTAATCATCTTCATCTAGCCTACTGTAGGCGTTTTTTTTTTCCCGAGTATCTTCGAGCTTTCCCTACGCCCCCTAGCTCAATTGGTAGTCTACCCCCCCCCCCTTCCCGGTTGGTTTTCTGTATTCCTTTTGTGGTGCTGAACAAAGGAAGAAGAACTTCCCACATCCCCCACTTCTTACGCTCTTTCGTCGCTTGGCTCTGATGTGTCCAAAGGGTTCCCCGCCGCTATGGCCTTTTCCCTTTCCATTTTTCTTGCAACTGTTCTTGAATAGGGGCCGTGTTCGATTTCACCATTCTTTATCTTCCCCGTGTTTTTTGATAGCCTTCCAGACCCAACTAGACCAACGATGCATCCTACCTTCCCCCTCTTGAGCCCACCCATTTGAAACCTTTCAGTGTCCTGCACGCATGCTCTGAAATCACTCGATTCACTTCTTGGTTACGCTGCTTCCCTTTATTCCTCATACCTTCCGCCACCCCCCAAAGTATTGTTTGTTCGCCGTACTCTACCAACTTTGTCCCATTTAACTATACTTTTAATATTCCTACTTTCAAACCCCTACAGACGCAGGAGTTCTATATCCTCCCCCAGTCCGCCCGCTCCCGCGACGAAGTGATTCCTTCCATTGACGTAACCCACTCATATTAGACCCGGCGTGTTTTCTAATAGAAAGAAGAGATTTTTCGCTTTCCCTGATTACTACAGGCAGGGCCGCCTGGACCCCGTAAATAAAAATGAGGAGGTAATGGGACGAACTCAGTGTGCCTCCTCCCCTATTACCAGGACGCCTTTGAAATGAGAGGCTTTTTCTACAGTTCCCCTCGCGGACTTCTTTTTGTAAAACATCAATCTCTCCCGAGGAACCTAATTTAGGAACCTTCGATGTCTAGCGTCCTTCTCTCCTTCCCCCACCAACCAACTTGCTGACCTTTAAGTGATTCCTCTCTCGACACTGACCGCGACATTCCGGGCCTACTGTTACCTTTGTCCTTCCTTTAAAGGAAGATCGAATCTCTTTTTCCTCGGGAATTATGTAGACTCTTCCGAGCGCCGTATCCATCTTCTGAGTCGGCTGTAGTTGCCATGCCCTTTGAGCGCAATAACCTACGATGGGGATTTCTCCCTTTCCCTTATGTCTTTTCCTCTGAACTTACCCCTACGAGACGAGGAGTTTCCAAAAAAACCCTCTTTCAAGACAGACTAGCAACGCCCACGTTCTGCTATTGGCGTCTTCATCTGTCAAGACTTGGGACCCGAGAAAGAAGTCCATCTGAGCAGCAGTTTAATAATGTCTTATCGTGCGACCCTCGCCGTGAGGGGCTCCCTCTTAATATCCCGACTCCTTCTGGTGATTAGAGATATTTCCTCATCCTCTACTAGGACTTCCTTCCGGCCATTGCACTCGAGCCACTTGCTTGATGTCAGTGAGAGTTTTTGCTTGGTCAACGGGCCAATAGTGACCGTTACCGTTCTTGATTTAAACCTAGCCAGCTTACCGATTTACTTGCGTCATCCACTTATTGATCTCCCCGCACTCTTCCTTACCAAGGGAGGACCCCTTGAGTGATACATGCTCCACCCACCAGAGACTCCTCTGATTTCCCCCCTTGATTTACCTTCCAAAAGTCCCCCCAACTCCCAAATTATTCCCCTCAATTGACCCTCCTTGCCATGCCTCTTCGACCTGCAAAAAGCGCCATTGCCCCCTGCACCGACTCAAGTAGGTTCAAAAATTCTGGTGGCGTTAATTTCGCTGTTTTCTCCTTTCCTTTCCGCGCAATCCCCTCAAGCCCCGCCCTGAACTCCCCACACCCGCTGGATTTATTTGTCCATCACTGGTTCCTTCGTTTTGCTGCTCCTTCGTGGCCTATGTCTTCGCCCATCAGCTCGCACTGAGAAGTGTTCGCTGCGGTATTGCTTTACCCTTCTGTCATCTATCATCGCTTTTTACCTAGCCTGTATTTGTGTTTCTACCCTCTCTTCGTTCTTTAGCCCCCCCCTTTCTGCTCTGAAGTGGCCTTGATTGTCTTTCTAGTTTTAGTATTATGCGCTATCCTCAGCTCCTGCCTCATAGTACTTTTGTACTCACAGCCGACCCACTCTCTCTACCCTTGCAGCTTCCCTTTTTAATCGAAGCCCTCGCCACACTTACTGACGTCCCGGATTAAGACTTCTTTTCAATCCTCAAGGGTCGCTTTAGTTTTACGGTTACTGGACCTAGGCCTTAGGCACCCGGCGTCCCCTCTCTACTTTCAAAATCGCCAGTCGATTGATAACCTGTTCCCCCTTAATCCCCACTCCCCCCTGATGCTCTTTCGGCTCTATAGGCTGTCGAGTTTGCTATCCGCTGCGTCTTTTCAGTGAGTGTTGATTATCCCGCTGCGTCATTTTTTCAAGTTGTAACTCTAATATTCGTCAAGAAGCAGACACCTTTAATTTTCCTCTTCCGTCCCTTGCTGACCCCGCCACCTGATACGATTTCGCCAGTGTGTTGATCTCCCCATTAATTCCCTTCGGCATAATGGCCTACTTTACCTCTGAGTCACCCGTCAATTGTCCTCCATGTGCGGCACTGAGATGATGTCGCTGTATGAGCTCATCTCCCCCGCTCGCAGGCATTTCTCCACACTCGCAAGAAACAAACAGCCTTGAGCATTACCTTCTCTTGATCTCCCCAGTGCATACGCGCCCGCGCATCGCCCTGTGAGTGCCACTTATACGAAAGTTGTCCTCCGCTTTTTCCACCGTGTATGCTGGCCAGTAACCCCCGAATCCGGGTTTGTGATGCCGCCCGTTTAGGTCGGCACTCTTCCGTTTTCGTGCGCCGACTATTCTGCCCCCTAGTGATCGGTCGGGGCGTTGAAAAGGAGACATGTTAGTTCCTTCGCCTTGCAAGTTACAGCGCGCAGGGCTCGGTTTTGCCCCCCGGTCCGAAGGTTGTAGACGTGTTTTCGCACAGTAATCTCCATGGCACCCACTGTGGCAATCCCGGGAACTTTTTTTAAGGTTACGGCAGTTTCCGTCCACAGCTTAACGCTTTCTCCCGCCCCGGCCTGAGGAGCGCGTCCTCTTGTCTCCGACCTGGTTGAGAGCCGGAGATATTAATTTATCAGTGAGGGTTCTTCCTTGGGGGCATTGCTTTGCTTCTCGTGGCGTGCGCCCTTTCCCAGACTTAGTGTGCTCATGACCAGAGGAGACTCTCCCTTGAATTACTCGCGGCAGAAGGGGTTCCCTTTCCTCCGGCAAAAGAGATTTGCTTCCTCCGAAG
>Ga0179591_1369685_pt1 | contig 10922 bp, 22 predicted proteins | sample CZOMad2_1_08_16f_FD_182891 | JGI IMG/M metagenome (GOLD analysis project Ga0179591, IMG submission 182891) | Vadose zone soil fungal communities from Angelo Coast Range Reserve, California, USA - CZOMad2_1_08_16fungal (PacBio error correction) | ecosystem: Environmental > Terrestrial > Soil >... | reverse complement strand
AAATTGTTTTTTATTCTTCCTGTAATTGAAACATGGGAAGTTTGTTCCTTTTGGGTGCGCATCCAGTCTGGAAGATGTTGGACCAGGTTTGAACTTGGGCCACTCCGTCCCCTTTTCCCCCACTCTCCGCCCCGCAACAACTTACGTATTGTTTCAATTCGCCGTCTTGGATCAAACGTTCTTTTTATGGTATTTCCCCCAACAGTGGATTCCTCTTTCTTCGTTCCTTTCCGTGTCCCCACTTTTTGGATGCTGACTCCCTTGCATCTTCAAGCAGCTCCCTGGAACTGTGTTCTTTTTTTTATTCGCCTTTCTTTTCACAACCACCCCCGTCGGTGAATTTTTTTGACTCCGCACCCTGTAACATGTTTACGGATTTAATCTCACCCAAGGTTCCTTGCCCCCAGTGGACTTTTTATCTTTTCCTTAGCCTTTCCCTTGGGCTCATTTTTGTTTCTCCTCCTAGTTCCTCTTGTCACTTGTTTCCCCCCCTTTTTCCGAACATCTCCCGGTGTCTGCCAAGTTTGTCCCCTGCTGGGCCTATGCACCGGTGCGCCAACTTGCCCCCTACGTCTTTTTTTTTGACAACTCTTAATGGTGACCGTCGGCGGTTGATTCAAAGGAAACTGCCACCCCCCCCTTCCTCTCGTTACCCCCCCACCCAAAGTTTTTTTCTTCCAACATTAACCCATCCGTTCCCCCAGGCTGCTGGTCTCCCCCCCACTTTTTGTGTGGTTATCAACCGCCCCCGCGTGCCCCAGTATCCTTTTTTACAGCATTAGAGTTGGGTCTTCGGAAGGCCGGCTACTTTACGAACCCGTGTGGCCTTCCCCTTATGGTTGAGACCCGGACCCTGTTGGATTTTCTCTGTTTGAAACGTTGTGTCTGTAGAGGTTATCTACGTTTGTCCTTTTGGGTTCAAGGAAACCATTTTTTTCCTCTATCCTTGGTGACTGACCCTCTCCTCTTTTTGATTTAGCTGTTTGTATGTGTCCCCATACTGGTTCTTCCCCTTTTTTTCACGATGCTACAACTTTTAAATGGCTTCCCTATTTGTTGAATTATTCTGTGCTTTCTACCCCACTTTCGGTTGTCTTTTTCTCTAGGATTCCAACGTTGTTCTAAAGCGTCCAAAAGCTCAATTTGCACAATCCGTCTTGCCCCCCCCTTCAACACAGTTTGCTCCAATTGGTCTCCCCCTTCTCCCTTTCTCGAAAGACCCTTGGGTGTAACCTTTTTTCCTGTATTTGGATCTCCTTCTTCACTCTGGTTTGTCTTTTTTCCATTTTCCCATTTTTTTTGCCCTTATCCTGGAAGGACGTTTCATACCGTCCCTATTCCCCAAAATTGTGGAGGCCCGAGAAAACTTTTCTCCGGACCCCTGCCCTTTTCTCTTCTTCACCCAACTTATGAAGCTTTGAAGGCCGTTGGATCACTTCTTTTTTTTTCCCGCCATCTTGACCACAACTGGATGGACTACATGTATTTTGTTCCTTGTGAACTTTTTTTTGCCTTTTTCCCAGTTTTATTTTTTGCCGTCCTGAGTATTGCCGCCCTTCTACAAAACCCCTCTAAGGCCTGAACTGAGTGAGTTCGATTTTCTACACGAAACATTCTTTATTCCTTTGACAAGAGTACCTCCCCCTCACCTTGGGCATTTGGGAGGGTTCCTTCCGTGCCAGATAGGATGGTGTTTTCTGCGTATCCCCCTGTACCCCCGCCATTGTTATTTTCTTCGTTGGCGCCTGTAGTTTTTTGTCGGTTTCCACCGGCAAGTTTGTTAATGTTGTTGTTCCTTTTTCTTCTTTAAACCCTTTTGGTCCTTTGGTGGGTTGACCTCCTCCCTGGTGCGTGTTTCCGTCCCCCACGTTTTCGGTTACTGCCCCTTGTTTCTTTTTGGAGGGATCAAACCCCCAATTCTCTTGCAGACCCCCTCCCCCCAACTATTGCTGATTGTATCCTGCCGCACATGACCCCAGGGAAAACAATCCCCACCTTTTTCCTTCCCCACCCCCTTCCGATAATTATTAATTTCCATTTAGAACTTCCCCACCCCAATTTATTTTCCATTTTTGTTTTCATGTTGCCGTTTTATATGTCTCCAAGATGCCCTGTTAAAACTCTTGTTACCCTTTTTCCCTCCCCATAACTTGCACACGTCCCATCGGTACACACCAATTATTTTTCTTTCATTTGCTAGTTTTCTCCCATGCTAATTCCCCCCACATGTGCAGATGTCCCTTCCCCCTTGGGCGACACGAAGTCCCCCACGTCCTAGAACTCGTACCCTTTTTGTTGACGGTTATAACCCTTTCCTTCCCAAATTTTCTTCCGATCAATTCATCACACAGTACTATCCCAACCCCCCTTCCTCCTTTCAGTTTCCCCCCCCCCGTGTCACTATGTAAGACCCTTCTGTCCTTAACGCTGAGAGAAGGTACCTGTCGAATTTTTTACCTTCTTCCGGCTTATCTGATCCCTCCTTCTGGCGACGTTTTTTAAACCTCCTGTGCGGTTTGATTTTTTCGATTAGCATGACCACCTGGACCCCCCCACTTTGTCCCACCCTTTCTCCCACACCTCGCTTAATTTTTTCACCTCTTTTTTCTGTCAACACCTTCGGCCTCCCCGTAGTTTGCTCACAATAAAAACTGGGACCCCCCTATTTTGGTGCCTCTCACCTCTTTGTGGGTTGTTGGCTCTTGTCCCTTCTTTAGGGATTAATACAATCTTTGGGCTGAAGGTTGTTTTTTCAGGACTTTTTTTTCGTTCCACATCCACCACCGACCAATCACCCCTTCCCTCCCCGCTCTTTCCCCGTCCCCGTGACAATTTGTTTCCAAATTAGGATGACCCCCACGCTCCACCATTTTCAAACCTTACCTTCCAAACTTCCAATGGTTCTTGTTGCCCCCCGCAACCCCCCCAAGAGGTTAACAAGGACTTGTGCGGTTCCCTCCTCTGCTTGTTTGACTTTTTCAACCCCCCCAACGTTGGTTGTTACCATTACTTCCTCCGTTCCAGTTGCCCCCCAACCGGGTGCGCCCGTCCCCCCCCGAATTTAACATTATGTTGTTACGACTGACACAGTGGGTCCCCCTCCCCCCCCAAAGCCAAAGCCGAACGTCGATTTGGGGATCTCCACTCATCCCCAGGTTGGTTTTCTGATGACAACATCATCCAAGCTTGGCAATCCTCGCAAAAAGTATTGTCTTCGCTTTTCTTCTTTCCCCAGTTTTATTTTAAGCCACGTTTTCTGTCCTTCCATGATCCCCTTGATGGTATCAGTGCTGATCTCACTTTGTGAACCCTTTATGCGTATTGGGGGGTCTTCTTTTTTGGTTCCTCCTTTTCGCTGAACTCCCATTCCTCCCCCCCTTCTCTTCTGAGGTGTTTCCTACCCCGTTTATTCCCTCAGTTCTGCCCCTTTTTCCTCCTCTCCTACTTCCTCCCCCTTTCTTTTTTTTTTTCTATCCTTCTTCATCCTTTCCTTACTGGGGTCCTCCCGTTCAAGCCCCACCCTCTTTTTTAAATAGACTATGGTGTCCCTGCTCCCCTTATGGTTCCCTGTCTTATCCCCCCCCTCCCCACTCCAGTTCAACCCATGAGGAATCTTATTTCCTCCTCCCTCCTTACTGGGCTCCTTACTCTCCCCGCAAGTTTCGGCTCCGGCTTCGTACTTTGCGCCGGTGGCTTTCCCCCCCCCCACGCTTGTATTTCGACCCGACCCCCTTCCCCTTTCATTCTCTCTCCACTTGAATTCCTTTCTTTTTGGTCTGTCGGTCCGCCGTTGGTCTTGAATTTTCGTCGGTTTGGTCTGTTCTGACCGGTTTTTTGTCACCTTTTCCGTTTGCCTTCCTTTCACCAAAAGGGGGGTGCAGGTTACGTGGCCAACCAAGGAAGGTAGGGTTCAGCCCCCTTTTGGCTGTCTTTAGTGTTATCGGTTGGGCCCTCCTAATTTTTTGTCTTTTGCGGGTCTTTCTTTATTGTTCACGCATTTTTTTTTATTCCTTTGGGGAAGGTTTTTTTCATCCTCCGGTTATTGGTCTGTTTTTTCACATTTGGTGTGAACTGTGGTATGTCCACTCTGACCTGGTTTTGAATCAACAGACCACGTCCCCGTTACAGATGGTCCTCTCCCTTGCCCTATTTCTCACACCAGACGTTTTCTTTCACTTTCTTTTTTATGACCTGTTTTTTTTTTTTAGGTTATTTTTTTTCCCTTTTTTATTTCCGAAGTTTCCTTCGTTGCCTCAAATGGACAACCCAGTTTTACATCTCCTTTTCCCAAGGGCCAAAGTGGATTTCATTATTATTCTTTCTCCCATCCCCCCCCCCCCCAATTGCTTGTGTTTTTCATTTTCAAGTCAATTCGTCTCTTCTCGTTTTTTCATGACTTGTACTATCGCCTACTTGTTATTCGGCCTGCGTTCTCCAAGTGGTTTCCTTTCCCCCCCAATTTTTGTCCTGACGACTTTTTTTCCTTATTTTCTTATTCTTCTTCCTTGTTTTTTGGGATCGAGTTTGCTATAACGTCCCCCCCCCCCCTTTTCGTTCTGTTTGTCTCCTCTTCCTTTCTTTCCCCTTCTGAGCCCCCAATTCTTTTCAAATGGTTGCATTTACTGTACATCCCACTAGTCTGTTGCCACAATACATCCCTTTTTTTGGTTTTAAAGCTGGGCCTTTTGTTTGTTAGTTTTCCTTCTTTTTTAATGGGAACCGGTTAATCACCCCCCGTGACCAAGTATGGTGGATGTCACTTTCCACCTGAACCCAACCCTCCAATCCAACTAATGTGGTTTCCCCACCAAAATCTACTGTACTTTCCCCCCTTAATGGGCTTTTTTTTTGTTTTTTTTGACGGCACCCCAGGGAGCCAGTGTACTTTCGTTATTTCTAAGAGTCAGACTGCCTTGAATTAGAACTCGGGATTTGACCCCTTATCCCCCTCCACATGGTGGCAGTCGCACCCTTTTTTGGTGTTTCTCCCCCCCGTCCCCCTTTATGTGATTAAACCCCCCCCCGTTATCCCCCCCCCCCAAATTAATTCTGGAAGTCACCCACCATACCAACGTGAGGCAAACCCCCGACTGGGCGCCTCTTCGCTTTTTATTTTCTTTTTCTTCCACCCCCCTAAACCCCATCCCGCTTGATCATGTCATGTTATGACCCTAGCACATTTCTTTTAGGCGGCCTCTCTTTTCACCGGCATTACCCTCTTTTCCGTAGTCCCCCTCTTCCCTTCCTCTCCCGTTTTGTATTCGCTTGTTTCTCTTTAGGCGTCTATCCATGGCACGGCATTACCGTTTGCACCCCCCCCTTAGTTTTTTCCCCCTCACCTTGTATGCCACCTTTCCTCTTCACCTCCCAGTTGTTAATGAGTTGAGAGTTGCCTACGTCCCCCTTTTCCCACGGCTGTTTTTTCCTTTTTTCATTTGAGTTATGGTCTTGGTTCCCCTCCCCCTTGTTATCGGGCTCCAATTTTGGAACTTCCGTCTTTCCTTTCTTTCTTACCCTGTGAAGCCAAACCTGTCCCCACCTGTCACAACTGCCCAGCTATGATATTCCCCCCATCCTTTTCTTTTCCCCCCTTTGGCGTGCTCTTGCCAAAGGTTGACGGTGTTAGCAATTCAGAAAAATTGTTGTTTTTAGCATGCCCTCCCAGTTCTTTTTTTTCATTCCGCTTTCTCCTTCGTCCCTCAAATCTGATATTCCCACTCTTTGGTATGTCCCCCTGCCACCCCCCCGGATGACCATCCACCTGGAGCATTTATTTTTTAATTTTATCACTTCTTCCCCTTTCCTCGTATGTCCCATAATTTTTTCTACCCCCCTCGATCTTCTTCACCCCCCCCTGACCGTTTTTAACAACCACTCCTTCCACTGCCCTCCCTCCCCTTCTCCTTTTGCAGGGCACCTTTTAACGCCCTCAAACATGTTTTTCGTGTGGGCGCCACTTGTTTTTACCAAGGGTTCCCTTCCCCCCCTGTCGTGACCTTTCCCTGCCTTTCTCTTCCATTCCGTTTCACACTTCCTTGGATTCTTTCCAATGTCCTCAATCTAATGGTCCCCGTGGTTTTTCACCCTTTCGTTTTCATCCAGTCAGCTGTCCCTCAAGTTAGTTTTCACACTGTGTAATGTTTCCCGACAACCTGGTGTTTGTAGCTTGGTGTTTTCAGCGCTTTTTTCTTTTTTGTATTGCTCAAATCTTTTTTTTCCAGTCTGTTTTCGGGACGTTGGATGGTTTGCGGCGGCCGTGTCTTCGGTTTACCCCTTGGTTTCATTACGGACACGTTCCCCCCCGACCTTCGCACTTCCTGGTGTCCCATTTGTCCCAATTGTGAACCCTGATTGCCTTTGTTTGATACGTCCAGATGGGTCCCCCTCGGGAAATTTTTTTTTATTTCCATCCTCACGTTCCCCCTTTTATTTTCCACCTTTCCTCCAACTTTCTGTTCGACTTTCCACCGAAGTTGAATGCCCCCCCCCCGCCCCCCCCAAACCTCCCTTCCCCTGGGACGGCGAGTTTTTGAACCTTTTTGTCGGGTCGTCGCTTAACTCCCGTTCAAGTGCTTTCTGTCATTTTCCCCTTGTTTGCAGGTCCCAGAACGACTTCCCCGTTTGTTCCCACGCAAACCTTCCTTTGAAGGTTTTTCCCCCTGTGACCACGTGTTGATAAATTCCTTTCTTTTTCGTCCCCGTCTTTTTGTCATGAAGGTCTTTCCTTCCTTTTTTGCCTGACCCAATTTTCCAACACCCTTCCAACGTTTTATCGCTTAAACCCCCCAGGTTCCCTTGCTCTTTGTCCCCCTTCCGTTTTTTTTTGATCACGCTGATCACTATTTTATTTGTTACCCCTCCCACCCTTTGGGGACGTTTTTTCCCCTTTCTTTTCGAATCCCCCGTTTTTTTTCTCTTTCCCTCCCCCCCACCGTCCCATTCACCCAACTCCTTGGTCAACAAACAGCCCTCAACCCCTTTCGTCGACCACATTTTTTTCCTCAATGCCCCCTGTCGGGAGGATCACCCGTCGTGAGGTTTTTCTGGAATGCACTTTCAGTCTACGATTGACCTCCCTTGCGTGGCACTTTTTTGATTTCTCCATCCCCCGACTCAAGCTCTTTTCCCCCCCACTCGGCCGGTTCAAAAAGACCTGTTGCGTTTTCTGTTTTCGTTCATTTCTATGGGACATTCACCCCAAAAACTTCCGGTTTTCTTATGCCCTTCCCGAACCTTTTCCCCCCTTTTCCGGTTTCCTTTTTCAGGAGCAAAGTTTACACATTGCCCGGCCGTCTTCCCTTCCCCTTCCGTTGTGCCCATCTTTTTTCTCCCCTCCCTTTAGTTTACTGGTTTTCAATTCCAAACATTGGTAACCTTCCCTAATCTACTCTGGCTTGTATGTTGGTCACCACGGCGGGGCTTTTGCCATTTCGGCCAACGTCCCACGTCTCTTTTCTACGTGAACCCCCAAGACTCTTCTAAATGGAGGTGTCCCTTTTGCTACACGTCCCCCTCCCGTTTTCCCCCCCCCCCTCCCTCTTCACCACCTTTTCTGGACCCACTACCAACTTTTCCCGCCCAAGCTTGCTGGTCTTTTACCCCCGTTCCCTTTGGCCTCCATCCCTCCCCCTCTCTATTCCCCCCCAATTTTTTTACTGTCCATGCGGCTTTTTGCATTGCTTGGTTTTTTCTTCAACTACGGCTCAGTCGATGCTGTCATTACTTCACCCCTTTGCGCCACTCTCAACCCCCTTGGTGATTGTCCTGATGGGAACATTGGTTTTGTCCGCGTTTAATTGCGTTTTTTTGTACTGTTTGACCCGTTTGACTTAAAACTTTGTTATTCTTTTGGTTCCAGAGTTGCACCCCCTTCTCGCTTGCGTATTTTTTTGACCATAAGTTCCCTGTTTCGTTTCCTTTTTTTTTTTCTCCTTTCCAATTCCATAAAAGGCGCCATTTTGGAATTTCTCTTTTTTTTTCTTTGTTTCTTCCCAAACACTCTTTCAAGTTGTATCTAGAGAAATTCCACTTTGGTCCGCAAAGAGCCCTGTGTCCCCCCCTTTTTGTGTTCTTTTCCTTCAGTCACAAGTCCATCCCACCCCCTTGGTCTAACCCCCTTTTTTTTTTGCCTTCCCCCTTTCCCTCGCAAACCTTCCCGTCTGTGTGCCTTTCCGTATTTTTGCCTCTTACTTTTTTGGTCCTACATCGGGGCTTGGCCACCCTTTTGTGTCCTGTCTTTGCTATCTTGTTTTTGGTGCTTCCTTCTACCCCGTGGATCTTTCCAACCCAATTGTGCCTGCCTTCACCTCAAGTTCTCCGCCCATAACTATTCTTACTCCCCCAACCATTCATGGAGTTTTTGGTTGCTTAGGCCCGTTCCTTCAAACCCTAGCCACAGTGACCCTTTTTACCCCCCCTGGACCTTTGTATCTTTTCCTTTTTTTGCAACTCTTTCCCCCACCACTTGTGGTTCCCCTTGGTCGTCTTTTTTCTTCCTTTTTGTCCCTGTCCCCCCCCCTTATTAATTGCCCTTTCTCCGCGAACCCCCCCCTTTCTTTTCCCCCTCTCGCTGAGATGATCTTTGCTTTTTTTTTTTTTCTCGGACCCCTCTTGTCTGCCGGGAGGGGGAAAACTTCCCTTTCCTCTTCTACCAATGGAATATTATTGTGTGCATTGTTCCCCCTGACGTTTTTTTTTGCGTAAGCCCTTTCTGGTTTGCGGTGGGCTTCCCCCCCCGGTTACACAGCCCTTGCCCGCTTTTTCGCTTCCGTACGTTTTTTTTTTGCCCCCGGCTGTGGTTTTTTTTCCTGTTGTTTTCTTTCTAGTCGGTTTTGTGTTGGCTTAACCCTCCATTTGCCGCGAACCCTGTCTACAGTGCCGCCCTTCCCTGGTCTTTTCTTGTGTGAGGGAGCCCCCATACATAAGTTTTTCCTGAACCCTCACACCCCTCTTTGCGGTTTCCTTACCCCTGATCCACATTTGAATCCCCTTTTTTACCACCCACCAATATTTGTGTGACCACCCAAGTTTTCAGTCCCCTTTTCTTCACCCAATTTTATTTATGATGTTGGTGCCGTGCCGTGGTGGTGCTGAGATCAAACCAAATACCTTCCCTGACGTTTTAATTCCCTTGTCACCCTGTATCCTCAAAAGGCGAAACTGTTAGTGCCCCTCGTCAACATACACCTATCCTTTTTCTTTCACTTTTTTTTTTTTTTTTTTTTTCTTTCTTTCCCCAGCTTTTAAATGGCCCCATTTTCACGATGGTCTAATTAGGTTCGTCCAAAAAAAAAATATATTTCCCCATCTGGCCCTCGCTAGGGGTGACGTTAGACTTCCCCTCGTCACTAGTCTGCCTCTCCATAAACCTCTATCAATTTTTCAACAATAACTTTCCATCCTTTACGTTTACCCCCCCCCTTTGTGTCCAGAACATGGTATCACACCCCAACCGTTCGACCCTGAGACCAGTTCGTCGCTTAGGCTGTCTATGCGATCCACCTCTTTGCCGCCGTCTTCCACTTCTAAGCCCTTTACGGGTGAGAGAACTTTCCATCTTACCCAGCCCCCACCTGTCCTTCGCCCCCACTGAGATTTCCCCCCTTTTTTCACTTTTTTATCCCCTCTTTCGGTACCGAGTTTTGTCCCCACACCCCACACGGCCCGGAGAGACTAAGATTTTCCAACGGGCGATCTTTTCCTTTCTAGGATAAACCTATTGTTGGAGGCTGTTCTTTTAGATACTAGGTCACAACACCCCAACAGTGCCCCCCCCCCCTCCCACCCCGGCCCTTTCCCAACGACACTATGGTTCTGCAGCCCCGTGCCCCAGATAAACCAAATCGCTGCATCCCGCCTCCAATGAACGGAAAAAGGATGTTTTTTTTTTTTTTTTTTTCAAACCGAGGAACCCCAATGGTATGACTCTGGCACCCCCCCCCGATACACTTGTTTCTTTCACACGCCAGGACTTTTTTTTTTTCCAGGTTTTGCGTAACTCCCTCTCTTTTTGGCTCTTTTTTCCCCCAATTTTTTGACATACTTTCCCCTCGTCCGTCCCCCACTTTTTCCTGGGACCAGTCCAACCTTACGAACACTTTGGGACGAATTGACCAACCCCCTGTCGTCACCCCAAAGCAATCCTGGAATTTTGTTCTCTTCCTAGCACTGACACGCGAGGGGGTCTTGCGGCCCCTTTAAGATCCAAGCTTTTTTGCACTCCTCGTCACAAAGGTTAAAGGAGTTCTGGCCCGTCCTATCTCCCCGTTGCTGATAGTGAGCCACCCAGTTGGACTTTTTCTGTCGCTGCCCTACTCCCTTTCCCGTTTTTTTCTGGTTTTGGGTTTTTTTTTTTTTTTGCCCTTTCTTGTTCGTTTTCGTTGGGAGATAATGCCCCCCCAGAACGTGCTCGGCTTCTTCCCATCTTTTCCCCCTCCTTCGGATGTGTTATTTGTGAAACCGTGATTCCTACTTCCCTTTATTGACTTTTTCCTGAAGACTTCTCTCTTCTTTGAAGATAAATCGGTTTGTTTTTTCTCTCGTTTCCTTTCCTTTCTTCATCCTTGGTTAAAGCCACCTCTAAATAGGATTGCGATTCTTCCTCTTTCACTGTCATTGTTCCATGTATTCCCCCCCACAAAAAAGCTGGTTCCACCCCCAGGGCCGGTCCTTCTTCTGTCCCTCGGACCATGACAACTTTTTCCCTTTTTTTCTCTCCTATAAGACCGTTGATATAAGTAAGAAGTTTCCGTACTTTTTCTGATTGCCACCGTATTGATCTTTTTTTTTCTTTTTTTTTCTTTTTTCTTTTTTCTTTTTCTTTTTTTTTTTTTTTCTATTCTTTTTCTTTTTTTCTCTTTTTTTTTTTTTCTCTTTTTTTTTCGGGCTAGAGTGAAGTGTATCTTCATCCCCCTAAGTTCGAT
>Ga0179591_1274338_pt1 | contig 10922 bp, 9 predicted proteins | sample CZOMad2_1_08_16f_FD_182891 | JGI IMG/M metagenome (GOLD analysis project Ga0179591, IMG submission 182891) | Vadose zone soil fungal communities from Angelo Coast Range Reserve, California, USA - CZOMad2_1_08_16fungal (PacBio error correction) | ecosystem: Environmental > Terrestrial > Soil >... | reverse complement strand
GGTGAGAGTCGTCTGCTGACCTTTTCTCCCTCTTTCTCTCTCTTTCTGCCATCTTCCCTTCTGTCCTGGGCCCGTCCTCCCCATCCTAACCGTAGTCGACGTCAAACCAGGCTTTACCGCCCCCGTGATCTCGGATTCGTTCTCGTTCGTTGAGCTGTTTTGACCGCCGCTTTCTTTCGCCGCTGACTTCCCTCCCCGTTGTTTTGGAACCTTGTGAAGGGTTAGCAGCCTTTTCTTTTGATTCGGCTTCTCTTGTTTCGCTCATTTTTCCTGAACCGTGCTTCGGACAGTACGTCATGTATTTAGAGTAGAGAAAACTTGAGGGTCTTTTTCTCGGATTTCGTTCGCCCGGTCTTTTTTTGATTCAAGTCCCCTTCTTTCCCTTACAGCTCGGTCAACCTTATCGGTACTAGGAATAAAGAGGGTGTCGCCGGCGAGGAGGCTCTCTTGACCCCTGCTTAGGGCGCTTTCCCCTGATGTAGAGATTTTCCATTTTTCCCTTTTAGTTCAAGCGTCCCCCGGTTTCTCCCCCTTCCCCGCGACCTTCCTTCCCGTTTCACCTTGAAAACCACGTACGAAAGAGTTCCGACTTGAACGGCGTGGTCTCTTCCTGACTCATAGCCTGGTTCCTCTTCTTTATTTCCTCTTTTTCCCAAAAGAGCTCGAAGATTTCCACCCCTTGTTCTATTAAAAGGGTGACTCCGGGGTGCAGATCAGAGAGCAGCGGTGGATATGACTCTGCTCCATCGGGCTCCCCCCCGGCTATATAGTCTTTTTTTCCATTTAGTCTCTCCCCCCTTCTCCTCTCGCCCCCCTCTCCCTAACCCCAACAACCTAGTTACCTCCTCCTTCTTCCAGCCAGGAATCCTCCGAGGTGTGGAGAGAGATGGAATGTGCGTTTCTGTCTGTTGTGGTGCTGGCGATGCGAGGTGATTGTTGGGATTTCTTTTTGCATCTGTCTTTTCCTGCGCTCATCTCCTTTTTGCTGGGTCCCTGATGTTGTGACCCTCCCTTTCCGGATCCCCGGGTAGATGAGCCATTAAAAAGGAGGGTTCCAGGAGCTGGGCGACTTCGTCCTCGACTTCTTATCCTCTTTGCTACTCTGCCTCCTCCTTCCCCACCCCCCCGGCTCCTATCCTTTTCCTCCCCCGCCTGAACGGCCGTTTTCTGAGGGAGTTTTGAATTTTTGTTTAACGGGCCCTGCAGTCCTTTTCCTCCTTGCCGAATCGTTGTCTCCTTCTCCAGGTCCTCCCCCAAACCCCCTCCTCTCCTAGATCGTTCGCCACTCCTCGCTTCAGTAGAAGTGCGAAAAAGTCTTTAAGATACCCTGATCCGGTCGAGAGGTCTTTTTTTCTGATTCTCGGTCTGTCTTAATACGTAGCAGGTACCCTCGATGGGTAGTTCGAGTCGCTATCCGTCCTTGACGGTTTTTTTACTTCTGCCCCGATGAAGCGGACTTTTTCCCCCTACCCTTCTCCTGTGCCACAACTTCTCTTGTACTGACTACCACTCACTTCTGCCTCCCCCCAGTCCTATCATCGGTGCTCAGATTTCTCTTCCCTCTGGCAATCCTCTCAGCCCCCCCTCCTCCTCTTCTTGGAGGCGACTCTTTTTAGGCCTTAGAAAGGAGAGGTTTGCGCGGGTAATTTGCCCTCTGACCCGCGCCGCGAGTCTGTCCGTTTTTTTGCTCATCCTTCTCTCCCCCCCCTCTTTTTCGCCGGCTCCTGGTCCCTCTGTGCGGGCCGTGAGAAACTGTCTTCCTGATGATAGAAACGCGGACATCGAACTAATATACTGGCCTTTGTCCTGAGTCTCCCCTTTCTTCTCGTTCATTTCCCTTTTTACCCAAGGTGCCCCTTTACGAGAGTCGTTCTTTCGTCCTTTGCAATAATGATAGGTTGAATAAAAGGGAATTATCCGCTGTTTCCTGTGAGCTTCACTCCCGAAAAAGGTTTAGTTCATCCCCTCTTTTATAATTTCTAGAGTTAGTGAGGGAGTAGAAGGAGGGAAATGACCTTCGTTTGTTTTTTCTTCGTTCTTCCCTTCCGGTCCCCGCGCACCTTTCTCCTTTTGGGTTGGAAGAAGCGACCTAAGAGTTGATGGCCTTCTCGAGGTTACTCCCCCATTAACGTTGCCTATTCACTTGACCCCCCTCACTGAACAGTAACCCTTTTCTTAGGGGATGAATTTCGTCCCATTAGGAGATATACGTCGTCATATTGGTTCCAACACCTTCGTTTTAGGGTTCTTTCTTTCCTTTGTTTGAGCCTCTGAGACTCCTTTTATAAGTTGGATTGTAGTTGGAATGCATTGATAGGCATTCGCCTCCGGATTCCCTCTCTGCTCCCATCTCGGTCTCTGGGTTATCCGGGGACCCTCTATCTGTGTTGCTGGCAGATATATTACGCTGTACGACGCGATAGAGGTTCCGTCCTTAACTTTTCTTGGTTTTTCTCAACTGCCGATGCCCCCTTCGACACGATTCTGTCTAATAAACTGCCAGAACTTTCCGACCTCCTTGCTCTCCCCCCGTCTCCCCCTGACCACTGGTGTAATGAACAGAGGATTCCCCCCCTGAGTGGAGTCGTCCCGTGAACCACCCGGGTAGGGCGGATGTTTGACCCGTCTCCCCCCCCCTCAGCCGTCCATCCTCCCCTTTATCCTTCCCGCTTTCTACGATGGCTAGCCGATTTGGTGAAACCGCGATATCCACTTGGAATTCTTCATAAGGGTCTCCTTCTCTGCTACTTCTTTTTTTTTACCCACGACAACACTCTTCCTTCTCAGCTCCCCTTCTTCTTCTCAAGTACCGGTTACTGAAAAGTAAGCGAAGGGACGGGTTACGGGGATCGACACCTCAGTTTCTCAGTTCTTTGTTTTCCCATCTGGCTCCCCTTCCCCCCACTAACGCAAAGAAAATATTCCTGCTGTGGTTATCGCCCAACTTTTTCTCTTCTTACCTCCGATTTCTTCCAAGTAAACTTGACGATATGGGAGAGTCCGCCACTCGGGGCCTTTCCTGTCATCTCCCACCCTCTTGGTTTACCCCCGCCTCACCCTTCTTCTTTTTTACGGATTACTGAAAGGTGTCAGAGGTCCAAGGAATCCCCCAGGGAGAGGCTCCTTTCTCATGGAGAGCTTACTTTCTCTGTCCTTCACTTTTCCTGCTTCCCTCTCCCCCCCGATCCTGAGCGTTCATTTTTCACCACGCTATATCGTTGCTGAGACTAAGTAGATGATCGACATCGCTGGGGGATCTATGCGTCGAAGTTCCCCCTTTAGATTTCCCCCTTTTGTTTAATCCAGCCCAATCCTACGACAGGCGAGGTCTGTAGTAATCGTGACATCACCGACCTTTTTACTGTCCGAGAACTTTTTTTTTTCCCTCCTTTCCCCTTTTTTCCCCCTCCGCCCCCCCTTCCCTGAAGGAGACCTGCATTGATCTAGTTACGACCTTGTAGTTACAGTTGCTGGGCATAATAGATGGTATTCTCTGGCTTCTGACTCAGTCCCTCATCACGCCGCCTACCCGGCCCGTCAGATGAGAAAAGGACGTTTACTTCTTTTATAATCTCCTGACATGACCCCTTTCTTTGGTCTCTTTATCCTTTCTTCAGTCTTCTGCGCGAATCCTTCGGAAAAAGAGTTTTAAGGAGGCTAAGTCTTCGGTCCCTTGTATGTAATCTTGATATTCTCACGTTTTCTGCCTTGTAAATTAAGCCAGCGAAAACGTGAAGGGTAAGGCCCCCACCGACTTTGACCTCTTGACGGCTTTACCTTTTTCCTTCGAGTTTGTGTTGTTCTTTTAAGAGTTTTTCCATCACCGATCATATTACCAACTCGTATGGTCAGGTTATTAGCCCCGCTTCACTTTCCCCGCCCGAGTACCCTCACGCGAGAGTTTACTTTTCTGTCCTTTCCTTTGCGTCCCTCCTTTCTCCCTGTGGGGTTTCTAGTAATATCTGAGTTGAATGTCTACTCGCCGACCGGTCGTAGTCGCCCGTCCCTTTCCCCACGTTGCGACAGTCTCCTATCGCGCGATTGGATACACCTCAAGCCATTTAAAGAACGTCACCTCGAGATAAAGCCGGCGAGCACTTTTCCCGTGATCCTCTACGAGGTCCCCCTGTATGACTGCTGGATTATCTCCCCTTTTTGTTGTTCCTCTCCTCCCTCCCGCATGGACTTTCTCCTTTGGCGACGAGAAGGGATCGAGTCTTGGGTGCTATTTATTTGGTCGGGTTCTTTCCCCTGGCTTGTATTTTAGCCCCCTTCCGGCTTGAGCCTTTCGAATCTTCCAAAGGCTTGGTATCTTAGGACATTCTTTGAGGGAGAGGTAGAAGCTTAGAGGCACTGGAGTCCATCGTTAGACCATCTTCGTCCAGACTCCCTTCTCCCCCCGTCATTTCCCCTTCTCCCTCTGTTGACGGTCTGGAACCCAGGGCCATCTTGGAGCGATTACGAGCCTATGCTATAGTTCGACCATGTCCCGAGGGTTTTTTTCTTTTCTCTCTGAATTCTCCTCTCCCGACCCCTGTGTCTCCACCAGAGAAGACTTTAGTTGAGATAGGCGGCCGGAAAGCAAAAAGCGAGCTTTTCGGGGTCGACTGCCCACGCGAGGTTTCGCTTATTCCTTATCCCCCCCTGAGGCTCTCCACGAGTTTCCAAGAAGGGCCCAGCCGGCCTCCGGTCTTTCTTCCTACGGAGGACCGGACCGCAGATGTAGAGACCTCCCCCCTGACCCTCCCCCAACAAGTCTCCTTTCTTCCGCTTTTTTCCTGCTCCGGTGCTCAGTTGAAATGAGGTCGGCGCCCGGCTTCTCTTTATATCTCCCTCGTGAAACACTCGTTTCACCAAACTCGAGGCCCAGGATGCAGAGGGCCACCAGTAACCCGTATACTTATCTACGACGTCTCGTCGCGGTTTGCGGCTTGCCCCCCCTCTTTGACCCGCCGACTTCCCAACATGTCGAGGAAAGCCCCCTTCTCGGTGAGGACAGTTTCCTTCCTCTCCAGTTCCTTCCGTTTTTTTTGTGGTATCGTGCAACTCCTCTCCTTGCCCTACAGGGACGGAACCCTGACTTCATTGTTCCCGATTTTCCCCATTCCTCTCAGGTCCTTGGTCCCTGAGAGACAAGGCTGAATCTCCCCCGTTATCTCCTTCCTCTTCTCTTTGACCTCCTTCTCCCGCGTCTCCTCTTGCTTCCCGTTTCTTTTTTTCCCCCGTGCAGAGCCCAGGCAGGAGGAAAACCCAGGACCAAAGTTCACGGGGATGAGTCAGCTTTAAGATGAACCTCCTCACTGTTCCTCGGTTTTCCCCCGGCTGCTACCATCTATTCGTTTCCGTGCTAAGACGTCGTCGGAAGACCGAGCTCCTTTTCTGGCTATCCCTCCCTCCAGCCTCGCTATTTTTCATAGTTCCCTTTTTTCCTTTTTTGCCTTTTTCTCTCCCCTATGCATAAAAGGATTTTGCGGAGTGGTGATCCGAGCCTTACTCTATTGGACTTGCTGAGCTGTTGAGTAACTTTACTTTTCTCGTCAGTCCTCTCCCGTGACGCTTTCCCTTCCGTCCTTATTGTGCTATTTTCCCCGGCAGAGAGACTTTCTCAGATAACGGAGACCTCACCGGTTACCCTGTTTCAGATCGTCGATCTCTTGGCACCCTTTCCTCCGATCAGGCCTCGTACGAAAGCTCTTTATCGATCAAGCGTCCTATAGAGCATGCCCCCTACCTCATCCCACCTTTGCGTTCGACCTTTTTTTCCATAAGGAAATGGTGACGAAGCGGCGCCTTAAGCCCTGTCCCGGAAACTGCTTTTTCGTATCCCTATCTTAGTAGGTTTCTCTGAAGAGTGTTGATCTGGTCGCATTGTCTGCTCCTCTCTCTCTTGGTCGCCCCCCACCCAACAACACCCGGTATTCGCCGGTCCAGCACCAGTCTCTCGCTTTCACGCCGAGTTGAGTCGGATTCCCCCGCGCTCCTCGTACTCTCCCTTGCGCTTCCCTTAAGAATTATTTCGAAAGGTCTTTTTTGAAGGGTGTACCCCTGTCATTTCTGGCTTTTTTCTGGACGACCTCTTCTCCCTAAGCAGGTCCCCCTCTCCCACGCCCCCGAGCCCTTGTTCCCTGCTTGCAAGGTTTTTATAGAAGGAGGCCAAAGAACGCCTTCCAGGACGAACGTTTTCGATCTTCCGATCTTCAGATTTCTCTCTCTTTACCCCCAGGCCCCCCCCCCTTCCCCCTCCCCTTCCCCCCTTTTCCTTGTAGCTGGCTTAGGATATGGACTATCCGCGTGCCGACGAAAATACGACTTTTCCAGGGGCTTAGACGTCTTTCCCCTCTCTTTCCTCGTTCTTTCCCTCTTGTGTTCCTCTCCGTCCCCCTACACTCCCTCCCACCTGCCCGGTAAGTCATTTAAGGAGATGCCTTCACGTCAACCTCTCTCCTCGAAAAGATTTTTTTCCTTTGTTCCCCCTTTTATTCCTGGTGGGGCGCGTATCGACACCGAAAGCCTCACGGGATATTTTGGTCCCATTTCTCCGATCACTGCGTCCTCGCGGCCAGGAACCGCCAATTTCCTGTTTTCGTTCTTCCTGAAAGTCTCCGACCTTTTTCTTATTAGTTTAGAAAGTCTTTTCGTTCGCGCCCTTGATCAGGAAGTGAGTCCTTCAGCATTCGTTGCATTTTCCCCCCGCCCAGATTCTTGGTTAAAAGGTACCGTCGCTCTTTTTTGATTCTAGCTTCTGTGACAACGTTCCGTGAACTCCCTCTTTCTCTTTGTCGCTTTCCTTTTACCCTTTTTTTGCCCTCATCCAGCCTGTTTCGTAGTAACCCTTGACAGGATAGCGTTGACAGCCTAGGATAGTCGGTGATTCGACGCTTTCTAGCGGTCAAGCCCCTTTTCTCTCTTCTCTATTTCCTTTTTGCTTTCTTTACCGGTATTTTAAGGGGGGAAGATCCCGACGCTTTCTTTATTCTTCCTCGTCTTCTCCCGCAGGTCTTTTTTTCGTTCCTTTCGTCTGCCCCCTCTTTTTGATTGAAAACCCCCCTGCGATGAGGTGTCCCTGAGGTTTTTAAGGTAGGTGCTCAGCACATGATTCCTTCGACCGCTCGGTTTATCCGGCCATTTTCCCCCTTTTTGTCTTTTTTTTTTTTGCTCTCGGCTTCGGAGAGGACTTGCTATGCGTAGAGTGTTTTGGTCGTTGACCGTCGCACCTGGTCCTACTTCCCCCCCATGCCCTTTCCTTTGCCTTCCAAAAAAGTTTCCTCGCCTTTTGTCTCCTCTCACACGTTTACTCTTTCCTTGACATCAGAAAGAAGGGGCAAGCGTGCGATGTAGCCACGATCCGCGGCCGATGGCTTTTTCTTTTCACCCTCTCCTTTTTCGCCTGGTAGCGCAGCCCTACTGGGACGCGAGCACTCGTTCCCTGCCCCGATTCTCTTCATAGTTCATCCGCGTTTCCCTGCGGAGGACAGCACCCACACCTTTCGGTGCCTTGGTTTCTAGGCACTCTTCAGTTGTGTTTGTTTTTTCGTTACCTCTCTCGACCTTTTAGGATCTTTGCAGCTGCTTTTTTCCCTATCACGAGGTCACGGCAGCTTTTACAGCACACGCAGGGCTCTTATGGCGCCCGACACGAGGTGGTCGACAGACCCCCATTTATTCTTAGCTCACGCGTGGTCTTGCTTCGACTGTTCATTTTTTTCTCATTGTCACTTTTCGTAGACAGAATACAGTTTTTCCCCAGAGACCCACGTCTTCCCTTCCACGTACTCTTTTTTCCCTCTGCCAGACGATTCCCCCTTCCCCAGAGCGAATGTAGAAAGTATTTTTTTGAGGACCCGTGTCGGTTAGAGGATTCTAGGTTTCTTCTGGGCCTCTGTCTCTTTTCCCGGTTCTTCCCCTTTTTAAGCATAAGTTTGGAGTTTCTCTACCCAGGGTTATTAACCACGTGACGCCCTTCGTTTAACTTTCCCTTCGCGCAAGATACTTCTCGAGAAACCCCGTTCTTCTCGTTACCCTTCGCCCCTTCCGTCTTTCTCTCTGCTACGGCCGGGTCTCTCCCCCTAGGAAAAAAGGATGCAGTTGACTATAGAGAGAGTTTCCTCAGTGGCGGTTTCTAGGAACGGGGTGTTCCTTTCCTTTGATTTCCATCGCTCACTTTCCTTTCTTTTCCGAGCCCGGTCTCCTCAATCATCAGTGGATGAAAAAAATCTAGTGTCCGCCCACCAGACCGGGCTCTCAGAAGCGCATCAGCGGTTTTTCCTACCTCCTTTCCGGGCCTCCCTCCTCCCCCTATCTACGCTTTTTAGAAGAGTGCTGGTTGAAGGTAGACGACAAAGGAGCGTGGTTCTCGGGCCACTACTACCTTAAGTCATGAAAATCCCCTCCCTCCCTCTTTCGTTACCAGTTTTTACCCTCGCTCTACTTCCCCAATTGACCCTCGCTAGTCTAATGCCAAGTTTGCGGTTTTTTTAGTGAGCCTTTATTAACTGCTGCTCCCCCAAACCTCCTGGGTTCACTTTTCCCCCCCTGACGGCCTCTCTGTTCCGCCCTTTCTGTTTTACCCCTGACCTCAACAAGGTGAAATGTTTTACGGGGGGTTAGTGCGCGGCGGCCATCTGAGGACCCTTGCTTTGCCCCATTTTCTTGAGCGTTTTCTCCCTAGGGAATTTAGTCAACACGGTCCCTTTAGGTACCTCTCCCAATTTTGCGTTGAGAGGTTTTACCCCGTTGGAGAGCGTGTGCACGTTGAACTTCTTTTTTTTAAGTGCGTTTGTAGGCTTTCTTACCCAACAGCGAAGTTTGAAGGAACGTAATGGTGGCAAAGCGATCGCGCTCTGGCTCCCGGGACTCTTTTCCGTGCACTCTTCTCTTTTTCCCAATCCTCCGCCCAGCATACTTGAAAAAATTTTTAGTTTAGGGACGTTTTACGGAGAATATCTAACTGCGTTCCATCGTGAATCACCAACAATTTTTTTTTTCGGTTTTATGGTCGTCTAGTTCTTCGCATGGCCATTTTATGACTAGGGTCTACTCTCAATGGTTGTTTTGGATTTGTCTCCGGTCCAGGTTCTCCTATAATCCTCCCCTCTCCCTCCGCTTTCTTGCGCTTTCGGGTCTCCCCGGAGACTCGCGCTGTGTTCTAGCTCGGTTCTATATCTCCTTCCCCGATCGGGTCCCTCCCTCCCCCTCCCCAATCGCTTTAATCCCTCTCGCTCGGTGCTGTTGAAGACCCTTCCGCGAAGTAGCATGAGAAGGGACTTTTCCATGCCTTGACCTATCACTCGGTCTTTGACCCTCATGCTTTCCAACTTCTTTCGGACCTTGCTTCTGACCCGCCGCTTTTCCCCCCCGTGGCTTGAGGCTACCCAGGGATGCGGTCTGTCCGTGTCGAGATTGACGATTTCTTTTCCCTCTTCCGCCCGCTTTTTCCGATTTCTGATCTTTTTTTCCCCCACGCCTCGCCATATCCCCGACGACAGGCTTTACGTAAAGGTTGGCTTCCCGGATTTTTTTCCCAAGGTTTGTTTCTTTTTCAACGGCCTTTAGCCCGCTCCCGTTCTCGGTTTTACCTTCCTCCTCTTTCCCTTCCCAGTCTTTTTTCCCTCCCCCCTCCTTGTGGGTGGTTTGTGTGTCACCAAAACAAACAAACAAATGCCTCGACGATGGTTTACTGCTTGTGGCTCCTCCTCGCCGGCCCTCTTCGTGCATCGAGCTTCCTTCCCCCCAAGCAAGCCTTCCCCTCGTTTCGCTCCTTCTCGTTTTTGCAGTACGCATTTTACCTCCCGATTGGATGACGGAAGCGGTATGTTCCCCTCCGACCCCACTAAGGTTTTGCTCGTCTTATTCTTCTTCGCTCCCCCTTTTTCTTCTGTTTGTACGTGTTTCCTTTTTCCCGGTATTTCTTTTGATAAACTTTCTCTGCGGGCGCTGGATAGCGTAGGCTGAGTCCTCCCTCTAATCTCCTAGCTCTCCCCCTGCCTCGCTTAGGCGGTGACCCACCTCCCTTTCTAGCGCTGCCTCCTTTGCTTTCAGAACAGTTGGGAGGATAACGCGATTGAGGGGGGATGTTCCCCCCTGACTTCTGCTGCCCGTGCCCCGCTCCGGCTTTTAAACCAAATCCTTCGAGAGAGTGACATCGTCTACCCCTTTCCTCCTCGACGTTTTTTTCCGTCCGCGGTCACTCTTGCTCTCCCTTCAGGAGAAGCTATTGTAGAGGTATTCCTGCGTTGGCCGTCCGAGGTCGCTTTTCTTCGCCGCCCCGGCCGCCTCCCCCCCCCCCCCCTTCCCCGAACGGATTTCCTCTAGGCTCCCAGAGCGTAAAAGAGAAGAGGACGAGGGGATTCGGCGGAGCTGCTCGATGTAGTCTCAACGGCCTTCTTCCCCCCCAAGAGTTAGCTGTCTCTCTTTTCTTACCTTTTCCTTAGAATCAGTCGATGGTTGAGAAGAGGACATCCGTATCCTCGGCATACTTCCTGAACACACCCCGTCTTTTTTTTTCGTTCCGTCCTTCCCTTTATCAGTACCACGAGCCCTTTTTCCATTGGGGGGGTGACAGGGTTGAAGCCTTTAATTTTAGTGTGCCTGACAAAGTTCTTTCCCTTTCTCGCTCCTAATTCTCGCATCTGCCCTTTCCTCACCAGAACTAAAGCGCTTGGACTGCTTCTTCCTTCTGACTTTTCTTTTTAATTATCCCCTCGGGGGCGTTGGTAGCCTAATCTGAAAAGTTTTGCCGCTGTACCCTCTCCTGCCCTTTTTTTGAGTCTCTTCACAATCCTTTATCCCAGGCGCCCCCCTCCTCTCTTAGTCGGTTTTTTCACCTCCCAGCAGTTCTCACAGAACGAGCGTTAAAGTCAGGCGCAGCCTCAAATTCTTTTTCTTATTCCCCCCCCCCCCCCCCCTTGGTTTCTTCTGTCTCA
>Ga0179591_1259095_pt1 | contig 10922 bp, 9 predicted proteins | sample CZOMad2_1_08_16f_FD_182891 | JGI IMG/M metagenome (GOLD analysis project Ga0179591, IMG submission 182891) | Vadose zone soil fungal communities from Angelo Coast Range Reserve, California, USA - CZOMad2_1_08_16fungal (PacBio error correction) | ecosystem: Environmental > Terrestrial > Soil >... | reverse complement strand
AAAGCTAGCGAAGTCCTTCGACGTACGGACTCCGCTCACGTTGCCCCCCCGCGTTCTCCTCCACCTCTCCCCTCATCGTTGACCACGCACTTTCCTCCCGGGTACCGGCCAGCTACAGTGAGCGGGGCGTTTTTCCAGTAGCAAGCGCAAAGAACTGATTTTCGGTGGAGGTGCACGAGCTCACCCCCTCTTTGATTCCATTAACCAGCTGGCTCGGGCGAAATCCCGCTTCAAGAGTTGACAGGCTCGTGGCATCTTCCTTTCCTGCGGTGCAGTCTTCTCCTTCCTACTCCTCGTTGAAGACTCGCTGCCCCGTTAACCTCATCATCTTTCCCTCTCTCGGCCTAAAGGCTCGGACGCTCGCCGGCCCGGACTCCTTGCTTTCCGGGAAATCAAAGTTCCTTGTGGCGTCTTGACCTCCACCGCCCGCTGTAGTGTTGTGTGCCTTCACAGTACGTCCCGGCGGCACGCCTCTCAACCCTTCGTTTCTCAATGGTAGACCTGAAGTGCGGTTTTCCCCGAGAGAGATACTTCCATTTTCATGTCGCCCCAATGGTGAGAGTATCGAGGCGTCGGCTTATCCCCCGTCTCCGGCCTCTCCGCACGTTCGGGGGGATAAGACAGACGCGTTGCAACGGTACTTTCTCTCATTATGAACCCCCAATTCCCACTTAGGTCGGATCGGTCATATCGGCAGAACGTGAATCGTTTTATCATGAACGCTCCGGCTCTTTCTTTAGGACAAACCTCTATAGCTAAACCCCGAGCGTGAGGGGACGTACGACGAGCTTCACTCTCGTACTAGTTTGTTCTCACGGTCGCGGTCCTCTCTTAAATCCCGTCAGACACTTACCTACCTTCTGCTCGGTCCCCATGGCATGGCAGATCAGTTAAGGAGAAATGAGGACGTATAATGTCTAAGGTGTAGAAGACGGGCTTTTAATCAACGTCCTTGCCAACTTTTTCAGAACTTTCTATCCCCATTAAACGTTCTCGTGTGCACAGGACCAGCGTTCGCAATCCCGGCTTGAAAAACCCGTAAGGGTAGTCTTCAACACCTCAGCACAATTCCGCGGCGCCTGAGTCCTTTTCCCCGCCGACCCCCCCTCCTTTGCCTACCATTGTTGATGGAGACAAGAAGGCGTCGCCGTAGTGAGTTTACCCTTCCCCTTATCGCTTAGGCACTCTTCCGTCATCCTCCCACCTCTTTGCGATCGTCTATTTAGGCGCCATCTCAGAACTCCGCCTTGCTCGACCGCTCCTCTGGAGGATGAGGTAGCCCGGAGGCAATTTCCTTAAGCCCCTTTCGAGCCCTTTGAAGTCCTGCGCCGAACAACTTCCCAGAGGAATCAAACTCGGGAAGTTCCGGACTTGTCGACCGCTCGCCCGTCAGTACGCGGACCTTTTCCCTTCTTGAGCGCGCGACTATGCCGCGCCGCTTTTCCATCTTACCCGATATCTTCTTTCATGAGAATCTGGTCGATTAGCCTGCACTCCCCCTGTTGAAACGGTTTACGGCGGGCAGGATAAACCGCCGAAATTTGAGGGTTGAGGTAAACGCCGAAGCTTCCTCTTTCGTAGCAGGACCCGACGCGATCCAGCTCTTGATGGACGGACGAAGTTTAAAGGACAGCTAACGCTGCAAATGAATGAAATCCACCTTTCTCCCGGTAGGGGGCTGAGTTCTTTTACCTTGCAGCCTCCTCCTCAGGGACGCCCCGGATGCCTCCGTAGTCCAACAACTATCGTCCTCTCGGTGGCACGGGACCACTCGCCGGGTTCATCGTGATAGTTAAGTCGCACGTACCCCCCCCTTCCACGAGACCCAAGTCGTCGTCACACTCTTTACACGATCCCGCTGACCTACTCCACCTCCCGATCACACTTAATGTCTTCCTATTGTTAAGTTTTTCTGTGAGAGAGGCTCGATGGTTGGCTGTCTCTAAGTTCTTCTTTTCCCCAGACGACAAACGCACCCAATCCACGCGCTCCCTTCTCTTTAAAGTCGGCATTGTTTCTTCCGTCGGTATGCCACCCCCAAAACGTCTCTGAGGGAGCGATTCAAGGAAAACCTTTTTCCCTGATTCCTGGTAGTATATGCAGACTGCGACGGAACCACCTCCTTCTGGCTTCCAGAGGGTGCGTCCAATCGCGGTTTTGAAAAGTGGTCCGTTTCCTTCTGCACGGGCAGACCTCCAGCAGACCTAAACGGGGTATTTCCGCCGCAGCACGCGTTCGCCCCCCTTGTCCGGCGCAAGAACCGGGGAATTGCCCTCTAGCAGCCTGATACGTCCACGCGGGCGCCGGGGCTAGCGCCATCAGGCTCTACGAAGGCAGGTGCGTGCGCTCTGCTCGAATTCCATACAACCCTGGGTTTGCTTTAGTCCTGTACTTAGACTTAGTCCTTCCGCTTGATAGGTTGTCCCCTCTCCTGGAACGCCGTATGCACGATAGTGTCAATCCCGTCCCCCTCTTTAATTCTTCGCCAGGTCTTTTCTCCCTCCTCCGTTCCTTCGACCGAGTATCGAGGATCTAAGAGCGCATAGTCCTCCTCTCATTTCGTCCGAGGAAGCGTGCCCTCTCAAGCCCCCGATGCTCCACTGAACAGGCCCTTTGAATTTGTACGGCCGCCCGGGCGGCTTCAAAGAGCCCCCTCAGAGTTAGCCCAACTCCCCCTCGATGCCTTGATAGAGCGCTCTCGAAGTTGACGTCGACCTGCTCTCCCTTGTCCAATCCGAAGTCAGCTCCCCCTCTTAGCCAGCAGTAAACTTCCCGCGCACGTCTTTTCCAGCCGTGCTGCCGCTTTTCTCCCCTCCTCATCGCGGTGGCCTGCGCATTCCAATTCCAAGATTGGATCATGGCCCCCCCCTCCCGTCCAGAGACCCCGCCATAGTAAGTGCCACCTCCCTCCTGAAGTGATCAACTCGCTCATCTCGCGACCAAGCGGTGGCTGGACGTTGATGGGGACTCCAATGTAGTTCCGGAAAATTAGCCCGGAGCGTTTCCACCCCCACCACCGTCCCCTCATTCAACGCCCCCTCCCTTCCCCCCCGCTTTCAGTCGATCATGGAACTCGCAGATATCGAGCGCGGGAACGACTTTCAGCCACAGCACCGGCCCGCACCAGCCTTTTCCCCGTCGTGACAGCATTTTTCTTCGCCACCCCCATGGGAGGGAGGCTGGTTGCGCGATACAGCCCTTTAGACCAACGTGACACTATCGGGCTCAATAAGCGCTCTTCGCTATCTAACGAAGTCGTTTCTCTTTCTTTCTCCAATGAATGAGAAGTGAAACTCCTTGACCGTTTTGCTTCAGCGCAAAGCCATCTTCTTCCTAGCAATCATCCTCTCTTTCCCCTTTGATGAGAGAGATGCCGTCCTATATTTTAAGACGTAGGACCGCATCCCCCCCCCCACCGCGTAGAACTGATAGATCCGGTCCTGACGCCAAGACAACCACTACCCTCCCCTTTTCCAAGGACGGCCAGCCTCTCTCGAATTGCTCCCCCCATTTAAAAGGTCCTTTACACCTGGTGGCGCCAATCGACCACATCCCGCTTTTTCGCCTTAAATCATCCGTCCCGCCTAGTCCTTTATGTGGGTGAAATTTTTGATTTGCGAACTTTCTCCGGCGTTCCCTGCACCCTTGGCGATGACCTCTCCCTCGAGGGAAGGAGCGCGTTTCGAGATTCTTTGGAGGTGGTGAAGGTTCTCATGCGCTTTCCCGGTTTTCAAACCGACAGGGGCTGATCATTCAACGCCAGTTTTTCTTACTCGGGAATGGGCTCTCCCTGATTCGAGATCCTGCTGACCTTGAGAGACGATTTGAATTTAATTTACGAAGTGATCTATCTCTCGCCCGCTTGATCAATTGGTTTAGGAAGGGTACCCCCCCCCCTCGCAGGAAGTCCTTGTTTAACTCGGCGTAGGGCTAGTAGAGTCAAAAGTCCCTGCGTGTCGCCGGTAAGGTTTTTTGCTCTTCCTGGCGACCTCTTCTTTACGGTTCGAGTCGATTTCAGACGTCCTCGCGCAGCTCGCGATCCCCCTCTCAGTCCCTCTATTGCGGTTGCGGCCCATCGGGCGATTTCCCCGGGGGGCTGTTCCCCCTTCGCTGGAAGATAGGGTCCGGGCAAGTAGACCAGATTAATGCTTTTATCTTCAGGCCACTCTTAAACCGGACGACTCGCGGCTTATCCATCCCCTCCTGAAGCTCGGCCATCTCAAGTCGCCGGTCTGACTAACGTCTCCCTGACGACCGATCGACTTGCAAGTCTGCTCGGGTCGTTGTTCTATGTAGTACTTCCCCTGTCAGTCATCGAGTTCATCACTCCCCTTAGGGGTCCTGCTCACGGCCCGGTGTAGCTGAGGCACCCCCCCCTTCGATTTCACTATGTCGTTACCAAAAAACTGAGCACCTCATATGATTTCGAGATCGTTGGCTCGCTTTATCCGCGTGGGAAGACACCTTCATTTCGACGATCATTCGCTGAACGAAGGGAGAAACCCTGTCGTTTTGCTGAGACACCTCCGGGAGGTAGTTGCTCGTTGATTATTAACGGTGCTGTCAGGCAACTTCCTATCGAATGCACGCCATTCTCGCGGATGCTAGTGAGTCGCAGTCGGAAGCCTCCCCGTATTAGATCCTCCACAGTTATGAATAAAAATTCACGCTTCCCTTCGCCACTCCTCCTTTTTTCACAACTATAGTCCTACAAGTCATGACGTCCCCTGAGCAACGTCTCCTTCCTTCCGCTAATGAGCGTGTGTTTCCATCGGTCACACGCAACGGATCCCCATCACCTGCCCTGACCTTCTCGCGCAAAAAACATCAACTCGAAAAACCCGCCCTTCCGCCGTGCATCGGCAGCAGTGTGCGAAACAATGGCGCTTGCCTCTGGGTCTTATAGGAGCTCTGGAGAAGACACGATTTACCCCGGGGATCCTCCGTGCACCCGCTCTGCGCCCGTTTATTTTCTCCTTTACGGCCGCGGCTCGTAGGCTCCTGGCTTGCGCCCCAACTTCTCCCGGGTCCTGCATACGCACCTACCCAAAGCTTGCCTTACATTCACTTCGCAGTCTTTTCGCGTAAGCAGTGTGGTTCTCTACCGCAGTCATCCTAAATCCCCCCCTTTTCCAGCCCCCCCCCTCAGGCCTGTGGCTTGGTTCCACCGACCTCGGCTTTCCCTTTTCCCGTAATCAGTGGTCGTATTATCCGGTCTTCTCGAGTCGTGAACAAATAGTGATAGAAGACGAGCAGACGCGCGGGCCATGTTTTGTCCCACGAGGACTTTCCCCCACTTTAACTCGCAGCTCCTCCTTGCTAGGATTCCAACCCAAGTTTACTCCCGATTATCCGCTCGAGAAATTGCTTCGCTTAACCTTTCTACTTCATTCGAAGGACAGCTCGCGCGCCTCACTGCTGCGACTTCGCATCGCGTGAACGGCCTTCCGGTTTTTGACCAGAAAATTTTTTCCTCTTTACCGAACTAGTAGATCGTTCAGAATTGGGCTTTCGGGCAAGTCCGCTACTTCCCCCGAAAGAATGATGTTCGCTCCTGGACTGGTATCTCCTCCCCAGTTGTGGGCCTTGAAGGGCATATCGCGTTCGCAAATGGTCCGAGATTCAGTGTGGTGCATTCCCCAACCGGCAGGTTCGCACGCACTCTTCCCCCCTATTTTTTCCTCACCACGAAATCCCCTGGCTTGCCCACGACCGGCGTTCCCCCTTTGACGCTGTTCTTCCTGCCGACCTGTCTTCAAGATCGATCTTCTTCCACACACATTCGCCCTCAATGCGTCCCTCGCTCCTTCTGATCTTCTGCATTCCTGTGTGAAACCGTCGGCCCTCGGCCAAGTGCCTCTCTGGCGTGGCATCAGAAAGAGCACGACACTTGTGTGGGGTAACCCAAACGACCTCTGTTTAGCCAGTTTCTTATTCGAATCCGTACTTTCTGGTTATTCCTGGCTTTTTTTCCTAACCATCAGCGGAGACGAGTTCATATGGCTCCAGTCTGCCCCCGATGCCGATATCTCCTCCGCCCAGGCCCTCGGGGGTGACCCCGTTACCTGAAGAAAGTAAATATCTCTTACTCGCGCCGACGTTTCGATCCTCTCCCAGTAGATTCCCGTTCGCACAAGACCCCTCAGCTTACTCGTCACTCTGATTCCCCCACAGGTCTCCATTATAATCCTACCAGTCCCTCTCAGGGAAGGCAGATACGGGTTGCGGACGTCTGGCCGTAAGAGTATTAAGCATCCATCCCTACACTGGAGCTTGGGAGGTCAGTCCGTGAGAGTGTACAACCCAGTGGAAGTTGGACCTCATCCTCTGTAAAAGATTGAGAAGAAGATGCTCGTTGAATCATTTGATGCCTTAGGTGGATCTCTCTATATACTTTTTTTTTATTCCAATGTTGTCCAATCTTTACATTCCTTGCGAGAGATGCGATGCCTCCCCCCGAAGAACCTCCAGAATATTGCCACTTCCGCTCTTGCTACTCCGGAACGCGGATTCCCGGCACGATTAAATCCCGCTCCTCTTGCCATTCCAAATTGCAACCTTTTCTTTTTAGCAATTCAACACGTACCCTTGTCGGAAGAAGATCAACTAGCTCTTTAATCAGTGTCTGACCCCTTGTGCGCGGTCGTAGAACGCCCGCGATGTGTTCGCTGCCAGTTCTCACTCGCAGTCCCTCTCGCTAAGTTAGCCTGGTCGGGTTAAGTACCCCTGTGTCCTCTAAAAGTTTTATTCTCTAGTAAGAGACTTATGAACGTGTCGCTGATTCTACTGTCCCATCCCTCCTGCTTTTTCTCTCGATGCAGATCAGCGTCAAAGGTGAAATATTCCGGAAGCATCTTCCTTCGTCTCGCCGGAAAAAAGCTACTTATCTCCCCACCTATGAGGTCTCTTTTCGCGATACGCCTCTTACGACCCCCTTAGATTTCAACTTCTCGGTCCTCTATGCTGAAAATACCCCCGCCCGGTCCTCCTCTCTGCCATCGATTCCCCATTACATGGCTCGATAATTAGAAAAGTTTCTTGACGTTCTTTCTTTTTCGCCTGGTTTAGCCCAGTATCGTTGCGTGCCCACTTTCCTGGGACCTCATCCAACCGCATCTTTCTGAAATTCCACAGTGCGCACTCGTTTCGAGTAGACGCTGCCAATTTCCTTCTTAAAAAAACCCGGGATCCTTTCATCAAAACGTCAAGGCTTGAATTCCCGGAAATCCTCCCTCAGGTTGCGCCCTCAAGAAGGTGATGACACCCCCCCTCAGTTACGTTAGGTTCTCTTCGTGTCCGGTTCGTGCTCAGTTCTACATTTTAGCTCGACGCGTGCGAGATTTCTTACTCTAATTTCGTTATATCATATCCCTCCTGCTTAAACGCGATTTCGTCCACCCACCCCTTATTTATTCGGATAGCGCTCAGGATTCCCTGCCTTAGATAGCCGAGGCTAGAGTCTGCCCTTCAAAATCCTCAGATAATTTGAGGACTTTTTATTTTCCTTCATGAGGTAGCCCTCATGTTCGCCGCCGTGCCGTGCTATAGCGGCGACCAAGGACGCTCTAGGATTCATTATCGATATCTGAGGATTTCCCCGGTTTCCTTTCGGCTGTAGCCTGGATCCTTCCCTGTTGAAAATGCAGATGGGAAACGATACAAAAGCCCCCCCTGACCCCTTCGTTAGGCCCTCAGCTCCTTCCTTAGCTGGTTACCTCCTGCGAGGTAGGCCTTATTGACGGTAAGTGCCCACGTTTTCTCTCCTCCCCCGGACCCCATGTCCTTTTATTTTTCCCTCGTTTTACATGGCTTTATCTGCGTACGCATTTAAGACCGAGCAGTCTTCCTACTATCTGAGCCCTTTCGACTTAGAGCAACTAACCAGATAGTTCCAGCGGTGTGCACTGATCCATGCCTTGTTCACTGGTGCAAAGCGCCCTCCTCCCTAAAAATATTACTCCCCAAAGTAGGTTCTCCCACCCTGCTGTGCCCGCAGAGCCCCTGCCTATAGCGCGACCAACCTTAGTTCCCCGTTTTAATTTCTGCGAGCAGAGCTTTTTGGAGTCCCCAGAGATTCGCTTTCGTCGTGCAAACGAAGTTGCTCCCCCCGCCACTTCAATCGTCCGAAGCGCACTGGCATTTTTTTGGAACAGGCTGGGGGACGAGTTCCCTGTCTTCTGGCTGCCGTGACTTTCAAGCCACCCAGTGCTTAATCCTTCTCTAATCCCGTCCCCGATCTCCACACCGCTCTCCCCTATATCGTAGTGCACTTACCCTCGCCTTTCCACTGCCTTGCCGGTGCTGCACCCCACTGGCCTCCCTTTCCCCCCAGCTCCACTCCTGCCCTTGCTGGCAGCTCGCCCGCCGTTGGTCCGGTTCCTCCAGATAAACTTGCGTCCGAATCTCTGGTCACGCGGGTCGCGAGTCCCCCCGCCTTCGACTCAGGGAGGCTTCGCATTTTATTGAATCGCACATCTTGTCTTTCCCAAAGCGGCGCGACTCCCCTGGCTTGAGCATGGATTCTTTGCTCCGCGATGTCATGTATTTAACTCTCTGCCTTTAGTTTACGACGTGAGTCCTACGCCGTCTGAAAGCCCCCTCCCCCCTCCTGCCATATGCCGTTCCCGAGCTTGCTTTCCACCCCCCTCTGCGCTGCGCAAAATTCTTCCCGGAAAGGCAGGAAGAAGAGGGCCATCCAGTGCCCGCCTATGAGTAATCTCCTGTTTCTGCCTCTCGATTAAATCCCACTGATTTTAGTATTCCTGCACGGACGTTTCTTACTACCCCTACAGTACCGAGGCGGCCTGTGCGGAGTTCCCCAGGCCATTTGCCGACTCCAAACATGCCATATCTCGATGTCTCGAGACCAGCTGCTTCCCTCGTCACGTTGCGTTCCGCGGTTATGAGACTCTTCCGGCCCCTCTAACCCCAACTTTAACGCTTACTTTTTTCCAGCCCTAGACTAGCCCTAGCTGCCTTCCCAGCAGTCGGAACTCTGGCTCGCTACAAAGCGGCCTGCGTACGTCGGATTTATATGAATCACCCTTGAATAGTATCTCCATTTTAGCATCGTCACCCTGCCGATATATCCCCCTCGAGTACATCGGCTTTGATTCTTTTAGTCCACGTAAGTTTCCAACCCCATAGCATCGACCCTAGTGCCACCGCACCACTCGAGCCCTCACGTCCTGCGCCCGCCGTTCGTGCACACTTCACTCGTCAGTTACAGTGGGAACTGAAATTTTCCTCAACGCCCTTCAATTCCCGCAACTTTGACCCTCGGCGTGCTACGATGATAGGCCAAAATCCTGGAGTATGTGTCCCTCTTGCTACCAGTTTATGAGACCATACCCCCATCGCGGAAACGGATCGCTGTTTTAGCCGTCCTAATCAGTCGAGGTTCTTGTCGTCGACGGATGAGATCCCCCACCACTTTTCATTCAACCCTACCTCGGTGGCTCAATTTGAACTTCCCCTTACATTATGAGTGACTTTTCTATACCGGCATTCCTATTACTCCTTGTTGGAGTGACTCAGCGTTTTTACTCAGGAATTCCATCCTTTACCCGGCAGCCCCCCCATTCTTGTTTTTTCCCTTCGGTTGGAACGTCATAACGCCTCCCCCCCCAGGTAGCCCTATCAACACTGTACTCCACCCTTATGGTCCTGGTTCTCAAAGCCGCAGATCCCGTTCTCTAAGATCTGTACGTTTTCTTCTCTTTATAAACCATCGTAGTGTCTTGGTTCAGCGACCCCCTCCCAAGCGCTAATCCCACTATCGTCCGCGTGTAAAGGATGTGGGAACGCTGGCGTGCGGTTGCAACTTTCCGGGGCTCGGTCACCTGTATGTGTTTTATTCGCAGGAGAGGTTTCTAGAGAGCTGGTTTGTGACGCGAGTATAAACTCCTGACCAATTGAAATGTTTGAGCCACCCGCAAGGCCGGACTCGATGGACTCCTATCGGATAAGATGGCCCATGCTAGGATAGATCCCCCTTCATGACGTGGGCCGCTTCGACGGACGCGCCTTAAGCAGATGGAATGGGATGGAGACTGAAACGCTTCGGAAGCTGGTTGAAGTCTACGTTCAGCGTCCTCGTCGTCTTTAAAGTCCTCGTAGTGCCAGTTTCTTATTCCCGTGTGAGAGGCACTGTATTATAGACTTCGTATTTTTCCTCCCATAATACTGAGGAGTGTAGACGAAAGCCCTCTCGACAGAATTGGGGCCTTACACGACTTTGAGGCCTGCGGGAACTCCTCCCGGCCTTTAACCCCCCGTTTGAGATCAGACGCGGCTTTGCAGCAAGATCAGCGGGTCTTTCGTGACATATCCCCCCCTTTCCCATTTAGATATTCACTTAAATGGCCTTCCTCGCCAATCTAAGCATTGGGTTGGTCCCGTCCTGACAGCCCTTACCACTACTATTCTCCGCCGTAATGACATTTTGCTTTCCACCTTCTTGGCGTTGCAGAAAGCCTCGATTTCAATTCAACCTACAGGCGCGGAGGCCCGAGAAATGTGGTATCTTACCCCCCAATGAGGATTACCTTCTATTTAAAATCACGGCGAACAGACACGCCCCTTGTCCTCTTCCGCTCCGACCCGCGCGCAACTGTGCGACGTATATCAATCCAGGCGTGATCAGTAACCCTTTCTGTTTCCTCCGTTCCTTATTTAGCGACCACCTCCCGGGCAAGGTCGCGTAGTTCTTTTATGTGATCGTGGGGAATTTTGCAATGTGCATTTCCCTATGTATGGTTCCCGACTCCTACGAAGCGCTGGCTTCGGATCGTCGCCTCTGCCCTCCCCCCCGGATTTCCTACAGAAGTTTTTTTGTAAACCACCCTCCTAACCCTCTTCCACAGAAAAGTGATCCTACACTCTCTGATTCAGGTAGGACCCTTCTAAACTTAGGTCCGCGA
>Ga0179591_1258920_pt1 | contig 10922 bp, 21 predicted proteins | sample CZOMad2_1_08_16f_FD_182891 | JGI IMG/M metagenome (GOLD analysis project Ga0179591, IMG submission 182891) | Vadose zone soil fungal communities from Angelo Coast Range Reserve, California, USA - CZOMad2_1_08_16fungal (PacBio error correction) | ecosystem: Environmental > Terrestrial > Soil >... | reverse complement strand
ACTTCTATAAACCCCTTTTTTTCCCCTTTATTCACACATTGCCCCTTTACAACATATCCTCCTCTTTTCGTTTCCCCCACCGGGTGGCCTTTGTTGTTGACATTTTTTCCTGTTTCTTAAGAACTTACCCCTTCCCTGGCCGGTCAAATGTCTGATTGGTCACAAGGCGTCAACTTCCCTTTTTCTTTTTCCAGTTCGTTTCCCGGATTGGGTTTGGTTTTTCCCGGCCTCCTTTTCTCTTTTTGTTTGTTTTCCTTCGCACTTCGTTCCCTTGGTTTAAGGAATTGCTTTTGTTTCAGGGACTTTTTCCTTAATCCTGATTCCTCTGTTCTCCTCGTTCCCCTTTTTCTCGGCTTACTTCCCTTTCATGGCTCTCCTGGTTTCCTCCTCTCTCTTACCCCCCTAACAGGTTATCCTGTCTGTCTCCCTTGATACCCCCCCGGTCTTTCCTTCCCTCCACCCTCTCTCTCATTTCGTTTGTTTTCCAACCTTGAAAACCACCATTCTTGGGATAATTTCCGTGAAACTTTCTTTTTTCTTTCTGAGGGGCCTCTTTCCCACTGTCTAGTGTTGTGGCTTTTCACCCGACCCCCCCTTTTGTCCTTTTGAAACTTGAACTGTCAGATTTCCCTCACCTTCACTACTTCCGGCACTCCTTTCTAGACACGCACAGTCACGTTGTTTCCCTTTTGGAAAAGTTTCCGTTCAACCCTTTCCCCCCAAACTTCACAACAAGAAATTATTCGTCCACTCTGTACCCTTCCCTCTTTTAGCTGACCTCTTAGGAATTAGTGCTTCTGCTCCCGCGCTTTAGGGGCCACGGTCCCCACCACTTGCTTTGGGGGGAAAAGGTTCACCCCGTTTACCCGAAACCCAAACAGTCTTACCCCACCGTCCGTCTTTTCTTCCCTCTTTTTTTTTTTGCCCCTTGGATTCCCGAAGGGCCAGGGCCCTTTTTTTAGTTTCCCACCCCAGTTCGGGCAATGACACGCTTCAAGGCACCTACTTGACCAGTCTTTGTGGCCCTGCCCAACTGCCAACCCCTTGTGAGAGGACTACTGCCTCTTTTTGTCTGCACCCCCTGCGAAAGATGAACCCTGCTTCCTCTTAACAGGGTTGGGGTTTTTCCTCACAAAGACTCCCCCACATGATGTTCCCTACTTCCTTTGCTAAGGAGTTTTTCAAAGTCCCTGTTTCACCCCCCCCTATCCTTGCACACCCCTTGTTATAGGCCTCCCCCATCGCCCAGAAAACACAGGACCCCCCCCCCCCCTCATTTTTTACACCACATGCTCCAACACTGGGCGCAAATCGCCCCCGCCAGGAAATTTTTTGGTCCTCCCGTGTTCACACTTTTTCCCAGTTCCGCAAGGGACCCAATTTTACATTCCCCACCCAACCAACCCCATCAACCATGTCCCACACATAGGAGCCCCTTCCCTTTGCTCCCGCCATAACATCAAGTTCCAATCACATTCTCTAAAATTTGAGTGGCCCACCCCCCCTTTCCGCAAAACCCCCTTTCTGACTGAAACCTTTCGTGTCTTCCTTTGGGGTGTTTTCTTGGTCCCCCTCTAACCAAACCCCTTAAAAACATTTTTTTTTTCCCCAAACAGTAGCCCTATTCTGTTATATTTCACCCGTTTCACCCCCACCGTTGTCTTTGACCCTTTTTTCGTCCAGCCCCATGGTTTGCGGGTCCCAGATTTCTATGGAAAGTACTTGGTCCCCCACCACTCTGGTGCAATTTTTCCTTTCAAGTTTTTTTTAAGCGTTCCTGGCCCTGGGATGTGACGCTCATTGGGGACCCCCTTTTTGACTATTTCAGAGAGAAGAGCTCTACCCATTTTACTTTACCAAAATCACCCCCACCAACGTTTCCCCCAAGTTTTGCCACCCATCATTTGGGTCTTTTTTTTATTCTCTTGTTATGTCCTTTTTTTCACCTCATCTCTTTACGGTTGAAATAAAACTAATGGGTTTTTTGCCCCCGACGTTTCCGCCCCCCTCGCTCTTTTACAGACGCTTATCGCCTCTATTTGTGTGTGTGTATCTCCTGTGGAGGAAAACTACTTAGGACGTTTGGAAGCAGCCTTGAAAACTGTTTTTTTTCTTTGGGGGGGGTTTTTTTGTTTTTTGGGGGGTTGGGTGTATTTTTGTTGGGTTTTGTTTTTTGGTTGGGGTTTTTTTTTTTTTTGTGTTTTTTTTGTTCCCCCTCTCGTGAATAGTCCTTGTCTTTCACCCCCCCAGGTGTCACCCCCATTTTTGGTCCATTTCCTTCAGCCTTCCCTTCCTTGTAGTAAATCATGACCAAGCCATTCAGGCCTCATATGAAGGATGTTTGTTTTTTTTCCAGTCGCTGGGCCTTCGCTCACTCATCGTTGACTTTTGCGCTTCGACCTCCTCTTTCCACTTCTTCTGGTAGACACAATCCAGCTTTAAAGGGCCCCCTTTGTCAACTTTTTCTATCACCGCGGTGCCGGAGCCCGCCCCCCATTTTCTCCGGTTGTTTTGGACTATAGACCACAGGGTTTTCCGGACTCCCACTTAAAACCACCCCCCTCCAACTTCTGGTCCCTTCCACGTACACCCTAAGGAGTTCCCCCCCTTTGATCCACTTGGCCATGTTCCCCCATATAATCTTTTTTTTTTTTTTCTCTCTCGGTTTTTTTTGAGGAGAGTTTGGACCCCCTTTTGGGTTGGTGCCATGGCCCTGTTTTGGCCATTTCCGCCTTTCCTTGGGGCTTTTTTAATTTCCTTACAGCCTTTTTGCTCCCCCCCAGTTTGTGGTGTTTTTTACTCTTCCTATGTTAAATTGGGCTTTGAGATTCTTTTCTGCTCGTCCTTTTGTCCCTTGTCCGGGATCAATTTGAACAAATTTTTGTCTTCTTTCATTTTTCCTCAAAAGTTTCGCCTGGATGCAATAATGTTCACTCTCTCCACCCTCTTAGTCTCGTTAAGCACCATTGCTTCCCCTCCTTTTCTCCTTTGGAGAATTTTGCTTCCCGGTCGGGGAATCCTTGTTGTACCCTTTTTGGGCCTGAGTCGAAAGTTTACCAACCCCCACGGGGTTTTTTTGTGCTCACCCCCTTTCCACTGGGGGCCTTGTTCCACTAGTCCTACATGAAACTACCGATTGTTACGGTCCTACTTTAATTTTTGGTGTTTTTCTCCTATCAACCACGAGGACCTGTACGTACGATGACACTCCCTTTTTTTCTTCCTCTGTCCCGGTCTTCTTTTTCGTATAGTACAACATCATTCCCCCAAGTGGGGTATTAGTTATGTCCACCGTTTCTGCAACGCTTTATGTGCCAACCGGACGGTCCTTTTTTTTACGTTCATTAAATCGTCCCAAAAAGTCCAGTCCCAAGGTCGTTTTGACCCCCCAAGAGTCGTGGGTTGCCCTTGTAAGGCCGGTAATGTTGGGCTTTCCGTTTTTCTTTGGTGAAACGGGGTGGTCCAATGTTTGGTACCCGTTGAAAAATTTTTTCTCTCGGATTATCTTTTTGACGATCTCTTTCGGAGGCCCTGGCAATCCTTTGTGGATCCCCCATTCCCTTGTCCCAGTGTCCCTAGGTTAGGAGCCTTCTTCTTTTTTTTGTTGTCCATTTGTGTGGTCAACAACACATTCCTACTCCCTTTTCCCCCCTTCTCTTTGGTTCTTCACCAAAACCCCTTTTGCCTCACCGGCCTTTTCCATTGTCCAGTGGCATCTTTTCCCCCCCCCCTTTTATAAAGTTTTGCGACCCCTTAATTTTACCCCTGGTGTTTTTTGTTCCCCTGTACTCGTTCTCCCCTTTTGGTCCCCAGGGATTCGTTCTGCGACCCCCAAAATGTGGGCTTGGAAAGTATCAGGGTTTTTTCAACTTGTTTTCCCCCCTGTTGTTTCCCCTGCGCGGCCGGAGTACTCCTTTTCTTTTCATTTTTGAAACGCAAGAAACGTTTCCCTGACCTCACATTTTCGGGGGGGGAAAGTCTTGGCATGACCCTGGGGCCAATCAACAACTCTTTTCACATTTGTTTTTTTGGAAGGGAGACAGGTGACAAGTTAGTGACAGTGCCTGTGTTTTTTCAAAGTTAACTGTTTGTCGGGGGGGGTCCTTTTAGAGTGAACCTTGGGGGGGGTTTTTGGTCATTGGTTTTGAAATCAAGGGGGGTTTTTGTTGTCCTTCCGTGAAACGTTGGTCCCCCTTTGGGGGAACTTGTTTAAAAACCCCAGGGTAGGTGAATTTTTATTTTTGTGCTTTTGACTGATGTCTGTTTTTTGATGGCGGGTACCACTCTTTTTGTCTTCCCCCTTTTTTGTCTTGGTTTTTCTGGTTGTTTCAACCGAAACCCCCCTTTCGTGCCCTTTTTTGTCTGTTTTTTTGTCGTAGTTTTCTTTTCACTCCTAAGCACCTGGAATTCGCACTTATTGTTTGCAGTTGTTTGGTCCTTTTGGTTTTGGTTTCTTTCACCCCTTCAACAGTTCTTCTTTTTTGTGGCCTTTTGATTCAAGTTTGTTCGTCCCCGCTTGTCTTAGAAACACTTTTGTTTCCCCTTTGGCTTTTGTCTCGTGTCTCTGGCTTCTTTTAATTATCGTTTGCTTTGCCATGGGTGAAGACAATCTGTTTGTTTCATGATACTTTGCTTTTTTCTTTTTTTCCTTGGGGGAACCATTTTTCTTGTCTTTTTTTAGTTTTTGGGGTTTTTGTTATTTTTTTTTTTCCCTTTTCCGTTTTGGCCGCTTGGGGGTCGGGCTTCCCTACCCTGCGGTTTCTCACCTCTTCAACCCGAAGTTTCTGTTTGGGTTTTTTTATAATGTTTCCCGCACCCCCATTCCTGCCCCCTGGCCCTTTGATCTGTTGATGACAACAAAACCACAGGAACATTGTCCCTCCTATTTTCATGGTTTTTTTCCCCAACACCTTGACGTACCTTCTGTTTTCTCCTTCCTTGGGAGTCGGTGATCTATTTAGTCTTGGGCTTGAAATCACTCTGCTTTTCCCCCATGAAATTAGCCACGGGAAGGAAAAGGAACACGTGTGTGTTTTGTGCTTGGCCAGCACCCAGCCTACCTCTGGGAAGTTCCCGAGTTCCCAGCATTTTTAAACTCATTTTCAAACTAACTTCGGCTTAAGTTTTGGCTCCCCCCCATCACTGGGTTTAATTTACCCCACATGTCCTGGTCATAGTAATAAGACGCCCTGTCCTTTTTTTTTATTTGATTGCTGGTCCTGATCACCCCTTGTGTGTTCATCAGGTCATTCCCTGGCTCTGTAGAGCTACGGATTCCTGGTTCAGACTCTGGTAATGGTCCGTAATTTTAGTTGGACGTAGGTGGCGTATCTTCTCGAACTCGAGATCCGAGTTTCCCGCTTCAGACCGTCCCTTAGTACCCCCCCCAGGAATCAGACAATTTTCCTTCCCGCCCACACTGTGGCCTTCAGACCTTCGGTGACCCACCACCCCCCCCAAAAAGTTGCAACACGTGATAGGAACTAGTGGGCCACTTTTGAATTGGGCTCCTTGACCACTGTTTTTTTCCAATTTTACACCACCGGTACCTTACCTTTTTGTTCCTCTTTTTTTGACCTTGCGTTTCCCTTTATACTCACGTGGTCCCCCCCCCCCGTTTTCACCCCCCCTTGAAACCCCGTTTTGGTCTGAGTTAGACGTTTGCTTCTTTGGTGTTGATCTTTCCCCCCGTTTCCCCCTCCACCCCCCTGTAATTGTGTTCTAGATTAGTTCTCTTTCTTCTCCTCCGTTTGTTGTTTTTTCTCGATACTTCACCCTTCAATTATCCCACCTTGCCCCCCCCTCCCCCCACAAAGAAATTCTTCTTCCTTAGGTTATCTTCCAACCCCGCGGTGCCCTGTGGACTTCCCCGGTCAGGGTCTATAACACGGCCATTCCTTTCCTTGTTCCTTTGTCTGGGGACCATTTAACAAATCTTTCTTTTTCCGTTTCCCCCAGGGGGGAACATTTTGTTTTTGCACTTTTGTTTTAGTTTGTTTTTCCTCCTCGTGACTGGTCTCCCCTTGCATTGGTACGGCCCTCTTTGTTTCGGGCTTTCCTGCTCCTGGGACCTCCTACTCTCTCTTTGTTATCTCCCCCCCAAGCTGAATTTACTGTTCCTCCCATTTTTTCTTTGTCCTCCGAGTATCTTCTCCCTCCCCGTTATCTCGGCTGCTACTTATACAACCCACCGTTCCGGCCTTCTTTCCCTACTCCATATCGTTGGGGTTTTCCCTCTGCCCTCTAGCCCCCCTAAACACTCTTGGGTCATTAAGCCGGTGCACCTTAGTTGCATCCCGGTGTCTCTGATACTGCGTTTTTTGGTTGGCACTCCCCCCCTTTGACCTTTATTTATTTTGGACCACTTGTCATTGCGGTTTCTAAGTAAGGAACTTGTCTTTTTCTTCTTAAATTTTCCGCAAGGTCGTTAATGGCGGGCTTTTTTTTTTTTTTTTTTTCTCTGCTTTTCAGTTCCCCTTTCACATTTTTCTGAGGACTGGTCTTTTCCACATGGTGCCCCCTGCGTAGACGACCATAGGTCTTTCTTCAGCTTGAGCCCCCACTCCCTCTCTAGTGGGATTTTGTCACCCCCTCTTGTTCCCCCCCTCCCACGTACCCCCAACCCTGGGCCCTTCACCAACGCCCTGTTCTACACCTCCCCCCTTTCAAAATTTACGTACCTCCCAGTATGCCCTTTTCAGTAACCCTGTCCCCCGCCCGATTAACCCCCTTCGGCACCGAATTTCCCCCTCCCCCCTCCTTCGAACCCACGCCACCTTACTTTCTTTCCGTCCACCATCTCAAGGTTCACCCCTTTTTTAACCGCGGCCCCCCCGTGACTTTTTTTTTTCCTCATTTTACTGGTTTTCAACCTGCCCCCGCACAGCGTTGCCCACCCCCCGTTGCTGACTCCCCTTTTTTCCTTCATTCAGACGCCTCACAAACTACCCACAAGGGGGGGGGTACGCCCTTTTTTTTTGTACCGCTCAGACAGGACCCCCCCCCGGAAATCTTTTTCACACGGCGCTCAAACCTGGTTTTGACACTGCCATCCCCCCTTCCTTTCTTAGCCCCTCCATTTTCCAACAAAAACGTTATTCCCTTTGCTAGGGCCCAACTTCCCTTCCCCCTACTTACCACCTCCCAAACTAAGAACATGAGTTTCCGCTGTCAACTTGGCTTTTCCGCCCAGAAACGAATTCCACCTGGCCCCCCCCCACCTCCCCACCAATCACACCCCCCGTCCCCCCCCCCCACCCTCCCCCCCCTTCTCCACCCCTCCTCACTCCCCCCACACACTCCCCTCTTTCCTCTCCTTTACCCTTCTCAATCCTCACTCCTTCCCCCTCCCCTCACCCCCCCCCACCACCCCTCCCCCCATCCAACCCCCCTCCATCCCCCCCCCCCCCCCATACTCCGCCCTCCTTCCCCCCCCCCCACCCCTTTCCCTCCCCCCCCTCCCCCCCCCACATTCCCCACCCCTCTCAGTCCCCTCCCCTCCCATTCTCCCCTTCACCCCCCCTCCCCCCCCCACCCCCCCCTCCGCCCCCCACCCTCTCCCCACCCCCTCCCCACTTCCTACTCCCACTCACCACCCTCAACCTCCCCCCTACCCTCAATACATCTCCCCCCCCCTCCCCTCCTCACCCCCCCACCACCCTCCTACCGCTCCCCCCTCCCCTTCTACCTCACTCTCGCCTCCCTCTCTATTACCCCCTCCCCCTCCCGCTGCCCCCCCCTACATCACCCCCCCCCCCCCCCCACCTTCATCCATCACTCACCCCTCTCACCCCTCCCCCCCCCATCCCTTCACTCCTTCCCCCACCTCCCTCATCGCCCCATGCCCCCACCCTTCCCCCCCCTCCCCCCAATCCATCCCCCCCTCCCCCCTCCCCCCTCCTTTCCCCTCCGCTTAACCTTCTCTCCTACTCCAACCCCTCCCCCCCCGTCCCTCCCTTTCCCCCACCATCCCCTACCCCCCCCCCCTCCCATCCCAACACACCCCCCCCCATACGCCCTCCCCCACACCTCCCTCACCCCCCACCCTCTCCCCCTTCTTCCCTCCCCCCCCCACCCCCGCCCCTCCCACCCCCCCGCATCCACCCCTCCCCCCATATTCTCCCCCACAACCCCATCTCCTCCTCCCCCCCCCATCCTTCCCCCTCCTCTCACTCTTTCCAAACCCCTCCCCTCCCCCCCACCGCCATTCCCACCCACCCATACCCCCCCCTCATCCCCTCCCCTCCTTCAACCCCCTCACACCCTCCCCCCCATATACGCCACCCCCCACCCACCCCCCCCACCCCCTTTCCCCCACACCCTACACCCCCCCCCCTCCCCCCCGACTAACGCCACCCTTACTCCCCCACTCTCTCCCCCCCCCCCCCCCTCCCCCCACCTCACTCTAACACCCACCTCCCCCCCCCTCCTTCCCCCTCCCCCCTCCGCCCTCCCACCTCCTCAACCCCCCCCACTCCCTTCCCCCCCTCCTTCCTCCCCCCCCCCTCCCCTCATCCCGCCCCACCAGCCCCACTCTCCCCCCCCCCCAACCCTCTTCCCCCCCCCCCCCTACCCCCCCCCACCACCCCCCCTCACCCCTCCCCCAACCCCCCCATCCCCTCCCTATTTTTGCCTCTCCACCACACTCACTTATTCCCCCCTCATCACGTCCTTCTCCCCCCCTCTACTCCTCTTCTCTCACACCCTTCCCCCTCCCCCTACCCCCCACCTCCCTGCTCTTCTCAGCTCCCTCCTACCCCATACACTCCCACCCCTACCTACTCCCCACCCCCTGCACTACCCCCCCACCCTCCCCCCTCCCCATCCTCCCACCCCCAAACAAACCCCCACTATCCCTGCACCTCCCCTCCGTTTAATCCCACCCCCACTCCCCCCCCCCCCACCCCCCCTTCCTCCCTCCTCCTATCTCCCTCCACACCCTCCCCCTCCCCACCTGCACCCTAACACCACACCTCCCCCACCCCCCAGCACACCACACCCCCCACACCCCCCCCCCCCCCCCCTTCCCCCCCACCCCCACCCCCTCCCCGCTCCACCCTTTCCCTTCTCCTGTGGCACCCCCCCCCTCCTATCCCCCCCCCCCTCCCCCACCCTCCCACCCCACCCCCCCCCACCATACCCCAACCCACCCCAATCCCTCCCTCACCCCCCTACCTCCTCCCCCCCCCCCCCCCCCCTCCACCTCACGTCCTTAAAAACCCTTACCCCGCCTGCCCCTTCCACCCCCCCCAGCCTCCCCCCCCCTCCCCTCTCGCCTCCCGCCTCCCTCCCACCCCCTCCCATCTCCCTCCCTTCCCCTCCCCCCCCTCAGCCCACCCCCCCCCCTACTCCCCCCCCCCCCCTTCTGACCTCCTACCCCCACCTTCCCCACCACCTATCCTATCAGAACCTCTCCTCCCCTCCCTCGTCCCCCCCACACCTCCTCCTCCTCCTCCCCTCGGTTCCCCCCCCCACCCTCTCCTCATCCCTCAACCCTCCCCACCCCCCCCCTCACCACTCCACGCATCCTCCCCTCCCCCCCCCCTCTCGCCTCCCTCAGTTTCCCTCCCCCTCCCTGCCTCCTCCCCTCACCGCCCCCCCACCCCAACCCCCCCCCACCCAATCTCCCCCGCTCCCCCCAATCCTCCCCATTCCCCCCCCACACCCCCTTCCCCACCTCTCCAACCCCCTATCCTCTCCACCCCCCCCCTCTTCATTCCCCCCACCCACCCCCTACCCCCCTCCCCCCCCCCCCACCCTCCACCCCCACCTCTCCCCCCCCCCAAACACTTATACTTTCCCATCCTCTCTCCCCCCACCCCCCCCTCTCCCCCCCCCTTACCCCCCTCCCCCCCACCCCCAAAACCCACAACCTCGCCCTTCTTGGGCTTTGCCACCCCCCCCATGTTTTTACCCTGGGTCAGTCCGTCTTTCTTTCCACACTTTCACCCTGGCTTCCCTCTGAGTTCAATAGTAACCCCAGTCCCCCCCCACCACTTTGAAACTCCCCTTCTGGCCGTACCATTTTTTTCAATTTTTCACCCGTTGAATGGCCTTTTTTCGTCCCTCCCCTGTGCTTGGTTTGAAGTTGACCCCTTCTATTCCTCTGGTAAGGATGACCCCCCCACAACTATGGCGGGGAATTGAAATTTGGATTACTCAACTCGGTTCAACAGTTTTCCTATCCCTATCCCTGGCTCCCCCACGGACTATTTTTAAATATTCTAAACCTCTCCCCTCTGACACCTTGCTGACCCCCTCCCAATTATTACCAGGTTCCCCAGCAAATATTTCGTTTAACCTTACTCTATTTTTTTGTTCCCATTTTCTCGTTTCATATGTGTCCCTGAAATATTGTTTCCTTGTTATTTCTTCTCCCTTCATCCCCCAGTCCTTTCTTCCCTCCATACGTTTTCAGTCGTCCGGTTCTCTTTTTTTCCTGTACACGTGTCATCCCGGATACCCCCCCTTTTTAGGTCCTTTTGGCAGTTGACTGGAACCTTACCGTCAATCTGAGTGTTCCCTTTTCACTTGGTTTCTTTCCCCCTTGTGACCACTCTATTCCCTTCATTGTTCCGTCTTCCCCCTCCTTGAAATCTTCGTACTTTTTTTTCTTTTTTACTTCGCCGGTTTCCAACGTCTTTGACTTCCTTGTTTCCCATTTCTGCCTTCTTTCACTTCCCTCCTGCCTTGGTCTCAACATACCAGTTCCAGTTTGGTACAATGGTTCACACCTGGTGTTTCACACTTTTACTTCGTCACCGGAAGTATCGTGCCCCACAGTCTCACGTGCGTTTTTTTTTTCCCAGCAAGGTACTCCGTCACACACCCCCGCCCCCCTTTTTTTTCTTTGCAGACTTGGTTCCCCGTAACTCTTTGCGTGCACAACAGGTCCAAAATTTTTGGTTACGGTCCCAACACTT
>Ga0179591_1187664_pt1 | contig 10922 bp, 11 predicted proteins | sample CZOMad2_1_08_16f_FD_182891 | JGI IMG/M metagenome (GOLD analysis project Ga0179591, IMG submission 182891) | Vadose zone soil fungal communities from Angelo Coast Range Reserve, California, USA - CZOMad2_1_08_16fungal (PacBio error correction) | ecosystem: Environmental > Terrestrial > Soil >... | reverse complement strand
CTCGTGATTCTGTTTTCTTCTTTTTTTGCTCGACTCTCTCCTTTGCTTTTTCCGGAGCCAATATTCTGCCAAGATTTTTAACTTTTATTTTGCCACTTTTCCAATTCCCCTGACTCTCCTCTCATGGGAAATCCTGTTCCTCTACTTTTTTTCCCTAGCTAGGTTTTTGGAAGACCTAAGGTTTTAATATTTTACCTCTTTTTCCTTTCCCCTTCCTCTCATCGACTAAAATTCAGTGCCAGTTAAGCTCTGAACTGCAAGGAAACCGTCGCGCCTGTTGCGATTTTGTTTTCTTTTCCCCCTCCTGAAGTCTATTCATTCCGCAACGGGCCGCACCGTTTCCATCATATCCTTCCTTTTCCCCTTTATTAGCCTTTTTTTTTCGTCCTCTCGGCGAGATGCGATTTTCTCTCAGTTTTTTCCTCGAAAACCTCCTAACTGATTTCCTTCTACTTCTCTAGCATCATGTTGTCTCACCTGGAATCATCTGTCCATTAAGCACCTTTGAAATTTTTTTTTCTTCCACACCACACCCCACTTATCGACTGCGCTCATGTTCAATTGTTAGTCTCTGTCACAAGACTAGCCCCTCGCACGCATATCCCTCTCTGAATTAACTTTTCCTTTCTTTGAGCCAGAACAGGACCTCTCTCGATAGCTCCTTTCTCCGGAGCCTTTACGAACTATCTCAGGTAAGATAATTTCCGAAATCTAAGATCATGCCACGCACCTTGGCCCCCCGGATTCCCCGCAAAGTTCCTCAATGAGAGAAAGCTTTCCAAGATTCGAGCTGTTGATTTTTTTTCCCCACTGATTTCCTTTCCCTTTCTATTGTTAAGGAAATAGTTCCGACAGAGGCCGAGCCAGTTGAATCTTTGTCTGAGTTGTTTTACTTTTTCTCCTACTGCGACTATCGTGCGTGCCTCCTCGTTTCTTGCAGTTCCCCTCTTCCTGATGCTAAAGTGTACCCAAAGTAGCCGTTTTCCTCGATGCCTCCCGGCAAGCGCGCGCGTGCCACACCCCTCCTCTCCCTCCTAGACGGCTGTAGATATTTTTCCAGTGCGTCGGCCGAGAGTATTCTCCGTTTCCCTTACTTTTTCTCTCTGATTGCCCACGAATGTCCTTAGATTGACAAGGTAGGTGTAGTGTTGGGGTGTGGGGCGGCATGTTTTTGGGGTTTGTTGTTGTTTTTTTCCATGTTGATGACCAGTGATTTGAGGCTCTCTCTTTAGATTGGTCTTCTTGCCATATTGTCGAAACTCTGTTTCTACGGCTTCCCGTCCTTCCTTTGCTGATTGCCCCCCCCTCCCTCTGAACTCCCCCACCTTTCTTTGCACAATTGCCATTGCCCGTGCGGATGCAGTATACGAATTGTGAGCATGAGGACACTCCCTTTTCTGCCCCCTTTCGCTCTCCCAGAGTAAGCAACTTTTATTTTCCTTTTTCCAATCTGCCATGTCCCTTTTAGATGCGGTTTAATGTTTTCTTGGATTTATTTTTCTTCACGAGAGTTCCGTTTTCTTTTTCCCCCCATCCCCCCCCCGAAACACCCCTACTTCCTAAAACCTCAGTTGTTTTTTATGGCTTATATATGTATTTTTGTTTCATCTGCATACAGTTTTTTTCACGCGTCTGACTCCACCTCCCCCCTCTCCTTAACTCCCTTTTCCCGAAGCATGACCTTATTCTTTCCCTGCCGCCCCTTTTTTCGGACGCTCTTTGACCACTCTAGCAGAACTCGAGTCAATTCCTGAAAAAAGTATTCCTCAATCTGACACGGAAACCCGCGCACTTGCACCTTCACGCTTCGATGTCACTTTACGCTCTCGATGGTTGATATTTACCGATCGCGTTGCCCTTTTCTCACACCCGATCTTCGATAACTCTCCGCAGCGAGCCCCCTACTTCCATGTTCTTTTACTACTCTTTTTTTTCATCCCCTACCTGATTACTGCTAATTCAAATCAGCGCTTCTTTGAACGTCTCTCTTTCGTTGAGTAGCACGCATTCGCTCCCCGAGCTCGCTCTTTTCCTTTCTATATCGTCTGCTTTTGTCCCCCCCTCGCCGGTCCGAGGTCTTTGTCAGACCAAGATGACGAGAGACCAGGTGACGACTCCTCTGTCCCCTCTGATGAACCATCCCTCACTTTTGAATGATTCGCAGATTCCAACGCGTTTCCCTCTCCTAGAACTTTTCGCTCTCCCCTTTCCCCCAAGAAGAATTTACTCTTGTTACTGTCCAACCCTTTTTTGCGCAAGCAGTTGAGCACAGAAAAAGTTTATGCCCTCAATTTGGACCATGGTTCCCTATAGAGAACTTCGTTCTTTTTGGTCTCTTTTCAGGTTTCGAGATTGATCCCCTCAGTGCGCGCACTCGACAACCCGAGCTCTGACTAATCATTCCATTTAGAATTTTATTCAGGAAACCTCCAACTCTTGTCGTTTCTTTTCCCTCCCCCCCCTTTTTTCATTTTTTTTTTTTGAGCGGATAAAATCGGGTAACCTCATACTAGGCCATTAGACTTTTTTTTGTCCTGTGATCCCTTCCCGAGAGACATAGATTTTCTCCCTTCTCGCGAAGCGCGCATCATTCGTCGTTCCGTTTCGGCTTTAGCCCTTCTACGCGTACCTTGGAAGCATCTTCGAATCCCTGCCTGCTTACTTTGTTTTATGGACTAAGCTTACTCTCACGCTGTCGGCTTCGTTCAGGAGTAGAACAATCACCATCCTAAGCGGCTCTCAACCTTGGCTCTTCTTTTCCTTCAACCTTTCCGTCTCTTCTCTTCTTCAGCTTTAAGCAATTCTTACAGAGCGCCTTCATCCCCTCTTGCCTGCTCCTTTTGACGCCGAATTCTCATCGCAAGCTTCACCTTCGCAGATAATAGACGCTTCATCCCTTTTGTGTCTGTAACTCCCTAGTACAGTTCAATTCCGTTCCGGTCTAGCGCCCAACGATTACTCTCTTTTCTCTCTCTTTTTTGTTGTTGAGTCCCTTTTTTTGTTATTTTGATACCGCAAAGGTCAACTTCCTGCGCCTAGCTCTCTGCCATTTTTTTCTTTGCCACTTTTCTTTTTTTCCGTCTTAGGATTGGAAGTCTTTCTTTGATATACACCCTGCAGCTCGCAGGGTAAGCTGGATTGGACCTCGAAGCGCGCTATTCTTTTGGCCGCTTGGTTTTTGTTTAGGGCACAGATCTACCGTAAGGATTTCCCTTCTGCATCCTCCCCCTCTTTTTCTTTCGCGCGATGATCTGGATTTTTAGAGAAGTGACCCCATAAAAACACCAAAAACCGGTAAGAAGAACCAATTCCCCCCCCCACATGACACTACAAAAGAGATACACAAATACCCCCCCCCCCCATGCGGACCCCGTCCCCCAACAAGTAGCCCAACACCACCTAAACCCCCCCTGCCCCCACCGCCTCACGCAATTGGCACAAGAATTCCCGCAAAATCACCCCACCCCCGGAACCTCAGACGACCCCCTAAAACCACTAGAGACACCCCCCCAGACAAATTGTCCCCCTAACCACCACGTGGCCAAAGTGCAAAACAACGAATGTGACCCAACCCCACCCCCCACCCCCCCTTAAAAAACCCCCCCACCCAACAAATATGCAACACATGAGAATAGACAAGACTCCACCCTCACCAGAAAAGGGTTAAGACCCCAAACGGAACCTCCCCTCCCCCCCCTCCATGAAACACCATGATCCCTAACCACACACCCACTACATTGCCATAATACCCAGACCAAACCACCACTTTCCCCTCCTGCCCCAGCTTTCTCGGAAATCGAGTTGCTTTCGCATGGAACGCAGATCGACTGTTCGCGCGGACTTCTTCCTCTTTGACGTAGCTCTGCTTCCTTCACAGCACCCTTTTTAGATTTTGATAAGATGTCCCCTCGCCGTGTCTCATGGCCCGCTGTTCCCGTCAGAGTTTTTTTTTTTGGTGTGCTTTTTTTTTTTTTTTTTTGTTGGTGGGGGTTGGTTTTTCTTTTGTAATTCCGTAGGAGGCGATACTTCCTGAATATCCCTTTCTTCCTCTCCTTCAACCAACTCCATCCACCGCATTCTTTCTTTTTCCCTGGTCTTTCCTCCTAAGACTTTTTACCCCGGCGAGAGCCTGCTAGAGACCGACTGACCAGACGCCCCCCCTGCCCGCCGCCTCCGGTCGCCTCCAAGCTACCACGTCACCCACTGCCAGCACTCACTTTCCCTACTTCTGACTTGCGATTTTTTTTTTTTCCTTTCTCCCTTAGTTTTCCAAAGAGATAGATGAATGTGTTGCCGACGATCGGTGGGTCTCCCCCATAGAATCCTTCAAGATATAGACCTGTGTCTGCAGATTTTCCCCGCTGCCTCGCCAGTTTGTTGAAGAGTTCTCTTTTTCGTCGACTCTGTATAGGCATGCTATTGTTGTTACTCGGAAGGCAATATCTCTGATCTATCGTTTTTACCCTATCTGGTTTCTGCTTCTGAGTCAAAGTCGCCTCTCCTTCCTGACTGCACGACTTGTAAATGTCTCACGACCTACTTCCCTCTCTTCCGGCCCTCTTTCCCCCTAAGCTTCTTTTTTTTTTTTCGCTTCAAGTTTTCAACTTCGCGGTCTCTTTTTCTTTCTATCTGTCCATGCCCACCGCCTGGTTTGAGTATGGACCGACCTCTTCCCTTCTTCTGGTTCATCCTTTGATGCTTGACTTTCCCCCGAATTTTCTCTGAAGCCTTCCCAACCCCTAGAGTCTATTAGAGAGTCTCATTTGCAGTACGAACTGAACCTCCATCAACTCCTCCTACATTACGAGTGAACTCAGTTTTCTGCAACACCATGATCTTGCCGAGATGTCCCTACAGACCGCATTTCTCTTTAGTCGGTAATATTAACTTACAAGTAGTCGAAGTCCACCTCCGAGCTTTCTTCTCGCATTTCAGTTAGGTGATTGCCTAATCCCTTGTAGATGAAACCCGCATCTCTATCTTTATCCTCCCATTTTTTTTTTCCTTTGAAGTATGAGACGGAATGTTTTCCTCTTTTGATCTACCTACTTTAGTACCCCCCCCCCAGTCTCAATTTTCCCTACTCCCCCTTTGAGCCTCAGTCCTTTATCTTGAGTAATCCCCTATGTCCATTGTATCTCTATTCTCCAAGATAGTGAAAAAGTTGATCTCCGCCCGTCACATCAGTCTTTCACACCTTACCCAATTTTTTCCTTTTCTCTTCTGGCCTTAGGCCTAACTGCGTGACGCCTAGATCTCCCGATGGTGCACAGGTTGGAAAACCCCCTCTCTTCACATAAACCCCGGCCCCCCCCGAACAAAGTGCATTCACAGTGACATGGCGAGATTGTCGGTATAGTTGGCCTCTGATCGTCACTACTTCCCTCCGTCTCTTTTTCCCCCCTTTTCGAATGTTTTGGTTCGACTTTTTAGACCCAGGCGCTCCCAGGCCCTTCTTTTTCTCAATAGCTGCATCTCGTTTTCCTTCACCATAGTGACACGTCGACAGCGTATGTCGCCTTGCGCGACTTTTCCCCTGCCGTGACTTCCCCCGTTAGAGTGAAATTTTACGCTTTTCTCACCGTTCCCCCGGCCGCCGCCATCCTCCTTTTTTCCGTCCATTCTTCGAGTCAATTTACCCGATTTCTTTTTTTCCCGGGCCCCCCCCCTCCTTTCGATTGGTAACGTGCTTTGATGAGATCAATCCCAGCGCACGACCTTTTTTCAAGCAATTTGTCGCGGCTTTTCCTGATCGTATCCACCTGCTCCTCCCCTTCGTGGCATCCCTTCTAAAGTATTTCTATGGAGACGTTTTTACCTAATCTTGAGGTCGCACGAATCTTTTCTTTTCTCTGATGAGGAACATCTGTCTCCTCATCTGTGAATGCGCAGTTGAGGCTTTCTCTATCCCCTTCCCCTTTAACCTACGTCTTTTTTTTTTTTTTCGAGCTTACTTACTTTCTCCCGGTCGACCCCCCCCCCCCATCTGCCCTCTCGCCAGTCGCGAAAGAGGTCTGCCGATTAGTTCGGACCGCAGTCATTCGTCCCAGTCCTCTTTGCGTCGCCCGTCCTCTCGGAACTCCTTTCTTTAAGGGACGACTGAACTGCCTGTCCTTGCTTTTCTTCTCAGTTTGCTTTCCCAAGAAGAAATCCAGAACTTTTCTTTTCCTCCCTCCTTTTCTTTTTATTCGATTCTTTCCTATGGCGGTTATCAACGGGAGAGAGGTCTTTTTCCCCTTCTAAGACCCTTTCCTTTTTTTCTCCTCTAAGACGCTTCGTTCTCGGAATACCTTAATTGATGCGGTATTTTCACTATTTCCCTCTTTCTCCATTCCTTCTCTTTCCTTTCCGAAACTGATAACTTCGTCGACGTCCACTAACATTCCTTGCCTGCTAAGTGGGCCCTCTCTCCTTTCTTTTTTTCTCTGTGGTGTTATTTTATCGCAGATTTGTATGTCCCCCTACCCTCCCTTTCCCCCCCCTTTTGCCCCCCCTTCCTCCACGATTTGTGAGTTGCTAATAAGTTGGCTTAGGTGGTATGACTTCTATGCGATTTACTCTTCTAACGCGTTTTTTCAACGTTTTTTTCTCTTCGTATGTTTTAGCCCACTCGAGAGATTTTTCCTCAGCTAGAGCTACTGACATCTTCTTTTTCGAATCCCCTCTCCCGATTTAGCCTCCATTGGACCCCCCCGTTCACAAGAGTCAGAAGCCACCTCTTTCTTGCTAGAAGCGAGGATTTGCCTTTTAGTCCTTTCCCCATTCCGCCCCTTTTTTTACCCCCTCTTCTTTCTCCATCCCGGTTTATGTCTTTTCCCGAGTCCCGACTGGGGCGCGCTCTATTTTCTTTCTCCGTCTTGCCTCAAATAGCGCTGCGTATGGCTGGTTGTTTCCCAGATTTTTTCTAACCTTTTTTCTTGTTTTTTTTTTTTTGTGGTCTGAGATCCCCCAGTCGCAAGTGAAATAGACTACTTGAGGCGAGGATTTTCAAGTACTCCTTCTTTCTATTTTTCTCGAGCACTTCCCCAAAACCTAACGCAAAAGCATTTCTAGCTTATTCCCCACTTTCTTCCCTAATATTTTCTTCCCTTTCCTCTTCATGTACGAGCATTGTGTCCCCCTCTTTGACAAGACCCCCGCCGTATCATTCATAATGAAAATGAAGTTGACCATCTCTTGCCCCGCTTTTTGCGGTCCTCCCCTGCGTCCCATTTTTTTTCAAGAAAGTTTCTGAGGAAACTATCCAGTTTTTCCTCCTCAACTAGAAATTGAGATTCTCATTTAGAGTCAACACTCTTTTTGTTCCGTGAGCCCCCCCTTTTTCTCTTTTTTTCTCTTTCCGACATCCTTTCCTCTCTTCACATTGATTCGCGGAAGCTGAAGCGTAGCGAGTCCAATGTTCCCCCCCCGACATCCTTTTTTCCCCGTTACTTCTTTAAAGTCGCTATATTTGCGACGGACCCAGTTTTCACAACCCCCCAAGCTAACCCTGACCGTTTCATCCCTGCTCTTGACTTTTCCCAGCCTTTTGATGCTCCTTTCTGACACTTTCGACGTCTATTATGCATTTGCTTCGTTGAACGTTCCGGGTTCTTACAGGTCTGTATCACAGTCCCCTGAACTTTCGTTGATTCTATCCTTGAATCTGTTAGATGCTCATCTTAGTGGTGTCGGAAAGAGAGTACTAGTTTTCGGGCCGTCCCCCTTCCCCCCTCTCTTTTTTCCAGGTAATGACCTCAGAACCTCCAGTCAGACGGTTGCCCGTGTACGCTTGCCGGCGTCTCCTCTCTAATACTCTTGACCGATATGTCAAAAATCGCAACACGAATCTTTAATCCTCTCATCTTCTCTGCTCCCCCTTCTATTTTCTTTCGCTTTCTTTGCGATTGCTCACGCGATGCAGAGGTCTCTATGACAATTTGCCTACTTCCTCCAGTTGGCGAGCTTCCTGCGATTGTGTTGGCTTCCTCCTGAGTGCCTTAATCCTCCACCCCACTCACAAGCGGAACTCAGACAGAAGCCGTTTGCCTTTAGAAAGTTTTCATGTGATATTTTTTCCTCCTTTCCTCTGGCCTCTCGTCTTCTTTTCCCTTCTTTGGGTGTCGATTTCATCGACCCCCCTGCCACCGCGCCCTGTGATTTTCTCTTTTTCTGTGCGCAATTCCGGCCCTCCAAATGATTCGGACGCAATCTACAGATTCGCTTTTTCGCCCCAACTCTCCTCTTTCCCGACTCCCTACTATTTTTTCTGTGAAGCCTCTGTCGCGTTCTTCTCAGCCGCGTTCACGGTAATCCCGATCTCCCCATAAACTGAGATTAGTGTAAACTGATAGTTTTCCCCTTTTTTTTTCCCGCCCCCCTATTTTTTCCAACTTTCCCATTCTTTTATAGATAGTGAGCATTCACTTTTTGGTCCCCAACCATTGTCTTTGTTCCCCGCTCTGGGCAATTTCGCAAACAGGGCTTTAATTTGAGGCCCATTTGTGAGGCGCGTGCCCTCCGGTAGCAGCCATTTTTGCGATGCGTTAGCACGAGAAACCCACTGGCTCTTCCATTTGCTATTGCCTTTTCCCCATCCATATCCGCTTTATTTTTTTATATCTCTCTTATATAGTGTCGCCCAAGCCCAGGCGACACCTTTTTTTTTGACAGACATTTCAGAACCCTTTTTTCCATGATAGAACATCGCCGAAGATGCTGATCTTAACGCTTCTTTTTTCTCTTTCCCTCCGGATTCCGCAGGTTACCTCTTTCGAGCCACCTATCTCATACTAGCAGTTCAGAGAATCTCCTTATATAGCAGCGCGACAATGCTGATGAGGTCGTGAGTGGCGATTTGTGTTTAGAGTTTTTCTCCTCTTCTTAATTTTTTCTTCTTTTTCTATGGAAGTTTAAGTAAGAAAGCCTGACAGTTCTGTCACACATCCTGCTCTCCCTCATTCTGCCACTCAGTTATGTCGTTTTTTTCTCTCGCTCGTCCTAATCTCGTCACGCCTTCTTCCCTCTTGCACGCTTTTTTTCTCTTTTCCTAAGTACTCCATGTGTAGGATTGAGTTTTTTTAAAGGGTTTTGCCCCATCCTTTGCAAATCCGGCCATCGCTCTAGCCTCCTCTTACTTACATGTACTGTAATTTTTCTATTAGGAGGAAAGGCAGGCTTGAATATATGTCTTCCTTCTTTGTCTCCGCTCTCCTCTTCCTCTTCCTCTAACCTGCTTGCCCGATCTTTGGAATCGAATTGAGATCGCAATGAAGGATTTACTTCCAGCTTCGCGTCCGTGATCTCAGATCCTTTTTTAAACTTCATGACGCACTGCTAACTATTCACCTCGTCGCACAGATAATTGCGTGCATCGTCTTTTTTTCCTTCTTTTTTTGAGCTGATGGGCTACTCCCGGAATTATGCTTCGCCTCCTCTAGGCTGCGCCCTCAGGAGTTAGTTTACTTAGCGAGGATCCCCGTCGTTTACTTTTTTCTCTCACTTCTTCCTTTGAGCAGAGTTCCTTCTCTTGAAACCGCTTTCGGTTCTATGGTGCCGACCCAGAGGTTTTCTTTGGAATACCTACTATTCTTCCTCTCCCTCCGGCGAATCCCAGTCCGAGATCGCCCAAAGAGTTTCCCTTCTAGAGCCGTGTTTATTTGTTTTTTCCCCCCCCCTCTTCCCCAGATGAGCTGCGCCAGTACCCGTTCGTCAATCCCCTAAGCCTTTCCGATGCCGTCGGCCTACGCCCTCGAAAGTCGTCGCGCCTTTTTTCCGTAGCGAATGTACCAGTTAACCTCCGACCTGATTTTTTCTCCTGTGAATTTTTCTCTTGAGAATTGTTGCCTCGATCCTTTTGAAGAAACTCAAGAATCTCTCGTCCTTTAAGAAGGAAAGGGAATTTCTCTTATCTTCCCGTCCACACTTGCATTTCTTCCCCTCCCCGCATTTCTCGCGCTGTTCTTTTTTCCGCTTCTTGCCGAGAACAATAAGAGCATTCTCTGCCTGCCTCTGAATATCTCTTCTGTTGCCATTGCTTGCCTTTTTTAGTTTCCTTCCCCTCCACTTAAATGTCCTCTATCGATTTCCGATTCCCATAGGCCCGCCTGTTGCTCCACTTCTTTTGCCGAACTTGCGCCCAGCGTCTTTGACAGCTTTCAATTTACTATTTTCCTTTCTTTTTTTTGACCTTTTCCGTCTCATGAGCTCCCGTTTTAAGTTACCCAGCATTTCCTACTCTTTACTTTTCTGGCGCGGCCGAGTCCTCCCGTGGTCGCTGTTCAATTGCGTTTTTAACAGGCTTTCGAATTATCGGCGTTGCAAGTATCTCCGTTCCCCCTCTCCCTCCCTGCCGTAAGCTTTTTCCACCCCAACATTCCCGCTCGAGGGTTTTCTTGTTTTTCGACCACGTTATTCGATTTCCGAGTCTGACTCGCACGGTCTTTAAGGGTTAGAGTCGAGTTTTCCTCTTGTCAACTTCACTTCGTCGCGCGAGCTACAACCACCACCACCCCCACTCCCCCCCCCACCCCCACCCCCCCACACTGACTGATCATGCGTGACGCTGCATGCCTGGCTATGAAGAGTCGCGATCGTGAGTCGTCGAGATCGGCACTGCTCATCCTTTTTTGCGTACCTTTGTTCTCCCCCCTGTTCTTCCCCGAAAGTTTTTAACCTTGGAGTGCTTTCGCCCCTGCGTGACTCACAGTGTCTGATTGCCGGCTGCTAGCACAGCCTCCGATGCTCTACCCGTCAAAGATCTCTTTGCAAGGCCATGCGTCGGACCCCCCCCTCCTCTTTTGTATTGAGTCACACCTTTTCCTTTCCCCCCTTGATTCCCTTTTTTTGGGTCTTTTTTGGCTTTTAAACTGGGGCAGCAGGGACCCCTGTCCCCCCCCCCCCCCCCCCCCCCCCCCCTCCCTTGGCGACTTGCACACCAGAAG
>Ga0179591_1299419_pt1 | contig 10923 bp, 12 predicted proteins | sample CZOMad2_1_08_16f_FD_182891 | JGI IMG/M metagenome (GOLD analysis project Ga0179591, IMG submission 182891) | Vadose zone soil fungal communities from Angelo Coast Range Reserve, California, USA - CZOMad2_1_08_16fungal (PacBio error correction) | ecosystem: Environmental > Terrestrial > Soil >... | reverse complement strand
TGTTCGAGTGTTTTTTCCCCCCTTTTCCGAGAACTCCCTCTTTCCTCTCGTTAAGTGCCTTCTTCACATATCAGTCCTCCAGTTTCCCAAAACGGCCTCATTTTTACGGTCTGTCTCATCACCGGGTCACCCCTCGAACCCCACCAGAAGTTTTTTGTTTTTCATCTTTTGATTCGGCCACAAGTCATCCCAGAAGGAATACTGGGGGAGGTGTGGTCTGCTGCAGCGCCATTTCTCTTTTCACCTCCGACCCTGCAGTTGATACCAAGTTGAGAATTCCCTTGGGGGGCTTCCACCACTGGACCTGAGTGAACCCCCCTGCTTGAAGACCCAATAGGTAATCTTTCCGTTTTCCCCCTACCAGTTTTTCAAGGTACTGGATCTCGAAGCTCCTCCTCTTACATCTCTGGGTTCCCATTCCCACGGCGGTTCGGCCGATCCCCCCCCCCCCCGCAAGCTTACTACGCGCGTTGTTTCAGGGCGCTTTTTTTTTTTGTCAAATCCTCAACCCCCAAAGGATCTTCCGTGCGAGTTTCGTTTGGTTTGCTGGGACGCCAACGTTTTCTTTCCTACCAAGATGTCCCCCGGCCTTACCCGGTCGAGCAGTCCCCCGAAAACGGGAGCCCCCCCCCGTTGTTTATAAGGTTCCGCTTTCCAAAGTTTCAGCCTTTGTGTTTGCGGTTTTTTTCTGGTGGAAGATTTGTCGTTGCTCCGGGTGAAACTTTACTGCTGGGGCTGCCGGTTTCCCCCGAAGTTTTCTTACAAGCCCTTTAAAGTTGTCCTTGCTTTGTCCTTGTTTCTTCCCGCTTTCGTTTGGTGGGGGCGGTCGTTTTTTTTCCCCCGTTTTCGGTTCTAAACGATCTCTTGGATGATGGCCCCGAAGCCGGGCCCTTCGCCTCTTCTTTCTCAGTGCGGGTCCCAGAAAGGGGGCGTTTGGCATTTTCTTCTCCAATTTTATCCGACAGCCCCCCTTTGTCATCTTCTTTGATGCTGTTCCCCTTGCGCTCGAAGGTGTGATCCTTTTGGGTGCTTGACCTTCCCCTTAAGGCGTGAATTCTTCCTCCCAATCGCGGCTTGCTTCCATTTGCTGCTCTCGCTGCTACCGCAGATTTTTTTTTGACGGTTGGTGAGTTTTAAATTGATGTTTTTTTTTCCTTTGATACTTTTACCCCCCGTCCACCTCCACTTCCTTCAAAAAACCAGACTTCGATTAATAAATTTTTCAGGAATTTTGATGATTTCGAAATTCCTGCGTCAATCCGGGCTCTTCGCCCCTGATCCCAACCAACAGTCTGATTGGCGTATCGAGACCCCCCACTTGGCCTCTCCTCCGTCTTCTATTCTTTCCCATTTCGTTTCAGTATCCCCTTTTTTCCCTTTCTCCCTTTTTCCCCGTTGTGCGTTCAATTTGAGAGATCCTTAAAGTTCTTTCCTTTCAGGAATTAGTTATGTTTGCTGTTGCTCGCAACCTACCCTACCCTTTGGTTTATTCCTTTGCCTTTCCCTGCTTTCTTTTTTTCCAGTACTTCGAACGTTTTTTCCCTTCCCTGCCGGCTGAAGTATCTTTGATCGTGTTTAGTCTGGGTTTTTGGAGTTTCAAGTATCACCTGTTTATTTCCCCTTCCTGCCTCCAACCCGAATCCGTGCTTTTTCGCAAGAGGAACGAATCCATGGAAATCAGACCCCTTCGAGTGTCTTGGTCAAGTGTCACAATTCTTTCTGCAATCCCCACCCTGGATAAATATCCGGCATCTGATGGTTTTTGCCCTTAAATACTCCCCCTCTGCATCCTCATCTGGTTATTTTCTTCACATGTCGAGTTCCCATATCCAAGAATTCCTTCGACGACTCCCCCCTACGAAACCCCCTTTTTCGCGGCCGGTATCGTTCGGGCCCCCACTTTTTTTTTTTCGTTTTAGAGTTTGCACTGTTGAGGGGGTCAATTTTCCGAACGCATCTTCCCTCAACATTGCAAGCAGGGTCAGGTCCCGTGCCGCTTGCTTCGCAGTGGGATTTTCACTCGTCAGATCTTTCTGCATCCTCCTTTTTAGTGTCCCGCCCTTCGTTCCACCAGGACCCCGCCCCACACACGATCCCCACAGTGTCGCATTTTTCGATCACGTCCACGTTTACACGCCTCCTTCGTTTCGCCGGAGGCGTCCCTACCTTGCCTTTGCGCATCATCCGTTGCGATCCCCCCCCCCCCCGGCTAGGTCTCTTTAGATATTGTCCTTTTTTTTTTGTGGATGTTCCACGTTCCACTCACAACTTCTATCCGATCGTTTTTTTTTTTTGTTATCGTGGCTCCCCTGATGTATTTTTTCTTTCGGTTGATTCATTTTTTTCTTGTCAGTTCTTTTTTCCACTCGATTGGCAACGCCAGTCTGCGTTTTTTTTACCGGATCCGGTCTCAGACTTGCCTCAAGATCGTTGTTACAAGGATTTTGAAGGAAACCAAACCGGGATCTTTGAGGAAACTTGACGATCACAAGCCTGTCCTTTCGACGAACCGCGCTGAAGTATTCTTTTCCAATTTGGCCCAAGATATAAAAACCCCTAGTCCCCGAACAGTTTTTGGCAGGAGTTACCGTGAGAACCCCCCCTTAATTAGTAGCTGTTCGCCTGATTTTTTTCTTCATTACCCCCCTTCCCGGATTCTTAAGATTCTTCCTCATCATAATCTACCCGGTTGTTTTAGCCGTTTTTTTCCCCCCCAAGAGATTGGAAGACACCTGCCTAGCAAGCACTCCACACGCGGGTTTCAAGTCTGCCCCAGAACTGCTCTGCCGCCGGCAACTATTTTCACCGTCCCTGGGTCCTTCAGGTGAGGTCCTTCTCACCTTCGAACCTCCCCCGTTTTCCCCCCCAATCGTTTCGCATCCCTCGCGGAGTGGGTCTCCCCCCCCGCAGGTTTTTCCGCGGATTTGTGGCGCCACTTGTTTGACTCTTTTTCAAAAATTTTTTTTCTGCACTCGATGATTGCCCCCGCCCTTTTTTTTTTAACAAACCGTAAACGTAAACACTCTGAGATTCCTTGATCAACCCCCTCTTTGGCCACCTAGACAACACTCCCAAGGAGCTGCAATTTCCGGACCGGCAAATGCCACTCAGTTGAGCACTGAATTCGTTCCTCTTATATGTCCCTGCTAAAGCCCCTGAATTATCTTCGCATACAAATGGTGTCCTTGTTCCCCGCGGGATGCCTTTCCCCCTGGCTTCGGACTTTTTTTCCCCTTAAGTGCGTATTAGGGTTAGACTTTCCCTTTCTGCGGTTTACCTCCATCCGTCTGCAATTTTACCCCACCACCCCCCTCAACATGACGGCCGTCGTTTCTCGTGAGTCACGTGGTGGTCTCACTCTTATGCCCCCCTAATCAATGCGTTTCGACCCCAAATCGGTAGGTTATTGGCCCCCCTTTCCACCTTCAAGCGAAGCTCAGACCGAAGATCTCCTTTTTTTTAACAATTTTCCTTTTCCTTCCCTGGCCGCTTTGGCTGCCTACGTGCTTACCTCTTCAACCTTACAAAGTCTTCCCCCATGACGCCGTCATGTTTTTCCGGATTTTTGCAATCTTTTTCCCCTCCCCTTTTTTTTTGTTTGGGAGATAAATAAAAAATTTGTCTTCCCCCCCACAAACTACCCCTGATTTTTTTTTTTTTTTTTTTTTTTCCATTAACATGACTCGTCCTTTGTGACGATTGTCGTCTATTTTTTCCTCCAAGATTTGACAGCCGGCTCTTAAGATATGTCCCCCCTCTTTCGTAAGTACTTCCTGCGTTCTCTTGTATTGTTCTCCCTCTTTCTTTCAAACGATTTTCGAATAGGCCATTGATCTGGTCCACGATTGTAACTTTTTTCCCCCCCAGTGAGTCGCCCATAGCAGTGAGCCACTTCACTTTGGGACACGTACGGCGCCTTTCCTCTTCCATGGGGTCGGTTTTTTTTGTGGTGAAATTCTCGACCACCCCACGTTGCAATCAACTACTGATTTTTTTCGTTTTTTCAATAACGTCCGTACCCGGACCTAGCTTGACCCCCTTCCTGTTCCACAAGTGGAAGAAGGCGATTTTGGCGGAACCTCTCCTTGTTCATGGTTTTTTGCCCTCCTCGATCATTCTGAGTTGACCAACGGCCCCCTGTTCCCCCCTTCAGAAACTTCCAGGCCTCTCGATGGATTACGTTGCAGGACCCTTTACGATTCTGGGGTCTCGTATTAGCCCAAGCTGTGATGTTTTGACCTTTTTGAGCTTTTCTCCTTGCCTTTTCTAGGCTTGGATAGCTCCTTTCCTTGCTTGAGCTTGATGTAGGGCAAGACCAGAGAGCCCAAATCCCCCCCTTCGACTGTTGTCGGTGCTGAAGATTTTTCGCCATCGCTTTTCTTCCCTTTCTATGAAAAAAACCTGTTTCTTTCTGGCCACACTCGATGGCGAGCCTTTTCTCCTGAAGTTTTTCCGGAACCTATTGGCGGTAATGTTTTTTGTTGTAGTAGATTTTTCTTATGAGTTTTTTCTGAGATGTTGTTTGTGTCGTTCTGATTTCCCAATTTTGCCGTATTACCCCCCTCTTAGTGAGCCCATTCCCTTGAAGTGAGAAAGCTTTTAGTTCTTTGCTTGCCACCCCTTGAATTTTTTTATCTTAGTTTTTCCTTTCATGGGTTTGGACCCCATGGTTATATTCGCCTTTGCGGTGGTTTCGTCATTTCCTTTTTCCGCAGAAAGATATCTTTCCGTGGTTTCACTTGCTCTTTCTTTCACAGATTTTCCCGGTTCCCAGACGGCCCGAATGACGTTTCTCCTTTCACGTTGTCCCCTCGCCCAAAGACTTTTTGTCTGGTCCCCTTTTGCCTCCTCCAACAAGATCAAGCCCTACGGGCTCTCCCCTTTTTATGTATTACGTTGCCCGAAAGATCCTCTCCCTCCACTCTCCTCGCCTACTTTTGTTAGCCCTTACCAGTTATCACCTTTCATTGGATCCCCCCCTTTCGCCTATAGTGAACAGGCTTACCCCCCTTCCCCATTAGGAGACCTTTTATTCCGACCCACTATACGTTTTCTTGGAGCTTCTTTTTTCATTGTTATCGCTCGGACTGCCTCCTCTGACCCGTTCGGTTCCCCCCGAACCCCTTACATCTTTCGGCCTCGACTACCCATCCCCCCCTCCTCATCACGCGATTTTGTTCTGTGTGCTCCCCCGTTGGACGGGAAACCGTTTTTTGGAAACCTCCCACCCCCCCCCCCCCCCCACACAAAACGCCAGATTCGAGCCCTATTCTGCGCGTGTTCTCCCCCCTGGACGGCTGTTTTTTCAATTGTTTTTTTTCCTGGCCTTCTTCCCTAGGTCGTGACGTCCTCTCCCTGGTAATCCACGGTGTTTGTTCCGTTATTGATTGCGAAACGTTCTCCCCGCGGGTTCGTTTCCTGTGGGCACCGAGGTGGTCTAGGGATACTGGTAAACAAAAAATTCCTAAGTGCGCCTGGCCATTTCCTTGTTTAATAAAAGAGGCAACGGTTCTGCCTGTCTTGCCGGATCTGCAGGATTTGGGGTGTTTTTTGACTCCCGCGTTGACAACTATCCTGGGGTGGGCCCTGCTTCCCTCCAGCCGGGAGATCCAGCTTCTGTTTTCCTGAGTTTTAGCGGTCCTCAGAAGGGGGTCTTTGCTGGCTTTTTTTCTCCTGACCACTGTTTTCCCTCAACAACATTGAGCTGTCTTTCTTCCCCCTGGCACTTACGACATGCGGCCGCACGAAAGGAGATTGTTGTCTTCGCGCACCAACCCTTTCTGTGACAACTCTACTCCGCGATCTTCGATCAATTTTATGCTCTCCTCTCCTCGCCCCAGGTACGGTGCTCTCATGGGTGGAAAGTTATTACTTTTGCTCCAGTGATCCTGACACCGTTTTTCACTTCCCCCCTTCCCCCCGTCGTGACCCCACGGCGTGTTTTTTCTTTCCTCCCTCTTTTTCGCAGACAAAGACTTCTGAAATTTCCTCTCGTCGTGCCAGTGTGCACCCCCACCCACAGGGGAATCTTTTTCGTTATTTTCTTTTCTAGCCACAGATTCCTTCCGACTTCTTTCCTCACCCTTCTTTCTGTCCCTGGATCTTTTCCTCCCCTCCCCTTTCACTTTTGTATCTTGGTGAGAGCGAAATACCCCCGAAGTTGTTTTTTTCCCTGAAATCGGAGTTTTTTTTGCTTTTTGCCTCGTATCATCCATCTGTGGTTCACTGGCTCCTCTCTTCTTTACTTTCGAAGTCCGTTAGATGCCTAACCTTTTTTATTTTCTAGCGTTGCCGTATTTTAAAGTGACCCTTCCACCGTTAACCCCTGACGTTTACCACTCTAATTGCCAACCGAAAACTTTTTTTTTTTTCTCTTGTGCGTCCAGCTGAGAGAATTCACGTTCAGTTCATTCACTATCGCTTTCTTTTTCTCTGGTTCCAGTGTCCCAGACTTAGTTGAATTACCCCCCCCCCCAAAGGGATTGGTATCCTCCTGCATGGCTGGTGTGCCAGTTTCACTTTAAACGCCTCATGTTGGTTACGTCGATCCCATGCTCTAACTATCCAAGCATTTCTTTCCGTCCCCCTAACTCCCCTTCCGCCTGCTTTTTTCGCGTGCCCTTTCCGCACGTGGCGCCTCCCTTGCTCGTGGTTTAGCCCTTTTTCCCCCTTCGTCCCCCCACGGTTTGCCCGCCCAGAATTTCCTGTGGGTTTGGAACTCCCTTGCCCCTTGCCGCTCTGATGTAGCCAGTGTTTCTTTGGGTCAGGCCGCCACTTAGCGCTTTTTTTTAGCCCCGTACCACCCTCGTTTTTTGTCCTCCACCGCCACTTTCGAAACCCTTCTGTGCACGCGCTTCCTTCACCGTGTACCGTTTGCGTCTCGTTCGCCCTGCTTCCGTCCCACTCGCGAGGCCTTCAAATCCGTTGTTTTTTTTTCTCAAAAGAATTTTTCGCAGTCTTCATTGTCATATTTTTTTGCAGTCTTTTTTTCACCCCCTGTTCAACCGAAACAACTCGATTTCTTTCTATGGTGGTGTGGCCCCGACCACCCGCTTTATTCTTTGTACGTCCTCTCGATTCATTTTAGTGCAGTAGCTCTTTTCACCCTTGACTTCTGAGTTTTTCTGGATCATACCGATGGCGTTTACTCTGTTAAATTCATCTCCAGTTTAGAATGGTTCCCAAAATATCTCGCCGAAACCTGTGCGACATTTCACAACGCGTCACCCCACGTAAGCGATTTCCAAGTATATTTTTTTTTTTTTTTTTTTCTTTTTTTGACATTTGTGTACTATCACCAAAGATACCCAAGACCCCCCCCCCCCCCTTAGTTTGGGCAGGTTCGTACTTTGACAGATAACACTTATTTATCGCGGGGTCGCGCCTTCTGTTATCCTCCGGAACTCGGCGACTTCTTTTTCATTATTCTTAAAACGCCTTTCGCCGTGGTCCGAGCCCGATGAACTTCCCCCCTCTTATGAAGACAGGGAGCTCCCTAAAAAGGACGCGCTTCCTCCCCTGACCCCTAATTGTTCGACCCCTACGCGGCCCTCGAACAGCAAACGGTTTCCTAGTTCTAGATGCCCGAGATATTCCCTCCCACCCAACCTTTCCGAATTTTCGCACTTCCTTCGGAGCTTATTCGCGGCCCTTAAGTGGTTTTAGACCTTTTTTTTCCTTGGTTTTCACCACATTCACTATTTGACATTCGTGTAACCCCTTTTTTCCCCTCTCAGCACCCCTTTCCCCCTTTGATTGCAGACTCATGAAACTTTCAAAAGTTCACCCACCCTGCGCTTCACCCCCTTTCCCAACAAGATTTTCGCCTACTACTGCCCCCCAGAATGCTCTGCCGCTCCGGCCGGCATTTCTTTCTTTCCCTCGATTATTTTCTTTCGTCACGTCGCCTGGTGCTGGTGTTCGCCCTCCCCTCCAGTCTTGCGTTGCCGCTAAGTGCTTTTCCTTTTGGCCCTGTTTTTTGAAAACTCTTAGGGTCCCTTACCTTACTGAATCCCTTCTTTTTTGTCATTTTCACACACAACACACCTGCGACCCCCTTCGTTTCTCGTTTTGCTCCACCTGCGTGGAGGGGCTCCTCCCCTCGTGGCAGGAATTATGCCACTCAAATTGCAGTCTACTGCTTCTTCTAAAAATCCCGTTCCCCCCCGCCTAGCAGGACTCCCGCACGCCTTTGGAACATCCTATCTTACACGCAACCGCCGTGTGCTACTTCAATACTCCTCACGCCTCAACTTTTTTTCACTCGTCAATAGGTTCATTATTGTTTGCATGTGGTGGAGGCCCAATACTTTTTTTTCCCTCTTTTCCTCCCCGTTTTTTTTTCTTAGGATCTTTATCCCCACACCCATCTATTTGTAGAAGACAAACCCATTCACCTCCCCATTTTTTCTTTTTGTAAGGCTTTCCATGCTCTGAGGATATTTTTGTTTTTGGGCCCCCCCCGGAAGGACCCGGCTTTGATTGTTGTTTCTTTGATCTCCTTCCACATTCGTTTTCTTCTTTGCTTTTTGCGGCTGATTTTCTTCCATTCCCTTTTTCCCCTGATTCTTTTCCGAGTGACCCGCCATTTGATTTTTAATAAAGCACTTCCCCCCCCCCCGTCGTTGACCCTTTAGCCCCGAACGTTTCGCTAGTCCGTCAGAGAAACCGCTCCAACAAAAAGAAACCCCCCCTCACCTGGACCGAACCTAGGCGATGGTTTAGGGGTGGCTTTTGGGTTCGTGGAGCGAGGCCCTTGGAAGAGTCGAGGAAGGAGGAGGCCCCAGGAACCCCAAAGGAATGTTATGAAAGTTCCAACTGAATATCTACGCTTAACCCAGGGCACACTTTTTTTCCCAGGCTTCCACTGGCCGCTGGTGCCATGGAATTTTTGTATTGTTTTCGGCGCGTTTGTAGGCGGGTTCCCCGGTAACTAAAAATTATGACACTTTTTAGTTCTAGGAGCGCTCTTTTCTTTTCCTTTCTCGGGCCGGTGCCCCCCCCTGTACCATTTTTTTGGTGGTATCTTTAGGCGATGTTTGACTTTTCCTCACGCCTTTTATTGAAGTTATAGCGTTTTCTGTTGCCATCTCTTCTTTTTTGGAGCTCCTGGTATTGATAAGAAAGGCGAAACGTGAAAGGGGACCCCAGAAACACCGTGACATCCCTTGACAGGTGTGAGTGGAAACCATCCCCAAATTGTCATTGTTTTAAGACAACTGGGACCATTTGTTCCCCCTTTTTCCGAACTGTATTTGCCTGCAAGTTTTTATGGCAAAATCCAGCTTACTCTCCAACCAATGCTTTCTTTTCTTATTGAGACCTTCTTAGCGATTGCGAGGGTCGTGAAACCCTAATTGGGACGGGCGTTTTTTTTAGTAGACATGATACCTTTAGTCCTTAGCCCCTCTCGTCCCCCCTAGAAGCGTTCTTTAGCCTTTTTTCGGCGCTTCCATCCGCGTCTTTGGCAATGTGCAAACCTCCAGGGTTTTCTTTTTTCTGCTTAGCCCTGTTTTTCCAGTCTCTTGTAAGTCTTGTCTCCCGGTCCGCCTCGTTTCCATGATGCGACCCCTACAATCTTCCGCTTCCGTTTCTTTTTTTTGCAATTATACCCGAGGCCGGCGTACCCCTCACCACCAAGCCTTGTCCCCCTGACTGTCCTCTTTTCACGGTCCCTTCCAACACCCCCCGACGTGGTCTTTTCCCTTTTAACCGTGGTCTTTATAGGCGCCCAAGTGATCAAATGCCCCCCCTGTATCCCACTCAGCTTCTGTCTCAAAAGTGGATTATTTTTTTGTGATTGAGAAACCTTCAAATTGACTTTTTTTCCTTTTTTGTATTACCAATTCGAACTGCGTGACCAGCTCGACCCTTGACTCCTGATCCCGGAAAATAAAACTTCCCATTACGCTCCCTCTTCAGATTTGATAGTTTCCCCTCCCCCTCCCGCCCCCCCCCTTCATAGTACTTAAACCACACGACTTTCCCCCCTCCCTACCCATCCGAGAATTTGGTTTCCCCCGTGGCAGATGTTTTGGAAAATCCTCCCAACCAACCAACTAACCCCCATCTTAGATTTTTTCCCCCCTTCTTTTATGAGCCTTCGAGGCGTTCTGCTCCCCTTGTCTTGGTGCTTTGCCCGGTTTTCGGCAGCCCGCATCGCCCCTTCAACGGCGTCGTCCCCAAACAGGAACCCCGTTTTACTATTGCGAACGTTTTCTTCGGTTGGTGTTCTTCCTTTGGTTGGAACGATTTTTTTTTCGGGCCCCCCTTCCGTCCGTAAAAGCTGCGTCCAATTGCCACGTGTTTTCCCCTGCAGATCCACGCTGCCTTGCCAAGGGCGCCCGATTCTGGCGTTGGCCTGGATTTCCCCCCCCCCCCCCCAGTTTCCCCCAGCTACTTCCACCCAGGCGTGGTGCCTTCTCTCTTGACCGAAGCAGCTTTTCGCGGCCCTTTTCCCTGAGTCTTCGGTTTCGGGGCGGCCAGTCAGGGTAAAGGGTTTCTTTTGTCCTCGACCCCATGGAGATCTGACACCACATGAGATCTTTCTCCCTGGAAAACCACATGCCCGATAGAAATTCTCGTTTTTGATTATTGCTTTCCCTTAACACTGTCCCGCTTCACCCAGTCCCTTCATAGGATTCGATTCATGCTCCCTCCTTTCGGCTCAAGAGCCCGTTTCTTCTTTTGGCTCCATTTTGATTCTTTTTTTGCCTGTTGATAACGGGTACCCTTTCACCCCCTTCCTGCCCAAACCCTTCCTTTATTCCTTCTCTAACGGGTCAGCCCCCCCCCTTTTCTCCTCCTTTCGGTCAATTTGAAAAGCCCGTTCTCCCATGAAATACCAACCCTGAAAGACTGCGTTTCTCTCGGTAGCAAAAACAGTCCCCCTTTCCTTCGGAATCTTTTTTCAGCAACTTCTGG
>Ga0179591_1259944_pt1 | contig 10924 bp, 11 predicted proteins | sample CZOMad2_1_08_16f_FD_182891 | JGI IMG/M metagenome (GOLD analysis project Ga0179591, IMG submission 182891) | Vadose zone soil fungal communities from Angelo Coast Range Reserve, California, USA - CZOMad2_1_08_16fungal (PacBio error correction) | ecosystem: Environmental > Terrestrial > Soil >... | reverse complement strand
GTCGCCTGGCTGTGATCTTGGGCAACGGGCGGCAGCAATCGAAAAGCTTTCCGATTGCGCTTTGTCTTTTTCCCCCCCGATTTCTTCGGGTCAGTCCGCAGGTCGGTCGATGGCGCCTCCGTTGCCAAGTTTGTTCGTTCGGCCCCCGCACGTACTCTTGCTTTATTAAGGGTTCCTGTCAACGGTTAGCCCCTACGCCTCAGGTGCACCTCGTCAGGTGCGTCCGTCTGCCCGTAACTCGTCATTGCCAAACCGCATATGTCAGCGAGGAGGACCAGGTCTCTAAGGAGTTTGAATATCACCTGATCATCTACCCCACGTGGTGCAATTTACTTTTGTGGCAGGAACTCGGTGACAAGTCCCCTGAAACCCAGCCCTGGCTTTCGGTCCACAAGAAGGGAGCTTGCCTTTCCAAAAGCCAGGGATAGATTTCCACCTCCTGTTTCTTTACCTGTCCACGCCTCACCCAAACCTCACAAGGAACCTTGGACGCTATCGTCGTGAGGATTTTTTTCCGCTGGGGTTTTGTCCGGCTGATTTAGTTGGCCTTTTCCCTTTTTCCTAAGCAGTTTTGATGTATCCTCGGGGGCCCCTTGGCTCTTCATCCAATCTCCCCCCAGCTTCCGCCCGTGGGGTGTGGACACCCCCCCCGAACCAAACGTTGCATTACCCAACACGTCCTCTTTTGCCCATGCTTTCCTTAGTTGCCTCGGTGGTTCATTCAACGGCCGATTTGGCCTGTGACCCTAGTCTTGTTCCTGGGCTTTGCCTCTACGAAGGCCTTGATTGTGGTTTTTGAACGCCTGGGTATGTTTCCTCAAAGCTTTCCTCGGTGTTTCATCCAGTTCCCGCACGACTCCGTTGCCCTTTTCGCGTCTTTTGATTCTAGTTTCGTGAGCGCTGTCTACATACCGTATGGGGGGGACCCCCCGGCATGTCCCTGAAGTCCTCCAAGTGCATTTTTTGCCGGTCTTCGGGCGTACTTTGTTAATCCCCGCGACTTATTCGTTCTGTTTCGTCGTCATTTTTGATTTGCCATTATGCGGCCTCCCTCCAGTTTGGCTTTTATTGTGGGGTAAGGGCTGTTGGTTGTCCCCCCCGATTCTGTTCTTTTCCCTTTTTTTTTACCAGGCATCTGTTCGGGAACAGTTTTTTGTTCTACGTGATATGTTTTTTATATACAGGGCCGCTGACCTTACACCGCTTCCATCAGGTTTCCTTCTTTGCGGGTTTCTGTCGTCTGCATGATCTTTGAGGGTCAGGTTTTTTCACCTTTTGGCCGGTGTTTTGCTCTCCTTCGGTATCCTTTCAGTTTTCCCGTTGCTTTTCCCCCCAAGCCGGGTGTGCCCACCTGGGCACCCTGCCGAATGGTACTATCTTTCCGCGGCCTCACCATGTGTGTAGGCTAGCCCGGTGTCTGACCGTTGGGTTTTTGTTGAACCCGCCCGGCACCGTTCATGCAACGCCTCCCTTAGCCCCACCACATTTTTCTGTGTTTTTTCGCACAGGCCATCCCAACCCCCAGTCTTTTCCGGCGCGCATTACCCTCTTACGCCCCTTTGAAATTTTCGGGTAACAAGAGGCTTGGCGTGCTTGTACTTTTTCTCCCCCATTCTATCTTCTTTTCCTCCTCCTGGTTGTGTTTATGTTTGGTCTACCGGTTTTTACTCGGGGTGACCCCCCGCCCTGCTCCAGATCCTGTCGGTTTGGTGGACGGCTCCTGTGATTTGGGTCCTTTTCCCCCGCGTGAGGAGTTGTTTTCCCCAGGTCTGTCCTCTGTTTTTTTTGAGTCTTTTTTGCATTGCAGCTAACCACCTTTACCCGCTCATCTTCCGCACACCTGAGTTTTGTTGACTGTACACCCAACCGTTACCTTCAGGCGAAAGGAGGGCCCCCACGCTGGTTGTTTCACCAGTTTCCGAGCGTCTGACCTCTGCTGTTAAGTTCGACGGCCGCCCCCGTTGGACGGTGCCCTCCGACCCCCTCTCCAACTGTTTGGGCCCCACGTGAATCCACAACTTGCCCCGTAGAAGGCAAAAAGTTGTAAAACCCCTGCGCCTTCCCCATGTCCCCCCCATAGTGTACTATCAAACACTACCTTAGTTGGGCCCAATCCAAATTTATAAATTACCCGGTTTCCCCTTGCGAGTACCCCTTGAATCACTGGTTAGTTAAAAATGCCCCCCACCATTGGAAGCTCCCGTTTTTTTTTCCCTCTGGGCCCGAAGTTTCCTTTTTCTTTGTGGCCTTTGACCCCTTTGTGACAGCCCCCCCCTACCTCTCTGGACCGCCAGATAGCCAAGTTTTCCAAGGGACCGCAACTCTTTTTGCCTGATTCTCCAGGTTCCCCTTACAGTGTTCGATAACTTCGTGCCGTTCCCCTTTTTTTCTCGCCCCCGTGACGGCTTTTATACTCCCCCTATGAAGGCCCCCTTGCCTTCTTTTTGTGGAGCCTCGGGCAGAATTTTTCGCCCAGGGTCGTTCTACTGGGCCTTTCTCGAACCCCATTATCCTTTGCTTCTTACCCATACGCCCCACCTGGTCAACACCCAGACCACTGGCCAACACTAGGTCCTTCCCAAGCGCAAGGTTCCAGTCACCTGATCGCCGGGGCCCAAGAGTCGTTGCCCCCCACTCTCGTTTCTGCTCGGTCGTGTTGCCCTACGATGCCCCACTCAAAGCAGAGAGTTTTTGTGGATTTGAGGCATCTAGTTAAGGGTTGGCGCCACGCCCCCACATATTTTTTTTCTGCGGTCGTGCTCGTTTTTTTGTTGTGATTCAATAGTAGTTCGTCACAGTCCCCCGTAATCCCTCTTTCTTCATCATTCAGTGGTCCGTTCGGTTTCGGGGTTGAGCCCTTTAGCTTTTTGCCCGTGCACAAACCCATCAAATTCCTTTGTACCCCTTTTCACCGTACTTTTTTTACCAGGCTGAACCAGTTGTTTTACGTGTCGATTTTTGCACAGGCTTTTGTTGGCCCTTGTTTTTTCGATGTCTGCTAAGTGGTTGGTTTTTTGGGTTCTGTTTTAGATGTTTGCCCCAGTTTCTAATTCCCTCTTTTTGACAGGCGAGTATGCTTTTGTTTTTTTTTTTTTTCCCAGTCGTTTTTTCATTCCTTCCCCTTTACATTGCGCTACGTGGGGAGAAGGTGCTTTTTGGTGCAGGAGTTTTTGCCGTGACCCCTTTCACGTTCCCCCAGTTGAACCGCCACCTGGTTTTTTTTTTTTTCTTTTCTCAGTGGTCTCGACACTTTGGCCCGCTTATTCCCGATTTATTTGCCTTTTTGAGACGCCCAGAGTTAGGTTTGCCTTCTTATGTGTATTTTTTTTCTTTTATCAGGTCCCTTTTTTATTTGTCCTGTCATGACGCGGTCGTCGTCGCCCGGGTTTGCAGGATCCACTCTGGTCCTTCCCCTTGCTTCTGATTTTTTTCCATTCTTGCCTGTTCCTATTCGACTACCCTGGAAATTCGCTTTTTCCCGCTCGTCACTTTTCCCCCTGTGCTGACCTGCTTCCGCCATCTGTCCGGCACCTACCCCCCCCTCCCGTCCGCGTTTTCGCAAAGGTCTATTGCTTGCCCTGCCCCCGTTGCCCGCACTTTGGTCAGGCGTCATCTCTTTTCTTTCCTCCCTCCCGTGTGTTTTGTGCTTAGCTCTTGGTTTTTTGTGGGAAATGGGCGGACGTGGTCGCTTTGCACCACTATCGCGCCGGGTCCTTTAAGTTTTTCTTTCCGTGGCTTTGACGTTTTTGCTCTTTTCGACTTCATAAAGGGTCAAGGGTTCTTTCTGTTTTCGTTTTTTCTTTTTATTAGCCCCAGCCTCCTTTTTCGGTGCATTTTTTGAAGGTCCCTTATTCAGTGATTCTGCCCGTTGCCGTACGCCCCACCTTTCATGACCTTCGCTTACTCTTTTCTCTTTCCAAGTTTGCTAGGGCCCCCCCGTTTTTCTTTCAGAGCCGGCCAGCCCGTTCTGTTGCGTTCAACCTTCCTGTTCTACACCCCTTCACCCCGGTGTTTTTTTTTTTTCCTACTTTTCCCCCCCTCGCCCCTTGTTTTTGCCCGTGCAGGCTTCTTTCCGGTCTTTTTTGTTGAACCAAGGCAGTGATCCTGCCATGACCTGCTCAAAAGTGCTTGGCTCGTCTTCCTTTTAATTATTTTTTTTTTGAAGATCCGTTTCACCCCCCCCAAAACACTCTCCGACAGACCCCCATACCCGTTGCAACAATTCGCGTTACACACCTGTTCCGTCTGTGGTGTCTCTGCCTTTACCTTTTTCATCGGTCCCCCCTTCTGTAGTTTGCTGTCTCCACCTTTTTTCAACGCCCGCTGTTTGGTTTCGATGTCTTTCTTCTTCCCATCGGTGCCCTTTTCACCCAATACGAAAGATCAGACTGACATCGTGTTTCCGTTTTCCAACCTTCTAAGGTTCTCCCCCCTTGCTTGCTCGACCTGTCCCTGCGTGAAGATTTTTTTTTGGCAGTCCAGCAGCCATCATTTATTCCCTTTTTTTGGCTTGCGTGCGCCCTGGGCCGAGGCGGCTTCCTCGGCTGGTTTGTCGTGTTTTTCCTTGTTTTTGCACGCTTTTTTATTCTCCCCCCTTTACGCGGTTTCCCCACACGTCCTTCCCCCCAGCCTTTGGGACTATTCTTTTCGTTCCCCGCTTCGGCGATGGTTCGCCTTCTTTTTCTCTAGCGTATTCTTGGCGTCATTCCTCTGTTTTGATGTCTTCCATTCGAACTGGTACATACCGCCACACCTACGCGTTCCCTCTTTTTCCGGCTTCCCTTTTTGCCCCCTTCCGGTGAAGCTGTTCCTACCTTTTTGTTTTCTGGCACAGTCGTTTCCTCGTTTACCTTGGGGCACGCCTTGGCATTTTTTTTTTTCCTGGTTGTTTTTCTTTCCCCGCATTGATCCTTCGGTTTTAGAGTTACCCATCTTTTCGTCTTTTTTTCTTTTACATTCGTCCTGGTTTTTCGTTCCTAACGATTTCTGTTGCTACATGCCCCTTCCTGCTCCGTTACATCATTTTGTCCGTGCGTTCCTTCACGCTTTTTTGGTGCTTGTCTGTGTTTTTTTCCAACTTGTTAATCACAAGTTTTTTTCATGGGCACATTCCTTTTTTTGGCGCCTCTCGGTTTTTTTTTTTTTTTTTTTTTTGCTCCGGTTTGCACTCCGTAGGTTTTTCCCCCTACGGTCCGGTGCGATGGATTGTTTTCGCCGCCGCTTCTTTTTGAAAAACCCCCTTTTTTTTGTAGGGCTGCGCTGTGTTTCCTTTGTCGCCCCCCCCCCCAGATCCCTTTTAAATTTGCTCTATTTGCTTCCCACTTTCTTCGGGTTTGCCGCCACCTTTCACACACAAGGGGGACGTTTTAGTCCCTCGACTCTTCTTTTTTGCGCTCCTACCTCCGTCAAACTCATCGTGGAAGTCCGTCCTGCTTTTCACCCTCGTGGCATTCTTTCCTTTTTTTTTTTTTCCTTCGTGTGTGTTGTTGAGAAGTTGCTCCCCTTTCCAATTCTGGTTTTCCCTCTGCTATTACGATTCTCTTAGTTGTCCCCCCCTTCCCCCACTCTTACTTCTGTTAATGTTTTATTGGTCCATTTTCCCTCTTTTGTAGGTCTATTTCGGCGGTTTAAACACTCCTTTTCTTGATGTGTCGCAATTTCTTTTTTTTTCATTTAATGTTTTCATTTTTTTGGTTCCCCCCTCTCTCCTCATCCCCCCGCACCCCTTGCATTGAGCCCCACCCAAACTTATTGTCTCTTACTGTCCCTCCCCCAAAATCCCCCCCTCGCCTTTTTTCAAGGTTCCTCCCCCCTCTTCCTCTTTCATGTGGAACAGTGGCGAGCGTGACGATCTTCCTTCCCATGTGCCCGCCCTTTCCCCTTGAGAATGACCCTCCCCCTACACATTTTTTTCTTTCGGCCCGCCCCCTTTCATCTCACTCCAATTTTTGGCGCCTAATGAAGGGTACACCTGAGTTAGCCCCCTCGTTTTTAAACCACCCCTTTGTCCCCCCCCTGATTCTGATCAACCCCCCCCTCCCCTTCCGACTTATAGACACTGACCCACCTTGATGGCATTTCTCCCCCCCTCTTTGCCGGTGTTTTTTTTTTCAACTTCAACGCGTGTTTTTTTGAAACAGAGCCTATAATCCAAGTCGGTTTGTGTCTCCCTCCTCTCCGTGAACGCTTCAATGTTTTTGTCGGCAGTGGTACCCAGTTTTTCCAGCGATTCCTTTTCCTCCTCAGGATCTACGGTTCCCAGATCTTTTCAGTCTGTGTCCAGTTTCTCTTTAAAACCCCCCCCATGGGGACATATTTCCCTCCCCAGAGGTTCCGTGGCAGTGTTCTTTGCTACTCTTTGTTTAACTTGTCCCTTCTTCAATGTTGTTCTTTTCCTTTCTTCCATAGGATTTGTTAGCTCCCGGCCCGAACCCGGAACTTTCCCCCCAGGCTCCCTTTCGCCCATCCGAGGGGGTTCACTTCTCCGTCATATCCCCAAGTGGCTTCCTTTTTCTTTTTTTTATTAAGAACCCCACCCGCGAAATCCCTTTTGCGACAGCCGCCCCCCCCCCCCCCTCGTCCCCCCAGCACACTTCCACCACTCTCCAACTTGAAGCCGCAGCCTTTTTTACCAGATAGCCCGGTTTCCGAGCCTTGCCCCCATATCCTTCTTATTTTCGGTGATGGTTTCCTCCCGCCCCTGAGTAATTTCATTCCTGGTCCTTTCTTCTCGTTTTCGCCTGGGTCTTCCTCTGGTTTGCGCCCTTGGCCCCCACCCCACCTCCTTGGTTTGTTTTTTATGGTTTGGTCCCGTTTATTTTCTTATCCTCTGACCTGGACAATGTTTGACAACCCTTCCCCGCCTCTTCTTTTTTTTCTTTTTACACTTAAGAAAGGTCCAGGCGTATGCCGTCCCCCCTTTCTTGTTTGTAGTCCCCCGGTTGTCTGCCCTGCACTTACTGCACCAATACCCACCGTTTTCAAAAGGTCACGACAACCATTCCCCAGCTTTCCACAGGGTCTAGTTCCCCCCTTCTCTTGCGGTCTTTATGGTTCGTCTTTTTCATAGTGTGTTTGTTTTGAGGGATTTTCTTTTCTGCTTGTTTCCTTCCCCTTTCCCCTGTCCATTTTAACCCAAGGGGAAACCCTTCGCTCTGAGCCTGCTTTTTTGCTGGTTTTTGGGTTTCCTTTCTATCCCCTCATTGGGTCTCCCCTCCTCCTCTCTATTGTTTTCGAACTTCTTTTTTTTTGTTTGCGGCTCTTTTAATTGAAAATTTTCCTTGCAAGTCCCCTTCCAACTTTCAAACCTTTTTGGGTTTTCCTTTTATTAGTTGGTATCTCCTTGAAGCTAGTTCCTGCGTTCCCGTCTTTGATTTTCCCATATGACGCATCGTTTGGTTCTGCTGTAAGGGTCGTTTTTTTCTCAGACCCTTCTTCATTTCTCGTGTTTTCCGTTCGTACGCAGATTTCGTTTTTTCCGTCGGGACGAGGGGTCCTTCTCCTTCTGAGCTTTCTGCCTAAAACCGGCTTTTTTGGCTCTCCCACCCCAGTAACCCTTCTTTTGATCTTTTTTTTTTTATGTTTCTTCCTATCTTTCTGATGTACTTGATTTTTTTTTTTGAACCTTTTTTCCCTTGTTTGTTTTTTTTTAGCCCGCCTGGCTAAGAAGTGTTCCGGCTTGGTCTTCTCAACGTTTAGCCAATTTCGGGCATTTCTTCCACTTTTTCAACTCTCGTTTTTTTTGGTTGAGGATCTCATGCGGCTCCCTCCTTTTTAATGTTTCTGTTGCAACGGTTTTGTCGGGCACAACGGTCGATTTTTCGTTCCCTTGGCTACCCCGTTCTTCTTTTCAACTGTTCTTTAGATTCGTTCAATTCCTGTTGCTCTTTCACCTTGGAGAGCTCTTTTTTGCCGGTTCTGTCTTGGTCTTCGGCCCAGTCACCTCCCTTTCTGCTTCGTTTTCAATGACAGCTCGAAGTCTTGGGGCCTGAACCGTTCTTTCTCCCGTCGTTCCACTCTCCGGAAACTCCTTGGGTGCCGGTTTGCCTCTCCTTTTATTCCTTTTTTCCTTTGCCCACCCTCTCTGATGTTAGTCTTCTTCTTATTTGACGCCAATCTTTTGCTACTTATTTCCTTCGCTACCTTTGTCAGACCCAGGACACCCTTTTTTTCGTTCTTTTCGTGTGTGCAGTCTTTAAGGCACTGGGGTCCTGACCTGTTTTTTTTCGTGCCACCTTGTTTTTCTCCGTCTCCAAAATGTGTTCCCTTTTATTTCCCATTACACCGCTCAACACAGTTCAGGAGATTCTCGCGTTCTGTTACTATTGTTCTTGTCCCTTCTCCGCTCATACACAACTCTTCTCCTATCCCGCCTGACCTTCCCCACCCGGCCCTTGCCTCTTTTTTTTTTCCCCCCTTCGTTGGTTGATGTTAGGTTTTTTTTCTTTCATCGGCACCAATGTCTTTTTGGCCCTACGGGGTTGATTCACAAGCCCTGCCTGCCCGCTGGCCGTGCTGTTTTTTCTTCTTCGTTGTTGCCTTTTTCCTTTCGTTTTGAATCACTTCCTTCCCCCCCTCCAAGCTGCTGGTCAATACTTTTTGTTGGTGTGCGCCCCTCCTTTATTCTCTTCCCCCCAGGTTTTTCCCCCCTGAACTTTTTCCTCCTCACTTCCTTCCTCTCTCGCGTGCATCGAGTTATCACCGGGCACCGCCGTCAACAACAATGATTTTGGTTATTGTTGTCGTATAGTGCAATTTTTCTCTTCATGGTTTCTTCTTTCTATAGGCTTCTCCCGACTCGTGTTTTCTTTTGTTGTGTATTTTTTTTTTTGTCACGTCGTTGTGCCTTTTTCTGCAGCCAATTATGCGCTGGTTTCCGTAAGTTCCCCCATTACTCGCTTTTTCAGATCTCGCTCCGTGTCGAGAGGTCTGCTTCATGGCTGTGTGATTATAGAATTCCCTTTTCTTTGATACCCCCGATGGGTCTTCCCCCTTCAGATTTTCCAAACTGGTACCTAGCCCCCAATGTTTCACCCTTGTGTCCCAATCTTCTTCTATGGGCGTCACTTTGCCCGTTTCCTTCTTCCCCGGGAGGGATTCTCCTTATGTTTAGTTTCCGGTTTTTTTTGCATGCGATTTTTTTGACAAATTTTTTGTTCCCCGCTAGTTCCTCATGACAACCTTTGGTATTCTTTTTTTTCCTCTGTTACTGCCGTTCCCAGCCCTTTCTGCTTTCTGTTCTCTTTTGTTTACCGGACCTGCTTGGGCTTGAACCTCTCTCCCTTTCTTTCTTTTTTCTCTTCCTGTGATTTGATTGTTTCCCCCTGCTGTCCCGCGCTGGGCCGTTTTTTCACATTACAGCTTGCCTGCGCATCGATTTCTTTCCTTTTTCCTGGGCAGTGAGTTTAGCCTTTTTTCTCTTTGACGAAACCCCTTGTAGGAATTCAACAAGATGGTTCTTCGCCCCCTCTTAGGTCTGTGGGGTCTCTCTCCTTCCTTTTTTCACCATCTTTTTTTCCTCGTTGGCACCACCTAGAGGGTTGGTCACCCCCTCTTTCTTGTCCCAGGCGAGGCTCTTATGGTCTGCGAGTCCTCTCTTCCCCTTTCCCCCAGTCTGGTTTGTAGTTCGAGGCTCCTTGCCGGTTGTATTTAGTGCCGTATCTTTTTGAAAACGCGCACTCTTTCCACTTCTCCCATTCCGGGCGACCAAAAACACCTGTAGTTTCGCCGGAAAACATGCCTGACTCCTAAACAAAAACTTGTTTTACCTTTTTCATCCGCTGTTCTTATCCTTGTTGACCTTTTACGGGCACACCACAAAAATTTTTTTCTCGGAAGAGCCGGGGTTTAGGGTCCCCCTCCTTTGGAGGCTATCCATCTTCTTCTTTCTTCCTCCTTTTTTAAGTCTGTTCTTTGCCTGGGAGGGAACCTGCCCCCTTGTATTTTCCACCGTTTTCCTGAATTCTTTGTGGGGCTTTCCAGGCCCTACCACTCCCATTTGTGATGCGCCCTTTTTCCCCTGGCTTTGAAAAGAGCTCCTTTTGCCCTACTTTTGTCGTTCGCGTCTTGAGGCTTTATTTGCAGTATTCTGGCCGTTTCCCACCCCCCTTTCCACGCTCCCCCCCCCCGCCCGGGCCTTTCATTGCATACACCCCCCTCCTGAGGTTCCTCTGTAAGTCCCCATTCTCACCATCCTCGCATCGCCGGTGGCCCCCGATGTGTTTTGACCCGCCGCTCTTTGTCCCCCCAGCGGGAGCGTAAAAAGCCCCCGATGCCTAGTTGTTTAGAGGCCCATGGAGAAAACCCTTTTTATTACAAAGGTTTGCTCCCTCCCCCACAACTGGCTCGTAATAGCAATTTCCCCTCGATGACCAAGAGTTGCATCCCGGCAGGGGGTTTCAGGGCCTCCACAACCCCCCATCACCGTATTGACCATCCAAAAGGACGGGGTTCGCTTGTTTTGGTTATACCGGTCTTCTTTCGCCCGAAATCATTTCCTCCCTCAATTGCCGCTTTCCCATCAAACCGGCTTACCCACAAGGGAGCCTTTTTCGCGGCCTTAGGTGTACCGAAGTTTGCCATTTCAGCCGATCCGTCCCTCAGTGAACCCGGGGCTTGCCCTAATGTTTCTTGAAGTCTTTTGCGTAATTACCCCCCACTTTAGATTTAACCCATCCCCCAAGTGACGTCGAGGCTTCATTTGATTCGAGTTTTTTTTGTAAACCTTGTTTTTCACCCTTTGTTAATGCCGTTTTTCCTTCCCCCACTCAGGAGTTATTCGCGTCGTCCTGCCCCTCTTCCCTCCGAGATCACAAGCAAACTGCCCCACCTTGTACTGGAGTCCTTATATTTTGCACATGCTGTCCCCGGTACACTGTGGCCCCCTGAAAGACCCCCCCCGCGTCAAAAGTCTCTTTTTTTTTGC